>Ga0256410_1000156_pt1 | contig 87244 bp, 95 predicted proteins | sample PhyWR1_FD_185983 | JGI IMG/M metagenome (GOLD analysis project Ga0256410, IMG submission 185983) | Leaf surface microbial communities from wheat plants in UC Gill Tract Community Farm, Albany, California, United States - DLSL W.R1 | ecosystem: Host-associated > Plants > Phyllosphere >... | reverse complement strand
CACGGTTTTTGCCAAGTCAACCGAAACAGTCGTAAGCTGCATGAGGACGCTCCCTTCCGCTAAGTGTGGGTAACACTTTAACTTTGGCACATAGATGCCGTTAGGAAGGGGGCGTCCATTCCATTACTACAAATAGGCGCTTACTTGCGCGCCGCCTCCCATTGTTTAAGCAGGTCGTTGTAGCCGACAGTCTCGCCTTTGGGCTTCTCGTTGGCCAGTTTCGGCTTGGGTGCGCCCGGTTGGTCGAACCAGTATTGCGCGTCACGCTCGGGGTTCATTTTCGGGCCGCACACCGGCTGCACCTTGGAGCGTTCCAGGCGCGTCATGATCGCGTCCTGCTCCTTGGCCAGGTTGTCCAGCGCTTGTTGCGGGGTTTTCTCGCCGCTGGCGGCGGCGGCGATATTGCTCCACCACAGTTGCGCCAGGCGTGGGTAGTCCGGCACGTTGGTGCCGGTAGGCGTCCACTCCACGCGGGCCGGGCTGCGGTAGAACTCCACCAGCCCGCCGAGTTTCGGCGCCATGTCGGTCATGGCCTGGGAGTTGATGTCGGACTCACGAATCGGCGTCAGACCAACGATGGTTTTCTTCAGCGACACGGTTTTCGAGGTCACGAACTGCGCGTAGAGCCAGGCCGCCAGTTTCTGCTTCTCGGGGGTGGACTTGAGGAACGTCCAGGAACCTACGTCCTGATAGCCCTTTTTCATGCCCTTTTCCCAGTAAGGCCCTACCGGCGACGGCGCCATGCGCCATTTCGGTGTGCCGTCGGCATTCACCACCGGCAGGCCCGGTTTGGTCATGTCGGCGGTAAACGCGGTGTACCAGAAAATCTGCTGGGCGATATTGCCCTGGGACGGCACCGGGCCGGATTCGGAGAAGGTCATGCCCGCTGCTTCCGGTGGCGCGTAGGCTTTCATCCAGTCCACGTATTTCTGGGTGGCGAACACCGCCGCCGGGCCATTGGTGTCGCCGCCACGGGTGACACTGGAACCCACCGGGTGGCAGTCCTCCACGCGAATGCCCCACTCGTCCACCGGCAAACCGTTGGGCAGGCCTTTGTCACCGCCGCCGGCCATGGAGAACCAGGCATCGGTGAAACGCCAGCCCAGGGACGGGTCTTTCTTGCCGTAGTCCATGTGCCCATAGATGCGTTTGCCGTCGATTTCCTTGACGTCTTCGCTGAAGAATTTGGCGATGTCCTCGTAGGCAGACCAGTTCACCGGCACACCGAGTTCATAGCCGTACTTTTCCTTGAACTTGGCTTTCAGCTCCGGGCGTTCGAACCAGTCGGCGCGGAACCAGTAGAGGTTGGCGAACTGTTGGTCAGGCAGTTGGTAGAGCTTGCCGTCCGGACCGGTGGTGAAGGACAGGCCGATAAAGTCCTTGAGGTCCAGGGTCGGCGAGGTGAAGTCCTTGCCTTCGTTGGCCATCAGGTCGGTGATCGATTCGGTCTTGCCATAGCGAACGTGGGTACCGATCAAGTCGGAATCGTTAACCCAGCCGTCATAGATGTTTTTATCGGACTGCATCTGGGTTTGCAGTTTCTCCACCACGTCGCCTTCCTGCAGCAGGTCGTGGGTTAGCTTGATCCCGGTGATCTCGCTAAAGGCCTTGGCCAGCACCTTGGATTCGTACTCGTGGGTGGTGAGGGTTTCCGACACCACGTTGATCTTCATCCCACGGAACGGCTCCGCAGCTTTGATAAACCACTTCAACTCTTCGAGCTGCTGGGCTTCGGTGAGGGTGGACGGTTTGAACTCGCTGCCGATCCATTTTTTCGCGGCGTCTTCGTAGGCATCGGCCAAGGCCGAAGCGCTCAAACCGCTCAGGGCCAGTACGGCGGCCAATGAAATGCTATGTCGCAGCTTATTGTTCTTATTCAACATAGAGACCTCCTGGTTGTTTATTTCATAAGGGCATCAGCCCCAACGCATCACACTCAACAGCCATACCAGGGACAGCGCGGACGCTACCCAGATGCTCCAGTCGGTAACGCCGATTACCAGCAAATGCAGGTAGGCGCTGCCGAGAAGACCGATAAACAAACGATCGCCACGGGTGGTGCTGATCGGCAGAAACCCGCGCCGCGGGATGCTCGGCGAACGCAGCTCCCAGGTAGTCATGCCCGCCAGAATCAGGGCGATGCCGCCAAAGAACAGTGCGGTGGGGGTGGTCCAGGCCATCCATTCCATCATCGAATCCTCTAGACCCGGCCCAGGGCAAAGCCCTTGGCCACGTGGTTACGAACAAACCAGATCACCAGCATGCCCGGCAGGATGGTCAACACCCCCGCCGCGGCCAGCACGCCCCAGTCGATACCGGAGGCCGACACCGTGCGGGTCATCACCGCCGCGATGGGCTTGGCGTTGACCGACGTGAGCGTGCGCGCCAGCAGCAGCTCGACCCAGGAAAACATAAAGCAGAAAAATGCCGTCACCCCGATGCCGGAGCCGATCAACGGCACAAAAATCTTCACGAAGAACTTAGGAAACGAGTAACCGTCAATGTAGGCGGTTTCGTCGATTTCCTTGGGCACGCCGGACATAAAACCTTCCAGAATCCACACCGCCAACGGCACGTTGAACAGGCAATGGGCCAGCGCCACAGCGATGTGGGTGTCGAACAGGCCGATGGAAGAGTAGAGCTGGAAAAACGGCAGCAAAAACACCGCCGGCGGCGCCATGCGGTTGGTCAGCAGCCAGAAGAACAGGTGCTTGTCCCCCAGAAAGCGGTAGCGCGAAAACGCATAGGCCGCCGGCAGCGCCACGCTCAGGGAGATCACCGTGTTCAGGCTCACGTAGTACAACGAATTGAGGTAGCCGGTGTACCAGCTCGGATCGGTGAAGATCACCTTGTAGTTGGCCAGGGTGAAATCCTGCGGAAACAACGTCAGGCCGCCGAGGATCTCGGTGTTGCTCTTGAAGGACATGTTCAGCAGCCAGTAGATCGGCACCAGCAGGAACAGGATGTACAGCAACAATGGAATCAGCTTGCGTTTGCTCATGTTGGCGGCCTCAGCGGTTGGCGTCGGAGTGGGTCATGGCGGTGTAGAACAGCCAGGACACCAACAGGATGATCAGGAAATACACCAGGGAAAACGCCGCCGCCGGGCCCAGGTCGAATTGACCTACGGCCATCTGGGTCAATGTCTGACTCAGGAACGTGGTGGCGTTACCCGGTCCGCCGCCGGTCAGGACGAAGGGTTCGGTGTAAATCATGAAGCTGTCCATAAAGCGCAGCATCACCGCGATCAACAGCACGCTCTTCATTTTGGGCAACTGGATATGTCGGAAAACTGCCCAGGCCGACGCGCGATCGATACGCGCAGCCTGGTAGTACACGTCCGGAATCGCCCGCAGGCCGGAATAACACAGCAGGGCCACCAGTGAGGTCCAGTGCCATACGTCCATCACCAGCACCGTGACCCAGGCGTCCATGGTGTTGGCCGCGTAGTTATAGTTGATCCCCAGGGCGTTGAGGGTCGAGCCCAGCAGGCCGATATCGGCGCGGCCGAAGATCTGCCAGATGGTGCCCACCACGTTCCACGGAATCAGCAGCGGGATAGCCAGGATGATCAGCACCAGCGACGACCAGCGACCTTTGGTCGGCATGGTCAGGGCAATGGCGATACCCAGCGGGATTTCGATCAACAGCACGCAGGCCGAATAGATGAACTGGCGCAGCAACGAGTCGTGCAGGCGCGGGTCGAGCAGCACCTGCTTGTACCAGTCTGCCCCGACAAAGTAGCGGCTGGACTGGTCGAAAATGTCCTGCACCGAGTAGTTGACCACGGTCATCATCGGGATCACCGCACTGAACGCCACCAGCAGGAACACCGGCAGTACCAGCCACCAGGCTTTGTTGTTCTGCACCTTGTTCATGGCAACACCTCCAGCAGGTAGTCGTCGGCGTAGAGCATCAGCCATTGCGCGGGGAAACTGATGGAAGCCTTGTGTTCGGGCACCGGTTTGTCTTCGGCCAGGCGCACTTTGAGCGTCGCACCGTCGAGAGTGAGGGTCATGATCTTGTAGGTGCCGAGGTCTTCCAGATGCGTGACATCGGCTTGCAGGGCGTCAGAGTTGTGCTCGTCCCATACGTGGATAAATTCCGGGCGGATGCCGACCTGCAACCTCTGGTAGCCGGTCTCGGCAAGGCGCTGTTGCATTGCAGTGGATAGCGGCAGGTGGGTGCCGGCAAAGCGGACCCCGCCCGCCTCGGCCTGCACCTCGATCAGATTCATCCCAGGGCTGCCGATGAAATAGCCGACAAAGGTATGGCTGGGCCGTTCGAACAGTTCTCGCGGCGTGCCGAATTGCACAATCTGCCCGCCGTACATCACCGCGATTTTGTCGGCGAAGGTCGAGGCTTCCAATTGGTCGTGGGTGACGTAGACCATGGTGATATTGAACTGCTCATGGATCTGCTTGAGCTTGCGCCGCAGCTTCCACTTCAGGTGCGGATCGATCACCGTCAACGGCTCGTCGAACAGGATCGCCGACACGTCGTCACGCACCAGGCCGCGGCCCATGGAGACTTTTTGCTTTTCGTCGGCGGTTAGGTTGCGGGCTTTCTTGTTCAGCAGGTTTTGCAGGTCGAGGACTTCAGCGATTTCCTGCACTTTGCTGTGAATTTTCGCCTCGGCCATGCCCTGGTTGCGCAATGGAAAGGCCAGGTTGTCGAACACAGTCATGGTGTCGTAGACCACCGGAAACTGGAACACCTGGGCGATGTTGCGTTTTTCCGGCGTAAGGTCGTTGACCACCTGGGTATCGAACAGCACCTGGCCTTCGGACGGGCTGAGCAACCCGGAGATGATATTAAGCAAGGTCGACTTGCCGCAGCCCGACGGGCCGAGCAAGGCGTAGGCACCGCCCTGCTCCCACACATGGTTCATTGCCCGGATCGCGTAGTCTTCAGGCCCGTTCGGCGTAGGACTGTAACTGTGCGCCAGGTTCTGCAAATGGATCTCGGCCATCAGGCAACCCTCGCGACACGGCGCCCGGGGGCCTGGACCAAGCGGCCCTGACCATCGAACACAAACAGTTTATGGGTGGGGATATACACGCGGATCGGCGCATCGACGTCGTACTCATGCACCCCCGGCAGGTGCAGCACCAGTAGGAAATGTTCGCTGCGCACATGCAAAAAAGTTTCGGAGCCGCTGATCTCAGCCACTTCCACGGTCACCGCCAGCTCCAGGTCATCGTCGTTGCTCGGCACCAGGCTGATATGGCTGGGGCGTACGCCGAAACGGAACTCGCCCTCCCCGATCGGACGCAGGTCCACATTGAGGGGGAAATGCACGAAATTGGCGAAGCTCACTTCGTTGCCACTGATCCGCCCGGGCATCAGGTTGATCGGTGGTTCGGAAAACAGCTCAGCGGCCAGTACCGTCTGGGGCTGGTGATAAACCTCGGCGGCCTTGCCACTCTGGATCACCCGGCCTTCGTGGAGGATGGTGGTGGTGCCCCCCAGGGCCAGGGCTTCGTTGGGCTCGGTGGTGGCATAGAGGGCGATGGTGTGCCGCGCGGCGAACAGCTCGCGCATTTCCTGACGCAGCTCTTCGCGCAGTTTGTAGTCCAGGTTCACCAGCGGCTCGTCGAACAGGATCAGTTCGGCATCCTTCACCAAGGCCCGGGCCATGGCGGTACGTTGCTGCTGGCCACCGGACAGTTCGAGCGGGTGGCGTTGCAGGAATTTTTCGATGCGCAGCATCCTGGCGGTTTCCAGCACCTTGCTCTGGATCAGCTCATGGGCCATGCCGGCCTGGCGCAACGGCGAGGCGATGTTCTCGAACACAGTCATGGTCGGGTAGTTAATGAACTGCTGATAGACCATCGACACATTACGCAGGCGCACCGGCTTGTGGGTGACGTCCACGCCGTTCATCAGGACGCGGCCGCTGTCGGGCTTGTCCAGCCCAGCCATCAGACGCATCAGGCTGGTCTTGCCGGAGAGCGTCCGTCCAAGCAGAACGTTGAAGGAACCGGGTTCGAAACGCAGGTTGGCGTCGTCGATCCAAGTCTGGCCTTCGACAACGCGGGAGACATGTTCCAGGGTCAATGACATGACACGACCTTTTTATTATTGGAATGAATCTGGCCAGTCGTCAGAGCGAGTTTCGTGCCAAAAATGCAGGTACTTGATTCACAAGGAAATTGGGCTTAGGTGATGTTCAGGAGTGAACAATTTGGTTGAGCAAGTGAACAGTTTGGGGCTTGACAGTGAACAGTTCTGAACAACACTCTTTGAAGCCGATTGAATGCTCAACGCATTTTGTAGCGGTGGCGTCAGTAGATTGCGCAAGACCCCAAAACAATAAAAAGAAGGTCGCCCCATGGCCGAACCCTTGGCTCACGACACCATCATTCAGGACTCCTGGCGCCGTTGCCGCGCTTTTGGCCTGGACCACCAAAGCCCCCCCAGCTTTGACCAGTTGCCCGCCGAGGGCATCAGCCAATTGCTGGAGAGCCAGCATTCCCTGGTGCAAACCACTCACCAGGAAGTCCTGCCCTACTACGAAAATATCCTCAGCAACTCCAACTGCCTGATCATGCTGGCTGACAACCAGGGCCAAGTGCTGACGTCATGGGGCACCCAGCGTTTTATCGAACCCAAGCTGGCCCGTGGTTTCAGCGCCGGCGCCAGCTGGCTGGAGCGCGCCAGCGGCACCAATGCCATCGGCACCGCCTTGGCCTGTGCCCAGGCGGTGCACATCGCGCACGACGAACACTTTCTCAAGGCCAACCGCTTTATGACCGGTTCCGCGGCGCCGATCTTCGATGCCCAGCGCGAAATCATCGCGGTGTTGGACGTTTCCAGCGACAGCTACCTGCCACCCTCCCATACCCTCGGCATGGTCAAGATGATGAGCCAGACCGTGGAGAACCGGTTGATCCTCAACCTGTTTCGCGGCGAGCACTTCCAGCTGACCTTCAACACCGGTTTGAGCAATCTCGATAGCCAGTGGGCGGGGTTGCTGATTTTCAATGAAAGCGGCCAGGTGCTCTCGGCCAACCGTCGCGCCGACAACCTGCTGGGCATCAGTTTGTCGCGCGTGATGATCGACAGCCTGTTCAAAGTGTCGTTGCTGGAATTGCTCAACCAACCCGAAGGCTTGCCGTTCTCATTGCAGGCGGCCGGGCGCAACCGTTTCCAGTGCCTGCTCAAGCGCCCCCTCCAGCAGCCGGTGCAGGCCCGCGTATTTACCGATCCCAAGGCTCGCGAACCGCGCCCTACGCCTGCCCCCACGGCCATCGGTCTCAAGACTCTGCACTTTGGCGACCCGCGCGTGGAAAAAGCCGTGCGCCAGGCCGAGCGCCTGCTGGAAAAAGACATTCCGCTGCTGATCCACGGTGAAACCGGGGTGGGCAAGGAAGTGTTCGTCAAAGCTTTGCACCAGGCCAGTTCCCGCAGCCGCCAGGCCTTTATCGCGGTGAACTGTGCGGCGATTCCCGCCGAATTGGTGGAATCGGAGTTGTTTGGCTACGAAAAAGGCGCGTTTACCGGTGCCAATCAGAAAGGCAGCATCGGCCTGATCCGCAAAGCGGACAAGGGCACACTGTTTCTCGATGAAATCGGCGACATGCCGCTCCCGACCCAGGCGCGGCTATTGCGAGTTTTGCAAGAACGCTGCGTGCAACCGGTGGGCAGCAGCGACCTGTTCCCGGTGGATCTGCGCATTATCTCCGCCACCAATCGAGCCTTACGCGAGTGGGTGCAGGCCGGGCGTTTCCGCGAGGATTTGTTCTACCGCATCGGCGGCCTGACCCTGGAACTGCCCCCATTGCGCGAACGCCGTGACAAACAGGCACTGTTCCAACAACTGTGGCAACAGCATCGCGAGCCGACGCAAAGGGCCGGCTTGAGCGCCGAGGTGCTGGCGCTGTTCGAGCAGCACCCTTGGCCGGGCAATCTGCGCCAGGTCAGCAGCGTGCTGCAAGTGGCGCTGGCGATGGCCGAAGAGCAGCCGATCCGCGTCGAGCATCTGCCGGACGACTTCTTCGTCGACCTGGACCGGGCAGCGCCGGCCCCGGCCAACGATGGGCTGGACGACAGCGACGACCTGACCCGGCGCCTCAAAGCCGCCGGCGGTAATATTTCCCACCTTGCCAGGGAATTGGGAGTGAGCCGAAACACCTTGTATAAACGCCTGCGCCAGCACTAGCGCGGCTTGACCACCACCAGCAGATCGGTGAAGTACTCGACCTGAATCGGCAGGTTATCGGCCAACGCCGACAGCGCCGCCGAGGTGTCATCCAGCTTGAACACCCCGGACACGCGCATATCGCCCAAAGCAGCGGCGTCGAACCGCAACAGGCCGTGGCGATAGCTGGCCAGGGTTTGCAGCACCTCGGTCAAGGGTTGATCGTTGACCTTGAGCAGGCCACGGGTCCAGGCGTCCGCGTCGGCATTACCGATAGGCTGGGGCAGCTGGGCGCGGCCGTGATCCACCACCGAGCGTTGCCCGGCCGTGACCTTGACGCTTTCGCTGGCCTGCCCTTTGACCGCCACGGTGGACTCGATCACCGTCACCAGCGTCGAGCCGTCCGCCGCGCGCTTGACCAGGTAGCGCGTACCCAACGCCGTCGCCGTGCCTTGGTTGGTGCGCACCACGAAGGGCCGTTGCGCGTCCTTGGCCACATCGACGCACAGCTCCCCCTGCAACAGCTCGATCACTCGCTGATGGCCGTCGAATTTCACGTCCACCGCCGAGTTGCTGTTGAGCTGCAACTGGCTGCCGTCTGCCAGGGCGATTTGGCGGCGCTCGCCGACGCCGGTGCGCTGGTCGGCCATCCACACCGGCATATGTTCCAGGCTCAGCCAACCGCACAGCAATACGCCGAGCAGGCCCACCACCTGGGCTCCGCGCGCACGTGGCGTGGGAAAAGCGCGCTTCAGAGCAATGCGCGCCGGTTGCGCGGGTACGGTGTCGAAACTCCCCCACAGGCCGCGCATACGCTCGATGGCCACCCCGTGGCGCGGGTCGGCCTGGCACCAGGCCTCGAACGCCCGTCGCTCGGCGTCGCTGACATCTTCGTCGTGCAGACGCGTCAGCCAATTCGCCGCTTGCTGAATGATCTGTTCGGAACTCACGACAGCGGGTCCGCCGCGTGCAGGCTGTGGTAGCAGTGCACCAGGGCACTGGAAATGTAGTTTTTGACCGAGCTGGGGGACACGTTCAAGCGCAGGGCGATTTCGCTGTAGGTCAGCCCGTCGAGGCGGCTCAGCAGAAACGCTTCGCGGGCCTTGGCCGGCAAACCGGTGAGCATCTCGGCGATACGCTCCAAGGCTTGCAGTGCCACATGAATGGCCGCCGGATCGGGCATGCCGGCATCTTCACTCTGGATTGCCAGCGCTTGCAGGTAGGCTTTTTCAATGCGCCGCCGACGCGCGCCATCGATCAGCAGGCGCCCCGCCGTGGTCGCCAAAAAGGCTCGCGGCTCTTGGATGTGCTGCGGCTCGGACAGCATCAAGACGCGAATAAACGCATCATGGGCCAGGTCCGCAGCCTGTTGCGAGCACCCGAGTTTTTTGCGCAGCCAACCGTGCAACCAGCCATGGTGTTCGCGGTACATCGCCGTAAGGGTCTGCTGACGCACTGGATCGCCCAGCGCGGCCGGAATGTCATGCATGCGCAAAAACTTCTCAAATGGGAAATATTACCAATTGCGCGAACAATGCCAGTAAAGCGCTATGGGAGCAAGGGCTGACACCTGGCTTAACGCCAGCTCCATGACACACCGGTGTAAATGCCACGACCGTCCGCCGGGGTTGAACGCGCGGCATCCAAGCCTTTGTCGTCGTAACCGGGCGTCACGGTGTTGGCGTAACGCCGGTTGGTCAGGTTGCGCAGATCGACCCAGGCTTGCCAGTCTTGTTTGGGGGCGTCGTAGCCGAGGGTGGCGCCCAGTGTGGTGTAGGACGCGGCGTAGTAGGAATTGGCGTAATCCACCGCCACTCGCGACGAATGCTCAGTGTTGAGGCTGGTGTAGAACCCCGTCGGGTGGCTGTAGCGCAGTTGCGCCTGGTAATAATGCTTGGGGATGCCCGGCAAGGTATTGTCGCCAAAGCGCTCGTCGTCGCGGTAATGGAAGTCACTGAAGGTGTAGGCCTGGCGCAGGGCGAGCTGACCGTTGCGGCCGCCCTCCCACAGCGGACTGAGCAGGCTCAGTTCTACGCCCTGATGCACGGTGGGGCTGGCATTGGATTCGGCGATCACGGCATTGGACGTGGCTGTTTGTGCCTGGGTCTCGACGCTGAGCAATTCGTGGCGCACCTCGGAGCGGTACAGCGCCAAGTCCCACTGACCAAACCACTGCTCGCCCCGCCCGCCGATTTCCAGGGTAGTGGCGGTCTGGTTTTTCAACTTCACGCCTTCACGCTGCAAGCCAGTGGCCGGGCCGCTGTCTTTAGGGAAATAGCGGTTGGAACCCCAGATCATCGACCAGGCGTGCGGCGGCTCCACCGAGCGGCTCAGGTTGCCGTACACCTGCAATTGCGCGGTGAAGTCATAGCGCAGGCCGATGCGCGGCGCGTAGTCCCAATCGTGCTGGCTGACCGGCGTGCCCGTGGCCGGGTAGGTCACTTCGGTTTCGCGGCGGGTGTAGATCGCCGCAAGACCGGTGGTCAGCCACAGGTCCGGAACCAGTTCCAGGTCGTTGCCCACATGCAGCACGGTGTCGGAACCCAGGTAGCTGTAGTCGCGGGTTTTAGTGCCGGGAGCGTAGGACGCAGTATTACCCGCGGGAGTGCGTACATATTCCGACGTGCCATTGTTGGGCATTGCCTGAGTGGTGCGCAGCCCCACGGTGGTCTTGCTGTCGTGGCCGAACAGCGTGTCCTGGCGGATGTAATTGAGGGTGCCGCTGATATCGGTATAGGCGACTTTCAGGCGATTGGTGCCTTCGCGCAGGTCCATGGGGTAATCGTGGTAGGCCAGGCCTACCTCGACCCGACTGTTGTCATCCAACTGCAAGGTGGTCTTGTTGGCCAGCCAGGTGGAACCGGGTTGCAGGCGCTTGGAATCGCGGGCGGCATTGAGGCGATTGGCCGCGCGTGGATCATGGCTGATCTGGTCACGGGTGAGTTTGCCGGGGGTGTCGTTGGTGGTTTCGCGGTAGCGCAGGTAAAAACGCGTCTCCAGATTCGGGTTGAAGCGATAGCCGAAGTTGGCGGCAACCCCTTTGCCGGTGGCGGCGCTTTGGTGCTGATAGCCGTCGGACTCGGAATCGGTAAGGCTGATGTAGTAATCGGCATCCCCCAGCACCTGGCCCGAACTGATCTCACGCTGCCCGTAGCCACGGCTGCCCATCTCATAGCGCAGTTGCAGCTTGGGCGCGTCGTAGCCGGTGCGGGTCACGTAATTGACCGCCCCGCCCAGCGCCAGCGCGCCTTGGTCAAAACCGTTGGCGCCACGCAACACCTCGACCCGGCTTTGCCATAGCGGGTCTTTGAGTTCGTAGGGCGTGCCGCCGGGACCAGTCAATGGCAGGCCGTCGAACATTTCGTACAAGCCGGAGGCGTGGGCGCCTGGCCCGCGGTTGAGGCCCGAGCCGCGAATGGACAGTTTCACCCCTTCGTTATTAGCCGCCTTGGCGTACACCCCAGCCTGGTACTTGAACACGTCTTCATTGGAACTGACCCGCCCCTGCTGCACGCTGTTCATGTCGATGTAGTTAGTGGCGCCAGGCACGCTGCGCAATTGCGCCTGGGCCACTTCGCCAACGCTGGCCTCGCTGCTGGTGACTTCCACCGGCGCCAATTGCAGTTCTTCGGCATGCGCCAGAGAGGTCAGGGCCAAGGCAGCAAACAGAAACGGAGGTTGACGCAACAGCATGAGAGCAAATCCTTGAAATTCGGAGGCGTGCAAGGCTTGGCCCAGCACGCGGGCAGTGTTGGGAAGGCAACGGTGGGCGACAAGTCACTCCCGATTAGCACATCGAACTTTCCCACGACAGCATCAGAACCGAATGAAGGCAGAACAGCACGTCGCAACCCGACGAAACCTCCAGGACCTGCGTGAGGTCCATTGCTCAACTCACCGCGCGCAAACAAAAGGAAACCACTATGTCGCTGACACACGAAGGTACCGCCCATGTACTCCTGGCCTCACGCCACCTCGGCGCCGAGCCGGAGGAATGCCCGAACCCATCGGTCAATATTCGTCTGTCGGAAAATGGCACGCCGACCATCGTGCGCCTGGAGGCTGATGGTCCGCTGCAATGGCCGGGGCACGCCAACCATGTCACGGTGACATTGCCCCAGGGGCGGGAAATAAAGGGGGTGATCGTGGAGATCAATCGGCAAACAGATAACGCCCACTGGCTGACGTTCAGCCTGGATGACTGAACGCACTTAGCCCGTTAGTCGCCTGATCGAGCGCGTCAGGCGCTATTGCAGCTCGTTGGCAAAGCGCCCTACTGCACTGACCACTTGCTTGGCGCCGCCTTGGATTTCGGTGATGACCGCACCGGCCTGGTTGGCCAATGTCAGGCCTTGCTCGGCCTGTTCGCGGCTGCTGAACATTTCGGCGATGGCTTCATCGGCCAGCCTCTGGTTCTGTTGAACCACGCTGACAATCTCCTCCGTCGCGGCACTGGTACGACTGGCCAGCTGCCGGACCTCATCGGCGACCACTGCGAATCCTCTGCCCTGTTCACCCGCCCGCGCGGCCTCAATGGCCGCATTGAGCGCCAACAGGTTGGTTTGCGCGGCGATACCACCGATGGTCTGCACAATCGCACTGATCAACAACGATTGCTTGCCCAGCGCCTCAATGCTGCCGGTGGCCGACTGCATTTGCGTGGCGATGTTCTGCATGGTCTGCACGGTATTTTGCACCACCGCCGCGCCGCGCTCGGCGGTCACATCGGTTTGCTGTGACACTTCATAGGCCACCCCGGCAGCTTCCTTGACCTCTGACTCCCTCAAGACCTGGTCGGTTACCACACTGGCAAACTTGACCACTTTGCACAGGTTACCTTCGGCATCGTGCACGGGGTTGTAGGTTGCTTCGAGCCACACTTCATGGCCACGACTGTCCAAGCGTTTGAAACGGCTGGCCACGTATTCCCCGCGGTTGAGCGTCTGCCAGAAATGGCTGTACGCCGGCGACGCCGCTTCCTGCGCGGTGCAGAACATGCTGTGTTTCTTGCCCACGATCTGGTCGAGCGTATAACCCATGGCATCGAGAAATTGTTTATTGGCGGTGACTACGGTGCCATCCAACTTGAATTGTATGACCGCCGTCGAGCGCAACAGCGCGTTGATAAACGCTTCGTTTTCCTTGCCGATTTCGATGGCGCGAGTGACTTCTGCGCCGTATGCCTGTACAGATGAAAGCTGGCCATCACGCCCTTTAATGGGGAGCCAGGTCAGGTGGAACCAGGCCAGGCTGCCATCGTTACGCAGGTAGCGATAATCATCGTTGACCGGCTCGCAGCGCGCGACCGCCGCATTGAAATTTCGAAAGCACGGCAGGTCCTTGACGTAAGCCGGGACAATTTCATTCAACAGGCGTCCCTCCACTTGCTCACGGGAATAGCCCAAGGCCCGCGCGAACGCCTCATTCACGACCGTGATGCGAAAGTCGGCATCCAAGCGAATGGAGATCATGCCTCGATCACACTGAGCGACGAGTTGACGGAGCAGGAAGAGTTCGTCGTCCTGGTCCAGAAGGTCCTTCTTCAAGCGTCGATTAAACATGTTGGCGTCCACTGAGGGTTGTCATCACTGCATCGGCTAAGTCGTCCAATGCTTAAACACCGGTCGACGAACTGTCATGATAGCTCTCGGTTGAAGACGCGCCAGGCCGTCTTGCGGCCTGTGGTATGAGCGTTTCAGGGGATGGGTATTTGCAGCGTCTGCATCAATTCATCGGCCTCGGAACCTGGAGTAAACCTGAAGCCCTCCATTTCCTCGGTCGCCAGTATTTCCCCAAGGGCTGCCAGCAATTGCGTTTCGTTAGGCGACTCACTCAGTAACTTATGCGCCGGCAACAGCACTTCAGCGCAGACATCCTGGACCGTTGCGGCATTGATCACAGCGAAGAGCATAAAGCGCAGGCGTATTTCGCGATCAGTAGGCCAGACCGTTTTTCGCTTACCCAAGGTAGGGCCTCGTTTTTTCAGAAAAGTCCGAGGCTATTGCCGAGGCAGAAGTGTTTCAAGCACCGCCATGCAAGATAGGCTGTTTCCTACGGAGGAAAGGGAAGCAACGCACCCGCCGGGACGAAAACGGCGATCACTGCACCGGTAGAAAATTCATCAGCAGCAGACTTTGCGCATAATTCAGGCCGATGCGCCGATAGCGCTCATCAAGCATTTGCGTGAGCAGGTCCAAGCGCGCCACTATTTTGCCGAACTCGACCGCAAAACTGAGGTTGCTGCCCTCCTCCGATATTTCGTTGGAAAACAGCAGTAGCACACCGTTCGCATCCTGGCGCTGGCTGAGCAGCCAGGTGGCTTTCTCGATATTGCGCGCCGCGTTGCTGACGAACTGCGGGTTGATCGAATCGGTCAAGTAGAACTCGGTACGCCCGCCATGGGCGGTCACGATCATACTGCCGATGGCATAGATAAACGCACCGACGCGGTCGCCCTTGAACTCTGGGCTCAACGAATAACTCAGCGCCGCCAGGTCCCGACGTTCACCCAAGGCCGCCAGCGGCCGACGTTGCTCAATGGCCTGGCGAATCTCCCGCTGCGCGCTCACCGCATCCGGGTAACCCGACTGCCGCCACTGGTTGGGGTTACGCAAATACAGCTTGCTCATCAGTAAATACAGGCTTTGCAGATTGTCACGCATACCCAGGGTGGCCATACGGTCGACGCTGGTCTGAAAGAATTCATCGGGCTTGCCATTGCTGAACTGCTTGGCGATATCACGGCCCTGCTGCTGGGTGCAACCGGAGGCCGCCAGCACGATAAAAGCCATCGCTGGTAGCGACAGCCGGCGCATTCGATTAAAGATTGAAACCGTTGACCTGCGATCCATTGGCACCCGATTTGACGACTCTGCCCACGCAGGAAGTCGGCATGGGTCGGACACAGATAGATCGGAAAAATGACGAAAAGTGCAGCGCAGGTCTACAGTTGTCGTAACGGGAACGTGCTGCCCCCGTGGACAATTCGTTACACGACCTATACTGAATACGGGCAACGACTTGTTTAACCGGAACCTTACCGTGAGGGTCAGGGCAATGAGACATCCTATTCGTGCTCAAATGTTTGCACAGATGATTTGCCTGCTGTCGGTGGCTCAGCTTTTTTGTTGATCGCGCAGTAATGCCCGTGCGAACCGCCACTGCCATTTCATCGGCAGCGCCATTGAGCGGAAAAAGCGTCGCTGACGGATGAGTACGGCGACGCTAGCAATAGTTCGGCCAATCAACAGGCACCAGGCGCAATGCCGCTCTTGTTAAAGTCCTTCAAGGGTTCCGGTTTCTAGCCCTAAATATCGCGATCGCGATAAGCAGGCTCAGTGGGTGGAGGCGTGACGACGCCGGGTGTCGGCGACACGCGACATCATGGCTGTGTCTCGTCGCGGTCGCTGTGGGAGAATGCTGCGGGTGGGCGCGAAATACCGACCAGCCACATCTTGGCAAAGACCCGGCAAAAACCCTCACAGCCGGTGGCACCTGCATTGAAATTGCAGCGCGACGAAGACGTCGTGCACTAGGATCGGCTGGGGATGGTTGACCGTTTTCAACAGAATCGACCAGAAGCAGCCATTCGCGGCAATGTTCAGACCACTTTGCACGTCAACCACGCCCCCCAGAAAAGGCTGCTGAAGAAACGGGTAGCGTCTCCAAATCCGGCTTCATACAAGAGTTTTTGAACCGCCGCCTCGGAATGTGGAGGATCAGCGCCTTGATGGATTTTCCCAAGCTTGACCTTCACTTCATCCGCGCTGGCCCCATGCTGCCGCCACCGCTGCCCCCAGGCCGCAAGCAGTAACGGCTGGCTGGCGTAAGCGTATTGATTCCCCGCGACAATCAGCGGCGCACCCGGTTTTAGATGACCCCGAATGGATCGTAAAATTTGTCGCTTGGTTTCATCTCCATTCAGATGATGGAGTACACCGATCAAAGTCGCTGCGTCGTATGACCCATCTGCTGCCAGGTCTTCAACTTGCCCAAGATACATGATCGTTCTTTCAAGCAAGTTGTTTGCGTTTAACTGCTGCTTTGCTGCCTCCAGCATCGGCTCGGAAGGGTCAACGGCCGTAAAGCGCCAACTCGGTTCAAGCTTAGCCATCGCAATAATCTCCTGCGCCGTACCGCCAGCGCCAACGACCAGGATTTTTGCCGAACTTGTATTACCCAGGCTTGCCGCCAGCATGCACGCAGCCAAGTCTTGGCAGGCGTCATATCCCGCTAACGCAATACGGCTCTGTCGACCGTACTCATTGGCTCGGGAGGCATCAAATTTTTCAACTGAGTCGAGAGGGGATGATTTCAATGCGGGTCTCCATGTCCTGACACCAAGCTACGCCAGACACCGCAATAATAAAAATTCATTAGTTTTATGTGGCACATTCCCGGAAGGAATACACAGTGCAAAAATGGCTGCACTTAAAGAGGCGACCAAAGCCGCAGGTTTGATCGAGTGGCGCTACGCATTACACACCTCGCTCACAAATCTGGTGGGGACCGTAGGAAACCAGCTGAAATGATCTGGAAACGATCCATCCCTGCGCGAAGAGCTTTGCCAAACCCCAGAAACACAAAAGCCCCGCAATTGCGGGGCTTTCGTTTGAATCTTGGCGGGAAACCAGGGATTCGAACCCTGGAGACGCTATTAACGTCCGCCGGTTTTCAAGACCGATATGCAAACTCAGGCGGGCCAGTGTGTTGAAGGCGGACAGCGTTCCCTAACTCGCAGTTAGCAGCGGAGCTACAAACCTTATTCTGCAACGGGCGCGATTTTAGTTTGGGAACTGTTTTTGCTCCCACACGGCGCTCTTCGCTCTAGCATTCGGCCCGTATGACAACGGATTTTATAAACTTCAAAACTGGCTCTGTAGCAAAAAAAGGGAGCAATCTGGCCGACCTTATTTTTTACTCAAAAAAAGCCTGGCTCCTGCCAGGCTTTTTCTGATGCTACTCAACGATTGCTATCAGGCGTTCTCTTTACCTGCTCCCAGCCGTTGCCGGCTTTGGTAGTAGGAGGCAGCGGCTTGTTATCGGCGACGGTAGCAAAGTTGTCTTGCTTACCTCCCCGCGGCCCTACCTCTTGAAAAATACCACCACTTTTTCCGGTGTTTTGCCCTGGCTTGAGACTCATAGCTAAATACCCCATATATAGCGTTCAATTCCGACCGCAGACACAACATATGGTATCCACATTTAAAAATCAACGCTTGAAAGTCAAAAAACCGACCACATACAATAAAAATAAAAGTTTCGACATTTTTTTGACAATTCCGCTTTATGTGCTACCTACTGCCCACCCCCGATTATGTAGGGGTATGAGATGGCTTTTGGCGGATAGGCCAGTGGTTGCTGGCTGTAATGCGTGCATGCATTCTGTTGCATAAACGCATATTCGGCATTGGATGGCATAGATTGGCGTATGGTTTGCCCCATTTTTGCCCCAAGCTCGGGGCTCGAAGCTCTATAAAAACGAACAGTCCGATGATGGATTAGGCGTAGCCCTCACCCGAAGCGCTCTTTGGCGGCCGAGCCCAACGCCGAACATCACTTATCTCGAGCTTGATGCGGCAACTTGTCCATTAGTTCATCCATAGACTCAGCAAATATCTTATGAACTTCTTCTTTAACCAACCAATGGGAATTAGAGCCAATTCTTGAATGTAGATCCTTGGTAAGTTCATCGTTCTTGCTTGAGATAAAATACTCAAATGAGCAACGTGAAATTTCCGATGGAAGACTAGAATACTGCTCAGAGCCCATTTCATAACTTTCCCCGACCAAGTACTGACTTGATGACAATGGTAAGATAACAGCTATTAACCGATCAGCCTTGTCAAGAAAAGGTTTGAACTGTCTTTCTCCTGCAACGTGAAAAATAACAATTGAGTCCCCAAGAGGAAGATCGCCACCGACAAATTCTCTAACAGAGAATGTCAAATTTAGATACCTGCAAATTCTTTTTTTGGGCGAAACAGATTCAGCGAGAACTTTTATGTGCCCTCTTTTAATAGCATCAGCAATCATCACAGGGATAACCGTTCGTTGTTCGTATACCGCAGTTGCGACATCGCGGGCAGCTTTGAGCTTGAATTCTCTCACCGCCTGCGGGTTTGTCCTCATGATTTGGTTGAAGAGCTGTTTTGATATTCCTGCCTTACGTAATGATTTTCGAAACATTGCAGACTTCACGGACATCACTTTTGTAAATAAACTCTCTAAAAAAGCAATATCTGTAAACGTGGTTACTAATGTACGCATTAGCTCAGAGAATAATATATTTGCGTTTGACCTCAAATGCCGACCGCGAATTTCAAAGTGAGCGAGCATAGCTGCAATTCTTACCGTATCATCAGCACTTAGGGAACCAGCCCGCAGCTTATCAATAAGCGGTGAAAAGTTAGCCTCCTCCTCTTTGGAGATTTTGTCATCTAAGTCAGTCTCCGACGCCACTGAGTAAAAAAGTGTTTCAACGCCGACATTTTTTATATTAGCCTGAAAAGGCTTTTTATTTTTAGAGTATGTCCAGCAATAAACATCCTGGTTAGTGCTTCGACTTGAAAAGCCCTTCTGCAGAAATCTAGGAATGAAATGGTGTCTTGACCCTGACATTTTTGCCTACTCCATTGAGATGCAGAAGTTTAGCGTAAGAACGATCATTCGAAAAATTAAGCAATTTTTGCCTGATCACCTGAACGAAGTGATGCCTCAATAAACATCTGACAAAATGTGTCATAATCAATAATCTCCACATCGCCATGAACTTTAGAAACCTGATCCAATTCCTCTCTTGTAGCATTTTCCCAACTCCCGACGATCAGTATCAATCTTGGCTTACTTATTAAAACGCCATGCGTCTCCCTAGCATAGATCGCATTTTCTGGAACATCAAAGTATGCACGATAATTGATCAGTTGCGCGACACCCTCATATACATAATCGATAAAACGCCGTCGACTCCGCCCCCCCTTTGTCAAACTTTTTTTATTAAAAGCGGCTGTTTTAAGATCACATATATCATAAAACCCATCGGTTCTTTTTATGAGCAAATCCGGATTTATACTGACTTCCTCAATAACGTCAAAACTTTTGATCCACTTAAAACTCTTCTCATACAAAAATGATTCACACGACAGCGCCTTCTCTACAAAACGCGGATGTAGTTTAAGAAATTCACCAATTGTGGTTTCATGCAAACCATTACTCAGATAAACGTTTTGAAATTGGCCTGCCAGTTTTAGCACCTCATCATCACCCTCAGCAGTATGAACCCCGACTACCCCTTTCCTTTCAAAAATAGAACTATAAAAAGAAGCAATATCCGTCTTTGAAGCATCCCGCCTAACAATGCTTAAAGACAATATACTCTTAACACGATACAAACTATTCTTTTGATTTACCAGAAGACAATTATTGAAATACACTGACTCGAAAGTATCAGCGAAAGAAAAAAGGCTACCCTCTCCACCATACCGGACATAACCACTCATATCTTCACTGAAGACTGGAAATCTTTCTGCAACCTTATCAAAGTCCGCCTGATGCGAATACAACATATTAGAAATAAAACCTCTACCATTTAAATCCGCAACAGGCTCAACTACTTCACAGTCGAATTGATTAAGATACTTATATATATCTTGCGGCTTACCCTTCTTCAAAGTTAGACCCGTATAGACGGGGGAGGCTCCAAACAACTCGACAACAAAGAAATCATCACAATTTGTTACGAACATAATATTTGGATAAAGGGGCGCACCTCCCCATGAGCTCAAGCAGTTTTTTTTAGCCATATTTGAAACGTGGGAAAAATACCACCTCCATGCACTGAGACTAAACTTTGTAAACTCATCAAATCTCATACCTGCTCCTTTAAAATCAGCAAAAATCTAAAATCTCGTTATCACTTCGCTAATCTCAACCGCCCTTTTACATCCTTTAACACTATGTTGTTGCTTACCATGCTTCACCCCATTGTGCTACCTGCAGCCTACTACCCAGAGCTGATCAAGCTTGGTGGTGTAACTCTGACTCATCATTTCGCGTCGCATACCCCAGTTGGGGTCACTTGGCACACTAGCCAACCGTAAAGTTCCCCTGCCCCACCGATCGTTAATCTGGTCCAGCACCGTCATAATCTTAGTTGCCTTAATCGGCTGTGATGTTGCAAATAGATCATCAGTGTACTCGCCCGGCTGGCAGAGGTTGAGCAACATCACTTCTGCCTTGCTGTACTTGAAGCCTGTTCGAAATATCCTATCAAGCGCACCTACAGCTGCTTGAGTAAGCAGCCGCACGTCGTCAGTGGGATATGGCATGTCCACCACCACACCAACGGCATACCTCGCTTCTTCTGGATTGAACATGCCAGTGCGGATGCAAACGCGTACCTTCTTGCACAGCGAATTCTGAGCACGGAGCTTCTCAGAGGCACGCATGATGTAAGTAGCCACCGCCTCTTTGATGTGCGGCAGCTCCGTCAATCTCTTGCCAAACATGCGGCTGCAGCAGATCTCCTGCTTTGGCGGATCCGGCTCGTCCAACTCCAAGCAAGGCGTGCCGCCCAGCTCCCTGGCAGTCTTTTCGATCACCACACTGAACTTCTTGCGGAGCGTCCATGGGTCCGCCTTAGCCAAATCCATTGCAGACTTGATTCCCATCGCATCAAGGTGAAGCTTCATCTTTCGGCCAACGCCCCACACCTCTGCCACGTCCGTATTACGTAGCACCCAGTTTCGCTTAACCGGGTCGGTGATATTGACCACACCACCGGTCTGCGATTGCAGGCGCTTCGCAGTGTGGTTTGCCAGCTTCGCCAGGGTTTTTGTATGTGCGATACCAACACCAACAGGTATGCCGGTGCACCGAAGCACCTGGGCGCGGACCCGCCGGCCTAAGGCATCCAAACCACTAACACCGGTCAGATCGGCGAATGCCTCGTCAATGCTGTACACCTCAACTGCCGGCACCATCGCCTCAATAAGACTCATGACGCGCTCGCTCATGTCGCCATACAGCGCATAATTAGAGGAGAACGGGACAATACCGTACTGCTTGAGCTTTTGCTTGATCTGAAAATACGGCTCGCCCATTTTGATGAAGGGCTTGGCATCGTAGCTACGGGCGATAACACAGCCGTCGTTATTGCTCAGCACCACGATGGGTACCTTCGCTAAGTCCGGCCGGAACACCCGCTCGCAACTAGCATAAAAGCTGTTGCAATCAATCAACGCAAAGGTCGGCTCTTGCTTAGACATGGCTGCGCACTGTGCTGGTAATCACGCCCCAGATTGACAGCTCATCCCCTTCGAGAACGTAACGTGCCGGATACTTGGGGTTCTCTGATAGAAGAACCACCTCCCGGCCGCGCTTGCACAGGCGCTTGCAGACGGGCTCATTGTTCAGCAGCGCCACCACCACATGCCCGTGAACCGGCTCAATGGCACGATCCACCACCGCGAGGTCACCTTCGAAGATACCAATTCCCTGCATGCTTTCTCCGGTGATTGCTACCAAGTACACATGCGGTGCGCGGATATTCAGGACCTCATCCAATGAGATGTGTTGCTCGATATGATCCGCTGCCGGCGAAGGAAAGCCGGCTGGGACCTGGAACGAACACATAGGCAGCTTCGCGCCTGCCTCAGCGATAGGACCTAGAATGGTGAAGCTCATGATTCGCCCTTTTACAAATACTGTACGAATGTACAGTTAACTTTGTAGGACGCTTGCGGTCAATTTTTCTGTAGGGGATTTCGACAGGCGGAAAGGTGCGTATGTGCGGACGATTCGTGCAGTACGAAGGGATGGCGATCTTCATAGAAGAGCTGAGCCCCCAGATAGAGCTGTTCAGCGGTTACGACGCTCAGCCTATTGATCGCTACAACGTCGCCCCGACGACACGGGTGCAGTTGCTACACGCCGCAGGTGATGGACTGCATATCGATACAGTGAAATGGGGGTGGGCACCGTTTTGGGCGAAGGGTAAGCGCCCGGATCCGATCAACGCTCGGGTCGAGACGGTCACCACGGGGAAATTCTTCAAACAGCTCTGGCCGAATGGCCGAGCCCTGGTGACGAGTGAAGGGTGGTATGAGTGGGTGAAAGACCCTAACGACCCGAAGAGAAAGCAGCCCTACTTCATTCGCCTGAAGAGTCAGAAGCCTATGTTCTTTGGCGCGCTCGCCCAAGTTCACCCCGGGCTGGATCCACACATGGACGACGGGTTTGTGATCATCACCGCCGCAAGTGATCAGGGCATGGTGGATATACATGACCGAAAGCCATTGGTGCTATCACCGGCCTGCGCCAGAGAATGGCTTGATCCAAACCTTAGCCCCGAACGTGCTGAAGTAATCGTACGCGAATGCTGCCAACCAGCTGGCGATTTTGAGTGGTACCCCGTAGACAAAGAGGTGGGTAACGTTAGGAATCAGAAACCCGCCTTGATTCTCCCACTGGATGAAAATTAGGCAAACGCTCATTATCGGAAGTGCAAGCAGCATTAGAAATTTTAGCCGCTAAAATCGCTCATCGTTGCCCGTGAAAAAGTTAAGCTAAAACTTTCCGCAAACTCACCACTACCTGAACACTTCCGTCATTCCGTCATTCCGTCATTCCGTTAATTCGTTAATTCGTTAATTCGTTAATTCGCTACTTCGTGACGTTGGGACTCTATGATTTTGCAAGCTTACGTATTTTGTACCTTCGCACTTTCGTACCTTGGTACCGTCATTCCTCTCAAGCACGCGTACGTAAATACGTAAATGCGCAAATACGTAACAACGCAAATGCGTAGGTACGTGGATACGCTAATACGTATTTACGTAGACACGGCCACCTCACGATAAAGCGTTCACAGCCAGCAAAGTCAGCTACCAGAGCGGTCACGACGACCAAACTACTTGGGGGTTCGCGACTTAACACGCCACAGACCAGTAAGAACTACAACTTACGAAGGCAAAAAAATAAAACAGCACCACAGTATTGACTTAAAAGCCGCCTCCGACTTAGTCTAAAAAGCACTTGCCGAACGGCATGAACCTCTCGACCAAGATCTAAACACTGCAATATATGTGAGGCGCATTTGTGCCTCACAAATACAAAAGCATGATTAGCTTGATCGAGAGTTTGACGCTCCCAGACACTTAACTTGGACATTGAGCATCAGCCCCAATGAAGGCTGACGTCACCACAGAGATCATTTTATGAAGCGGATCGCATTAGTTATCGCCATTGCAAACGCCCTAGTAGCCCTACGTAAAGTCTGGGAGCTATTTAAGCCATGACCTTAAGTAGTCCAAGTGAAGGACTACCCTTCTGAGACTCTAAAACAGAGAGCCCAAGGCATCTGGCTGCCAGTTCATGATCACCAGCTCGCCGCTCACCTCAGCCTTCCCCTGTCGCTGGTTAGCTGTGGTGTAGCGGATGCTCAACGTTTCAAAATGAAAGCCATCAAACACCCGCCGAATGTCCGGGTGATCGTTGATGCTGACCATCACCTTGCCTTTACACCGTCGCATGAAGTCGGCCATGCGCTCGTAGTTTTCAAAGGGGAAATCCACGCCATAACCGGCCGTCTGCCAGTAAGGCGGATCCATGTAGTGGAAGGTATGGGCACGGTCGTAGCGCTCAGCGCAGTCCAGCCAGGGCAGGTTCTCAACGTAGGTGCCGGACAGACGCTGCCATGCTGCAGAGAGGTTCTCCTCAATCCGCAGCAGGTTGATGGCGGGGCCGGTGGTGGCGGTACCGAACGTTTGACCGGTCACCTTGCCGGCGAAGGCATGATGCTGCAGATAGAAAAATCGCGCGGCGCGCTGGATGTCGGTAAGGGTTTCCGGGCGTGTCATCTTCTGCCATTCGAACACCTGGCGGGAGCTGAGTGCCCATTTAAATTGGCGAACGAATTCTTCCAGGTGGTTCTGCACGACTCGGTACAGCGTCACTAGGTCGCCGTTGATGTCATTAAGGACTTCAACCGACGCGGCCTGGGGGCGCATGAAGTAAAGCGCGGCGCCGCCGGCAAAGACTTCGACGTAGCATTCGTGAGGTGGGAAGAGCGGGATAAGGCGGTCGGCCAGGCGGCGTTTGCCGCCCATCCAAGGGATGATGGGTGTGGACATATAAAAGCAAGACCTTTGCTGTATGGATAAACAGTGCTAGGCTCGCTCCGCTTTGTGCACGAAGCAGGAGCCTTGGCTGGACTTGCAGGGACATTCTGCAGGGAAGGTGGCCGGACTGGATGTTGACGCATCTGGCCCGGCCGCTCCTTTGTGATTTGTTACGTGAGTCGGCGATTGCCTGCCCTCTAGAACTCGGGCATTATCCAAGCCGCCTTACGGTCATATGACGGTTTCAGCTCACTACTGAGACCGCCTTCAAACCGGTTGGGTTGCCGTCCAAAGTGCCGGTCTCACAAAAACGGCAGGTCTGAACCAGCTACCCTTAATCAACCGCAATTAGGGACGGGGTAGCATTTTTGGGAGGGATACGATGAGTATTTCAGAACAAAAAGGTTCGGCAGCTTTAGCTGGACGCCTAACAGCGTTCGGAGGCGTGGTCGGGGTGCTTTGCACCTACGGCCTGGCTCCAGTAGCCGCTGTCCTACTGGTCCTTGTGGCCACCTTCGTTCTCGCGAAGGTTTAAAGCTAGGATGGTCACGCGTAGCGGGCGTGACCATTCGAACTTCCCCTCTTATCTGCGATAGTGCAGAACTCCTACTTCCTTACTTCTCTCACGTAGTTTTGACATGCTGCCAACGCAATCAATCCTTGGTCGCCGGTATCGGTGATCCCGATAATTCGTTGAGCATGCGCTGGGTCAAGTTGGGCTCTTGTGGGGCCATGAACCACGCGGCCGGTGGCGGTGGTGGCTGGCACTGAACAGCTGCTGGTGGCATCGGTGGCGGCGAGTACGACTGACAACCGGAGATCAGCAGTAGCCAGGCGATCACGTAGACGAGCCTGCTTGGTTTGCTCATCGGTCAATTCCTTGTAGTGGGTTTCGTCGTTGTTGTGCAGGCGCTGCTCAAGTGCAAAGCGCTTGTCCTGCTCTTTGCGTTGCAGGGCGGCAGCGGCTTGGGATAACTCGCTGAGGGTGTCGGCATGGAGCCGGGCCTGGTGCTCCAGCTGCTTGCCGTAGCGCCAGTCTTGAGCAGTCCAGGCCAGGGCAGCAGATCCGGCGGCCAACATCACCAGCAGCAGGCCGACCGCCGCAATCCGGTATTGCGTGGGGATCAGGTCGAAGAGACGCATAACACCGCCCTCGCCCTCGCCCACAATTGCAACCGTTCCTCTAAGCCGTTGAGGCCGCCGTTGATCCGGCGGGTGATGGTGTTGAATTGCTCTTGATCCGCCAGCGCGTTCAATCCGTTTATCGACCAGAACCACGCGGCCGACTCAGCGGCCCATTGCGGCAGTTCGAGCAGTTCCGGGGTGCGCAGTAATCGCTCATCGCCGAACAGCGCCAAGCTGCAGCGCAGGTAGTTGTCGTGGCCGGTGATCTGGATCAGCCCACGACCGCGATAGCGTTGGCCGTCACCATCGGCTGCCGGCGTGTTCCCCAGCTTGGCGGCCAGCGAGCCGGTGTCGTATTTGCTGAGGTACTGATCGCCGCCCAGTTCACGCACGTATTGAAGCTGGCCTGACTCGTGGCCGATCTGGGCGAGGAACGCGGCCTGCCGCTTTGGCGTATCGATCTTGCGGTTGGTCATGGCCGCGTTGAGCGCGGATACAAAAACGCCCGCTTGGCGGCGGGCGTTGGGCATGATGCGTTGAAGTTGTTGCTCGGTAATGGACATCGCTTTTTCCCAGGCAAAAAAAGACCGCTCAATGGCGGCGGGTGATGACGCACATACGGTCGGTTACAACTGCAGTACTTTGACCTCCTTGGACTTCTTCGTTTTCTTACCGGCCGCCTTGGCCTTACCCTTCTTCCCTGCGTTGCACTCCACGGTCGTGCTCCAGCCGGACTGAGTAAACACCTGCTCCACGGAGTCAACTAGGAACTCGCCGTCCAAGCCCTCCTTGAAGCCCTGCGCGTTGATCTGCCGCTCAGCAAACAGATCGGTGCGCCCAACCATCTCCAGCCGGACCTCGGCGGTCGAGCGGTTGAATGCCGCGAGTCGAGCCTTGGCCGCCTGCTCTGCAGCAGATTTGTTCGGATGGATATGCCGATCGGTATGAACGGGCGGCAGCCCAGCAGGCACGTCGTCGTTGTCCAGGGTCAAATTGACCAGTTCGCCGGTTTTCTTGTCCTGATACTTAGCCTTGACCGCCTTCTGTGTGGTGCGGTCGGTGAAACGGAATTGCCAGCGGCTGACATCACTGCGTCGGATAGTGATCGCCGGCATGCTTTTGCCACTTGCGGATTGTCCGCTTTGGCGAGGCAGCACCAGCAGCTTGCTGTCGGCGACCTTAGCCGTGCAGTCATGGTCCCTGGCAAGCCGGGTGATGAAGTTGAAGTCCGATTCATTTAGCTGATCCGCTCGAGGTACCACCGTGGTAAGCGGGCATTCAGGCTTCCAGCCGTTGCGAGCAGCGACATCGCTGACGATTTTGGATAACGGCACATTCTCCCAACTACCGCTACGTATGGTCTTGCCGCTGCCGCGCATGTCACTGGCCTTTCCTCGAATGACCAGAGTGTCAGACGGGCCTGAGACCTCTATATCGTCGACGGTGTAGCGACCCAGACGGGCCAGTGACTTGCGGTCGTAGCCCAGGTAGATCTCAATCGAAGCCCCTTTTTTGGGTAGGGCCACAGCGCCGTCACGGTCATCGATACGCAGCTCGAACTCGTCCGACTCCATGCCAGGCTTGTCCAGCGTGCGCAACAGCAAAAGACGGTCGTTAATCAGGGCCGTGATATCAGCCCCATCAGCCACAATTCGAAAGATGGGTTTCATGAGTACTCTCCGAGCTTCAATCCCACAACTGCACCTGCTCTCCCTCAGGCTCAGGGAGATCAGGAAAGGTGATCAACAAGCCTGTGCGCAACGGCTGCGGCTCATCCGCCAACAAGCGATTAGCCGCCAACACTGCCTCAACCGTGCCGTTTAAATGTCCGTAATGCTGATAACACAGCGTATCCAGCAGATCCCCGTCAGACGTTCTGCATATCATCGCCATAGCGAGTGAACTCCAAACTAAAGGTTTGCTTGCGAGGGATCCCGCCGGCCAGCAGCGCACCCTGCTCCTCCTCTAAGCTGCGCAAGCACCATGTGCCGAGGACAACGCCGTAGCCCGTGGTCAGGTTCAATGGCAGTAACTGAGCCCCGATGGAGCGAAGGGTGTCCAGTTGCTTTAGGCCACCCTTGAACGTAGGGAAGATCGCGCCCTTAAGGCTGAGTTTCTCCTCTCCCATCCCCACGGCCTGTTGCGCTGGCCGGCGGCTTAAGCGTTCCTGCGAGGCCCAGCGGAATTCCGTCTGCCGACGCAGCTCATCAAACGCTGCAGTATCCAGATTGAAGTAGAACGGCTGAGCGTTGGTTTGCAGCGGTTGCAGGATCAGCAGGTGCGGAAACGGTTTGACCGCTTCGGCCAACGGTGTAGCGTTGGGTGCCAGCGCGCTGGTGGGCAAGATGTTCGCCAAGCTCGGGCTGACTTTGCCGGCCATCTGGTTGATTGCCGTACTGGCCCGCGCAGCTTGTTCCCTTAAAGTGCCCATGCGCTCGTCAATCGACGACATCGCGCGCGTTGCTTTGCTGTAGGTGGACAACACCTCCCCAACCTTGGACTGCGCCGCGCCAATCCCTCGCATCACCCGCTGCAGCTTTTCGCCCACACCGGCTGGCACACCGGGAATACTCGACAACTCGTCAGCCGCCCCGGTGATTTCGCCGATGGCGCCGCTGACCGGGCCGATCATGCCGTCGATGCTGTGCCGACCCGCCTCCCCGGCCTGGACCAGGGATTTGAAGCCTGATTGCAGCTGCTCCATATAAGCCATGACAACTCCTTAAATGTGAGGCGCATCGAACAGATTGCGCCGCGCCTGCTCCCGACTGAATTCCTCGAACATCTGGCGCATGTACGGCATCATTTCCTGCGCCAGTTGCCGTGGGTCCTTGACGTCGCCCTGCACAGTCACTGGCATGGTTGGAGAGAATGTCCAGTTCTGGTCGACACGAGGAGGCTCCGGTTTCGCAGCGGCACCGGCACTCAGCAATGCAGGCGTCACCGCTGATGGAGCCGGGGCCAGTGAGCGCGTAACGTCCCCCATCAGCGGGCCGGTGGCCGCAGTCGGCGCCAACTGAGCCAACCTCGACATGCCTGGCTCGCTGTGCTTGGGGAGCAGCAATGGAGACGGCTGGGCCAAACGCTCTATCGGTGTGCTCGGCTCACCAAATGCAGCCTTGCCCACTGCACCGCCCAACTCGCCGCCGCCCCAACCACCGAGGAACCCGCCGATCAGGCCGCCAACTACAGTGCCAATCACCGGCACCACTGAACCAATCGCGGCACCTGCTGCTGCACCGGCCAGCGTGCCGGCCAATGTCCCAGCAGCGTTTCCGTAGCCTTCGGCTTTTTCGTCGCGGGTCTCCGCGTTCTGATAGGTATCAGCGGCGATTAATCCGGCCTCGATCAGCGCCAGTGGCGCCCCCAACTTGGCAAAACCAAGTCCCTTACCCATCATGGCCTTGGGCGCAAAACGGCTGGCAGTAGCCCCCAGCGGCGCTGCAGTTGCGGCAGTACTAGCAATTACCCCACGTCCACCGCGACCACGCTTACCCTTGCCACGACGTCGCTTCCCATCCCCGCCGTCAATCCCATCGGCCCCGCCGGATGGGTTGGTGACAAATACCCGCTGGACTACGTTCGGGTTCCCCATCAGAGAACCGCGACTAACGTTTAAAAGCCCCTTGCCGATTTTAATGGCGTTGATCGCAGCCCCCAGGCCAACCACACCGGCTGCCAGCACCGTCGCGCCACTGATAACCGTGGGAAACTTTCCTGCCAGCTCCCCAAGCCCGTACGCCACTTTTGCCAACCCATCCGCCGCCAGGTCAGTCAGCGGCCGAACTGCATCACCGATACGCGTCATCGATGACTCAATGCCGGCAGTTGCAGCCGCCCATTTGCGGTTGGAGGTTTCTCGCGCTTTCGCCGCGTCCGCCTCGATTTTGGCCTTACCGTCCGTTTTCTGAATGGCAGCCATATCGGCCTTGATCCTATCGCCATATTTGATCTGCGCGAGCAGACCGGCACTGGCGCTCTGATCACTGACGATGTTCGCCAGTCCGGCGGCCTCAGTCAGCGCAACCATGGCCTGCTCTTCCTCGGCACTGCCATCCGCCGACGCCTTGATCTTGGCCTTTAACGCCTCGATTTTCTTGGCCTTGGCCGGGTCTTTTTTCTTGATCAACTGCTCGCTGAGCATGATGAATGCTTCGACCGGATTGGCAGCCTTGCCGCTTTTGGTCGCGGCAAGAATAGAACCGGCCAGGTCATAACCCTCCTTGGCAAACCGTTCCTGGCTGGTGCTGCTGATCACTGCGTTGAGCAGGTTGTCCATGTTGGTGGCTGCAGCAGCGGCATCCTGAGTTTGCGAATACTGCGACTGCAGACTGGCACCCAGGAAGCGCACAGCTTCAGGGCCTTCCATACCCAGGCGTTTGATGTTGCCGAGCATGGACGGCAGATACCGCGCCATCTCCTTGGGACCGAACGCGCCAATGTCACCCGCAGCCGCGACCTGGCCGAGCATGGCCGCCATGTCGCCCTGCTTGACCCCGGCCTCCTTGAAAGAGTTGATCAAGGTCGCGATGGTTTCGGGTTCCATACCCTGGCCGTCGATCAGATCAGCAATCTGCCCGGCGTAACTAGCAGCCACATCCCAATCAACGCCTTTTTCGATCAAAGCACCGACCGACTTCGCGAGCAGCTGCTGGCTCATGCCCTTATCCGCCGCGACCTGGCTGATGCTCGCCGCCAGTTTGGCCTCATCGCCAGTGCCGGCTGTGTGGGCCCACAACGACATCTGGCGGATCTGCGCCTGATAATCGCCGGAGACCTTGGTGGGGATCGCCAGCGATGCCGTGAGCGCCGCCGCTTTACCGAGGGAATTCTTCATCCCCTCCTTGCCCTGCTGGATCTGCGAGTGGCCCAGTGCCTTAAGTTCAGCGCCACGCGCGACCCGGCCGAGTGCCTGGTATTCCTTACGCAGCTTGCCGACTTCGATGCCCTGTTCCTTAAGGGTTCGCAGGTTGCCTTCGAGCTTTCGCAGAAGCCCATCGGCGGAGGCAGCACCGGTGTCATGAGCCTTCTTCCATTCATCGCGCAAGCGAATGGTGTCACCGATGGTGCTCTGCAGCACACGAGCCTTGGTGCCGGTTTCGCCGAGTTTCTTGATACGGCCTTCAACATCCTTGAAAGCGGCGCCGACCGTGGAGCTGACGACGCCGCCGATGACCAGGCCGAGCGCCAGGTTATTTGCCATGGTGTTACTCCGGGCAGGGATTCAGGGCTCAGTCCGTGAGCCACCAGATCATCGTGGAAAAAGGCATGGCCTCGATTTCGCTGGCCGCGAAGGAGAACTCCGAAGCAAGGCGTTTCGCGACCTGTTTCTGCAGGGAGGCGCTAAACCCCGTCATCCTGCACCAGGCGAAAGTAGGCGGCCTGCAGCCGCTGGTAGTCCGTCAGCTTGAGCCCCTCCAGATCCGTGGTGGCGGATTCAGTCAGGTTGGAGAGGATGATCGTGTCGCGCTGATCATCGTCGCCATTGGAGGCAGAGGTTGCGGCCCGGACGTCGCTCACCGTGGGAGCACGCAAGGTTAGCCGGTCGACTTTCATCTCTTTGATGTCGTAGGGCCTGGATAGCGTGACAATTGCGCGCTCCAGATCCACCACCAGCCAGGCGGGCATTTCGCTCTCGTCGTCGGGCAGCCCTGTATCCCGCAGCAGGTGCCCGTAAGCGGCTTGCAGGCGGGCGTAATCCGTCAGCTTGAGCCCATCCAAATCTTTAGTGCCGACATCCGAGAGCGAAGCGAGGATGGTCATTTCGCGCAGCACTGCGTCATCACCGCCAATCGCGTCAGACGCACGCACTTCGCGCAACAATGGTGCCCGCAGAGTCAATTGGTCGACCTTGCCGCCATTGATGTCATAGGGGCGCGTCAGCGTGACCTTGGCGCTATCAAGATCAAGCTTCAGCCAGGCCGGAAGCGTGTTGAGTCTTTTCAGCTTTTTCATAGGAAACGTTTCCGTTACAGGCCAAGGTCGCGACGGACACTGGCTAGTTGATCGACGCCGTTGATAACACGCACGCAGTTGACTGGATCAATTTCGTACATCAGCCGGCCGGCCACTTCGAGCTTGTAGTAGCTGCAGGCCACGGCGTACTTGAACTCGGCCGCATCACCCGGCTTCCAGTCGCCACCATCAATCTCCTTGAGCATGCCGCGCACGGTCGCGATCACGCCGGTGGTTGCGCCCTTCTGGCCTTTGAATGAGCCACGGAATACCGCGTTGAACGCAGTCTGGTCTGCCAAGCCATAAAACTTCAGGGCTTCAGCGCGTACGCCTTTGCCGGCAAAGCTGGCCTCCAGCTTTTCCATACCCTGATCCATCTCGATAGAGGCATCCATGCCAGCGGCCCGGAACTCGTCGGTCTTCAAGGTCAACTTGGGGAGCGTCACCGAGGTGATATCCCCGGCAAAGCTGACGCCATCGATATGGGCAGCCATGTTGTAAAGCGTTTGCGGAACCATCGGCGGCTCTCCTTTATGCGTTGGTATCGAGGACTTCGGTCAGCCACTGGTTGGTGACCTCGACCCGAAAGTTGGGGTTTTCTGCCGGCGGCACGTCGGTGAAGCGGATGTTCCAGAACACCTTGCCCTGCTCCAGCTGACTGGCCGTGTTCAACTCTGGGTCGGCGAACACCTCAAAGTTGATAATTGCACCCTGGTTTTTCAGGTCACGCATAAACGCCTGCAGGCCGTTGGTGACATCGCTGACGTAGGTCTTGGTGATTGAGCGGTCCACCGCCCATTTGTGGCCGTAGAGGATCGCGTCCATAACGATGTCCATGGTCCGCACGCGGGTGACGAACGCCCACTTCGGATCACTGGAGCAAGTGCGGTTGCCCCACAGGCGGTAGCCGTCATCACGGATGATGGTGGTGATCTGCGCGTTGTTGAGCAGGTTGGCGCGGCAGGTTTCGTCGCCGTCCAAGAACTCGATAGGACGCCCAGTACCGGTGATACCGACAAACTCTTTGTTCGACGGGGAGGCCCAGAAGCCGTACTCCGAATCGGTCCAGGCGAAGAGCCCGGCGACCCACGCAGAACTTGGCGCATCAATGGTGGCACTGAGCGCGGTGTCCCAGAACTTCACACCAGGGTCGACGAGAAACACGCGCTTGCTGCCGAAGTTCTCGCGGTACTCCATGGCCGCTTCGTCGGTGGTGTTCGGGCCGTCGATAATTGCCATGGCACGCAGTTTGTCACTGAGCGACACCAGCGCCGTTGCCGTTGCCAGGGTGGAGGTGTGCTTGGGTGCGGCGAGCAACCGAGGTTGTGCGTTGAAGCGGCTCTTGCCATCGAGCAACGCCTGCATGCCGGTACGCGTACCGTTCGCCAGGACGCCGCCAATAATGGCCGAGGTTTGCGCGGCGGCGTCCGCCAATTTCTCCACGCCGCAGGCAACGATCACGGCCTTGGAGCGTACATAGATAGCCTGGACCGCCTTGGTGATCGCCGCGTCCGCGCCCCAGGCGGCGACGGCCTCGCTTTCGCGAGTGATCAGCACCAGTTGGTTGGGCAATGCACTAGCGTTTGGGCCAGGGGTGAAGGTGTCGCACAGACCGATGATCGACGATGACGGCACGGCGATAGGCCGCGTACCGGTGTCGACGTTGGTCACGGTGACGCCGTGAAAAAATCCGCTTGCACTCATTGTGCGGTCTCCAGAAATAGCGAAGCCCCGCATTGGCGGGGCGTCAGGGTTGTATGGGGGATACAAAAACGCCCCGACGATGCGGGGCGTTATTCGGTTTGATCAGTGAGCCATGACGGGGCGACCGGGCGGTATTCCACATCAGGAAAGTGCTCGGCCACAGGCCAGTCGCGCAGTAGCAATCGGAACGCCTGCAGCTCTCGATACTGGTCTACGGTCAGAGTGGTGTCGCGCTCGGCCTCCAGTTCATCGCGGTGACGGGTCACCAGCGCGTCAGAGCCGCTCAACTGCCGATCTCGCCAGGCGCGCTCATGTGCGGTAGCTTCCTCAACGGTGGGCTTGGGTGTAACCCATGCCGGTCGACCTTCGTCATCACTGCCACGCCGCATACCGGGCGGTGGTGGTTGCTGGCCGAACATCCGCCATTCCTCCTCGGTCACCTCAATGGCATCGCTCGGCCACGTGCCTGCTGCGTCATAAGCTGCCCGCTCAGCAAGGAACACAAAGCCACAGTCCTTGGCGCTGTAATAGATCGTGGAAGCACCTTCGTTTTTGTTGATCATGATTAACGTCCAAGAGCAATGATCAGGGGTTTTACGAGTGACTGGTTACCCGTGCCAAACCACTGCGGGAAGACCTTCACACCCAGACGGTCCCAATATTCCATCTGGAACATTTGGTCAGAAAGCGTGTTACCGGAAGTGGAGCGGGTAAACGGCCCGGCAAATACGCACTCGTTCGGGAACGGCACAGGGTGGCTGATTGCCGGATATGCCACCGTTTCAGCCCCTGCGAGCGGCCCCTCATACCACTGGAGATACCAAACGCCGTTGCTGGTCGGAATCATCAGACGACCGCTCGCCGTCAGTACCGCCGTGGGAGGGCTGAAATTACCTTCTGTCCAAACCTTTTTGTCCCCCCAGATCAGGTCGCCCAGCACCGACATTTTCAGGTAGCGGGCAAACTTGCCGGACCAATTAAAAAGGATGGAAGGCGCCCATTTCAGATCAGTCTGCCCGCCACCGACTTCGTTGATCTCCCGGATCTCAATCGCGCCACCCTTACCGTCCGTGCCACCGTCCTCTCCTGCCGCCACCGTTCCAGCCAACACCGGACGCTGTCGACTGGTCGTGCCTACCCTCAGCGACGTCAGGATATCGGCCTTCAGTGCCAGAGCCTGCATCATGGTGACGGCGAAGTTAGGATCGTTGCCGATGGCTTTTGCAATTTCATCAATCTGATCCAGCAGCTCGGGAGCTGCACCGACCAATTTCTTTATCGCCGCTGTAATCTCGGCGACTGTCTGCTCCTTGGTATAGGCGTCTCCGATACTGTAGCCAGCCAACGTTGTGGCCTTATTGGCTTTCTGCGTCAGTGCGGCAGTCACGTCATTCGTATTCGCCTTACTTGCGGGATCGAAATTACCGGCATGCCACAGAGTACTTCCCCCCCACAGCAGGTCACCGACACTCGACATGGCCAGGTCCTTGGCCTTTTGTCCCTGCCAATGAAACAGAATACGCGGCGCATACGACAAGTCCGCGTTGGTGTTGGCGACACCCTGGGCCTCTCGAATCTGGAGGGCTCCACCGTTGCCAGAGCCATCTGTACCACCCGGCAAAGGCGCTGCCAACACCGGCTGTTGCTGGCTCACTACACCTACGCGCAAGGCGTCGGTAATGCCATAGCCCGCAAGCGTGGTCGGGTTTTTACCCGAGACCACAATGCCTCGCGAGTTGATCGTAACCTGGGTGTAGGTCCCCGCCTTTTTATCCGCCGGCAGCACCGCTTCAATAGCGCGGTCCACGTATTCCCGCGTTGCCAGCACAATCGAGGGATCAATCTTCAACACCACGTTGGTGATACTGGAAATAATGAAGTTCATCCGCACGATCTGCGTGCGGCCAGAGCCCTGCGACAGCAACGGCTTGAAGCTCGGCGCACAGTTGGCGACAGCTACCAGGTCGCCGTCTGCGTCGTAGAGACCGATCTCCCGCACCCACCAACCGCCGACATCCGCAGGGATTACCTGCTCGGCGATCAGCACCGAGGGATTGAGCGGATCAATCATCAATTGATTGAGCGGCGCCCGGCGGCGCTCATTGATTAGCTTGGTCTGCAAACGATCCGGGATAGGGTCAGTACCATGTGCATCCCCCACGCCCATTTGAGAAATATTCCAAGGGATACCCAACGCATCAGCGTTGGCTTGTTTTGCCTCGCCCACCTTGGTGAGGATCGCGAAAAACTGTGAATTGAGGTCAATCATGGGTACACATCCAGGGTGTCGATGCTGTGTTCACGTCCTGACGCGCCAATGCAGCCGGTGACTTCGATATCACGCTGCATCGGTGGATAGACGTTGATTTCATCGCCTTCATACAGGGCGACACCAATGTTTAAAGCGCCTAGGGTTTCGAGGCTGATTGCCAGCCCCGTCAACTTACGACTGACTGGCTTGGCGTCATCCACCAGCCGCTCCAGTTCTAGGTACATCTCTTCAGTGATGCCGGTGTCCAACACGCCAACCTTCAGCGCGAATGTGCCGGGCATACCCTTGGGCGTGGCCTGCCACCACTCCAAAACCTCTATCAGGTAGCCCAGCGGCTCGACCACGCGGCGCAGCGCGCCGATGGTGCCTTTGTGGGCATGCACGTAAAACGCGGAGCGAATAGCTGAACGCTTGACCGCTTCCGGCCAGCGGGTATCCCAGCGGTCGACGGACCAAGTCCACGCCAACCAAGGCAGCAAGTGCGTCGGGCAGGTGTCCGGGTTGTACAGCGTGCGCAGCGGTATCTCGGTCTTTTCGGTTAGCGCAGCTTCAATGGCGCGCTCAAACTGCGTACTGTTCAGAGGTAGCAAGCTGCTCATGTCATCCTCCTAAAACCACGCTGAAGCCCGTGCAATAAGCCGCCTGGTACTTAGTAGGTTTCAGATCGACCCAGTCTTTAAGCTCAACCCGGCCGACGCCGCTGATATGCAACTGTGCGTCTACTCCGGAACGGGCAACTTCCAAGGCCAGACGTTTGCGCGGGTTGATCCATGCGGCCAAGCGCTTGATGGCTTCGGCCAGGATCGCGTCGTTTTCCGGCCCGGCGCCGATGGGGTACAACACCGCATCGATTCGGTATTCGAGGATCTCGGCGCTTTGCACCGTCAAACGATCACCGACCGGGCGGATATCGTCGTCGCTGAGCTTTGCGTATACCTGGTCAAGCAATGCCTGATCGGCACGCCCGCTGCCGATCAGGCTCAGTACGGTGACAACCACTTCGGCCGGTGCAGGGCTTTCCGCCGTCGCATCGGCCACCAGCGCCGAAGCATTGCGTGCGTGAAATATGTAGCTGTTGCGCGGACCGGCAGTGGTCAGCCCCTCATAGACCAACTGGATACGTTCGCGCAGCGCATCGTCCGACTCTCTGACCTCTTCAACCGGCGGCACCGCGAGCAGGTTTTCCGGTTGAATGATCAGGCGCTTGAGCCTGACGTTCGCCGCAAGCTGGTCAAGGTCTTCCTTTTCCGCGTAAGCCAACAGCAAGGCTTTGGCTGCGTCGTTGACCCGTGCCCGGTTCTGCATCTTGCCGTAGGCACCCAACTCCACCAGTTTGACCACTGGGTCGCTCTCCAACGCTGCTGACCAGTTGTCGCCCATGTACCCTCGGAATGCCGCCAGTCCCTCTTCGTACAGCGCTTCGTAGTCCAGGGACTCCAGCACCTGTGGCGCCGGCAATGCCGATAAATCCACTGTGCTCATGCCGACACCTCCAGCAGCAGTCGCTCACCCTGATAGTCACCGGTTAACTTGAAGTCGATACGCCCGCCGACAATGGCGACGACCTGTACTTGCTCCAACTTCAGCCGCGGCTCCCACCGCCCAAGCGAGCGAGCCACCTCGGCCTGGACGGCGCTTTTCCAGCCGGCGTTTACCGGTAGATCGACAAAGCGCCGGATCTGGCTGCCGTACTCCGGCCGCATCCGTCGACTACCCACGGGAGTGGCGAGAATGTCCTCAATGGACTGCCGGAGATGGTCGAGCCCGGACAACGGTTTGCCGGTGCGGCGATCCATTCCGATCATTGGGTCTACTCCGTCTGCTTGAAGTCAGCATGTTTTGAGAGGTAGTTGTGCAGCACGTCGTCGCTCGCGCTGATACGCCCCTTGATCACATCTGCCGCGCGGCCATCCGGCAGGATCAAAGTGCGTGAGGTGAAGACTTGATCGAGGAACACCACGCTCGCGCCTACTGCCGACCCCGCCGAAGCCGGCGGTTCAACGCCCGCATTCATCTGGCCGTCAGACTTGTTCTTGCTCATAACGAAGCTCCCAAAAACGCAGAAACCCGCACTAGGCGGGTCGTATAAACTTGTTGATCAATGTGTGTGGTTCGCGCTGTTGCCGGCGGCGTCGATGATCTGGCCGGCACCGTGGATATCGCCAGTCGTGTTCAACGCGCCATTGATCTGAGTCGCGCCGTCCAGAGTGATCGCGCCCACCAGATTGATCTGGCTGGATACCAACCGCGCACTCTCAGGCGTTATCTCCAGCACGGACCCGCCGACCTTGATCGTGACGCTGCCGGCCGGAAGATCGATGGTGTAGCTGTTCGCTTCCCAGTCGTAGACCAGGGAGCCGCCATCGTCGAAGCGCCACACCTCGACGTGATCGCGATTATCCGGTTGCGCGCCAGCATTGCCGTACAGACCGGGAATGAACGTGCCCATGGCCGGCTCACCACTGGGGCTGAACAACACGCCCTGCTCTTTCAAGCTCGGCGCCCGCCAGTGCCGCGCTTTACCGGCAGCCAGGCTATGCCAACGTACCCAGGCGCTGGTCCAGCCGTCTGCTTGTACGCGTACCATCGCCGTCGACAGGTCCACCGCGACCACCACACAAGGCATCAACATTGAGGCGATCATTCGATCATGCTGAGCGGTGGCGTAGCTCATTGAAGATCCTCCGGTTTGATGTACTTGTCCTGATGGCTTGGGCCGGTGTCTTCATTGAACCCCAGCATCAAGGTGCCCGGCGGTTCATCCGGCCACGGCCACTCTTCTGGCCCTAGGTAGATCGTTTGATCCCACTCCACCAACCAGACGAAATAGCCGTCCAGTTCAGGCTTGGTCCAGTCCTGGGTCGACCTCACGAACTTGGCACAGTCGACCTCCAAGCCCCAGCTTTGCGCCCGGAGCAACACCGCTAGCTGAGACGCCAACTGTACCGCCTGACGCTGCGGGTCCACGCTGATCGAATCGACGATAATCCGCGCTTCGAACTTGCATGTAAGCGCGGTTTCGCCAGTGCCGATATCCGGTGCCGATTCCATCTCAGCCATTTCCAGCAGCACCACGGGCGTGGGGATGCAGGTCTGTGCCGACAAATCCGGCCAGAACGACACGCCCTGAATACCCGGCAAATGCTCCTGAAGGTGCTGCTCGATGGCCTGATACAGACGGTCGAGGCTGAAAGGTTGATCAGACACGGGCATTCCCCTTGAGGTACTTCTGCAGTTCGAAGTTGAGTTCTTGCTTGAGGATCTCCAGCAAGCGCTCATCGGCGCGTTTAACCCAGCTGTCGAAGTGCGGTCGCACCTGGTCCAGCGAGACCTTGGCTTTCGCCAGCGGGAAGCGGTTGTCGCTTTCCGCCACGAAGCCAGAGCGACGGCGCCCCTGTGTACTGTCGGGATAGTCCGTGGGGTTAAAGTGCTTACTCGACGTACGGATCCAGATGTCGGGGCTGCTGCCATACACCTGCTTGAAGAACGCCCCCTGGTAACGCCGCCCCGCCACCGAAACACCGGCGCGGGATTGACGAGGCCGTCCAATGCGGCTCGCCTCGATAGCGTTGACGCCGAACCACAACTTGCCGCGCATCGCCCCGCCGCTGACCGGGTAAGCCCGAAGGCGTTGCCGGACGGCGCCGATGGCAATCCGCTCCTGCTTGCCCACAGCCCGAGCGATATGAGTACGCAACCAACCTAACGTCTTGTTAATCGCACGCCGCTGGGCCGCTGCAGCAGCCTTGGGCACCAGTCGCCCGAACTCGCGCAAAGCCTGGGAATGCACTGCAGACGGCTGGATGTTGATCATCCCGCTATTGCGGTTCTGCTGCGCATAGCTAACGACGCTCATGGACGTTTCCTCAAGATCAGTGCCACCAACCCGTTGCCATCGGGCGCCAGTTGCATCAGGTCGTAGTCACCGCCGCCGTCCAGACTTGGCAGATCGATGGTGACCCGCAGGCCCTGACTCAGGCCGTCCGAATCCTTCACACGGATCTCAAAGCGAGGCTCGCGTATGGCGCTGTGTACCTTGCCGAAAGCCGGTTGCTTCCAGGGTGCCGAGAACATCCCCAGCACCGGCTCAGCCCGCCCCTGGATCACGGCACTGTCGCCCAGGGTTTCAAAGACCACGTCGTCGATGTCGTCGATCAGCTCGCGGAACGCCACGGTCACATCTCCAGCAGGATCTGCGCCAGGGGCCGTGTGCACATATGCAGCGGGTTGGACTGGGCTTCACCTGCTACGCCCTTGTTGAAGGGCAGCGGCTCGATCTTGCTGTAGTACGGAATGCCTTGGGTGTTGACCGTTTCCATGTAGTCAGCCGGTGCAAAGGACGAGATATAGAGGTCCGGAACACCTTCGGGAATCAGCAACGCTTTGTCGTCGTGGATGAATGAAACACCCGCGATCTTGCCGCGATAACGCTCCCAGACGATCCCGCCGAACTCAAAGCTTTCTCGCCCATCACCGCGCAACTCGGCAGCTTGTTGAGTGTTGAGGTACGTTTCTTTGAGAGACTTGTGAACGATCAGCTTATTCCAGAAGTTTTTCCCGCAAAGCGCGCGTGCACCACTGCTGGTGATACTACCCAAAGCCTCCTCTTGCATATCGAGCGCTTCGCCAGCGCGGACACGAAGTTCCGTATCTGGATTGCTAAGCCCCATGGACATTTTCTTACGATTGACGCCAAACGTTTTGTAGAGATCCAGTAGCACTGTCTTACCGTCGGCGTCCAGCACTTGCCCGTTCAATGCACCCATGCGTTGAAATTCGTGAGTAGCATCCAACTGACGCCGGGCTTTCGCCAGACGCTTGTTGACCACCTCCTGCACGGCCTGCAACTCGCTGCGAGTACCGAACGCGCGAATGCCCTGAATCTCATCAGCCTTGATGGTGAAGCGCTCCGGCAGGTGCACAGTGTTGAATGGGATCAGCGTACGCTTGGTGCCACCAACGACCAGGCCGGAGGTACCACGCTCACCCGCTGGCACCAAGGCCAAAGTGTCGCCGTCCTTCTCGATCTGCACAGTGATCGTGCTGATGCCCTCTTCGCGAAACAGGCCGAGGCTGCTGATGCGGCCCGGCAGGTATTCCTGTTCATTGATTGCAGCGGTCAGCGACGAGACGCTGAACGCATCGTCTTCAAAAATGGCGATATCGGCCATGGGGTACTCTCCAGAAACGAAAAATCCCGCACTCGGCGGGATGGGTAATAAGGGTGCGCGTCTCAGCGGACGATCAGAAAATGCGCGGCCAAGGCCTTTTCGGCAGCGAGGTCGAGACCGGTCAGGTGTGCTTCGCTGACTTCAGCCAGGCGCACGATGGCACGACCTCGCCGCACTACCTCCGACTCGCCCAGCGGCCCGTAGAGGATCGCAACAGCGTTCTCCGTGCCGTCTTCCGCCGTAGGCTGATACGGCGCAAATTCGCTGGTGGCGGTGATCAGGCCCAAGATCTGGCCCGGTTCCAGTGCGGCACCAGCGGCGACGTTGATCGCCTCGCGGGAAATATTGCCGGCGCCCTCGGACAGCAGGAACTCGCCTGCGTGCATCGATTCGACTTTCATGCTCTTGCTCCTTTCGAGGTTCCATTCTGAGCCGCCTGACGGGAGGACCAGATTGCGTGGGTATCGACCTGTTTGGCCTTGATCGGGGTTACGGGGCCATTGTCCAGCGGCAGGCTGTTGTTGATCTCAAAGCCGCCGCCGCTGCCAACCAGCCTGTCGAAAAGACGCGCGCGCACTGCGGCTTCGTCCAGGCCGGCCGTGATGAACTCGCCGGTCAGCTCGGGCAGTCGGGCAGCGACACAGAGGCTGTGTAACGCCTTCGCATTCGTCAGTGCCGCCTGGATCACCGCTTCGCTCTCAAGCTTGGTAGCGGCCAACAGGGGCTCAACCAGATTGCTGATGCCTGCCGCCGCGCAACCTTGCGTGACCATCAGGGCGAGCTTTGCCGCATCCAACACCGGCGCGGGTTCGGGCTCTAGCGGCTCGACTTCTGGCTCTGCATCCAACTGGGCGAGTAACTCGGCCGGGGCATGCTGGAAACGCTGCAGCACGCTGCCCTGTCCGAGGCAGGCGCTGACCTTCAGGCCATCACCCACCTCATCGGCCAGGCCCAGCGCCACCGCCTCATTGGCGGTGAGCCAGGTTTCGGCGTTCACCATGCGTCGAAGCTCCGCTTCATCGATATCCGGTGCTTTGGCTTTGTAGGCCGCGATAATCGCTTCCAGGGTCTGGTCCAGCACATCGGCGACGCGGCGGAAGTCTTCGGCATCCCCGCCGGTAAAGGTATAGGGGTTGTGAATCATCAGCATGGCATTGGCCGCGATCACCACGCGGTGAGCGCCACACACCGCGACACTGGCCGCGCTGGCGGCCAAGGCATCAATGCGGCCGGTGCAACGCTCGCCAAGGCGCGACAGCGCGTTGTGGATTGCCAGGCCGTCGAACAGGTCACCGCCGATGCTGTTGAACGCAACAATCACCGGCGACATGCCGTCATCCATGGCGCGCAAATCTTGCACGAACTGGTTGGCAGTAACGCCCCAGGCGCCGATCTCGCCATACACGAAGATCTCGATGCTACGTTGCTCGGCTTCGCCGCTGGCCTGGAAGGTATACCAGCTCTTATCGGCCACCGAGACCTGCTTGCCGGCCTTGTCATACACGCGAGGTTTGTTTTTTTTGCTCATGGTTGTTCCTTGTCATCGATCACCTCGATGGCTTCAAGAGTCGAGTAGTTGAGTCCCAGGTCAGTGGCCCTGACGAGATCAGCGGCGTTTTCCGTGTCGACCGTTTCGGCGTCGTAGCCGGTTCGCAGCACCATCTCGCTACGAGAGGCAAAGCCCGCCTGCACTTCCATCCGCCGCGCCTGTACGTCCTGCACCGGCTGGATGTAAGCCCAACCCTGCGGTACCCACCGCGTGCGCAGGTATTCGCGCCGGCGTTGTGCGTAGTCCTTCAGCACCAGGGCGCCGGACAACACCGCCATGTCCATCCAGGCCGCTCGCACCGGGCGACACAGTTGATGCACGTACACGCCGAATTGCAGTTGCTCCAAGCGGCGCCTGAACTCGTTGAGCACCACGCGCAGCGCCCGGTCGTTGACCTCCCGCATATCGCCGGTGAGGATCTCGTAAGGCGTGCCCGACCCTGCCGCCGCAGCCATCAGCTGCTGCCGCATGAAGTCCGGGTAGTTGTTGCCGGCGTCCGGTGGTTTGGAAAACTCCACTTCTTCACCAGGCCCCAGCTCCTGCATGGTGCCGGGCTCCAGGGCGACCATCGGCGTGAAGCCGTCGCGGTCGGTTGTCAGTAGCTGCCCCGTCACAGGGTCGCGGGGTTGTTGCCCCATCTCCGGCGATGGCCGTTTGATGAAACCGGCGAACAGGTTTGCCACTTCCTGGCGGAACAACACCGCGTCGTCGTAGTTGTCCAAGCTGCGCAGGCGCTTCAACACAGGGGCCAGGCGCGGCACGCCGCGCAATTGCCCTGGCTCCATCGGCTCGAAGATATGCAGCACCTGCGTTGCCGGTACGCGCACCAACTGGTTGTAGCCGGCATTCAATGACGATGAATCGCGTGGGTGCGAGCGGTACATCCAATACGCCACACGCTTGCCGGCCGGATTGAACTCAATCCCGGCGCGGATAATGTTGCCGTTTTTGGCCGTTTCAAACTTGTCATGTGGGACAAACTCTGGGGCCAGCGCCTGCAGCTGCAGTGGCACTGCTAAACCTTCGTTCGGGCTGCGCGGCCGCAACCGCACAAAGCATTCACCTGCAGTTTCAACGGTACGCGCCACCAGGGCCTGCATGCCGTAGAAGTCGGTAAGCTCGTCCGCGTCCGCCTCATCCACCCAGTCATCCCACAGCTGCTGCTTGAGTTTGCGCAGTGCCGCGTCGTCCGTGGTCGGCCTGGGCGTAATACCCGTGCCGATTAGGTTGCTGACGCGCTTGTCGATGACGTTGAAGGCATACGGGTCATTGCGCACAGCCGCCCGCGAGCGAGCCCGCAGGTTGCGCAAGGCCGGGGTGTTGATGCTGTTGATGCCGTTGTCGGTGGCTTCCCAACTGGCCGAACGACGGCCCTCCCCGGCGCCTTCGTAACTGGCCTTGATGTTCGACGGCAGCAAGAATCCATTACGGGTCAGCGTCGGATAATGTCGGGCCATTAGAGTCCCTTGCCTCCGTGGGTGAGCCGGACTACGCGAGAGCGCGGCCCGGCGGCGTTGGTCAGCGAAGTGCGGATCTCGTCGCGAGCCTTGAGCAATTCGTCGATGGAGCGGTATTCCACCGTGCGGTCGCTATAGCGCACGGTCTTTTCACCGCGTGCGATGGCGCGCTCGATGGCTTCGAGGTGCTTGGGGGTAAACGACATATCAGCGTCTCTTCAGGTAACCGCTGGTGGAACTGCGGCGTTGTGGAGGTGCAGCGGGTCGCGGCTGGGCGACCGGGGCAATGGGTTGTGGTGCCACTTGCGGTGTAACGGGAGCCTGCTCGGCGACCGTGACACGTTCGGCGGTGACCACCTTTTCATCGAACAAGCCGGCCTGGGCCAGCGAGTTACGCACCCGGCCCCAGTCGTGTTCCTGATACCGGTTGATGCCAAGGTAATGCGCCATCGCCAGGCAATACACCATCAGGTCGAGCGCTTCGTTGCGTTCGGCCTTGCCCTTGATCCACTCGATACGCTTGTGGCCCCGCACATACTTGGCGACCTTGCGCTCGGCTACGCACTGGGCAAAGAATTCGTCCGGCAGATCATTGGCAAAGTGCAGCGCGCCGGGCCCGGACTCGAACGGGTAGCGGTTGTAGATCCAGTCCTTTGCAGTGTCAGTACCGACAAACCACAACTCGGCGCCGCCGCGTTCGGTCTGGCCCTTCCATGTCACGTCAACCATGGACGGCCGTTGAGCGATCACCGGCTTACCGGGCTTGCTCGCGCCTTTGATGGCGAAGATGTTGCGCCAACGCCGCACGCGGCAGAACTGGTAGACCTCGTCGGTGTGGTGACCGCCTGAGTCGACGGCGACCGCGAGAATGCCCAGGCCGACGCCACACGGATGTCGGTACCGTTCTTTCAGCAGTTCATCCAGCACAGCCCAGGTGCGTTCGTCCGACGGGTCGCCCGCGATCACCCTGTGATCGATGACCCAGCGTTCCATGCCGACGCCCCAGCCCATTGCCATGAACTCCAGGCGATCAGCCTGTACGTCCACAGCGCCCGTGATCATCATCACGGCGGCGGGCATCGCACCGAGTGAGAAGCCTTCCCTGCGCGCACGCTCAATCAGCACCGATGCCTTGGTTTGCTCTTGCGCGCTGTCCCACACCTTAGCCAGACGGGTGTTGTAGAACACCTGCATGGGTTCAAGGTCGCCCTTGGCCTGGGCCTTTTTCGCCTTCTCGAATTGCTTCGCGAGCGACTTCCAGCCCGTCCAACCCAACGGCGAATACAGCGCGTTAAGGTGAAAGCCAACCGTCTCGCCGTCGCCCTTGGCATGGGCGCGCCATTCGCCACGGGCAAGCATGTCGCCCTTGTGGTGCTCCTCGATCAGCACGTCGCAGTCAGGGCCGGCGCACTCGTAATGCACCACGTTGAAGTCCTGGGAGTAATGCAGCCGCTCCCATTCCAGGGTCTGCATGTGCCCGCAGGTCGGGCACGGCACGTAGTAGTAACGCTGGTCGCTGCCCTCGAACAGATCGTCGATACGCGATGCGCCCTTGATCGTCGGCGAGCTGGAGAAGTAGAACTTGGCATTGCGGCCAAAGGTACTGCCCCGCGTTTCCGCCAGCTCGATAGGGTCGCCCTCTTCGCCTACGTCGACCTCCCACCGGTCGATCTCATCGCCGTACACATAGCGCGCTGACAGCTCGGCCAAGTTGGCCGCAGAGCCGGCGGTGGTGACGTACAGTGAGCCGCCTTCGAACTCCTTGGTGTCCATGGTGTTGCGCGAGTCCCGCGAGCGGCTCGCCGCCACACGCTCGCGCAGCACCGGGGTGGCCTTGATGGTCTTGCCGATCCGTGACGACACCCGCTTTGCCAGGCCCAGGCTGGGCAGCAGCGTGAGGATGTTCGACGGCACCATGTGGATCAGCGCGCCGATCCAGTTCAAAGCGATCTGAGTTTTCATCAACTGCGAGGCGACCATGGTCACTACGCGCTTACACGGGTGAGCCGGTGACAGGCACCGCATCGGCTCCCGTGCGTAAGGCGTTCGCACGGTGCGATATTTCCCAGGCTCGGCGGCGCCGGTATCACGCGGGATACGCATGTACTCGTCGGCCCACTCGTCCACCCACAGGCTAGGGTCTGGACGCAGCCCACGGAAATACGCCTCACGGTACACCTCAGCGCCGTCAGGTTTTTCCGTTTGCATGGGTTAACTCGTAGTGATCAGATCGCGTTCAAGGTCAGTCGAAGACATGCGCTCGGCCTCTTCGAGGGACAGCCGCAGCGCCTTGGTCAGGTGCTGCTCAATTTCCCAAGGGTCGGACATCGCCGCCAGTTCCGGCGCCAATTGCGGGGGCATGCTAAGCAGTTGATCGCGCAGCATGCGTCCGGCGTTGTAGGCCCCGGTGGTGACCGCCTTCATGTCCACTAGCGAGCCCTGCACCTTGTGAAACTCGGCTTCGGCCAACTGGGCCAAGTAGTACTCGCGGTGTGCACGGGCCTTCTGGAAGTCGGGTTGCCCGCTCTTCGCGCCAGCAGGCTGCGGCGGCGCAGCCGTGTTTGTCGGCTCGACCATGGGTGACAGTTGGCTGTAAACATCACGCTGGAGCCGGTCTTTTTGGTGTCGAGCCGCGACGGCGGCTTTGCTGGGGTCGGCGGTTTCGAGGATCAGCGCTTCTGTAGCCAGCACGTCGACCTTCTTGCCATCCGGCGACAGCACCAGCCGGTTGTTGTCTTTAAGCCAGGTGATGTAGCTCGGCGTCCTGCCGATGCGAACCGCGAAAGCGCTTTTAGACAGGAACAGTGGATCCGTCATAAGCCCTCCTTTTCAACGGCTTTTCAATGTAAACCTTTCAATTTCAATGGATTGAATTTCAGTAAGCTGGCAGCCCTGCCGCTAACGCTTTCCCGCGGGTTTCATGCCCCGTGTCCCTCGGATGCTCCCAGGGTCCCCGGCGAATTTTCGGCGCACCATTTTGATGCGAAGCCCTACAAGGCACGTTACATGGCCTCCAGGCCATCAAGCCTGATCGCTTCCCGAGGGCGGCACATCGCACACGCCCAACCGTTTAGCGGCCCAGCGTTCGTACAGGCCTATGGCGACATCGGCGCCGGCCATTGCAGTGAGACAGCCAATGCTGCCCGCCGCCAATACCGACATGCCCGATGCATGCAGCAACATCATGGTTGATAGCCCGCAGACTACGCAGGCACCAGACCGAAGGAGCAAGCGGCGAATCAAAGACCAGCCGCTTACCCCCGCTTTGTCGGCTCGCCATGCCTCGCCGGATATGCCGCCGACCAGGGACAGCACGATCACCATCCAGATAGGCATATCAATAAGCGCTTGCTGCTCGTTCGTCATCGCCCTACCCCATAAACGCAAAAACCCGGCGCAATGGCCGGGTTCAGTGTGGTGGTGAGTCCCGCTGCTTGCGGTCGCACCTATCGAAGATGGGTACTTTTTACAGGTGGATTCCGGTGGCAGCAAGGGAGTTTTAATGCCATGGCGCAATACGGGTGCAATACAGGTATGACGCAGGTGCAACGCAGGGACAACGCATTCAATCGGCTATTGCTTCTGGTGCCCTGTCTTACTTGTCCCACTATTCTGGATCGGAGTAGGACAGCTACAGGCGCCTGAATACGGGGCTCTGCCCTACTGTCCTACCTATATTCCTTTACTCTCGTGTATAGAGAGAAAGCTAAAAGCACGCGTGCGCGCCATGGGCGCGACTAGGTGCCCGCTATGCTCATGTGTGCGTGGGGCGGGTGAAGGTTGGACGGTTGGACAGGCCAACAACGGCGCGGCATGCGCCTGTCCAACTGCGCTAAATGGCAGTCGGACAAGGGCGGACAGTAGGACAGAGGCACGCGGAGTGAGGCTGAAGGTCATGCAGCCTTCCCCATCAGCATGCCGGCGATGTGCAGGTGGGCTTCGTGCAGACGCTGGTAGTAGGTATCCCGACCGCATCCGCAGTGGTTGTACTTCTGCGATAGAAAGCTCTCGTGGTTGCAGTAGTGCTCGCGCACGACGACTGACAGCTGCGGCGGCAAATGCTTGTTGACGATCAGCTCGATATCCGCCGATTCATCCAGCAGCACCCGACTACCCCGCGTGCCACGTATCAACTCCCCTTTGCACTCCATCAGCATGGCGATCATGTTGCCGCCGCTAGGGCCGCCCATGTTTTCCGGTACGGGCGAGTGCAGATCCTGCGCCCATAGTTTGAGCATCTCGTCGATTCGCTTAATCAAAGCAAGGCTCCTCCATCTCCGACTGCTGCAGTGCAGACGTACGCCCCCAGCCCGCAGGTTTTTCATAGGCCCAAGGCCGCACCCCGCTTTTCGGCAACGCCGGCATACGCCGCTTGCGCCAACCCAGCCGGTGCATGATCGCCCCGACCCGCATCTGCTCTGGCTTGCCCCAGTGGCCGAAGTCCAGCTTCAGCGCCTGGGTCAGGATCTCGTTACCGGTGGCGGTTTCGCCGATCTGCGATTCCTCCAACCAGCTGAGGATTGGCCCTTCCCATTCATCCACTACAAAGCGCTCGTCCTGGGCCTCCGCGAACATCCACGATTCGTCCTTGGTCACCCACCAGATATCGCCCGCTTCAAAGCAGAACAGCGCCTCGGCCCACAGCTGATCGCGGATCTCGCGCAGTTGCTCCAAATCGACCTTGTTGCAGAACACCGGCCAGTAACGACGGTTGCCCGTGGCGTCCTTGAGGTACTCCTCTTGGTTGGTGGTGCCCACGAAAACACACTGGCGTGGCACGTCATTCGTTCTGCGGCCGTAGCTTTCGCGGTAGGTGTCGGTGGACGCGGAGAAGAACTGTTTTGCTTTGGTACTTTCGGCCTTGTTGAAGCTGTCCAGCTCCCCCAGTTCGACGATCCACTTACCGCGAATTGCCTGGAAGCTGTCCTTGTCGCCGAGGGCAAAGGGCGTATCCATGAACCACTCGCCGCCGAGCACGCCCATGGCAGTGGATTTACCAGCGCCCTGCCCGCCTTCGAGGATCATCACCGAGTCTGCCTTGCAGCCTGGACGCATCACCCGTGCAACTGCGGAGATCAGCCAGCGCTTACCTACCTTGGCCGAGTACTCGCTGGCATGGACGCCCAGCACGTCGGTCAGCCAGGTCTCAATGCGTGGCACGCGATCCCATTCCAGCTTCTCCAAGTACTCACGCACCGGGTGAAAAGCGTGATCGTGGGCAACCACGCTTACCGCCTCGATCACATGGGACGCTTTGACCCGCAGGTTGTATTGCTGCGCGAGCCACTTCATCACTCGCATGTCGTCAATATCGGCCCAATCGCCTGCACCGCCGCCGAAGGGCGCAGACCGCAGCTTAACGATCTTGGAGCTAAACACGCTGTAGCCGATGACGCCGGCCCAGCGTTCGTCATTGCCGAGGATCAGCTCGACGTTTTGCATGTGCGCGATCAGGGAGCCGTTCTCGGTGCGGGCCAGTTGGTCTTTCCAGCCACCCGCTGCAGGAGGCTTGACCACCGCCAACACCTGGCGGCGGACGGCCTCTAAACCTTCGGCAACGTGAAGGTCGTTGAAGTCGGTCCATTTGATCTCGCGCTCGCCGGAGAACACCGGGGCGACGACTTGACCGCCGACAACCAAGGCGGCGTTGTTGGCTTTCTCTTCGCCTGGGTTCCAAGGATCACCGTTGGGACGCTTGGTTTTCCAGTCGTCATCGCGACAGATGATCAGCGGACAGCCAGGGAAGCGTTCGCGCATGGCCTTGGAGACCGGCAGCAGGTTGCCCGCATCGAAGGCGATGGCGACAGTGAGCGAAGTCGCCATGTGCAGGCTTGCGCCCGTGGCGTAGCCCTCACACACCAGCACCGGTTCGCCTGGCTCTGGGTGGGGGCCGATCAGATGGAAAGCCCCCTCTTTTGACATGCCGGGCGGCCAGTACTGCTTATCCCGACCAGTGTCTTCTTGCTTGGCCGGGAAGATCACCTGCAGGCCGACGATCTGGTCGCGTACGTTGCACATAGGCACCAAAAATGCGCCAGTACGTGGCGCATAGCGAACCTTGAAGCCAACGATCTGCTTTCGATCCAGATAGGCGCTCTTTCCCTTTTCTGGCATGCGCTTAAATAGTCCGGCAGCACGGTTGGCCGCTCGGCGTGACGCGTTTGCTGCAATCTCAGCGGCCTTGCGCTTGGCATCCTCCTGGCGAGCGCGCATGACTTCGCGCTCCTCGGGGCTCATACGTCCGGGTTTAACCTTGATCTTCTGGGTATCGCCAGAACGCCAGTCACCGAAACTACCGAAGATCAGCGTCTCGTTTTTTTCGGTGCGGTGTTCGTGGATGACGTACCAGCCGTTTTTTTCCTTGCCTTTGTCCTGGGTGGTTTTGCAGCGGGTGAGCTTGCCGAATACCAAGGGCTGAGCGGGCTCAAGACCATAGTCCGCGAACTGATTGATCACATCATCGAGCATAACGGGTAGCCCTCTGATCATCGACGGTCTTGCACTCAATGCAGAGCGTGCAACCGGGCTGTGCCAAACGACGGGCCTCTGGGATAGGGCCGTCGCATTCTTCACAGAACATCAGGGAATGCTGAGCCGTGTTGGACATCAGCGCCAAGCGTGCAGCGACGGCCTGATCGATGCGCTCTTGCACCAGGTCATTTGCGAAATCAGCGATATCAGCCACGTTCCACCCCGCAAGTCGTCTGATTGACGTAGCGGGCGCGGTTGTACATGCCCAGCAACCCCTGAATGCCACGAAACACCAACTGTCGTATCTCAGCCAGCTCACGGTCATCGACCTTGCCGTCGCCAATGTGCTTGGCCCAGGTTTCGGACAAGTCGGCGACCTGCCGGAAAAACATGGCGATACCCGTAGTCAGGGTCTCAGGCATGTCGTTGGTGTACGCCTCAGCCAGTTCCTGCCAGATCGTGTCGCCGACAAGGGCGTGCACCGCATCGAGAATGCGGCGGTCCTTGGTCAGTTCGAGGATCTCACCGAACTCCTGAATGTTGACGGTGTGCGAGGGATGTGTGGGAGACAACTTGTGCTGCAGCGTGGTGGCATTGCGGCCGGTGGTGGCGGCGATTGCGGCGGCACCGCCAGGATAGTCCCGTGCGGCGTGGTACAGGGCTAATTCGAGCGTCAGTATTTCCTTTTGCGCTCGATCAACACAACTTAAAGCTACTCGGCTCATGGCATTAATCCTACTAAGTTGCCAGTGCCTCGCGACGTGTAGTGGTGATACATTTGCCGCGTGGCTTGAAAGGGCCCAAACGCCGGCAAGATCTAGGGATCGAAACCGGCACCGTGCCGAGGCGAACAATCCGTTGCTCACCTCTGGCGCAACAGCTGCCTAATCTGTGGTGGAAAAGGCAGCAACCCAAGACATCCGTGTCTTGGCAGCGCGATAAAGGGAGGTGGTTTGCATGTGGTGTGCCCTCCTACCTTTATCGCGACCCGACAGCACTGTGGTGGTGTGTGCCGGGAGGAACTGGGCGGCCCTAGGGTCGCCTTTTTTCTATCTACGCTGCAGCTTTCTGCGGGGCCGATGCGTTGAGCAACCAGACAGCGTCAAACGCGTTGCCCTTTTGCTCTGCAGCAGTCGCTAAAAGCTTCGCGTAGTGGGTTTCACCGGTGTAATCGGTGCGTGGAAGGCTGGCAGCCAAGCGCCATTTATTGAGTGCTTGGTAACTCCTGTCACATACCTTGGCGGCGGCTCCGATGCCGCCTACTGCTTCAAATGCGAACGCGATGGCGTTCGGAAAATCTGCGGGGTCCAACATGGCAACCTCCATTTATCAACTCTCGGTTGATATTAACATCAACTGACTATTGCGCAACCCCTGTGAGAGTATCAACTCATGGTTGATAAGAATGAGCTACGGGCAGCTTTCACGGCGCGCCTTCACGAAGCACTCGACGATGCCGGTGTACGCACCCGGGGACGTGGGGTGGATATTCATAAACAATTATTAAAGGTTGGGACCGAAAAAAGCACTCAGGCCATCAGTAAGTGGCTAAATGGCGATTCTATTCCTGAGGCAGACAGTATGTCCGCGCTTTGCTCATGGCTAAATGTGCGAAGAGAGTGGCTAGAGTATGGTGTGTTACCTAAGGAGCAAACAGGTGACAGCAACGTTCACCAGCTCAGTGCGAGAGGCGAGAGCAATGTACGAGAGGTGACTCGTCGCTTTGGTAAAGTCCCACTAATTTCTTGGGTTCAGGCTGGCTCATGGTGCGAGTCAAACTTTGAACAACATGATGGCGAGTCATGGCTATCCTGCCCTGTGCCTATCAGTGAAAGTGGTTATGCACTGAAAGTACTTGGTGACTCTATGACGAACCCCGGCCCAGGTCGCAGCTACCCGACAGGGTGCATTATATTTGTGGACCCAGAAGCTGAGACGAAGACCGGGGATAGAGTGATAGCAAGGGTCCCACGTACAAACGAAGCAACTTTTAAAGTTTTAGTCGAAGATGCAGGCCGACAATTTTTAAGACCTATCAACCCGCAATACCCAATCATTGATATCACGGAAGAGACACACATTTGTGGGAAAGTCGTTGGTTCATTCATTCCAGAATAAAAGTATTGATCTAAAAGCTAGAGCTTCATGCAAGTAACTTTGCCAGCCCAAGCTCTTGACTCTTTCTTTGCCCTTCTTCAACCAACCGACCGATGCATCCATATATGAAATTTTCAACCATTGGATCATCGGTCTCCATCAGCCTTCGCTGTAAATCCGCCATCTTAATTTTTATGCTTACATCGGAACTTTCGAAGTTAGCAAACCTAAACAAAAACCGTAGTAACCCACACACCTCCACCAACAAACGGCCCTTGTCCGTTTTTGGCAAATAATACCCTGCCTCGATAATAATCGTCACATGCTTAGAATAATCATCAAAATAAGGGTGATAAATCAAATAATCATCCGACTCAACTGGAAAAGTCTTTCGATCCTGATTAACTAAAACCTTTTTGTTACTTTTAATGGTGTTGCAATCTTTGCACGTAACACATAAATTCTGAGGAACAAACATAAATCTAGGGTGGGTATCTTTGGGAATTATATGTTCTGCATCCCATGCGGCATTATGATCAACTACGATTTTCTGCCTGCAATATGGACAACGGTAATCCTGAGCCAATAAATAGTAGTCTTTAATTATTTTCTTGACTTCCGCCAACTCACCATCGTTAGTTTTATCCCAATATCCTTTAATCTCCATCGGACACTTAAGAGCATCAAACTCTTCAACCTTTCTTTTAGCCAAACCGTCATATACGATTGGCCGCGTTCTGACCTCTAGTACTCCGCCCATCACAGTCCCAACTCCTGAAAGGCTTTTTTGAGTATGTCAATCAACTTGTGAACGGGATCGGTTTTTTCAATACTTGCCTGCAGAGCAATTATATTCTTGAGTACGATGATGCGCTCATTCGAAACTTTCTCCCCTGAACTCAACGTTGCCAAGGCAGCTATTAACTCTCGAGATAGGTATTCATTTTTGTAGCCCGGCGCTCCAAAGAGACTAGCAAGTTGAAAGTCTGCGGAGCGACGGTTAAAATCTCTGGCACTGGTAGTGATACCTTTATGCATATCTAATACATAGCAACTGCGATCACCTAAGCGAGAAACAATCTGAGGGGAATGGGTTGCGATTATAAATTGACAGCCCTGAAAACTAGAAAAGACAGACATAAGTAGTTCAATATATCGCTCCTGCCATTCCGGGTGCAGGCATATTTCCGGCTCATCAATACATACCAACGAGCCATCCCGTATATAACTCGCAATCCCTAGAAGTGCCATCAGTACACATTGCTCGCCAGAACTAGCATCATTCATTCTAAAGGGCTTATCTACATTTTTTTTGTGTAAAGAAATGTCCCTTAATTCTAGAAATCCCGCTTCGAGCAATACTGTAAATGGCTCCCCGAGTGGCATTCCCGAGATCTCCTCGCGCGCTCCACAATGATCTATTACAATGTCTACTCGCGGCTTCCGTAGCACAGTTAGATAGTAACGAAATGCATCTAAGACAGAATCATTAAACTCTGCCGCTCCCGGCTGATTTTGCATTCTCAGAAAACGCGGATATCTACCAGGAACGCGTGCACTTAAATATTCGATTAGTGATTCAACTGGATCCTCAGACTCTAATATAGAGTGAATTTTCATTGGCGAAGGATTCAAAACTAAACGAGCACCGATCTCGCCAAAATAACCTAAATAATCCAAAACTTTAACTACGGTAAGACCGTGATTTGAATTATTATCGATTGCCCGGACCAATGAACCAATGGTTTTTGCCATATAAGCAAGACCAAGACTATTTCCAGATAGCCCTCTTAGACCAAGGTACTCATAGTAACCAGAACGCGCACCGCGCCTATCTACAGGAAATTTATCAAAGGGACTGGTGGAAGATGCAATTATATTTGCTGGAAGTTCGGAAAACTCTATATCGGATGTGCAAGCATCCCCACCGCCATAGCGTCTATCAAAAGAGCTTTCTGGAACTTCAGCAAATTCATTAACCAAGTCGCGCAGCAAGCGACTCTTGCCCGCACCATTACGGCCAACAACAATAGTGAAAACGTTGTCTTCACGATCAACATGTCCGTCATGAAACCGTAACTCGTCACCCCTAAACACACATCTGCTGATCAAGTTGAACTCCTTTTCTAAATAATTTTCATGCTTGGAAGTGACTCGTTTTTACTACCACCTGCATCATATCAAAACGACATCAATTTTTCACGCATGCCTCGACAACCGAGAGTTGACATTTCGCAACCAACGGTTGATATTCACCTCACTCTTCCACCACAGAGCGAGGCAACACCATGAACACCACAGCCACCCTGCACGTCCACCCGGCCGCCGCTAACCCATCCCGCATCTTCGAAATCCGCCGCCTGGCACAACGCTGCGGCTGCGCCTTCATCGCGTCTAAACCCAAGCTGAAACAGCACACCGCATCTACTCCTTTCGACCCAAACGGCGGAGGGCAAGCGGCATGAGAAAGTACAAACTCGACAACCGCACCCTGACGCTGCTCAAAGCACAAGTCAGCCTGACCCAAACCTTCAACCACCTGCTGCGCGCCGAAACACAGCGTGAGGCCCTGGCCTTCCGCCTGAACGTCGAGCGCCGCGCAGTCGACACGCAGTTCACCGTTGAACTGGGCAGCGAACGCCACACGCTGACCCTGGCCAACACCAAGAAGATGCACCTGAAGCTTGCGGACTTCATTGAGGAAATCGTCAACGGGCCAACCTCCCCAAACGATCAGTCGTCCTTGCCGCACGCAGCCCGCCGCTACGGCGTGTTCGAGACTGAACACAAGCAGCAGGTATTCGACCTGGTGCAAACCGGCGGCGCTCTCAGTCTCGATATGGGCTTCGAGCAGCCGATCAACTTGGCAATCCACCGCAACAAAACCCGCGCCGGCATCACCACCATCATGAGCATTGGCGTCAGAAAGCCACGCACCAAATGCTTCACGGTGTACGGCAGTGACGTGGAGATCTACTCCATGGTCGCCGAATCCATCACCCACCTGGCTGCCGTGGCGACACCCGCCGCGCATGCAGCCTGAGGAGGTCGAGATGGAACGTAGCCTGGAAAAAGCCGCCAAGTACTTCGGCATCACCCGCCCCAAGCTGATCGCGCTCATGCGTGAAAAGAGCTTGCTGAACGACCGCAACCTACCGGCCTTCCCCGTCCGCGACCGTGAGTACCTGCGGATTAAGGACAGCAACTGGTACCACGCGACCGCAGGCATGCAGTACAGCCAGTCGACCAAGGTCCGGCAAGCCGGTATCCGCTGGCTCGCCGAACAGTTGGGCCTCGAACTGCCAGCCATCCCGGCAGATAACCGTGACGTGGCCTAGGGAGTACGCCCGCCAGATCGTAGCTATGCACACACGCGAGGAGCGCAACGCCGCGCTCCTCGAAGTGCCGGAGCATCTGCGGGAGCTGACCAAACGCCACTGCCTGAATGCCTGGAACCACCCTTCACGACTCAAACGCAAGGAGGCCGCTGCCCATGAGCAACATCAGTCAAACACCGCTACGACTACAACCCGCACCGGATAGCGCCACCGTGGAGATGCTGCACCAGCTCTTCGGCGACGTGCTTATCCCCCTGGAAAAGCTGCGCGTGCACTACTTCAAGAACCTCAACGAAAAGACCTTCACCGAGGCGATCAACAGTGGCCGGATTCAGCTGCCGGTGACCACGCTGGATCACAGTGTGAAGGCGTTGCGGTACGCCCATATCAAACACGTCGCAGCACTGATCGACATCCGCGCGTACAAGGCAGACGAGGACATGCCGCGACCGCAAAACGACTCAACCGAGCTAGACCAGTAACGCCAACGGCTGCCACCACCAGCCAAGATAAACACTAGGAGCACACCACATGACCGCTATTCAAATCTGCGCGTTGATCAGCATCGTAATCGCCACCGGCATCCTCTATTGGATTGGCTATAGAGGCGGTCTCACTGACGGCGAAAAAAACGGCTACAGCGAAGGCTATTCCCACGGGTATGTCTCGGGCCGGGACGAAGCTTCAGCCGCATTCGCGGCCTCTATCAAAGAGATGTCTGATCAACGCATGCGCACCGAACTCCTGCTTAGCCGGGAACCGCAAGACCGTTACACACTTCTAGCAATTGCCGAAAAGTTGAAGCTCGCCGCCGACACTTTCCGCGCCGTCAAATCTGAAAGCCAAGCAACGCAGGCACTTGCTCTGCGTGACAAGGCGTTGGACATGGCTGCACTCATGGACCGCTTTGAGCTGAAGGAGGATGCAGCATGAGCCGCTCCACCCCCATGCTGCGCCTGACACCCCAAGCCGCTGGCACACTGCAGCAGCAACACGCCAAGGTCTCCAAGGATCTGCGCGCCTTGACCCGCTACAACAAAGAGTTCGACCGTCAGTTGAAAGCCTTGATCGGCTATGACGCTCTGCGCAAATTGCACAAGGCAACCGACAACGCTTTGCTGCTGGCCGATCTTATTAAGGAGGCCGCATGAACTGGATCCTCACCTCCACCGGCAAACGCTTCGATCTATTCGAGCCTAACGCCGACATGATCGACCCACGCGACATCTCACACGCACTGGCTCACCTCTGCCGATTCAACGGCCACACCCGCGAGTTCTACAGCGTGGCACAACACAGCTGCATCGTCGCCGAGCTGGTGCCGGAAGAACACAAACTCGCGGCCTTACTTCACGACGCCGCCGAGGCGTACGTGGGCGACATGACGCGGCCACTCAAGCAATGGCTTAGCGCCTACCGGCACTTCGAGGACTGTATCTGGTGGCGTGTGTGCGAGCGTTTCGACATCGCCCCAGAACTCCCCGCCTGTATCTACAAGGCCGACTTGATTGCACTTGCTACCGAACGCCGCGACCTCATGCCACCCGATCCGGCTATCTGGGATTGCCTGGCCGACATCGAACCCATGGTTGAAATCATCCGCCCATGGCCGGCCGCCGAAGCCCGGCTCACCTACCACCAGCGGCTGATGGACCAACTCGCAATCGAACATCGGAGGAAAGCGGCATGAAGAAGCAAAAGGACAACAGCAGTACCCTGCCCGCTTTGCTCCGCACTGCAGGTAATGTCGATACGCTAGAAACAAACAGCCTCTGCTGCGCAGCAGCAGGCATTATTGACCCTTCCAGCGCCACCGCAGAGCCATCTATACCCCACGAAAAGCTGCGCGGGGCAGCGCTCGCTGATGCATCGCTCAACGCTCAGAAACGCTCGCTCGCGCAGCCTGTCGTGGGGTATACGCCTCATTCACAGGGCAGAGCCATAGAGGCTGAAATCTTCTCGGATGATGAACTGGCCGAACTTACTGGCTATAAGCAGCGAGCCCACCAACGGAAGTGGCTAATCGACCGCAACTGGGTGTTCATCGAGAGCCGTGGAGGTCGCCCTCTAGTTGGGCGTATGTACGCTCGCATGAAGCTAGGCATGAGCAATCCAGTACTAATTGAGCAAAGCCTCCCCCCTACGCGGCCAGTTTGGACGCCTGATTTCTCCAGGGTGAACTGAGATGCGGCCTCGAAACACAGAAAATAGGGATTTGCCTCCGGGAATGGTTCGCCGCAAGCGCCCTCGTAAGAACGGTAAAGTGTGGGTCGGTTACTACTACAAAGACTCGACGGGTAAAGAAATCCCGCTCGGTGGTGACCTGAATAAAGCCCGATTGAAGTGGGCAGAGCTTGAGGCCAAGGAAAAGCCAGCAGATCTGACCATGATGAAGGGGATATTTGATCGTTATGTCCGCGACGTCATTCCGAAAAAAGGCGAGCGTACCCAGAAAGACAACCTGGCCGAGCTAAAACAGCTACGTCCTACATTCGATGTGGCTCCCATAGACTCCATCACACCAGCAAATATCGCTGGGTATCGCGACGCACGCAGCGCCAAGGTTAGGGCCAACCGAGAAATCGCCCTTCTGTCTCACGTCTTCAATATGGCCCGCGAGTGGGGTCTCACTGAGCGGGAGAATCCTTGCCAAGGCGTCAGGAAGAACAAGGAGGTACCACGCGACTACTACGCCAATGCAGTAGTTTGGGACGCTGTCTACGGCATGGCGGGCCCGGAACTCAAGGAAGCCATGGACCTAGCCTACCTGACCGGTCAGAGGCCGGCCGACGTGATCATCATGCGTAGCGACGATATTGAGGGCGACTACTTCCTAGTTACCCAGGGTAAAACCGGTCAGAAACTCAGAATTTTGATGCGGACAGAATCCGGAGAAAACAGTCTTGGCAAACTGGTTAGAGAGATAACCGAAAGAAATGCCAAACACCCGTCCAAGTACCTACTCATCAACAAGTACGGTAAAAGGATGACGAAAGGTATGTTGCGCCTGCGCTGGGACAAAGCAAGGGAAAAGGCACGGCAGAACGCGCTCGATCAGGGCGACCCTACGCTCGCAGCAAAGATTGGAGGGTTTCAGTTTCGTGACATCAGACCAAAGGCGGCATCGGAAATTATCGATATTGGCGACGCAAGCCTGCTCTTGGGACATAGCAAACAGGAGATCACGAAACGGGTTTACAGGAGGATTGGCGCCACCGCCAAGCCATCAAAATAGGCGAAGTTTCGGAACGCCTACCCGAAAGTTTCGGAACGCCTATCAAAAACCGCCGTTACCTACCCAAACCCCAGAAACACAAAAGCCCCGCAATTGCGGGGCTTTCGTTTGAATCTTGGCGGGAAACCAGGGATTCGAACCCTGGAGACGCTATTAACGTCCGCCGGTTTTCAAGACCGGTGCATTCAACCACTCTGCCAATTTCCCTTGTGTGACACAGGAGGATAATAGCCCATCCCGTCTCAGCGGGCGCCATAATACCCGAATGAAACACACTGTCAAACTCTCGCCATCGCTTGTTACAGAGCGTCTGTTATGATCTTTGCGACTGAACGTTTCAAAACCCAAGGAGTGTCGCCATGCGCGAACAGAATTACGCAGTGAATGGCAACGCGCAGGCTGAGCAGCTCGAAGTCAGCCGCGTGTTGCGCAACACCTATGGCCTGCTCGCCCTGACTCTCGCCTTCAGTGGCCTGATGGCGTTCGTGGCGCAGCAGATGCGTGTCGGCTACCCGAATATCTTCGTGGTGCTGATCGGTTTCTACGGCCTGTTCTTCCTCACCAACAAGCTTCGCGACTCGGCCTGGGGCCTGGTGTCGGCGTTTGCCTTGACCGGTTTCATGGGTTTTATCCTCGGCCCGATCCTTAACCGTTACCTTGGAATGGCTGGCGGCGCGGAAGTGGTCAGTTCGGCTTTTGCCATGACCGCGCTGGTGTTCGGTGGTCTGTCGGCTTATGTGCTGGTCACCCGTAAAGACATGAGCTTCCTGGGCGGCTTCATCACCGCAGGTTTCTTCGTGTTGCTGGCGGCCGTGGTTGCGGGCATGTTCTTCCAGATCAGTGGCCTGCAACTGGCGATCAGCGCCGGCTTCGTGCTGTTTTCCTCGGTGTGCATCCTGTTCCAGACCAGCGCCATCATCCACGGCGGTGAGCGCAACTACATCATGGCGACCGTGAGCCTGTATGTATCGATCTACAACCTGTTCATCAGCCTGTTGCAGATCTTCGGCATCATGAGCCGTGACGACTGATTCACTGCGGTATAAAAAATGCCCCGCATCGAAAGATGCGGGGCATTTTTATTTTCGCGGGATCAATACTGGTTGGGTTCCATTTCCAGCTCAACCTTGAAGCGCTCAGCAATATCGCGCTGGATGCGCTGGGCCAGATGGGCGATGTCGTGTCCTGAGGCGCCGCCATAATTGACCAGAACCAACGCTTGCAGCGCGTGCACGCCTGCGTCGCCCTCCCGGAAGCCCTTCCAGCCGGCCTTGTCGATCAGCCAGCCGGCGGCGAGTTTCATCTGCCCGTCGGCCTGGGGATAGGCCACCAGATCCGGATACAGCGCCTTGAGCTCTTCGGCCAACGCCTTGGACACCAGCGGATTTTTGAAGAAGCTGCCGGCGTTGCCCAGCACGGCCGGGTCCGGCAGTTTTTCCTGGCGGATACTGCAAATTGCCCGGCTCACATCACTCGGCGTGGCCTCGGTGATGCCCTGCCCGGCCAATCGTTGCTGTACCGGGCCGTAATCAAGCTTGAGGTGATTGGCACGACTGAGGGCAAAGCGCACACGCAGGATCAGCCAACGACCGGTCTCATGCTTAAACACACTGTCGCGATAGGCGAAGCCGCAGTCTTCCAGGCTGAAGTCGCGCAATTCCCCAGTGTGGCGATCCAGAGCGGTCAAGCCTGCAAACACGTCCTTGATCTCTACGCCATAGGCGCCGATGTTCTGCATGGGGGCCGCGCCGACGGTGCCTGGGATCAGGCTGAGGTTTTCCAACCCACATAAGCCCTGCGCGAGGGTCCACAGCACAAAGGGATGCCAAGCCTCCCCTGCCTCGGCTTCGACCACTACCTGCATGCCGTCATCCTGCAATATCCGGATGCCTTGGGTAGCCATGCGCAGCACCAGCGCTGGAATATCCTGGGTCAGCAGCAAGTTGCTACCGCCGCCAATCACTAACAGTGGCAGCGACCGCGTCGCAGCAAAGGCCAGCGCTTCGCGCACATCGTCATCGCTGTGGGCTTCGGCAAACAGCTGAGCACGCACATCGATGCCAAAGCTGTTGAATGGCTTGAGCGACGCTTGCGGGCGCACATGCAGAGTCATAACCGCCCCTTCAATTCAACCACCAATAAATCGCAGGCCCGCTCGATCAGGTCCAGGACCCGTTCGAAGCCTTGTTCGCCCTCATAATACGGGTCTGGCACTTCGTCCACTTCCCCTTCGTAACGGCGCAAAAACAGGTCAAGTTCCGCCTTGCCCTGAGTGGGTTGGAGCGCCTTGAGGTTGCGCAGGTTGCTATGGTCCATGGCCAGGATCAGGTCGTAACGAGCAAAATCGGCGCGCGAGACCTGCTGGGCGCGCTGGGCCGACAAGTCATAACCGCGCACCAGCGCCGCCCGCTGGCTGCGCTGGTCGGGCGGGTTGCCGACATGCCAGTCGCCGGTACCGGCCGATGCGACCTCAATTTGACCCGCCAGGCCCGCCTCACGCAATTTATGGCGCAGAACCCCCTCGGCAGTCGGCGAACGGCAGATATTGCCCAGGCACACGAACAAAACTTCCATCAAGCCCCCAGCAAACGACGGACGCGCTCAAGGTCTTCCTGGGTATCGACACCGGCCGGCGGTGCTTCCAGGGCGTCGCCCACATGAATGCGCACGCCATGCCACAAAGCCCGCAGTTGCTCTAGGGATTCGGTATTTTCCAACCAGCACGGGCCCCAGTTGACAAAGTCATGCAGGAACCCGGCGCGGTAGGCATAGATACCGATATGGCGGCGATAAGGCACACCTTCGGGCAACGCGTCGGGGCGCTTGGCAAACGCATCGCGCGCCCACGGCAAGGTGGAACGGCTGAAAGTCAGGGCAAGGCCATTGATATCGCTGACCACCTTGACCACGTTAGGGTTGAACAGGGTTTCGATATCTTCAATCGGCTCGGCCAGGGTCGCCATGCGCGCTTCACCATGGGCAGCCAGGTTGGCGGCGACCTGATCGATCACACTGGGCGGGATCAGCGGCTCGTCGCCTTGCACATTGACCACGATAGCGTCTGGCGCCAGACCCAGTTGCGTGGCCACTTCGGCCAGGCGATCCGTACCGGAATTGTGATCTTCACGCGTCAGCACTGCTTCAGCGCCAAAGCCTTTGCAAACGTCGATGATGCGCGGGTCGTCGGTGGCGACCACCACCCGCTCGGCGTTGCTTTTACAAGCCTGTTCCCATACCAGCTGGATCATCGGCTTGCTGCCGATCAACTGCAGCGGTTTGCCGGGCAGACGGGTCGATGCATAACGCGAGGGGATAACAACGGTAAAGGCGGTGGTCATTTATCCAGACGCTCTTCGGTGGTCAGGGTGCGGGCTTCGCTCTCCAGCATCACCGGGATGCCATCACGAATCGGATACGCCAGACCGGCGCCTTTGCTGATCAGCTCGGTTTTGTCGGCACTGAGCTTGAGCGGGCCTTTGCAGATCGGGCAAGCGAGGATATCGAGCAGTTTGGTGTCCATGAATATGTCCTGGTAGGCAGCGTTTAAGGCAAGTGACGGGTGGGCAACAGGCGTAAGAGTTGCGCATCGAACCAGGCGACGAACGCCGGCGACGGCAGCGCATCCACCGCAAGGTACCACCAGTCGGGCTGGGCAAAGGCGCGGCACTTCACCGCGTCTTTCTCGGTCATGACCAGCGGCAATGACGGGGTAAAATTCAAGACCTCGGCGCTATAAGGTGCATGGTCGGCAAAAGCATGGGGTATCGGCCGCCAGTGTAGCGTTTCAAGGGTATTGAAGAAACGTTGCGGGTTACCGATGCCGGCGACCGCATGCACCGCTTGGCCCTTGGCAAAATGATCCACCGGCCGGCGCTCACCGGTCTGTAGGTTAACCAGAGCGGTGGGTTGCAGACTGAAGGCAAACCCGTCGTCGCGGTCACGGGGGGCACCGTTGTACAGCAACGCATCGACACTCTGCAGTCGCTCCAACGGTTCGCGCAAAGGCCCGGCAGGCAGGCAACGGCGGTTGCCCAAGCCACGGGCGGCATCGATCAGCACCAGCTCCAGGTCACGGGCCAGACGGTAGTGCTGCAAGCCGTCGTCGGAGAGGATCAGGTCCAACGGTTCCCTGGCCAGTAATGCCTCGACCGCACGACTGCGGTCCGGATCGATCATCAAGGGCACACCGCAGCGCTGCACGATCAGCAAGGGTTCGTCACCCGCCGTCTCGGCGCTATGGCCGGCCTCGACCCGCCACGGCAAGTGCGGCGGCTTGGCGCCATAGCCTCGGCTAACCACGCCCACGCGCAGGCCGCTACGTCGGCAGTGCTCGATCAGCCACAGGATCAATGGCGTCTTGCCGGTGCCCCCCACGGTGATATTGCCGACCACCACCACCGGCACCGGCGCTCGATAGATCTGGCCCTCTCCCGCCAGGAATCGCGCGCGCTTGCGCTCAACCACCCGGCGATACATCGCCTCCAGCGGCCGCAACAACAGCAGCGCCGGATGACCTTCGTACCAGCCTTTAAGCAATCGATCGGACATGGCCATCAGGGTTGGCTCGCCGCCTCGACGGTGCTCATGCGCAAATGGCTGAAGCCAAGTTTGCCGGCGGCGTCCATTGCGGTGATGACGGCCTGGTGCTGGGTCTTGCCATCGGCGCTGATGGATAGCGGCATCTTGGTATCGCCACCGGACTCCTTCTGCAAAGCGTCCATCAGACTGTTGAGATCGTTTTTCTCCAGCACCTGGTTATTCACCGAAAACACGCCCTCGGCGCTGATGGCGATATCCAGTTGCTTGACCTCCTGATCTTCGGCCGGCGAACCGCTCACCGCTTCCGGCAAGTCGACACGCAGCTCGGTCTGCCGGGTGAAGGTGGTGGTGACGACAAAAAACAGCAGCAGGATAAAGACCACGTCGATCAGTGACGCGAGGTTGATATCGACATTTTCCCGTTGCTTGCGGCGAAATTTCACGCTTTGTCCCCAACCAGATCCACGTCACGATCCCCCTGCACCACCTCGACCAGCTTGATGGCTTCCTGCTCCATGCCGACCACCAGCTCATCGACGCGCCGTTGCAGGAACCGGTGGAAGAACACCGATGGAATCCCCACCATCAAGCCCGCCGCCGTGGTAATCAGCGCCTTGGAAATACCGCCGGCCAGCACGGCCGCGTTAGCGCTCATGCCGGTGCCCATGAACGAACTGAAAATATCGATCATGCCCAGCACCGTACCCAGCAAACCGAGCAGCGGCGCCATGGCGGCGATGGTGCCGAGGGCGTTGATGTAGCGCTCCAGTTCGTGGATCACCCGCGCGGCGGCCTCTTCGATGCACTCCTTCATGATCTCGCGACCGTGCTTGGAGTTGGCCAGGCCCGCGGCCAGAATCTCACCAAGCGGCGAATCGGCGCGCAGGGCCTTGAGCTTTTCCTTGTCCAGTTGTTTGTTCTTGATCCAGGACCAGACCTGCCCCAGCAGATGCTCAGGGGTGACACGACTAGCACGCAAGGTCCACAGGCGTTCGGCAACGATGCCGAGCGCGGCGATGGAACTCAAGATGATCGGCAACATCATCCAGCCGCCGGATTTGACCAATTCCCACACAGTGAATGTCCCCTCGAAAAAGTGCGCCACTTTACCATATAGGTTCCGCAGCGGGGTTCGTCGAGCGTGGCACCGCCGACGACCTTCGCGCTTACACCGTCAGGGTAACCGTTCGCGCCAGAAACGCCGTTGACCACGGGCAACGACCGGTTCGGCAAAGGCCCCTAATTGCACGCGTACGGCGCCTTGTTCGGCGCTGTCATAGACCCGACTGCCGAGTGCCCGATAGCGCTCCATGACCTGCGGATGGGGATGACCGAAGGCGTTGCCGCGCCCGCGTGAAATAAGCACAGACCGGGGCGCCAGCCGTTGCAGGAAAGGCCTGGAGGACGAACTTCGACTGCCATGATGCGGCGCTTGCAGCCAGTCGGTGGGCACCGCCAGCGACGAGTTGAGCAGCGCCCGTTCAGCGTCGCGATCGATATCGCCGGTCAGCAGCAGACGCTCACCGTTGGCTTGCACCTGCAAGACACAGGATTTGGCGTTGCCACTGATAGCATCAGGCCACTGCCACATTTCAAACATGACCCCGTCCCATTGCCACTGCTCGCCACTGACACAAGGCTGGGTGCCCAAAAACGCCGGCAAGCCCTCGGTTTCGCCGCCTACCACGCGCCTGATCGGCATGCCTCGGGCCACTGCGGCCGCGCCCCCCGCGTGATCGGCATCGGCATGGCTGAGCAATAGCAGGTCCAAGCTGCCCACGCCGAGTTTTTTCAACGACGGCAGCACCACGCGCGCGCCGAGGTCGAGCGCTCCCGAGCGTGGGCCAGCATCGTAAACCAGGGTGTGATTGCGTGTGCGCAGAATCAGCGATTGCCCTTGACCGACATCCAACTGCAGCACCTCGACCTGCCCATAGGGCACCGATTCTCGAGGAGGGAACACGGCCAGCAGCAACATCGGCCAACCCAGCAGGCGCAACGGCACGCCTTTGGGCAATAACAGCAACACCGCGCCGAGCAGGCTGATCAGCCAGGCCGCCAAGGGCACCTGCGCCGGTACCCAAGCGGGCGCGTACCCGGCGAGCCAGCCCAAGCCGACGAATAACCCCTGCAACGCGCCACCCGCCAGCCACAACAAACCCTCCCCCACGAAGGGCACCGCCAACAGCGCGGTGCCCAGCAGCGCCAGTGGCAGCACCACCAGGCTGATCCACGGCACCGCCACCAGATTGGCCAGCGGCGCACTCATACTGATGGGCAACCCCAGCCCCAACAACACCGGAAACAGCCCGATGGCGATCACGCATTGCGGACGGGTCCACACCTGCCAAGGGCTCCACGGTCCTAAGCGGCCGCTGAACGCCAGGATCAGCACCGCCACTGCCGCAAATGATAGCCAGAAACCCGCCTGCAGACTGGCCAGGGGTTCCAGGATCAGCACCCCATTGAAGGCCAGCAGCAACGGCCACCACACGCCCAGATGGCGAAAGCGCAAACGCCAGAGCAGCACCAACCCCACCATCACGCACGCGCGCTGCACCGGCACACCGAACCCGGCCAGCAAGCCGTAACTGAGTGCAGCGGTAAAGGCCAGCCCGCACGCCCAGGGTAGCCATGGCCAACCTCGCGGCCAAACTCCGTAACGAGCCAACCCGGCAACCAGCCCGTAGATCAACCCCGCCAACAGGCCGATGTGCTGCCCGGAAATCACCAGCAGATGCACGGTGCCGGTGTCCTGCAGAATCTGCCAATCCGTAGCGGACAGACCGGAGCCATCCCCCAGCACCAAAGCGGCCAGGCCCGCCTCGCGGCCTTGGGCATCCACGGCCAGCAGCCGTTGACGCAGGCCATCGCGCCACGCACTGCGCGCCGGGGCCAGGCGCTCACCGTCCTTTACCGAGCCGGTTGCACCGATGCGCCGGGCCAACAGCCAGGCTTCGCGGTCAAAGCCGTGAAAATTCAGTAATCCGGACGGTCGTTTGAGGCTGATTGCCAGGCGCCAGCGTTCACCGCTGCGCACGGGCGGACCTCCGCGCCAGGACACGCGGATGCGCTGGGGTAATCGGGCTTTACGCGACCGCCCGTCGATCAGGTCGAAGCGCACGCCATCGTCGGTCTGTTGCGGTAACCCGGCCACCCAGCCCTCGACCCAACGCGTCTGCCCATCCAGCTTCAGCGACAGCCGATCATTCAAGGCCCACTGCGCGCTGAAACACGCCCAACTCAACCCCATCAGAAAAAACGCCAGCGGGTACGTGCGAAATGGCAACGCCATCAACGCCAGCACCAGCATGGCGATCAGCCAGCCCGTGGCGGGCAGTGCCGGTAGAAAAACCAGAGCAAACAGCCCTGATGCAAGCGCGAACATCCCTGTCTTCATGGATCATCCTTTTGAGAGATCCATTCAGTCTTAGCCGTGCATTCGGCGCGGCCTATGATGTTTTGTCACAAAGTCTGAATTTCCTGTTTATAGAATGCGGGCATACTTGCCCCTCGAATCGACCTGGACCCCTTATGCCTCGGCGCTTATTCAAACGGTACATGCCCGACCCCACCAGTATCAGGGAACACAAGTCATTACAGTTTCTCGGTACGTTGTTGCATGATCCGAACCTCTGGCACCTGAATCGGCACTCGGTGGCCCGAGCGATGGCGGTGGGTCTGTTCGCGGCGTTCATTCCGATTCCGTTGCAGATGCTGCTCGCGGCGATCCTCGCGATCACGGTACGCGGCAACATGCCGATCGCCATAAGCCTGGTATGGCTGACCAACCCGATCACTATGCCGGTGGTGTTCATTTGCACGTACCTGACCGGCGCCTGGCTGATGAACGTCCCTGCGCGCAGCCTCCCCGACGACCTCACCTGGGAATGGATCAGCGGCCAGTTGAGCACCTTGTGGCAACCGTTTTTGCTGGGTTCGGTGGTATTGGGCCTGGTACTGGGCGCATTGGCCTATTGCCTTACCATGGGTTACTGGCGGTGGTGGGTGGCCCACCAATGGAAGAAACGCAAACAGCGGCGCGGGTAAAACCTAAAGCGCCAGCAGGCGCAGATGTACACGCAGGCCCGCACCGGTGTTTTCCGCCCATAGGCTGCCGTCCTGACGTTGCAGCGCATTGCGCGCGATGCTCAGCCCCAGGCCGAAGCCGCCATCGCCCGGGCGAGAGCCGTCCAGGCGCGTGAACGGCGCAAAAATGCGTTCCAGGTCCCGCTCATCGATCCCGCCGCCCTGATCTTCCAGCCATAGGTGCCAGTACTCACCCTCGCGCCGCCCGTCCAGGCACACCACCCCGTCCGCTGGAGAGTGGCGTATGGCATTACGCAGGATATTTTCCAGGGCCTGGGCCAAGCCATTCAGGTTGCCCCGCACCCAGCACTCGGGGCCCAGCAAACACGGTAGGCGCGATGCTGGCCAAGCGCTTTCAAAGCATGCGTTCTCACGCAATATGTCCCACAACGCTTGAAGCTGAATGGTTTCTTTGGTCAACGGCGTCCGTTCGGCGTCCAACCAGGCCAATTGCAGGCTGTCTTCCACCAGTCGCTGCATGGCATCGATTTCCCGGCCCAGGCGTTGACGCAGTTGCGCGAGGTCCTGCTCGCTGTCACAGGCCACCCGCAAGCGACTGAGGGGCGTACGCAGTTCATGGGACATATCGCGCAGCAACTGCTGTTGCAACACCACGGTCCCCTGCAAGCGTTCGGACATATGATCAAAAGCACGGCCCAGCTCGCCCAACTCATCCTGGCGACTGGTCGCATCCTGGGACAGACGCGTATTCAACTGGTCGGCTCGCCAGGCGTTGGCCTGCTCGCGCAATTGATTGAGGGGCATGATCAGCAAGCGGTACAGGCCTATGCACAGCAACAAGGTGAACAGACCGGGGATCACGCCGTTGGTCACCACCCGCCAGAACACTTGATAGCGACCGGGCATAAAGCGCTGTGGCAGTTCGATCACCAACGACCCGGCCTCCGGGTCGCCGGGAAACGCGATCTTCAGCCAGGGCAGCCCCTTGACATGCCGACTCACCGGCCAGTCCAAGCCGCGTAAAAAGGTCAGGCGCTGGTTTTGCGCACTACTCAAGGGGTAGCTGCTCAACGATTGCAAGTCGTTGCCAATCACGCCGATCCAAGTGGTTTCACGCTTGCCCATGGCCTGCAGCCAGGCATCGACGCCTAAAGGGCCGCCAAGGTTCCATGCCTGCTCCGCTTGCGCCGCGTACCCGCTCAGGGTGGTTTTCGCCTCCTCGGACAGATAGGCATTCTGCTGCTCCATATAGCGACCCCAGGACCAGCTCAGCCAGATCATCAACAAACAGAACGCGATCAGCAGGCAGGCCAGTTTCCAGAACAATGAGTGCCGGCCCGGCAGGCGTTTTAGCGGTCGTTCAAAGGCTGTCATCGTGACCGCTCAACACATAACCCTTGCCCCAGACGGTGCGCACTTCGCGCTCGCTGTAGCCGATGGCTTTGAGCTTGCGGCGGATCTGGCTGATATGCATGTCCAGGCTACGGTCATGGGGGGCATAACCGCGTTGCAGCACATGCTGATAAAGAAAGGCTTTGCTCAAGACCTCTTCAACGTTGCGATGCAGGGTTTCCAGCAGGCGGAATTCGCTACGGGTCAGGCCGGCGGCGTGTTGCAGGTAAAAAACATCACCTAACTCATCGTCAAAGCGCAAGCTCGGCGCGTTCTCGCGCCGCACTGGCAGAGCAGGCAGCGGCCGACGATCCAGGGCCACGCGGCGCAGGATCGCTTCAATGCGCACGCGCAGCTCAAGCATGCTGAAAGGCTTGGGTAAGTAGTCGTCCGCGCCCAGGCGAAAACCGCTGATGCGGTCGGCTTCGGCACCCAAGGCCGACATCAGAATCACCGGGGTCGAATGGCTTTTGCGCAAATACGTCAGGATCGACAGGCCGTCCAGCCCCGGCAGCAGAATATCCATCAACACCACGTCGAAAGCACGCTCACGCGCCATGTCCAGGCCCTGCTGGCCGTTCTGGCACCATGTAACCTGGAAGCCACTGCGCGCCAGCTCCTCATGGACGTAGGCGCCGAGCACGGGGTCATCTTCGATGGTCAGGATACTGGCTGCGGGATTCATTAGCGTCTGCAAGTAATTCTCAATCGCCGATTATTCAAGATTACCCCGCCACAGGCAATCGCCACTCGCCGGCCAATGGCCCGAAGATTGACTCCTGTGATGATTTTGCGAGATTCCTCGCCGCGCAAATGGCTACACTGCGCAGGTGGCGCAGGCCGGATGCCGGCGCGAAAGATTGATTCCAATGTGGTAGCAGGAGAGTGGCGTGCTTAGAAGAATGGGGATAAAAGGCCGCGTACTGTTGCTGACCTTATTGCCGACCAGCCTGATGGCGTTGTTGTTGGGCGGTTATTTCACCTGGATGCAGCTGTCGGAGCTGCAAACCCAGTTGCTGCAGCGCGGCGAAATGATCGCCGAGCAATTGGCACCGCTGGTGGCGCCGGCCCTGGGCAATAAAAACGTCGATTTACTGGAGCGCATCGCCACCCAATCCCTGGAGCAGCAGGACGTACGCACTGTATCGTTCCTCGCGCCGGACCGCAGCACCCTCGCCCACGCCGGTCCGACCATGCTCAATCAGGCGCCGGTCGGCAACAGTTCACATCTGTTGCAGCGCACGGGCAACGACGCCACCCGTTACCTGCTGCCGGTGTTCGGCCGCCATCGCAACCTGGCGGGCGAACTGATCCCCGACGAAAGCGACCGCCTGTTGGGCTGGGTCGAGGTGGAACTGTCCCACAACGGCATGCTGCTGCGCGGCTATCGAAGCCTGTTTGCCAGCCTGCTGCTGATCGCCATCGGGCTGATCTTCACCGCCGCGCTGGCGCTGCGTATCAGCCGCACGATCACCTCGCCGATCGGATTGATCAAGCAAGCCGTGGCCCAGCTCAAGGACGGCAACCTGGAAACCCGCCTGCCCGCGCTGGGCAGCCAGGAGCTGGATCAACTCGCCTCGGGCATCAACCGCATGGCCGAAACCTTGCAGAATGCCCAGGAAGAATTGCAGCACAGCATCGACCAGGCCACCGAAGACGTGCGTCAGAACCTGGAAACCATCGAGATCCAGAATATCGAGCTGGACTTGGCGCGTAAGGAGGCCCTGGAGGCGAGCCGCATCAAGTCGGAGTTTCTGGCCAATATGAGCCATGAAATCCGCACGCCCCTCAACGGCATCCTCGGCTTTACCCACCTGCTGCAAAAAAGCGAACTGACGCCGCGCCAGCTCGACTACCTGGGTACCATCGAAAAATCCGCCGACAACCTGCTGGGCATCATCAATGAGATTCTCGATTTCTCGAAAATAGAAGCCGGCAAACTGGTGCTCGACAGCATTCCATTCAACCTGCGCGATCTGCTACAGGACACCCTGACCATCCTCGCCCCCGCCGCCCATGCCAAGCAGTTGGAACTGGTCAGCCTGGTCTACCGCGATACGCCGCTGGCGCTGGTGGGCGACCCGTTGCGGCTCAAGCAGATCCTTACCAACCTGATCAGCAACGCGATCAAGTTCACCCGCGAGGGCACCATCGTGGCTCGGGCGATGATCGAGGACGAGCAGGAAGATACCGTGCAACTGCGCATCAGCGTGCAGGACACCGGAATCGGCCTCTCCAGCCAGGACGTGCGTGCGCTGTTCCAAGCCTTCAGCCAGGCCGACAACTCGTTGTCGCGTCAACCCGGCGGCACGGGCCTGGGGCTGGTGATCTCCAAACGCTTGATCGAACAGATGGGCGGCGAAATCGGCGTCGACAGCACGCCGGGCGAAGGCTCGGAATTCTGGATCAGCCTGAACCTGCCCAAAACCCGCGATGACGTTGAAGACCTGCCCTGCGCGCCCCTGCTGGGCCACCGCGTGGCGGTGCTCGAAAACCACGAACTGGCGCGCCAGGCCCTGCAACACCAATTGGAAGATTGCGGCCTGGAGGTCACCCCGTTCAACACCCTGGAAAGTCTGACCAACGGCATTACCAGCGCCCATCAGACCGAGCAGGCTATCGACCTGGCCGTGCTCGGTGTGACCGCCAACGACATACCCCCCGAGCGCCTCAACCAGCACCTGTGGGACCTCGAACATCTGGGCTGCAAAGTGCTGGTGCTATGCCCGACCACCGAACAGATGCTGTTCAACCAGTCGGTGCCCAACCCCAATAGCCAATTGCAGGCCAAACCGGCATGCACCCGCAAACTGCGCCGGGCATTGTCCGACCTGATCAACCCGCGCCCTTCGCGCAGCGAGCCGGGCGAACCCCTGGCCAGCCGCGCGCCACGGGTGCTGTGCGTGGATGACAACCCGGCGAACCTGTTGCTGGTGCAAACTTTGCTGGAGGATATGGGTGCCAAGGTGCACGCAGTGGAAAGCGGTTACGCCGCCGTCGACGCGGTCAAGCAGGAGACTTACGATTTGGTGCTGATGGACGTGCAAATGCCGGGCATGGACGGTCGCCAGAGCACCGAAGCGATTCGTCAGTGGGAGAGCGAGCGTCATGGCTCGCCGCTGCCAGTGGTGGCGCTCACGGCCCATGCCATGGCCAACGAAAAACGCGCCTTGCTGCAAAGCGGCATGGACGATTACCTCACCAAACCCATCAGCGAACGGCAACTGGCCCAAGTAGTACTCAAATGGACGGGCCTGGCCCTGCGCAATCAGGCACCGGAACGCGCCACTGACGGCCTGGCTCCTGGCGTGCAACTGCCTGTGCTGGACCACGAGGAAGGCCTGCGTCTGGCCGCCGGTAAAACCGACCTGGCCGCCGACATGCTCGCCATGTTGCTGGCCTCCCTGGAAGCCGACCGCACCGCCATCAGCATCGCCCGCGAAGCCAATGACAACAATGCGCTGATCGAACGCGTCCACCGCCTGCACGGCGCTACGCGCTACTGTGGCGTTCCGCAACTGCGCGCCGCCTGCCAGCGCGCCGAAACCCTGCTCAAGCAGGACGATGCCAAGGCCCTGCACGCGCTGGACGAACTGGACATGGCCATTGCCCGCCTGGCCAGTGAAGCGCGAGTCAGTGCCTGATGCGTCCCTTTCCATTGATTTGACTTGCAGGGAGCTTTGCCATGCGCATGATTCTGTTCAGCAGCCAAACCTACGACCGCGACAGCTTCCTCGGCGCCCCGCTGCCTGCGGGCCTGGAACTGCAGTTCCAGCCGGCGCGGCTGAATCTCGATACCGTGGCGCTGGCCGAGCACCACGAAGTGGTCTGCCCGTTCATCAACGACGACCTCAGCGCACCGGTGCTGGAATGCCTGGCCAAGGGCGGTACGCGCCTGATTGCGCTGCGTTCGGCCGGTTATAACCATGTCGACCTGGCCAGCGCCAAACGCCTGGGCCTGACCATCGTGCGCGTGCCCGCCTACTCGCCCCACGCCGTGGCCGAGCACGCCGTGGCGCTGATCCTGGCGCTCAATCGGCGCTTGCATCGTGCCTATAACCGCACCCGCGATGGCGATTTCAGCCTGCACGGCTTGACCGGATTCGACTTGGTGGGCAAGACCGTCGGCGTGGTCGGCACCGGGCAGATCGGCGCAACCTTCGCCAAGATCATGGCCGGATTCGGCTGCACGTTGTTGGCCTATGATCCCTTCCCCAATCCCGATGTGCAGGCGCTCGGCGCACGTTACGTGAGCCTGCCCGAGTTGCTCGCCCAAGCCCGGATCATCAGCCTGCACTGCCCGCTCACCGCCGACAGCAAGCACTTGATCAACGCCGCGTCCCTGGCGCAGATGCAGCCTGGTGCGATGCTGATCAACACCGGCCGTGGCGGCCTGGTGGACACACCCGCATTGATCGAAGCTCTCAAGGACGGCCAACTCGGCTACCTGGGGCTGGACGTGTATGAGGAAGAGGCCCAGCTGTTTTTCGAAGACCGCTCCGACCTGCCCCTGCAGGACGACGTACTCGCGCGCCTGCTGACCTTTCCCAATGTGATCATCACCGCCCACCAGGCGTTCCTGACCCACGAGGCCCTGGCGGCAATCGCCACCACTACGCTGGACAATATCGCCGCGTGGGCCGACGGTCGTGTGCAAAACCAGGTGGCAGGTTGATCAGCGGTCACATACCGCGCTCATGATAGGCGGGCACCCGTGATAGGATGCCGCGCCTATTTGGAGGATCCATGGCCGAACACGATTTCCGCTTCAGCTTGCTGAGCCCGCAACACACCCTGATCGAATGCCGCGCCCTGGTGCCGGGCCGTTACCAAGTCACCGGCAACGGTGGTTCGATCAAGCATGGCGACGTCCTGATCGTCACCCTGCGTGGCAGTAAAACTTTGTCGATGCGCCTTACGGTCGAAGGCGATGCGCGCTACTCCATCCGCCCGGCCGGCCAATGGGTCGCCATGGCCCAAGGGCCGAAATTCGGCGAGCTGGAGATTCACACCTGGAAGGTCAACTGCGACAGCTGCGACGCCGTGCTGGAGTTTGAGTTCGCCGTAGAAACCAAGCTGACCAAAGAGCCGCTGCAACCGGCCGCCAATGCACGCATTGCCGAGTTGGGCTGGGCCAGTGAAGGCGACAAGCACCGCTGCCCGAGCTGCCAGAAGGCCACCCAATGAAAGGCCTGGTGTTGCTCGCCGCACTCGGCGCCGGCTTGGCCGGCTGCGCGGAAGATGCGGTCAAACTCCAGCAGGACCACAGCTACGTGGTGGAATGGATCGGTGAGCGGCCCTTGATGGATTACGCGCACCTGACCGTCACCCTCGGCAATGACGGGCGTGCCTACGGCAATGGTGGCTGCAACCACTGGTTCGCGCCCTACACCCTGGATGGCGACAAACTCAGCTTCGGCAAGATCGGCAGCACCCGCAAGCTCTGCGCCGAAGCCTTGATGGAGCAGGAGCACCGCTTCTTCCAGGCCCTGCAAGGCGTGCAGCGCTGGGACATCTCGCCCATCGAGCAGACCCGTTTCTGGCCGGCCGAAGGCAAGCCGATCCGCCTGTGGCTCGAAGAAGGCTGATCCGGGTTCTGACCCGATGGACATTTAAAGGTGGGAGGAAAGCCCTCCCACCGTTGCTTTGAGATGTCGCTTTAACCGCGCAACGCCTTGAGCTTGGCCAGCACCCCCTCGGCCGTCTGCTCGCCCATCAACTGCTCGCGCACCTTACCCTTGTCATCGATGATGTAAGTCACCGGCAGCGCTTCGCTGCGGGGAATCTCGAAGATGCCATCCGGGTTCTGCGCCAGCACTGTGAACTTGATCCCAAGTTTCTCGCTGGCGGCCTTGAGTTCTTCGCCCTGCACATTGTCGAAGTTGACCCCGAACACCCCGATATTCTGGCCTTTGAGCTGCTCGGCCAACGCGTTGAGTTCAGGGATTTCCGTGCGGCACGGGCCACACCATTCCGCCCAGTAGTTGATCACCACCCACTGTTTGTCCAAACGCTCGGCCGCGACTTTCTGGCCGTATTGGTCAATGCCATAGTCATTCCCGCAGCCGCTGAGCAACAGGGTTGTGATGATCGCCAATGCACCGATCAGTCGACGTGTCATGGGGTAATCCTTCGTGAAAATAGACGTTGGCTGCGACCGGATGCCTCTTACGGTTTAAGGACCGGGCGCCGCGCAGGTAGAATACCCGCCACCTCCTGCAAGATGCGACCCGCACATGACCGATCTGACGCTTTATCACAACCCGCGCTGCTCGAAATCCCGCGGTGCTCTCGAACTGTTGGAAGCCCGCGGCCTCGCCCCGACCGTGGTGCGCTACCTGGAAACCCCACTCAACGCCGCGCAAATCCAGGCCCTGCTGGGCAAACTCGGCCTGTCTGCGCGCCAACTGCTGCGCACCGGCGAAGACGAATACAAAAGCCTCAACCTTTCTGACCCCAACCTCAGTGAAAGCCAGTTGATCGACGCCATTGCCGCTCATCCCAAGCTGATGGAGCGCCCGATCCTGGAAACCGCCGACAAGGCCGTCATCGGCCGTCCTCCGGAAAACGTATTGGAGATCCTGCCGTGACTGCGCCTTATGTGCTGGTGCTGTATTACAGCCGTAACGGCTCGGTCAGTGAAATGGCCCGGCATATTGCCCGGGGCATCGAACTGGGCGGCATGGAAGCGCGCCTGCGCACGGTGCCGGCGGTGTCCACTGAGTGCGAAGCGGTGGCGCCGAGTATTCCGGACGAAGGCGCGTTGTATGCCAGCCTCGATGACTTGAAAAACTGCTCGGGCCTGGCCCTCGGCAGCCCGACGCGTTTCGGCAACATGGCCGCGCCGCTCAAGTACTTCCTCGACGGCACCAGCAACCTGTGGCTCACCGGCGCCCTGGTCGGCAAACCGGCCGGGGTGTTCACCTCCACCGCCAGCCTGCATGGCGGCCAGGAAACCACACTGATGTCGATGCTGCTGCCGCTGCTGCATCACGGCATGCTGATCACCGGCCTGCCCTACAGCGAACAGGCCCTGCTCGACACCCAGGGCGGCGGCACGCCGTACGGCGCCAGCCACCATGCCGGGCCGGACGGCAAACGCCTGCTCGACCCACATGAAATGGCCCTATGCAAAGCCCTCGGCCTACGCCTGGCCAACACCGCCACGTTGCTGGAGAACGGCCGTGGCCAAAAAGCCTAAAGTACTGCCCCCACAAGCGTGGTTGGAGCCGCGGGTCAAGGTGGCACGCGCATTGAGCCTGCTGGCGTTTTTTGCGCTGGTGGGGTTGTTGTGCGGGTATTACCTGTTCGTTGCCGACCTGCACGGCGCACGCCCTTGGGTGATCCTGCTGATCGAGTTGGTGCCGTTGCTGATTCTGGCACCGGGCATGCTGCTCGGCAGCGCGCGCGGGCATTCATGGATGTGCTTTGCGGTGAACCTGTATTTCATCAAGGGCGCGCTGGCGGCGTACGACCCGAACCGGCAGTGGTTCGGCGTGCTGGAAATGCTGGCAAGCCTGGCGGTGTTCTGTACCGCGCTGCTGTACGTGCGCTGGCGCCATCAGTTGAACCGGCGCCTGGCCGCGTAAGTCACCGTGGCGAGGTGACTCGCCACGAAAGTTGCGCTCACCGCATGTGTCAGTGGTTGACGGTGTACGCCAGCATCATCGACAACTGGCACATCGGCCGACCACTCTCGGCATGCCACTGGTTGAACGCGCCCTGCACCGTCGCCAGATCGCGCAGGCTGGTGGGGACCTTGTCGACGATTTTCTGCGCATTCAACGCCGCGACCACGTCGTCGCTGGGCACAAAGGTGTCCTTGCCGACCATGCGCAGAAAGCGCGGGGCCGATAGCCCACCCAACTGGTGGCCGTGCTTGCTCAAGTATTTCCACAGCCCAACGATGTCGGTCACCGGCCAATCGGCGATGAACGCGCCGAAGCTGCCTCTTTCCTGGGTGATATCCAGGATCATCTGCGCATTACGCGGCACGCTCTTGAGCTTGCCCAGGTGACGGATGATGCGGGTGTCCTGCATCAGGCGCTCCAGGTGCTCGGCGCCCATCAACACGACTTTTTCCGGATCGAAGCCAAAGAACACCTGCTCGAAGGCCGGCCACTTGGCATCTACCACGCTGTGCTTGAGCCCGGCCCGGAACACCCGCAGCGCCAGGGTCGACAGGTAGCGATCATCACTGATCTTGCGTAATTGCGCCGGGGTCTTGGGAGCCGGCAGATGGGCTTCCAGTTTGGCCGCCGAGCCGAAGCGGTTCAGACAATATTCGTGCAGCCACTTGTAATCGCGCATGCCCTCTCCTGGCAGTGGAATTGAAAACGGCGCCCGCAAGCGCCGTGTGTCAGAGCCTTGAAACGGCTCAGAGGTTCACCACATTAACGAAGCGCGACGCGGCGGTCTCGTCGATCTTCAGGCTGGTGAAGTCGAACAGGTTACGATCGGCCAACTGCGACGGGATCACATTCTGCAGGCTGCGGAAAATGCTTTCGGTACGTCCCGGGGTCTTGCGCTCCCAGTCCTGCAGCATCTCCTTGACCACCTGGCGTTGCAGGTTTTCCTGGGAGCCGCAGAGGTTGCACGGGATGATCGGGAATTGCTTGAAGTCGGAATAGGCCTGGATGTCTTTCTCATTGCAGTAGGCCAACGGACGAATCACCACGTTGCGCCCGTCATCGGCGCGCAGCTTGGGCGGCATGGCCTTGAGCGAACCATTGAAGAACATATTGAGGAAAAACGTCTCGACGATATCGTCGCGGTGATGCCCCAAGGCCATTTTGGTCGCGCCGATCTCATCGGCGAAGGTGTAGAGCGTGCCACGGCGCAGGCGCGAGCACAGCGAGCAGGTGGTTTTGCCTTCCGGGATCAGTTCCTTGACCACCGAGTAGGTGTCTTTTTCGACGATGTGATACTCGATGCCCAACTCTTTCAGGTAGGCCGGCAGCACATGTTCGGGGAAGCCCGGTTGTTTCTGGTCCATGTTGACGGCAACGATCTCGAACTTGATCGGCGCGACCTTTTGCAGGTGCAGCAGCACGTCAAGCATGGTGTAGCTGTCTTTGCCGCCGGAGAGGCAGACCATCACCTTGTCGCCGTCCTCGATCATGTTGAAATCGGCGACCGCTTCACCGGCCAGGCGACGCAGGCGTTTTTGCAGTTTGTTCTGGTTGACCGTAAGAGTGCCCATGGCGCTTGGATCCGCTTGAGGTGTGTGACGAAAAGCGCAGCATTTTACCGGTATGCGCCAGCGAGTCCAATGCGCGCTTATATTGCTCCTTCTACAGAGCCTGCGGCGATTAAGCCCAGTGTTTACAGTGCAATATGCTCTAAAGGCCTTACAGTTTTTCCGGTCATCCATTCCTATACTGCGACATAAGGTCGCGCACAAGCTATCCAGACCTTTCAGGCCAACTGGCCCGTGGGCGCTCCGTTGGGGGGCGATAGTAATAACGACAGGAGTGACTGGCATGATCCATCACGTCGTGGGGCTGTTTACCCATCCCGACCAGGAATGGCGGGAAATCCGTGGCGATAAAGAAGAAAGCATCGGCCACATGTACCTCACTCACACGCTGATCCTGGCGGCGATCCCCGCCCTATCGGCTTTTATCGGCACCACCCAGGTCGGCTGGGTCATCGGCAATCGCGCACCCGTTATGCTGACCCAGGAAAGCGCATTATGGATGACCATCATGTCCTACGCGGCCATGCTCGCCGGCGTGGCGGTGATGGGCGCCTTTATCCACTGGATGGCGCGCACCTATGACGCTAACCCCAGCATGGCGCGCTGCGTGGCTTTCGCCACTTATACCGCGACGCCGTTGTTTATCGGCGGGTTGGCGGCCTTGTACCCGCATATGTGGCTGGGCATGGTCGTGGGGACGGCGGCGATCTGCTACACGGTGTACCTGTTGTATGTCGGCGTGCCGACCTTTATGAGCATCGACCCGGATGAAGGCTTCCTGTTTTCCAGCTCCATACTGGCCGTGGGCCTGGTGGTGCTGGTGGCGATCATGGCGTTTACCGTGATTGTCTGGGGCCTGGGCGTTGGGCCGATCTACACCAACTGACGCACACCACCGCGCAGGCAGGGCCACCGCAAGGTGGCCTTGTGCGTCTGGCATGACCATTCGGCGCCTGACAGATTCGGAAACACCTGGTTTTACGGCATACTGGGCGTCTCTGGAGATAGATACAGCATGCCCGAGCAACTCAATACCCGCGTCGAAGAGTGTTTCCAGCTAGCCGAGTCCTTTTTCAAACGAAGCTTCAAGCGTCCCCAAGTCAGCCTCAAGCTGCGCGGTCAAAAGGCCGGCGTCGCGCATTTGCACGAGAACCTGCTGCGCTTCAACCCCCAGCTTTACCAGGAAAACAGCCAACACTTCCTCAAGCAGACCGTGGCCCATGAAGTGGCCCACCTGATCGCCCACCAACTATTCGGCGAGCGCATCCAGCCCCATGGCGAAGAATGGCAATTGATCATGCGCGGCGTGTACGAACTGCCGCCGGACCGCTGCCATACCTACGCGGTGAAGCGGCGCCAGGTGACCCGCTACATCTACCGTTGCCCGTGTGCCGACAGCGATTTTCCATTTTCCACACAGCGTCACGGCCTGGTGCGTCAGGGGCGCAGGTATTTATGCCGGCGGTGTCGGCAGACACTGGTGTTTACCGGAGAGACTCGCGTGGAGTGATGGGGTCGGTGGTCATCGGGTGCTATCGAGGCAAGCGCCCATTTAGAGCCGAGCAACCGATTTAAATGTGGCAAGGGGCTTGCCCTACTAGCCCTAGGTATCACCAGTATTAACTGAAAGAACCGGCTCAAAAGATGGGAGGGGGCTTGCCCTCAATAGCAGTGGGTCTGTCAGCCTATCTGCCACTGGCCCACCGTCATCGGGGGCAAGCCCCCTCCCACCTTTGATAGTCGATGTTTTCACTGAAGATAGGTGAATACCCATGCACCGATAGCAGTGGGTCTGTCAGCCTATCTGCCACTGACCCACCGCCATCGGGGGCAAGCCCCTCCCACCTTTGATAGTCGATGTTTTCACTGAAGATAGGTGAATACCCATGCACCGATAGCAGTGGGTCTGTCAGCCTATCTGTCACTGGCCCACCGCCATCGGGGGCAAGCCCCCTCCCACCTTTGATAGTCGATGTTTTCGATGAAGATAGGTGCATACCCATTCACCGATAGCGGCGGGTCATTCAACCGACCACCTTGCTGCGCCGCAATTCTGCTATCCGCTGAGCACTGAAACCCAGCTCCGCCAACACTTCATCGCTGTGTGCGCCCACGGCTACGCCAATGTGTCGAGGCGCCGGCAACCCTTCTGAAAACTTCAGCGGGCAGGCAATCTGCGCCTGGCTTGAGCCATCGCCTCTGGGTACTTGGCTGACCAACGCCCGCGCCTTTAGCTGCGGATGAGCCACGGCTTCACTGAGCGTCAGCACAGGCTCCACGCACGCATCCAGCCCGGCAAACAATTCACATAGCTCATCGAAACTGCGCTTCTCGAATTCCACCTGCAACGCCTGTTTAAGAACCCGTTGCTGCTCGGGCTTGAGGTTGTGCGCCGCCAACTCGGGCCGGCCCAAGGCTGCGCACAGAGCCTGCATGAAAGCAGGCTCCAGGCTACCCACTGACATCCAGCGCCCGTCCCGCGTGCGGTAGTAATCGTAGAAACTGCCGCCATTGAGCACCTGGCTTTCCCATTCCGGCTCCACACCGCACGCCAGATACCCCGCGCCAGCTATGGCATTGAGGCTGAACGAGCAGTCCGTCATGCTCACATCCAGGTATTGCCCCACCCCACTCTGCTGCCGCGCGATCACCGCCGCCAGCAAACCGACCACTGCGTGCAGAGAGCCGCCGCCCACATCCGCAACTTGCACGCCCAGAGGTAACGGCCCGCTGTCCTGACGCCCGGTGTAACTGGCCACGCCGGCCAGTGCCAGGTAATTGATATCGTGGCCGGCGCGGTCCTTGTAGGGGCCGGTCTGGCCGTAACCGGTGATCGACACGTAGATCAATCGCGGGTTGATCGCCTTCAATGCCTCATACCCCAGCCCCAGGCGCTCCATCACGCCGGGGCGGAACTGTTCGAGCACAATGTCGTAATCCGCCACCAGCGTGCGCACGATCTCCAGCGCCTCGGCCTGCTTGAGGTCCAGCGCCAGGCTGCGTTTATTGCGATTGAGGTACGCGTGGCTCGCTGAAGTGCCCCGGTCATGGGGCGGCAGCACGCGCAACAGGTCCGGACGCGTGGGCGACTCGATGCGTAGCACTTCGGCGCCCATGTCCGCCAACATCAATGAAGCAAACGGACCGGGCAGCAAGGTGGAAAAATCCAGCACTTTAAGGGACGCCAAGGGACCGGACATAGGGACTCCTGTTGGGTTGCGAGTTCCCACAGCCTAGGCAGCCTGACGCCTATCGGCAATCGTCAGAACGGTCAGCGACACTGACCGTTTTGATCACGGCGGGCTTTTTCGCGCAGTCGGCTTTATCATTGCCCCACGTTTGCTTGCCGAGTGTTCCATGAAGTTTGCGATTGCCTTGTTTTCCGCCGCCCATGCGCCTTCTTCGCGCCGTGCCCTGCTGTTTGCCCAGGCTGCGCTCGCCGGCGGGCATGAGATTGTGCGGCTGTTTTTCTATCAGGACGGCGTTTACAGCGCGGCCAATAGCATCGTCGCCCCCCAGGATGAGCAGGACATCGCGCGCCAGTGGCGTGAGTTTGTCAGCCAGCATCAGCTCGATGGCGTGGTGTGCATCGCCGCTGCCCTGCGCCGAGGCGTGCTCAATGCCGAAGAGGCCACGCGCTATCAACGCAGCGCGGTGAACCTGGAGGCCCCCTGGGCACTCTCGGGCCTTGGCCAACTGCACGACGCTGTCCAGGCCGCCGACCGCCTGATCTGCTTTGGAGGGCCGTGACATGTCCAAATCCCTATTGGTGATCAGCCGCCAGGCGCCCTGGTCTGGGCCCAGCGCGCGGGAAGCGCTGGACATCGTACTGGCCGGCGGAGCCTTCGATTTGCCGATCGGCCTGCTGTTTATGGACGACGGCGTGTTTCAACTGGCGCCCGGCCAGGACGCCAAAGCCGTTCAGCAAAAAGACCTCAGTGCCAACCTGCAGGCCCTCGGGCTGTTTGGCATCGACGACGTGTTTGCCTGTAGCCACAGCCTCACGGAACGCGGGCTCACCCCACCCGCCAGCGCGCAGCCTATGGACAGCGCTGCGATTTCCCAATTGATTGACCGTTACGACCAGGTGATAACCCTCTGATGTCGACTCTCCATGTGGTTTCCCACTCGCCCTTTACCGATGGTCGCCTGGCCAGTTGCCTACGGGTATGCGGCGCCAAGGACGCAATCCTGCTGTGCGGTGACGGCGCCTACGCCCTGCACAACCCGGCGCTGCACAGTCAAGGTGTGAAAGTCTTTGTGCTGGCCGAAGACAGCCAGGCGCGCAACCTGCCAGTGCCGGACTGGGCCAGCAGCGTGGATTATTCGGGGTTCGTGCAGTTGTCGATCGATTACGACAAGGTCAATACCTGGCTATGAATACGCTCACGGTCGGTTCGCGCAGCCTGGAACTGGACAAGGACGGCTACCTGGTCGACCTGAATGACTGGTCCGTCGAAGTCGCCAACGCCCTGGCCGCCGCCGAGGCCTTGGAACTGACGCCGGACCACTGGCAGATCCTCAACCTGCTGCGCGAGTTCTACGCCCAATTCCAACTGTCCCCGGCCACGCGCCCGCTGATCAAATACACCGCCTTGAAGCTGGGCCCCGAAAAGGGCAACAGCCTGCACCTCAACAAACTGTTCAACGGCACTCCCGCCAAACTCGCCGCCAAGCTGGCGGGCCTGCCCAGGCCGACGAATTGCTTATGACCGACTTTGCCCCGCTGACCCTGCAAACCCCTGCCGAGCACCCCTTTGCGCAGTTCGTACGCATCCTGGGCAAAGGCAAGCGCGGTGCGCGCAACCTCACCCGTGAAGAAGCCCGCGAGGCGATGGGCATGTTGCTCGACGAAAAAGTCGAGGACACCCAACTCGGCGCATTTCTGATGCTGCTGCGGCATAAGGAGGAAAGCCCGGAAGAGCTCGCCGGCTTTACCGAGGCGGTACGCGAGCGTCTCAACGCCCCGGCGCTGAACGTCGATATCGACTGGCCCAGCTATGCCGGTAAAAAGCGCCACCTCCCGTGGTTCCTGCTGGCCGCCAAGTGCCTGGCACAAAACGGCGTGCGTATCCTGATGCACGGCGGCGGCGCCCACACCGCCGGGCGCCTGTACACCGAGCAATTACTGCACGGCTTGCAGATTCCGCTGTGCCGCGACTGGCAGCAGGTGGAGGCCGCATTTGCCCAAGGCAACCTGGCGTTTATTCCGCTGGGCGATTGGGCGCCGCAGCTGCAGCGCATGATCGACCTGCGCAACACCCTGGGCCTGCGCTCGCCGATCCACTCCCTGGCGCGCCTGCTCAACCCGCTGAACGCTCGGTGCGGCCTGCAAAGCATTTTCCACCCCGGTTACCAAGGCGTGCACCGCGATGCCAGCGGCCTGCTCGGCGACACGGTGATCGTAGTCAAGGGCGATGGCGGCGAGATCGAAATCAACCCCGATACCCTCAGCCATCTCTACGGCACCACCGGCGGCCAGAGCTGGGACGAAGAATGGCCCGCGCTGTCCGTCCAACGCCACGTCAAACCGGCAACCCTGGAGCCTGAACACCTCAAAGCCGTATGGCGCGGCGATGTCGAGGACAGCTATCCGCAACTGGCACTGATCGCCACCATGGCACTGGCGCTGCGCGGCCTTGGGCACCCCCGCGATCAGGCGTTTGCGATGGCGGAGGATTACTGGCAAACGCGGGATAGATCGATTTAATCGATAAGTGACCCGCAGTCTTTGCGCTTTTAAATCGAACCCTGATCTTTAGACTGGGCTCCAACGCTTATTAGTCGAGGAGCCAGTCATGGGTTTGCTGATCGAAGGACACTGGAAAGACCAGTGGTACGAAAGTAGCGCGGATGGCGCTTTCCAGCGCGAACAGGCGCAACGCCGCAACTGGGTCACCGCCGACGGCCAGCCTGGCCCCAGTGGCGAGGGCGGTTTCAAGGCCGAAGCCGGGCGCTATCACCTCTACGTTTCCCTGGCCTGCCCATGGGCACATCGCACGTTGATCCTGCGCAAGCTCAAGGGCCTGGAAAGCCTGATCGACGTGTCGGTGGTCAGCTGGCTGATGCTGGAAAACGGCTGGACCTTCGATAAGGCCACAGGCTCAACTGGTGATCGACTCGACGACTTTGCCTACATGCACCAACGCTACACCGCCGACACGGCCGACTACACTGGACGCGTTACCGTACCGGTGCTGTGGGACAAGCAACGCCAGCGCATCGTCAGCAACGAATCGGCGGAGATCATCCGCATGTTCAACAGCGCGTTCAACGGGCTGACTGGCAACGCCCTGGACTTCTACCCCGAGCCGTTGCGCCCGACCATCGACGCACTGAACGCACGGATCTATCCGGCGGTCAACAACGGCGTGTATCGCGCGGGCTTCGCCACCTCGCAGCAAGCCTATGGAAGTGCTTTCGACGATGTATTTGCCGAGCTGGATCACTTGGAACAGCACCTGGGCGAGCATCGCTACCTGGCCGGGGAATTCCTGACCGAAGCGGATGTGCGGCTGTTCACTACGCTGATTCGTTTTGATGCGGTGTATTACAGCCACTTCAAATGCAATCTGCGGCGCATTGCCGATTACGCGAACCTGTCCAACTGGCTGAGGGAAATGTATCAGTGGCCTGGCGTGGCCGAGACGGTGGATTTCGAACACATCAAAGGGCACTACTACGCCAGCCACCGCACCATCAACCCCACGGGGATTGTGCCGAAAGGACCATTGCAGACGTTCGATACCGTGCACGATCGGCAGCGGTTGAGCGGAAAAGGAGTGTGGAGCTGATCCAACAGCCTGGCTGACTGCCAGGCCGCATCGGGGGCAAGCCCCCTTCCAAAGGGTGGTGGCGCTTTAGTTTCAGACTTGAGACTGGGCGCCTTCGAACCACTTCAATTTCTCCCGCAATAACACCACTTCACCGACAATCACCAGGGTTGGGGCATGCACTTCATGCTCGGCCACCATGCGCGGCAAATCCGCCAGGGTGCCGGTGAACACGCGCTGGTTGGACGTGGTGCCCTGCTGGATCAGCGCGGCCGGGGTATCCGGGGCGCGACCATGCTGAATCAGCTGTTCGCAGATGATCGGCAAGCCAATCAAGCCCATATAGAACACCAGGGTCTGCGAAGGCCCGACCAGGTCTTGCCAGGGCAGGTCAGAGGTGCCGTCTTTCAAATGCCCTGTGATAAAACGCACGGACTGCGCATAGTCACGATGGGTCAACGGGATACCGGCATACGCCGCACACCCGCTGGCTGCGGTAATACCCGGCACGACCTGGAACGGAATGCCATGGGCGGCCAGTTCCTCGATTTCTTCGCCCCCACGACCAAAGATGAACGGATCGCCACCTTTAAGGCGCAGCACGCGCTTACCCTGCTTGGCCAGGTTCACCAGTTGCTGGTTGATCTGGTCCTGGGGCACCGCATGTTCAGCGCGACGCTTGCCGACATACACACGCTCAGCATCGCGGCGGCATAACTCCAGGATCGCCGGAGCGACCAGACGGTCATACAGCACCACGTCGGCCTGCTGCATCAGGCGCAGCGCGCGGAATGTGAGCAAATCGGGGTCACCCGGACCGGCACCCACCAGGTAAACCTCACCCGGCGCGTGAGGCGGCGCTCCGTTGACCTTCGCCACCAACAGGCGCTCGGCCTCATCGCCCTGCCCGGCCAGTTGACGGTCAGCAATCGGGCCTTGAAACACCTCTTCCCAGAATGCGCGACGTTGCTGCACATCCGGATACAGGCTTTTGACCTGGGCCCTGAACCGCGCGGCCAACCCGGCCAACTGGCCATAGGTAGACGGAATCCAGGTTTCCAGCTTGGCCCGGATCAAGCGCGCCAGCACCGGCGCGTCGCCGCCGCTGGACACCGCGATCACCAGCGGCGAACGATCGACGATGGCAGGGAAAATCACGCTGCATAAGGCCGGCGCATCCACCACGTTGACCGGCACGCACCGACGCTTGGCATCGCTGGACACTTGCGCATTCAGCGGCTCATCGTCCGTCGCAGCGATGATCAGGGTGCAGCCGTCCAGGTCCGCCTCCTGATAACCGCGCAAAATCAGCTCCCCGCCGCTGCCCCGTACCAACTCACGCAACTGGTCTTCGATCTGAGGCGCAACCACTCGCAGCACGGCACCGGCGTCCGCCAGCAGCCGGGATTTGCGCAAGGCAATCTCCCCGCCCCCGACCACCAGCACGCGGCTGCCGCGCAGGTTATGAAACAGCGGCAGAAATTCCATTTAGCGGATGACCTCAACGCCCGCCATGTACGGCTTGAGCACCTCTGGTACACGGATCGAACCGTCGGCTTGCTGGTAGTTTTCCAGTACGGCCACCAGCGTACGGCCTACGGCCAGGCCCGAACCGTTGAGGGTGTGCACCAGTTCCGGCTTGCCGGTCTCCGGGTTACGGAAACGCGCCTGCATGCGACGGGCCTGGAAATCACCGCAGTTGGAGCACGAGGAAATCTCGCGGTACTTGTCCTGGCTGGGCACCCACACTTCGAGGTCGTAGGTTTTTACCGCGCTGAAGCCCATGTCGCCGGTGCACAGCGCCAGTACGCGATACGGCAGCTCCAGCAGTTGCAGGACGCGCTCGGCGTTGGCGGTCAGGCCTTCCAGGGCTTCCATGGACGTGGACGGCTCGACCACCTGCACCATCTCGACTTTGTCGAACTGGTGCTGGCGGATCATGCCGCGGGTGTCTCGCCCCGATGCGCCGGCTTCGCTACGGAAGCACGGCGTGTGGGCGACGAACTTGATCGGCAGTTGCTTGGCGTCGAGAATCTCGCCGGCGACTATATTGGTCAGCGACACTTCAGCGGTCGGAATCAGATAGAAATCGGCCTCGCCGTCGCGGCTGATCTTGAACAGCTCTTCCTCGAACTTCGGCAGCTGGCCGGTGCCCTGCAGCGCTGGCGCCTGAACCAGGTAAGGCGTGTAGGCTTCTTCGTAGCCGTGCTCACCGGTGTGCAGGTTGATCATGAACTGCGCCAGGGCGCGATGCAGGCGCGCGATCGGCCCGCGCAGCAAGGCAAAGCGTGCGCCGGACAGCTTGGCGGCGGTCTCGAAATCCAGGCCACCGCTCAATTCGCCCAGGGCGACGTGGTCTTTGATCGGGAAATCAAAGGCTTTCGGCGTGCCCCAGCGGCGCACTTCGACGTTGCCGTCTTCGTCTTCGCCGACCGGTACGGAGGCGTCCGGCAGGTTGGGGATGCCCAGCAGGATCTGATCCAGCTCGGACTGGATCTTGTCCAGCTCGGCCTTGCCGTCGGACAGCTCGGTGCCCATGCGCTCGACGTCCGCCATCAGCGGCGCGATGTCTTCACCGCGCTGCTTGGCCTGACCGATGGATTTGGAACGCGCATTCCGCTCAGCCTGCAGTGCTTCGGTGCGGGTCTGGACGGTC
>Ga0256410_1000155_pt1 | contig 87320 bp, 71 predicted proteins | sample PhyWR1_FD_185983 | JGI IMG/M metagenome (GOLD analysis project Ga0256410, IMG submission 185983) | Leaf surface microbial communities from wheat plants in UC Gill Tract Community Farm, Albany, California, United States - DLSL W.R1 | ecosystem: Host-associated > Plants > Phyllosphere >... | reverse complement strand
TTCCTGCTTCGATGACTTGAAGCTGACACCGCCGAAAACCATCCAACTCATTGAAACTCAAGGAGTTTTCCGTTTCGACTGCGCCGGAAGTGGGGCGAATTATAGACAGTTACAATTCCGAGTCAAGCATTAATCGAAACTATTGATCTGTGAGCGCCTATAGCGTGAAAAACGCCAGAAGTTGCGCACTATATTGCACATTCTCAATCAGTTAAGCATCATGCCTGCCTTAAAGCCCCTCAAACCCAGGCACACTCCGTAATGACAAAGCTCCCCCGCAACCTGATGGCGACGCTTTTCCCTGTTGGCTTGCTGCTTATTGCCATGGCTTCGATCCAATCGGGTGCATCGCTGGCTAAAAGCATGTTCCCCATCATTGGCGCCCAAGGAACAACCAGTCTGCGCCTGGCATTCGCCAGCATTATCATGTTTCTGATACTGCGCCCCTGGAGAGCCAGGCTCAGCGCAAAATCCTTAAAAACCGTGATTGTTTACGGGATAGCGCTGGGGGGGATGAATTTCCTCTTCTATATGTCATTGCGCAGCGTTCCGCTGGGTATTGCTGTGGCCCTTGAGTTCACGGGACCTTTGGCCGTGGCTATTTACACCTCCCGCCGGCCGATCGACTTCATATGGATAGGTCTGGCAATCACCGGACTGCTGCTACTCATACCTTTTGGTGAAAGCACGCAAGGAATCGACCCTGTCGGCGCGGGTTACGCGTTGAGCGCCGGGGTCTGCTGGGCACTGTACATTCTTTATGGGCAACGGGCCGGAGCGGATAATGGCGTGCAGACCGCTGCTTTAGGCGTAATTATTGCAGCACTTTTTTTCGCACCTATAGGTGTGTACCACGCTGGCGCCGCATTATTGACTCCAGGCCTGATTCCCATAGCCATTGGCGTAGCCCTTATGTCCACAGCTCTGCCCTACACACTTGAGATGATTGCCCTGACACGCATGCCAACTCGAACATTTGGCACACTGATGAGCATAGAACCCGCCTTCGGAGCACTGTCGGGCCTGTTGTTTCTGAATGAGATCTTGTCATTTACGCAATGGATGGCCATTTCCTGCATCATCATGGCTTCGATCGGGGCGACTTTAACCATGCGCAACCATTCCACACCTGTTGCTACTGACAAAAAAGACGCCAGTTGACACAGTTATTGTAATTGACTCTCATTTAAGGGATGTTTGTCACTCCAGATTCATCAGGCCGATTCAGGATACGGACATCTACAGGGGCCACGGACAGGCAGCCTCACACATGCGTATCCCGTAAACCCGATGCAAACGCTTAAGGACAGGAATGAAACGTATTTTGGTAGCTTTAGCCGTACTTGCTTTAACCGGCTGCGCTGCAACCTCCGAAACCTCCGTCAAGCATGGCAAGCGAGGCCTGCATATCAATTGTTCGGGATTGTCCTCCTCGTGGAACAAATGCTATGCCGAAGCCGACAAGTCTTGCGGAACCAAGGGATACCGGGTGATTGCCAAATCGGGTGATGCGGCCGAAGAGCCAGGGGACTACCCGTTCGGCCTTAACCCCGCGGGTTATACCAGTCGCAGCATGATTGTCATCTGCAGGTAGTAACACCTGTTGCCATGCTGTCGACCCGACCGGCAGCATGGCATCAAGATCAGCGCTTGATCGCGACGGGTGCCGTACGAACCTGCAACCACTCCAGAGCGGCGCCTGCAAGCAGCGGACTCAAACGCTCGAGAACCTGGGCGTGGTAGCCATCAAGCCACTCGACCTCCTCGCGCGTCAGCAATGATGGTTCCAGACAGCGAGTGTCAATCGGACATAGCGTCAGGGTTTCAAACTTCAGAAACACTCCAAACTCGGAATCCCCCGCTTCCCGGTTCAACACCAGGTTTTCGATGCGCACCCCCCAACGACCCGGACGGTATGTCCCCGGCTCGATCGAGGTAATCATCCCCGGCTGCATTGCCGTGTGCGGCGCCGGTGCAGCCTGATAGGCGATAACCTGTGGCCCTTCGTGCACGTTCAGGAAGTAACCGACGCCATGCCCAGTGCCGTGCCCGTAATCGACGTTTTCAGCCCAGATCGGTGCCCTGGCAATCGAGTCCAGCAAAGGCGAGAGGATGCCCTTTGGAAAGCGAGCACGAGACAAAGCGATCACGCCTTTTAGTACACGGGTGCAGTCACGTTTTTGCTCATCGGTCGGCGTACCGACGGGAACCATGCGCGTGATATCGGTCGTGCCCCCCAGGTACTGCCCGCCCGAGTCAATCAACAGCAAGCCGTCACCTTCAATGACTGCATGTTCTTGTTCGGTGGCATGGTAATGGGGCATTGCGCCATTGGCATTAAACGCAGCAATGGTGTTGAAACTCAGTGATACAAACCCGGGACGACGGGCACGGGCCGCGGTCAGCTGTTCATCAATCGTCAGTTCGGTAATGCGCTCACGCCCAAAAGCCGTTTCCAGCCAGGCAAAAAACTCACACAGTGCAGCACCATCCTGCTCCATGGCCTGGCGAATATGAACGGCGTCATCAAGACTCTTTTGCGACTTGGACAGGGTCGTAGGGTTCAAACCCTCAACCAGCTTCACTTCAGGCTTCAGGTGGCCGATCAGCCCACAGGTCACGCGGACAGGGTCTACCAGCAACCGGGTAGTGGCCGGCAAGGACGCCAGCGCCGCATTGATCCCGGTGTAGTCGCACAGCTCTATGCCTTCGCGGGCCAGGGTGCCACGCAGTTCGGCACTGACCTTGTGCAGATCGACAAACAAGGTAGCCCGGGCCTCCTCGATTAATGCAAACGACACGAATACAGGGTTGAAAGAGACATCCGAGCCACGCAAGTTGAACAACCAGGCGATGTCATCCAGGGTTGCAATGAAATGCGCGTCTGCTTTGCGCTGCTTGAGTGTTTCGCGCAACTGCTGGAGCTTGTCGACCCGACTGACCGTCGCTTGTGGTGGCAAGTGCTCATACACCGGCTGCACCGGCAGTGTTGGCCGATCCTGCCAGACAAGGCCAAGCAAATCGATATCCGTGCGCAAGGTTGCACCGCGCTCCTTGAGCCGGCTTTCAAGGGTTCGTGCTGAAGCCAGGGCAAGAACGGCGCCATCAACGCTAACCGTTGCACCTTCTGGCGTTTGTTCAGCCAGCCACTCCAGAGGACCCGGCTGCCCGGGCAACAGTTTGACCAGTTCAATGGTGCTGCCACTGAGCTCTTTGCCCGCTTGCTCCCAGTAACGGCTGTCAGCCCACACGCCGGCGAAGGTCGGTGTGACAATCAATGTGCCCACTGAACCGTAAAAGCCTGACAGCCACTGACGGCCCTGCCAGTAGGCAGGCAAGTACTCCGAAAGATGGGGATCGGCCGAAGGCACGAGAAGCGCATGGATCCCGTGCTGGCTCATCACTGCCCGGGTGCGTTTCAAACGCTCCACAACAGACCCCGAATTCAACACCTGAGTACTCATTTATTCTCCTGCCAGTCACTGGTAATTATTATTCGTCGCTGATGATGGATCAGCCATCAAGGTTGGGCAACCGCCCAAAAAGGTGCGGGCGCTGCTACGCAAGCCTTGATTGCCTTTGCAGCTACATCGATGTCCTGCTCGCGGGTGAAGCGGCCAAGGCTCAGGCGGATGGTACGCCCGGCCTGGCGTGCATCATGCCCCAGCGCCAGCAGCACATGGGAAGGGGCATTGCTGGCCGAGTTGCATGCCGACGTTGCCGAGTACGCCAACTCGCTACTCAAGTCAGCGCTGTTAAAGTGTCCCTCGCTGAAGGTCAGGCTCAAGGTATGAGGAATACGTTGGGTCGGACAACCATTGCATTGCAGGCCCGGCACATCGGCCAGTTGTACAAGCAAACGCTGACGCAATTCACGAATATGCTCCAGCTCTTCGGCAAACGACTGATTGGCCAATGCAAAAGCTGCGCCCATACCGGCAATTTGATGCGTCGCCAGCGTTCCAGAGCGCAAACCGGACTCATGCCCACCACCGTGAATCTGCGCCTGCAAGCGATCCTGTGCCCGCGAGCCCACATACAACGCGCCGATACCTTTGGGGCCATAAATCTTGTGCCCCGAAAACGACATCAGATCGACGGCCCACTCATTCAGGTCGATGGCTACTTTGCCTGCACCTTGCGCAGCATCTACGTGAAACAACGCACCATGCTCGCGCACGCGACGGCCAATCTCCGGGATGTCATTCACCGTCCCCAGTTCATTGTTGACCAGCATCAGCGACACCAGCAGCGTATCTGCCCGCAGGGCGGCGCTGACCTGATCGGCGCTGACAAGCCCGTTGGCATCAGGTGCCAGGTAGGTCACGTCAAAGCCTGCATCCTGTAAAAAACGTGCGGTATCCAGCACCGCTTTGTGCTCGATCTGGCTGGTGATGACATGCCCGCGCAACTGGCCACCGGCCTGTGCCACACCTTTCAGGGCCAGGTTGTTGGACTCGGTAGCGCCCGAGGTCCAGATGATCTGCTCCGGCCTGGCATTGATCAGTTGCGCGACCTGCTCTCGGGCCAGTTCTACCGAATGCCGGGCTTGCTGACCAAAGACGTGGGAGCCGGAAGCTGGATTGCCAAAGTTGCCTTCAAAGCCCAGGCATTCGACCATCACCTGGATGACACGAGCGTCCACGGGAGTGGTGGCCGCGTAATCGAAATAAAGAGGTCGCTTGTTCATTGTTCAAATCCACTGAGCGCTTTCCTGAATCAGGGCGTCCCTGATTGAGGATTAATGAGACCACTTGAAAATGCGGCCGTTAGAAATAACTGATTGAGCCGGGTGAAAACAGGTAAATAAGAGAAAACCCTCCCAGGCTCAATCCTAAATTAAGGAGGCCTGGAAAGCAGTGTCTTATAAAGCGCTAAAAACAGGTCGCGATGCAAGTCCGATATGCAATATCGATATATAAATATGGAATTAGGTTAGTTTACGGAATAACAAAATAACTTTATAAAGCTGCCTCCGGCTTTCCTTTTGTGGGCAGAGCCCCTGTTAAAAGGAGCTGTCAATGCAGCTTTTAACATTACCTGCCACCCCGGCACTGGCCACGTCCATACGCGCCACGGCCCAAGTATTTGAAGACCCAGCGTCCAAAGCGCTGTTGACGCACTTGCAACAAATTGCCCCCAGTGATGCCAGTGTGCTGATCATTGGAGAAACCGGCACCGGCAAGGAACTCGTTGCACGCCATATCCATCAGCTCAGCCACCGGCACCAGCAGCCATTCGTGGCGGTCAACTGCGGGGCGTTTGCCGAGTCACTGGTTGAGGCTGAGTTGTTCGGCCATGAAAAAGGTGCTTTCACGGGCGCCCTGAGTGCAAAATCCGGCTGGTTTGAAGAGGCCGATGGCGGCACGTTGTTTCTGGATGAAATCGGCGACTTGCCGCTGGCCATCCAGGTCAAGCTGTTGCGCGTCCTGCAAGAACAAGAGGTTGTGCGGCTGGGTTCGCGCAAAAGCACCCCGATCAACGTTCGGGTGCTGGCTGCCACCAACGTCAACCTGGAGCAGGCCATCGATGCCGGACATTTCCGCGAGGATCTCTATTACCGCCTGAATGTTGTCAGCCTTGCGTTGCTGCCCTTGCGCGAGCGACCTGGAGATATTCTGCCGCTGGCCCGCCACTTCCTGAAAACCTATCGCCAACGCCTGCCCCACGGGCCAACGGCCCTGAGCGAGTGCGCCGAGCAAGTCCTGGTGCATCACCCCTGGCAGGGCAATATTCGCGAGCTGGAAAACGTCGTGCACCACAGCCTGCTGCTGTGCCGCAACCAGACCATCACGGTGCAGGACCTGCGCCTGTCCCAGTCACGCAGCAGGCGCCAGGACTTGCCGACGCAACAACCGGTTCAACACACTACCCGGGATCTGTTGCAGCGCGCATTTCGCAAGCTTTTCGAAGAAGAACCGGGAGCCCTGCATGAAACCGTCGAAGACGCCCTGCTGCGCAGCGCTTATGAATTTTGCCATCACAACCAGGTGCACACGGCCAAATTGCTGGGCTTGAGTCGCAACGTCACCCGCACCCGGCTGATCAAGCTCGGTGCACTATCAGTCAACGTCCGGCGGATGGATGCCGACGCTCTCGTCTATTAATAGAACACCCGCTGACGCAATTGCCTGACCGTAGCGCCAAACGATCCCCATGATCGTTCATGGCGCCGTCGGGCAATCACAAAAGCCCTATCGCCGCTGTTCTCGCTTATCGGTAAGATGACGTCCTTCCCGCGCGCCTGCGCTGTACGTCCCGCCGAATTAAGTCGATCCCATGCCTTTTGAACTCAGCGTAGATTTGACCACCCTCGCCATTCTGGCCGCCGTTGCTTTTGTTGCCGGTTTTATCGATGCCATCGCAGGTGGTGGCGGCTTGCTCACCACCCCTGCCCTGCTCACCGCAGGCTTGCCGCCACATCTTGTGCTGGGGACCAACAAACTCAGTTCGACCTTCGGCGCAGCCACGGCGAGCCTTACCTTCTACCGTCGCAAACTGTTCCATCCCCGCGAGTGGAAACTGGCCATTTTCGGCACCCTGGTCGGCAGCCTGATTGGCGCAACTGCCGCCCATTACATGCCCGCAGAATGGCTCAACAAGATGCTGCCGGTGATTGTCTTCGGTTGCGGGATTTACCTGTTGTTTGGCGGCACCCCAAAAACACCTGTCGACAACGACGCGCCGATCAAAAAGAAATGGCAATTGCCGCAGGGTCTGGGCCTGGGGTTCTATGATGGCGTGGCCGGCCCGGGCACCGGTGCGTTCTGGACTGTCAGCAGCATGCTGATGTACCCCATCGATCTGGTGAAGGCCAGCGGTGTGGCCCGCAGCATGAACTTCGTCAGCAACATTGCAGCGCTGTCGGTGTTTATCTTTTCCGGGCATGTGGACTGGATAATCGGCCTGACCATGGGCTTTGCAGTGATGGTCGGCGCTTACTTTGGCGCCCGCAGCGCGATCAGCGGCGGCGCCAAGTTTATTCGTCCGGTATTTATTACCGTGGTCCTGGGCCTGACCGTGCGCCTAGCCTGGCAGCACTGGTTCGGCATGGCCTAAGCGACGCGCCACATACAGGTCGATAAGATAGCGCGCAATCGAGCGCGATGCCGGCAACGGCGGTAATTGATGCACATTGAACCACTGCGCATCTTCTATCTCATCGGCCTGGGGCACAATCTCGCCCCCGGCATATTCCGCGTGAAACCCCAGCATCATCGAGTGCGGGAACGGCCAGCACTGGCTGCCCACATACTGGATGTTCCTGACCTCCAGCTGCACTTCTTCGCGCACTTCACGAATCAGGCAATCCTCGGCCGACTCGCCTGGCTCGGCGAAGCCCGCCAGGGTGCTGTAAACCCCTGGCACAAAGCGCGGCGAACGGGCCAGCAGCACTTCATCACCACGGGTAATCAACACGATCATACTCGGCGATATGCGCGGGTAACTGCGCAAGTCACAGGCAGCGCAGTACATCGCCCGCTCCCTTGACACCTGCGTCATGGCCTGCCCGCAACTGCCGCAAAAACGATGTTCACGAGCCCAGGTGCCGATTTGCGCGGCATAACCCAGCACTTTATAAAGCGTGTGGTCGTCGCCCAGCATAAAGGCGCGCAAGCCCTGCCAATGGCAGCCCTCTACCTGAGCGGCGCCCTTGAGCTCCAGCAAATATACCGGCTCGCCATCGAGGTGGCCGATGCCATGCTCGGCCAGTACCGGCAAGTTCTGGCGTTTGAGCCATTCGCGAGGGAACAGCGGGCCATTGTCATCATTCAGAAAACCGTCGGGGCCGCGCGCCACGGCCCAGCCGCCAGTCAGGTCTGTATCCAGTACTGCCGTGATCCAACGCGGTGTCATCAAGTGATCCTTGTTCAGGTTACAAAGCCTTCAATCGAGAAATTCGGGTTTCTGCTTGGTCATATGCGCGGTCATTGCCAGGCGCAGATCGCTGGATTGCAGCATCGCAGCATTCCACGTCGCAACATATTCCAGGCCATCCTCCACTCGGTGATCGCGCATATAGCCGATCATCTGCTTGGTGCCAGCAATGGCAATCGGCGATTTACTGGCGATTTCCTGGGCAATCGCCATAACGCCCTCAAGCAACGCCTGTTGATCACTGTAGACCCGGTTCACCAGGCCGATGGCGCGAGCTTCATCTGCCGCGACCATTCGCCCGGTATAGGCCAGCTCGCGGAGCATGCCATCACCGATGATACGCGGCAGGCGTTGCAGTGTCCCGACATCGGCGGCCATGCCCATATCGATTTCCTTGATCGAGAACTGTGCATCTTCAGCGGCGTAGCGCATGTCGCAGGCGGCAATCAGGTCTATCGCCCCGCCAATGCAGTAACCCTGAACCGCCGCCAGAACTGGCTTGCGGCACTGGTCGACGGCAGTGAACGAGGCCTGCATTTGCAGGATTTTTCGTCGCAGCATGCGGGCGTTGCGCCCCACATCCTTGCCCATTTCATTGGCCACCGACGCCAGCAGCATCAGGTCGATGCCGGCCGAGAAATGCTTGCCCGCCCCACTGAGCACCACCACACGCACCGCGTCAGTTTCATCAATCCACTGGAAGATATCGATGATTTCGGACCAGAACGCAGCATTCATCGCATTGACCTTTTCAGGTCGATTGATCTGTACATGGGCGATATTGCCGTTCAACTCAACCTGAAAAGCCTGGTAATCGGACATAACCTGAATCCTTTGCGGGGCGCCGTCGCCGGCCGATAAGCGGCGGACTATAACAAGGCTTGCAGGCTGCAGGCAGGCCGCGATCACGCCAAAATACGGACAAAACGACCTGTCACAGCCCCCTTCAACGCGTCAGGATAAACCGCTCGATCGCCTGGGCAACGCCATCTTCAGTATTGCTGCCGGTGACATGCATCGCCTGCTCGCGAATAGGCGCATCGGCCTGACCCATGGCAATCGACAGCCCGGCACGCTGGAACATGGCCGGATCATTGCCGCCATCTCCTATCGCCACCGTGCGCTCAAGAGGCACACCCAGGTGTTCGGCCAGCGTGGCAAGGGCATCGCCTTTATTGGCCCTGAGCGCGGTGATATCAAGATAACGGGCCTGGGAGCGGCTGGCAGAGGCCTCCCCATGCAGTAACTTCTGCAAACGCTGCTCCAGCTCGACCAACAAGGGTGCATTGCCGGTAGTGGCCACGATCTTGTCCACCCGGTGCAGGTAGGGTTCAAAACTCTCGACTACCAGCGGGGCATAACCCAGGCCCTGCTGCTCGTGGGCAACCATCGGCCCCGTCGGGTCGCGCAACAGCCACTCATCGTCGGCAAACACCCAGACCTCAACGTCATGCCCGGCCAAAAACTCGAGTGTCTTGAGTACGGCCTGGTACGGCACATGGTGGGACTGCAGCACGCTGCCATCGGCGTTGACCAGCACCCCGCCATTGAACCCGGCAGTCGGCAGCTCAACCCCCAACTGCCGGATATAATCGCGCATGGCCCGTGGCGGGCGGCCGGTAGCCAGGGTGAAATGAATGCCGGCGGCCTGCAGCGCCTTGACTGCCGCCAGGTTGCGCGGGCTGATGCTGTGATCAGGTAAAAGCAGGGTGCCATCCATGTCACACAACACCAGCTCAATCGGGTTTTGCTTCACGTCACTCATCCTATGTTGAGCCAGACACGCCCATCGCGACCCAGCAATTCTTTAGCGGCCTCAGGACCGTCTTCACCGGCCTTGTACGGTTGCACGTCCGTTTGTTCCTGCCACGCGTCCAGAAAAGGTTGCACACCCCGCCAGCCGTTTTCAATGTTGTCCGCACGTTGAAACAAGGTCTGGTCGCCAGTAAGGCAGTCGTAGATCAAGGTCTCGTAGCCTGTTGAAGGCTGCATTTGGAAAAAGTCCTTGTACGCAAAACCCAACTCGATATTGGCCATTTTCAGCCCCGGTCCGGGTTGCTTGGCCTGCAGGTCAAACCACATGCCTTCATTGGGCTGGATCTGGATCCGCAAATAGTTGGGTTGCAACCGTTCAACGTCGGTGTCACGGAATTGCGCATAAGGCGCAGGCTTGAAGCAGATGGCGATTTCGGTGTCCCGCGCACTCATGCGCTTGCCGGTGCGCAGATAAAACGGCACGCCCACCCAGCGCCAGTTGTCGATCATCACCTTGAGCGCGACAAAGGTTTCGGTGCTGCTGTCGGTCGCCACGTTGTTTTCCTGGCGATAACCCACCACCGGCTTGCCGCCGGACTCACCCTGAGTGTACTGCCCGCGCACCGAGTTCTTCAGCGCATCCTCTTTGGACCAGGGGCGGATTGCGCCAATCACCTTGGCCTTCTCACCGCGCACCGCATCGGCACCAAAGGCCGCAGGGGGCTCCATCGCGACCATCGCCAGCAGTTGAAACAGATGGTTGGGCAACATGTCGCGCAAGGCGCCGGTGTGTTCGTAAAAACTGCCACGTGTCTCAACCCCGACGGTTTCTGCCGCCGTGATCTGCACATGGTCAATGTAATGATTGTTCCAGAAAGCTTCGAAAAGCCCGTTGGAGAAACGGCTGACCAAAATGTTCTGGACGGTTTCCTTGCCCAGGTAATGGTCAATCCGGTAGATCTGCTTCTCGCTCATGACGCTCAGCAGGCATTCGTTCAATGCCTGGGCTGTTTGCACGTCAGAGCCAAAAGGTTTTTCAATGACTACCCGGCGAAAAGCCTCCGGGGTTTCCTTGAGCAACCCGCTGGCGCCCAGCCGCTGCACGACTTCGCTGAAAAAGCGCGGTGCAGTGGCCAGATAGAACACCGCATTGGCGGTGCCACTGGCGAAAATCTTCTGTTCCAGCGCCGCGTAGGTACTGTCATCGAGAAAATCGCCCTGCACATAGCTGATGTTCTTCGCCAGCGAGGCCCATAGAGCGGCATTCAAGCCCTCGCCGTCAGGATGATCCACTTTGCTGGACGCTTCATTGCGAATGAAGTCTTCCAGCTTTTTGGCAAATCCCTCATCACTGATCGCATTGTGGTCGACGCCCACAATGCGCAGGCCACCGTCCAGTAAACCATCACGACTCAAGTTGTACAGCGCCGGCATCAGCAAGCGCTTGACCAGATCACCGTGGGCACCAAACAAAAACAGAGTGGTGGGCGGCGCAGGCTTGGCATCAGGTTTACTGGACAGATCGGTCATTTTTTAGGCGTCTCCACGTGGCCGCCGAAACCAAAGCGCATGGCTGACAACAATTTGTCGCCATAGAGGCTTTGCTGGCGTGAACTGTAGCGGGCAAACAGGGCTTGCGACAACACTGGCACCGGGGTCGACTGCTCCATTGCGGCCTCGATGGTCCAGCGGCCTTCGCCACTGTCTGCGACGGCGCCCGAGTAGCCATCCAGCGGCTCATCAGTGGCCAGAGCATCGGCGGTCAAATCCAGCAACCAGGAAGACACCACGCTGCCACGACGCCAGACTTCAGCGATATCACCCAGGTTCAGGTCAAAACGCTGCTCTTCAGGCAGGTTTTCACCGCCTTTCATCTTCATCAGGTTGAAACCTTCGGCGTACGCCTGCATCAAGCCGTACTCGATACCGTTGTGCACCATTTTGACGAAATGGCCAGCGCCAGCCGGGCCAGCATGGATGTAACCACGCTCGGCACGGTCATCGTCAGAGGTGCGATCCTTGGTCCGCGCAATATCGCCCATGCCTGGCGCCAGCGCTGCAAACAGCGGGTCCAGATGTTTCACGACAGCGCTGTCTCCGCCGATCATCATGCAATAACCGCGCTCCAGGCCCCACACGCCGCCCGATGTACCCACGTCAACGTACTGGATGCCTTTCTCGGCCAGCGACTGCGAACGACGAATGTCATCCTTGTAGAAGGTGTTGCCGCCATCAATGATGATGTCATCGGCGTCCAGCAACTCGCTCAAAGTCTCGATGGTGTCTTCGGTCGGCGCACCGGAAGGCAGCATGACCCAGACAGCACGGGGTTTGGCCAGGCCTGCGACCAGCGCTGGCAAATCGGCAACGGCGGTGGCGCCTTCCTGTTCCAGAGCGCTGACAAAGTCGGTATTGCGGTCAAAAACCACGGTTGTATGCCCATTGAGCATCAGACGCCGCGCGATATTCCCGCCCATACGGCCCAATCCAATAATTCCCAACTGCATGTACTGTTGCTCCCAACGACAAATAAATAGGTGTACAGCACCTCGGTGCAGCATTGCCCAAGGTGCCCGATCAGGATCAGCCCTGACACATGCTGCATAGTTTCGCACAAGCTGGAGGGCAGATTCCCGATTCAATACACTCAACAGACGGACGAAGCAGTAAAGACTGCAAAAAACGTAAAATTTTCAAGGTGCGACAAGACCGATCCATGTCTACCAGCCCGATCATGGGTGACAAAGTTTTCACATCCCCTTGGCGATACTTAAACACTTTGTGACTGCCCACTCTTGAGGCAGTACTCATGTGCTGTGCCTGGCTACATGGCACTGACCATTCAAGTAGTTATCAGCTGGAGCGCTGTATGGGGATGTTTAAACGCAGTAATACATCTGCGAAGGGATTCGATTGGGCAGGCCTTGGCTGGCTGTTCCTGTTCTTTTGGTATTTTTCCGGCATTACCCAACTGCTTATCCAGCTGACTGGCACTTCCGGGTTCTCAGGCTTTCGCCAAGCCTTTGTGATGAGTGCCATCTGGCTGGCCCCGATGCTGATGTTTCCCAGGCACACCCGGGCAATGGCGGCGGTCATTGGTGTCGTGCTGTGGGCCTGTTCGATGGCCAGCCTAGGCTACTTCTTTATCTATCAACAGGAATTCTCGCAAAGCGTCATCTTCATCATGTTCGAGTCGAACATCTCTGAAGCTGGCGAATACATGACCCAGTACTTTGCCTGGTGGATGGTGCTGGCATTCCTGGCACATACCGCCTTTGCGGTGTTTCTGTGGACCCGCCTGCGCCCGGTGTATTTGCCGCGCATGCAGGCCTGGGCTGCAGCGGTGGCCATATTGGTGGCGGTTATCGGCTACCCGCTGGTCAAACAGACGATCAAGCACGACAACCTGGCCACGGCCATGGAAAGCTTCGAAAGCCGTGTTGAACCTGCAGTACCGTGGCAGATGTTAGTAGCTTATCGCCGCTACCTGGAGCAACTGGACAACATGCAGGGCATGCTCGCCAGCGTCAGCAAGATCCCGCCACTGACCAACCTCAAGGACAACGAGGCCGGCAAGCCGACTACCCTGGTACTGGTCATTGGCGAGTCCACCAACCGCCAGCGCATGAGCCTGTATGGTTATCAGCGTGAAACCACGCCAAACCTCGACAAGTTGCGCGATCAACTGGCCATTTTCGACAACGTGGTGACACCGCGGCCCTACACCATTGAAGCGCTGCAACAAGTGCTGACCTTTGCCGACGAAGAAAACCCCGACCTGTACCTGAGCACCCCGTCACTGGTCAGCGTGATGAAGCAAGCCGGTTACAAAACCTTCTGGGTCACCAACCAGCAGACCATGACCAAGCGCAACACCATGCTCACGACCTTCTCCGAGCAGGCTGACCAGCAGGTTTACCTCAACAACAACCGCAACCAGAACGCCCGCCAGTATGATGGCGACGTGATTGAGCCCTTCAACAAGATCCTGGCCGACAGCGCCCCGCGCAAGCTGATCGTGATTCACCTGCTCGGTACGCATATGAGCTACCAGTACCGTTATCCACCGACCTTCGACAAATTTGTCGACCGTAGTGGCGTACCCGCCGGTTTGAGCGATGCACAAGTACCCACCTACAACAGCTACGACAATGCCGTTCTGTACAACGATTTTGTTGTATCGAGCCTGATCAAGGACTTTGCCAAGACCGACCCCAATGGTTTCCTGCTGTACCTGTCGGACCACGGTGAAGACGTGTTCGACTCGGTCGGCCACGCGACGCTGGGCCGCAACGAGGCCAAGCCGACAGCCCCGATGTACACCATTCCGTTTATGGCCTGGGCCTCGCCCAAGTGGCGTGAAAACCATGCCTGGAATTTTGCTGCCGACCTCGGGCGACCTTACAGCAGCTCGCAGTTTATCCACACCTGGGCAGACCTGGCGGGCCTCAGTGCCGACGAACTGGACGACAAGAAAAGCCTGGTCAGCGACACGTTTGTCGCCCGCCCGCAGCTGATTGGCGATCCCTACTCGCGCCCACAAAAGGCCTTGATCGACTTCAGCCTGATCAAGCCAAAACAGCCCGCCCCTGCCAACGTGGTCCAGCAATAATCAACGTGCGGGGCGCACGGCGCGCCCCGCAGGTTTCCGACACTTCTTTACAAATAATTCTCTTTTCGCCTAACTCCGCGCCTTGTCATTCGTTTGAAGCACTGAACAACTTCATAACAACGACAAGGAGTCGGCAGCGATGTTCGCGCCAATCACCCGTTCCATGACCCTTACCCTCGGCCTCATCAGCAGCGCCGCATGCCCGCAATTACTGGCGGATACCGAGCAGGAAGAGGTCAAGAAAACGACCCGCTCACTGGAGCTGGGCACCACCAGCGTCACAGCCCAGGGCCTGGGTGCCACCACAGAAAATACCGGTTCCTACACCACGGGCTCGACCAGTACCGCGACCAAACTCAACTTGAGCATTCGCGAAACTCCGCAGTCGATCTCGGTCGTCACCCGTCAGGAAATGGACGACTTCGACCTCAACACCCTGACCGAAGCCATGCGCCATACCACAGGCATTGTGGTACAGCACAACGACTCGGACCGGGTCAGCTACTCGTCCCGCGGCTACACCATCAATAACTTCCAGATTGACGGCATGCTCAACACCTTCAGTTTTATGAAGACCGATGCCGACACCATTATCTACGACCGTATTGAAGTAGTGCGCGGCGCCACCGGACTGACCACCGGCGCGGGCGACCCGTCGGGCACCATCAACATGATCCGCAAACGCCCCACCCACCAGTTGCAGGCCAAGTCCGGTGCTTCGGGCGGTAGCTACGACAACTATTACAGCTATGTCGATGTGGGCGGCCCGCTGGCCTTCGACGGCCGCCTGCGCGGGCGCACGGTGCTGGCCTATCGCGACAGCAAATCGTTTCGCGATATCTACGCCCTCAAGCGCGAAGTGGCTTACGGCATTCTGGAAGCCGACCTGAGCGACAGCACTGTTCTGGCCGTGGGTTACGACTACCAGGACAAGCAGGTAAAGGGTTCTTCCTGGGGCACCACACCTTACTGGACCGGCTCGGGCGACAAAGCCAATTTCGGGCGCTCGACCAACCTGGCGACTTCCTGGAGTTCATGGCCGATGAAGGACAAAACCGCCTTCGCCACCCTCGACCAGCAACTGGTCAATGACTGGCGCCTCAAAGCAGCCTACACCCATCGCACCAGCGACGCTGAAGGTAAGGTTTATTACGCCGGCGGCGGCTTCCCCAACCCCGATGGTACGGGCATGTCGGCCTATGCCAGCCACTTTATCGGCGAAGAGAAGATGAGCGCCGTTGACGTCAATATCTCGGGCACCTACCCCTTGTTCGGGCGTGATCACGAGTTGATGGTGGGTTATGGCCAGGCCAAGAACGACAACACCTCGCCCCTGATGGTTGACCTCAACCCGGACGACTACTACAACATCCCCAATTGGCAAGACATGAGCGCGATTCCCAAATATCAGGATTTCAATACCGGTATTGAAGGGACTCACGACGTCATCAAGCAGAAATCCGGCTACCTGGCCACGCGTTTTAACCTGACCGATCAATGGCATGCCGTACTGGGCACCCGGTATGGCAGCTGGCAAAGCTCCAGCACCAACTTCCCTGCCCCGAAAGTCAGCCAGACCCAAAACGATGTGATTACGCCTTACGCCGGCGTGCTGTATGACTTCACCGACGAGTTGACGGCCTACGCGAGTTATACCGACATCTTCAAGCCAACCACCAGCAAGGACGCCAGCAACTCCTACCTTGAGCCGGTGGTGGGCAGCAACTATGAGCTGGGGCTGAAGGGTAGCTTCTTGCAGGAGCGCCTCAACCTGTCGACGGCGGTGTTCTGGAGCAAGCAGGACAATGTGCCGGAAATCGATGACTCAGTACCACGCGGCCCCAAGGGCGAGGAATATTACAAATCCGGCGGCAAGGGCAACAAGATCAACGGTTTCGAAGTCGAGCTGGCCGGTGAAGTGATGCGCGACTGGAATATGCTTGCAGGCTACACCTACACCCATTCGCGCAACGCCGCAGGCCAGCGCATGAATACTGCAGCGCCTTTGAACATGCTGAAGATTTCGAGCACCTACCGCCTGCCTGGGGACTGGAATGCAATGACCGTGGGGGCGGCCGTCAACTGGCAAAGCGATATCTATCGTGCCGCCAATCGCCCGACCGGCGAGAAAAATGACAAAGGCAACCCGATTACCTTCAAGGAAGACATCACTCAGAAGTCCTACACCCTGGTCGACCTGATGGCCCGCTACAAGTTTGACGAACACGTCTCGGCATCCCTGAACGTCAAAAACCTGTTCGATGAAAAGTACTACGAAAACGTAGGTTTCTATAACGGCGTGTTCTGGGGTGATCCGCGGACGGTGAGCGTTGGCCTGGAGTGGACACTGTAGGCAGAGGAGGCAAACCTTGTAGCTCGTCAACTGCTACAAGGTTTTTCTACAGTTACAAATATTTGTTCCAGAACAGCATGCGCCCGTGCGCCGGGTCGAGCTGGCCATCGCTGAAGCCGAATTTGCGATAGGAACCTTGCGCCACAGGGTTGCCCTCGAGTACTTCGAGGGTGATCTTGCAGCAGCCGCGTTCGCGGGCGATGTCCTCTACCTTGAGCAACATCTTCTGGCTCAGGCCCAGACCGCGAAACGTATCGACCACCGACACATCATGCACATTGACCAGGGGTTTGCCGGCAAAGGTGGAAAAGCCTTCAAAGCAGTTAACCAGACCCGCCGCCTCACCGTTGACGAACGCCAGTACGCTGAAGGCATGAGGGCGTCTGGCAAGCTCTGCCGGCAAGTGCGCCAATACCGTTTGCGACAACGCTTCACCTCCGCCCATCGGGTCCCGGGCGTAGTGATTCAACACGTCCCTTAACGCCTGGGCATGAACCGGGTTGGTATAGTCTGCTTGCACTACGACGACATCCGACATTACGGGTTTTCCTTGACGAGTCCGGGCATTGGTTTGTTGTAACAACGCCAGACCTTATCGCGGCCCCGGCAATGCAGACAAGTGCCTGTTTCAGGGGTTGGCAGAAACATCCAGCATCGGCATCACACTGGCAAGCTGATTCACAAAACTGTCGGCATCCGTGTAAATCAGTACATGCCGAAACTGCGAGTTGTCCTTGCGATATTCGACCTCATCCGCAATGACCTCATCTGCCATTTTCTGACTGATCAACAACACATCATATTCATTGGTGGGTGCTGCCTTCAGGCTTACCAGCGCCTCGCCATGGTACAAAGGCGCGATCCGGTAATAGCCCAGAATATTAAGAGCCCTTTCTATTTTCAGAGCCTCGTTCGGGTCTGCATCGGCAATCAGTATTCGTAAAGATTTTGTTGGCATTGCAGCCTCGTCATCCATGTGATTGATTAGCTTGAGCATAATGTTCAAGTTCGTCAGCCAGCTGCTCCATACTGCTGTGAAGTGCATCGACCGCGACGGTGAGTTCTTCTGATTTTCCGGACTGGCAAACCGCTTCCAGTTGTTCGCAACACTCAATCAGCTTCCTGGCCTGAATAAGTCTGCCCCCTCCTTTGATGCCATGGGCCAGGGCAGCCAGGCCTGCGTAATCATCTTTCAAAAAGAGTTCGATCAGGGCAGTGAGATCGAGACGATTTCTTGTCGAAAGCTCTGCAAGAAGTGTATGAATCATCTGCTCATCACCCTGACTCAACTGTTTAAGATACGTCAGATCAATCTTATCGCCTCGATCAGATTCATCGGCATCGGTATATATCAGGTTCTGCGCCTGGCCAGTTGCCAGGCAGGCGCTCAAGTCTTTCAGGCTGATGGGCTTAAACAGGCATTGATCCATTCCCGCATCGAGGCAACGCTCAACTTCGCCGGGCTGTGCGTTCGCAGTAAAACCAAAAATCAGGCAAGGGGCCTTTCCCAGCTGCGCCTCTTCGGCTCGTATTGCCTGGGCCAACTGATAGCCATTGATGACCGGCATCGAGCAATCCGTAATTACCAGGTCGAAAGCCCCCTGCCGCCACGCCTTGAGGCCCAGTTCGCCATTCTCGGCGTCTGACACACGGTGCCCCAGATAGCTGAGTTGCTGGGCCAGCAGCATCCGGTTAGCCGGATAATCATCCACGACCAGAATGTTCAGCGACCGGGTAATGGCCGGGGCTTGCTCGAGGGCGTCTGCAGCTTGCTCTTCATGTTCAAGCAGAGGCACTACCATCATGATCTCAACTTGGGTGCCCAGCCCCTCAACACTGCTGAGGTGCAACTGGCCTCCCATCATTTCGCAGAGCTCACGGCAAATCACCAGGCCCAGGCCTGAGCCCTGACGCGCAGATTGCGTGTTGTTACTGGACTGAACAAAAGGGTTGAACAGCAGGCTCTGGTCTTCCTCAGAAATACCCAAGCCGGTGTCCTTCACGCGCAAACAGATCGCTGTATGCTGCGCATCTGCAGCCAGCCCCAATGTCAATATCAGCCGGACCTCCCCCGTGTCCGTGAACTTGATGGCATTACTCAGCAAATTGGAAACGATTTGCTTGAAGCGTATCGGATCAATCAGCACATCCACATCCGCTGCCGGGCTCGATTCACAGACCAGGCTCAATTGCTTCTGCCGCGCCAGCCCATCAAACATTCGTGCCACGGCTTCTACCAGCGACTTGATATTTGAGCGTTTGGGGTGCAATGAAAGATGACCGGACTCAATGCGCGCGATATCCAGAATATCGCCAATCAAATCGAGCAACTCGTGGGCCGAGACTGAGGCCACTTCGATTGCGAAACGATCAATAACGCCTTGGTCGGCCTTTTTCATGGCCAATTCGAGCATGCCAATGACCGCATTCATGGGGGTGCGGATCTCATGACTCATGGTTGCGAGAAAGGTGGTCTTTGCCCGGTTTGCCGCATCGGCACTTTGCTTGGCAGCATTCAACTCATTCACCAGCTGCTGGCGCCTGCCTATGACTCTCTGCAAATAGGTAATCCATACAATGGCAACCAATAGCAACGCCGCGGCAATGGCAAACCCTCTTACAATCGCAGGACGGTTGCGCAGCCAGTAGCTCTCAACCTCTGGTGTGTCAGTGAACCAACGACCGGTCAGTTCACTCAAGTCTCCTGGAGTGATATTGAGCAAGGCCTTGTCCAGAATGGCGCTTAACTGCTGATCATTGCCGGCAGTGGCAAAACCGATCTGCTCGGGTTGAGTACCTACGGTGCTGGTGATTTTCAGCTGATTGTCAAAGCGTCGCGAAACCAGATAACGCGCATTGACCAACACGCTGATCGCGGCATCAGCGCTTCCCTCTGCCACCATGGCCAGGGCCGCAGGCGGGTTGTCTGCTTCCTGAATCTGAACCTGCGGATAGTTCTGCGCAATAAAGTCGCGCAGTACATTGCCGCGAACCATCACGACACGCCCGCCAGCCATTTCATCCAGGGTTTGAGGTCCCTCTGAGCCGATACGGGAAATAAGCACAAAAGGGGTTGTGAGGTAGGGCCGGGTAAAGCTCAGTTGATTTTCTCGGGCGGTACTGCTCGTGATAGCCCCCAACACATCGGCCTTGCCCGACTTGACCAGTTCAATCCCCTGCGCCAGCGTATACACTCGCACTGCCTCGAAATTAAGCCCTGTGCGTGTACTGATGCTGGATAAAAGATCGGCAATCAAGCCTTTGAACCTGCCTTGCTCATCAAAAAAGGACAGTGGCTGGAACGCATCATAAATTGCCACTTTTAACCGCGGATGCTCAGCTATCCAGCGCTGCTCGCTGGCTGCAGGGGTAAACTGCCATGGGGCATACGTTTTTGGCCCGTCGAAGCTCCGGCGGCGCAGAATTGTCATGCGGTCACTGGCTGGGATCGCCGCCAGCGCTGTATTGACGATACGCAGTAACCCCGGATTTTTACGATTCACCGCAAAGGCGAAGGGGTTGTCTTCCAGTCGCGAGAAATCGGCCAATTGCACATTGTTCAGGTAGTTCTTGTGAATCAGGTAACTGGCGCTAATAAAATCCCCAAGATATACATCCGCTTGGCCAAACGCCACGGCGCCAATGGCCGTCAGGGTTGACGGATACAACTGCAAGGTAGCTTTGGGGTAGAAGTCCTGGACCTTCTGCGGCGGCAGGTAGTGATCAAGCATGGCCACACGCAGCCCCGCCAGATCAACTGGCGGACGCTCCTGGTTACTGCTGCGGGTCACCAGAGAAGGTGAATCGTCTGCGTACGCACGGCTTAACACCAGCTCAGGATATTGCGCTTCGAAACCATTGGAACTGCTCAACAAATCCAGCTCACCACCCTTGAGCGCTTCTATCGCCTGCGGCCTTGAAGGGTAACGCTTGACCACAATGTCAGTGCGTAGCAACTGCGACAGCAGTTGCGCGTAGTCGGCCGTCAACCCTTCAAAGTCCTGACCGTTTACCGTCATTTCAAAAGGACCGTAGTCAGGTGCGGAGATACCCAGACGCAAAGGTCCGTGTTGCTTGAGCCACTGCCTGTCTGATGGTTCAAGTGCCACGCTGTACGCCTCGACATTGGAGCGCCCCATCAATTGCAAGGTCTGTACTTTTGGGTCAGCGGCTGCAACGGGCTGTCCAAGAACCAGGAGCAGCCCGGCAAGCCCCAGACATTGAAGGATGTTCAATTAAATCAAATCATTGCGCTTGGCAAATTCAGCCAAGTAGACGACCGATTTTATATTCAACTTTTCGATCAGGCGCGCCTTGTAAGTACTGATGGTTTTGCTGCTAAGAATCATATCTTCAGCAATCTTCTTATTACTCAGGCCCCGGGCAAGCTGTTGCAGTATGTACAATTCTCGCGCCGACAAATTCTGTATCAATTCTATGTCGCTCATACTTGTATCACTGTTTCGCACTGAGCTGGCCGCCAAAAATGGAAAAAAGGTATAGCCGTCCATGATTACTTTTACCGCTCTCATCAACTCAGTGAGATCCTGGCCTTTGGTAATAAAACCTGCCGCCCCTGCTTTCATGCTCCGCTGCGAATAAAACAGGGGGGATTGGGACGTGACCACCAAAATGCGACTTTTAACCTCCGAAGCCCTGATTCTGTTGATCACCTCCAGACCATCCAGGCCTGGCATGGTGATATCAAGGATGATCAAGTCAACATTATGCTTGCGAGCCAATTGAACAGCATCGGCGCCATTGTCTGCTTCAGCCACGACTTCATGACCATCACTCTCCAGCAACAACTTCATCGCCGATCGAATAAGTGGATGATCATCAGCAATCAACACTCTCATACATTTAACCCTCTGGTAGTAAGCCGGGCATCAGCGTATGTCAGGCGTGAATGTATCGTTTTGAATAGGTTCAATTGGTTATTCTCAAAAAAACAACCGAATGAGTGATACTGAAATTATAGGATAAATCCTGCAATCAGCGTCCACCATTGCGACAATATTCGCGCATAACACACATAGCCCGTTCGCAATCGCGCCGCGCATAATCACTAATCGAATACGATTTACGAGAAGGGAAATAGCTACACGTCATGTGCGAATTTTCTTAATCTTCCAAATGGTTGTGGGTAAATCACTGCAGTCTGTTGATCCATCACACCGGCCCTTTAAGACCAGGGCCCACGCAAAGACAAAAGACTGCAGCTTTTTCGCCCAACTGCCCCGGCCAGGCCTTATTGCCAGCCAAACCTGCGAATATAAAAGCTTTTCACGGCCTGGGTCAGCGCCATGTAAGCCAGTAAAATCACGGGCAAGAACACAAAGTACAGCGGCGGCAGCGCCTGCAATTTGAAGTAGCCCGCCAGTGGCCCCATCGGCAGGAAGATGCCCACTGCCATGATCACCCCTGTCATCACCATCAGCGGCATCGCTGCGCGGCTCTGCAGAAACGGGATTTTAGGCGTGCGAATCATGTGCACGATCAGGGTTTGAGTCAGCAACCCGACCACGAACCAGCCCGACTGGAAAAGGGTCTGGTGTTCAGGTGTGTTGGCCTTGAACACGTACCACATCAAGCCAAACGTCAGGATGTCGAAAATCGAACTGATCGGCCCAAAAAACAGCATGAAACGGCCTACATCCGCAGGCTGCCAGCGCTGTGGCTTTTTCAGCATTTCCTCATCGACGTTATCGAACGGGATGGCAATTTGTGACACGTCATACAGCAAGTTCTGAACCAGCAAATGCATTGGCAACATCGGCAAAAAAGGAATGAATGCACTGGCCACCAGCACCGAGAACACATTGCCGAAGTTCGAACTGGCTGTCATTTTGATGTACTTGAGCATATTGGCGAAGGTTCTACGCCCTTCCAGCACGCCCTCCTCCAGCACCATCAGGCTTTTCTCCAGCAGGATGATGTCAGCTGCTTCCTTGGCAATATCCACGGCACTGTCCACCGATATGCCGATATCCGCCGTGCGCAGTGCCGGAGCGTCGTTGATGCCATCACCCATAAAACCCACAACATGGCCATTAGCCTTGAGTAAACGCACGATGCGTTCCTTGTGCGTGGGTGTCAGTTTGGCAAATACGTTGGTGGTCTCCACAGCCACGGCCAGTTGGGCATCCGTCATCCGTTCAATATCATTGCCCATCAGCAAGCCTTGCTGCTCCAGGCCCACCTCACGACAGATCTTGGCCGTAACCAGCTCGTTGTCACCTGTCAGAACCTTTACCGCTACCCCGTGCTCGGCCAGGGCTTTAAGCGCCGGTGCGGTGCTCTCCTTGGGCGGGTCGAGGAACGCCACATAGCCAATCAACGTCAACTCCTGCTCATCACTCAGGCTGTAAGCGTCACGCCCATCAGCCATGGACCGCGCAGCCACGGCCACAACGCGCAAGCCCTCTTCGTTGAATGCCGCAGTCACTTGGCGAATGCGCACCAAGAGTTCATCGCCAAGGATTTCTTCCTGCTCACCATGACGAACTGTCTTACATACGGAGAGTACTTCCTCGACAGCTCCCTTACAGATCAGCAAGTGCGGCCGGTCCTGCTCGACCACTACCACCGACATGCGCCGACGGGTAAAGTCGAACGGAATTTCATCGACCTTGCTGAAGGCCGTCCCCACGTTCAATTCGCGGTGGACCTCGACGTGCTCCAGTACTGCCACGTCCAGCAGATTTTTCAACCCGGTCTGGTAATAGCTGTTGAGGTAGGCCATTTCCAGTACGTCGTCAGACTCCTGCCCCCAGACATCCACATGCCGGGCCAGAAAAATCTTGTCCTGTGTCAGGGTCCCCGTTTTATCGGTGCACAGTACATCCATCGCACCAAAGTTCTGGATGGCATCCAGGCGTTTGACGATGACTTTTTTACGCGACAGGAAGACGGCTCCCTTGGCCAACGTCGAGGTCACAATCATTGGCAGCATTTCCGGAGTCAGCCCCACCGCAACGGAAAGTGCGAACAGCAAGGCTTCAGTCCAGTCGCCCTTGGTGAAGCCGTTGATAAACAGCACCAACGGCGCCATCACAAACATGAACCGGATCAGCAACCAGCTGACTTTGTTGACCCCGGCCTGGAATGAGGTCGCACCGCGCTCAGTGGTCCCGACGCGCTGCGCCAGAGCACCGAAATAGGTGTTATTACCGGTCGTCAGCACGACCGCAGTGGCGGCCCCGGACACCACGTTGGTGCCCATGAACAAAATAGTGTCCAGTTCCAGCGGGTTGCTGGTCTGGCTGTCGAGCTGACGCGCAAACTTTTCCACCGGCATGGATTCGCCCGTCATCGCGGCCTGGCTGACGAACAAATCCTTGGCGCTGAGCACCCGGCAATCTGCCGGGATCATGTCGCCAGCAGACAATACGATCAGATCGCCCGGCACCAACTGCTTGATCGGCAGCTCGATACGCTGCGCCCCCCTGATCTGGCGTGAGGCGCCGGAAAACTTGCCGAACACGGGCGAAGCGTCTGCACTGAAGTCGCGACGCATCACCGTCGCGGTGTTGCTCACCATGTCTTTGAGCGCATCGGCGGCTTTGTTGGACTTGGCCTCTTGCCAAAAACGCAGCACGGTCGACAGCACCACCATGGTGCCGATCACCACCGCCGCCTGAATGTCATCAGTGGCCAGGGAAACTGCGGCGAGCAAGGTCAGCAGCAAGTTGAACGGGTTTTTGTAGCAATGCCACGCGTGTACCCAGGGGCTTAGCGGTTGCTCGTGTTCGATCTCATTGAGGCCGTGGCGATCGCGCAGCACATCGACCTCGGCGTCGCTCAAACCGTCGGTGTGGGTGCCCAGGTTGTCGATCAGTACCGCGCTGTCACTGTTGGCCGCGACCACCAGCATCTGTGCCAGCGTGGGTGGTACTTCGCGGTTGACCGTGGTGTTGGTCAGGCTGTCGAGCAGGACCAGACGCCGGAAATGCCGGCCAATATGGCGAGTCCGCAAAAAGCCGGCGAAAAATTCTTTCAGGGAGAGTTTCATGGAGTGGAATCTCGGGAGCTGATCTGAAGCTCGAGGGCTGCGGCGTGATGAGGGGGCGCAGAAAAAAGCGTGTCGAGACTGCCGACCACGGGCCAAATCAAGATGCCGCTTCTCGCTGGCGCGCACCAAAGCAGCAGGGGAACCTGTGCACTCACATGCCAAGGCCCGGCTTGCCTGAAACCTCAGTTGGAAGCTGTCATTTGAGCTTGAACACGCTGAAAAGCTGCGCTTGAAAATAAAAACGCCGGCAACCCATGCCCGGCGTTTTAGAGAGTAAACCCCAGGAAAACTTCCATGTGATAAATCAAAAATTTCTTCAGGGAAGGTTCAGTCAGAGGTGTCCAGGCGTTTAAAGGTCTTTGGGTAAAACGATCCTGAAGATATAAAGATCCCCTTCTCGCGAGAACACAGCCAGTACTTTGAACAAGCGCCCGCGCTCGTGGGCCTGACGCATTGTGCTGATTAAAAGACTGTCCGGGAACTCTGTGAGTTGCTCCCTCAGAACAGCGGTGGCCCACGGATCGGAAAAATGCACGCCATGACGAGTATCACTCATGGAGGCGCTTCTCAGCTTCCCACCTGTTGGACGCTTACCCGAGAGTTTGATGGTCACTATGTACGCATCACCATTAGGCCCTTTACATACCAGACTGCAATAGCCTCGCTTGAACAGGCTTTCAGTGCCCGAACCTAAAATTTCATAACCTTTACGGCTAAAAATACTTCGTAACAATTGATTCATGACACCAGACGTTGACAACTGCATTTTTTCCCGCGATTTCAACTCAATCCGCAACATGGTCACCAGCAAAGATTCATCATTGGCCAGAGGCAGAATGCTCATGAAATTACCAATTTCAACCCCATCCCTTACATTGAGATAATTGCCCTCAAACACTTCCAAAGGCGCAAGCCCCTGCAGTTCGTCGTAAACTGGCATGCCTTCAGGAAGCGGTAAACCTGCATTCTGCGCCTCGAATATCTGAATCATTTGCTCATAAGGCAACCCCTCCCGGTAGGTATGTTGCGTTGCCATTCTTTCCAGCTCGGCGACCCCACGGGCCAGACGCAACTCAGGCACTGTCGCTTTGTTGATCTGGCGACCGTAACGCAAAATTCGCTGCCTTATCTCGACTTCGGAGGCCTGGGGCAGAAGTTGGTGCAAAAGGTTTTCGAGCTTGACGGAATGATTGATCAAAGAAACCGGGGCTTCAGGTAACCGCCACTCTCCCATTCGCCGGAAAACTCGCCCCGGAACCACTATCGGTCCCACGCCGTCCCTTGTATTGGGCTTTAACACTGTTGTGCGGTTGAGATGGAAGTCATGGTGAATTTCATAAAAACGCCCGGCAATAGCGACATAGTCCCGCTCAAGGGGGTCCTGGATGTGATAAACACCCGCTTGCGACAAACGCCCGCATTCCACGAACTGCCTGGGGGCCAATGGATCTGTCCGATACAGTGTATAAAAGCCGTCGCCGTCGATGTCTCGCGCAATATAGATAATGTCATTCCCTATCACGACACTGTCGAAGGTGCTTTGACTGCCAGAGGATGCCGGGCGAGGCATAGGTTCCACTTCGTAGCCCTGCAGCTCGATGGCAGGCGGGGCTGCTTCGGAGTGCCGTGCACTTGACTGCGCGATGTTCGTTGCACCTTGCGAGGTTCCGGCTACCGGCCCGGAGCCAGAAGCTCTGAATCTGTTCGCCCATTCAGGGCGGATGCCATTTTTTTTGACGCTCAAGGCAAACAACAAATCCAGCCCCGAGTCCTGCGGAAAATCGTAATCGGCCAGCAATCCTCGCGCCACTTCCTGCGACATTCCGCACGCATTCAGAATTTCTTCAGCCGCCTTGCCACCTCCCGGCAGCCCATAACCCGTTGCGAGCTGCCACTCACCCGATGCTGTCATCCGCACCGGCAGGCCTACGCGACCGCTTACCGGGTCTTGCAAATGCAGGGCCTGGGCATTTCTGGGACGGGTGACCTGGATGCTTTTGCCCTTTTGCACAATAAATTGCACCCCATCCTTGAGGTAGCTGCCGTTATCGTACTTGCCGCTCAGGCGGCAGGCATCCTGCGGCGAAAGACTGACCTCGTAGCCCGTGAAGTCAGGGGACATAAAAGGTCTTGGGGCAGGCTTGATGCCCCGCGCCTCCCAACCGCCACGACCTATGGCCTGGCGGACTTTCAAGGACTGCAGAGCCAACCGGGCCTGAACATGCTCAGCGGGAAGTATCCGCTCCCCCGAGCCGAGCTGAAATCTGTCACCGCCAAATGAAGCGACAGTGATAATTATGTCGACCAGGCACATGCCTATCTGCAGCACATCCTGAAACGCTTCAAAAGTAGAGCTTGCCGTTTGCAATGCTTTGAAAGCCTGAATGATGTAGTAGATATCGGCTGCCAGATTCAGACCCGGTACCAGCCCCATCCATTTGAACATCGTCGCGATGCGTTCCTGATGTTCGCGCTCACTGCGCACGACATCCCGCCTTGCCGTCGACTGGGTTGTCAGGCGCAGCCTGTTGATCAGGCGATCAGGACGTTCCAGAGCCAGGCTCCAGGCCAGATCGACGTCACCGATGAACTGAGCTGCAAGCCAGTCGTGAGGGCCATGACTGTAAGCAGCTTCCAGATGATGCTGTACCTCCACCAGCTCTTCTTCGGCCGCAGTACGCTGTGAGAACCAGGCCAGTGCCGCAGGTACAGCTCCCAAGGCCGCCAATGCGGTATTGGCAGATTGCAGAGACGGGTACGAAACCAGGGTTTTCCCACCGGGCAAATCAGGCATATAAACCAGAGCCAGGTCTGAGCGCACCTCATGAATGACCCGTGCCCCGGCTACCGAGGTCAATCCGTAACGTTCGACGTCACTGCCGTATGTGAGCCTGCCAAGCTTAATGTGCAGCCCTGTACGCTCAAGATCATCCGCTTTACGAGCATTAATTGCATGGCTGAACAGTGTCAGGGCCGCAACGTCCAGACCTTGTTCGCGGGCCTTCCACAACTCAAGCTCCAGAGTCTGGCGATGTGGCCGGACCATCAGTTGATGCAACACTTGATTGCCCGGCATCGATGCGGGGTTGCTTACCCCAGATATATCCTGGCCGCGAAAGACCCGATTGATTTTCCGCTCATAAGCGCCACTGACGTCCAGTACGCCAATGGTCCGCTGCAGGTAGGCAAGGGTCAATCGCGAGCGCCATCGAGGTTGCAGTACCTGCATATGCTTGAAACGAAGGGCAATCTGCGGATCTTCCAGATCAAAATTTTCAAGGGCCAACTGCACCATATTGTAGGTACGCATGCCTTGAGGAATTTGTGCCAGCTCAATCTCCGGCACAAACTCGCCAGGCAAGTTGAGCGGAGACCTTAGGGTCTTCACAATATTAACTGCATCAGGAATAAGGATCATGTCCGCCAAAGGGTCGAGTTCCCCATTGAAACCGTCATGCACGAACTGCTCACGCAATTTGGCCACTGCAAAATCGACAATAGAGGGCAAGTTCGTCGATAAATAGTGCTCTACCGCCAGATAGCTCTCACTGATATCTGAAAACCGATGGGCATAGTCGACTTGCACGGCTTCATCTTTGGCCGATAGCCAAGGCACCTGCTTTTGTTTCAACAAACGAGCCTGGCGCTGCATTTCTATATTCGCGAATGCCTGCTCACGTGCCGCATTTTCAGGCACCTGCAATAACGTAGAGGTGCTCTGGGCCAAAAATGACAGTGCGCTATTGCGGTCTGCCCCTTCGATGACCAGCACGTTCTTGTTGATCGCCAGCAGGCTTCCCTTGTGCGCCTTGATTTGCGACTTGACGCTGTGCTCAATGACTCCAACCTTTATTTCACTGAGTTGCAGCTCAACCGGTGATGCTCCGGGTAACGTATCAACCCAGGCTCGAGCGGGTGCCTGTTCCTGCAGCGCAACCGTCATCCACAGGGCGCAATCGGGATTACGGGACAGCGTATTGCCCGTTTTGGCCTGCAATTGCATGAGGGACTTGAACCGGGCCAGACCGCCGTTATGTCCCGGCACGTACAATAGCGTTGGCTCCTCCCTGAGCGGCGTGAGCAGCGCCTGCCGTGAAGTGATAATAAAGGTGCCAACCAGTGGAAACGCCTGCTGTGCAGTTCCCATTGCAACGGCCATCACTCGCAGGTTGCTGCCCCTGTCGTATCCCGTCAAATTGTGTTTCAAGGCTTGGCTCAGCAGCGCGAAATCTGCTGGTTCCAGTCGGTGTTGCAGCACTTGCAGCTCACCCTCGAGCACAAGCGCCAGGCTTCGGCTCGAGATCAAATGCTGCTGGGGCGATCCCTGACCGGAGTCGGTTGTTAACCACTGGGCATTGTCAATGGATGATGGCGCCAGCAAACCTTTCAAGCAGTTCAGTGCCGCTTCGCGCTGAGCCTGCAATGCCGCCCGATGGCTGACCAAAGCGTTGAATCGAGGTGTAGTCAGTGTCAAATCAGCCTCATTCAACAGCTGCACAATGCCGTGCTCCTCAAGCACTATTTTTTCCTGACGATTACGCAGTGCAAGAGTCGATGCCAAACTGCCGAACGAAATATCATCCTCATGCCAGCGAGCATCACAGCGAATAAGCTCTGCAACTACGTCAATCAACTCTGCCGGCAAGCTCGTGCCTGCTACAGCATGGCGCCACTGCTCGGTTGACTGGGCGTAACTCATGGCCACACCGCTGGCATCCGTCGCCAATATGTCGCCAGCATCTCCCGTTAGCAGTCCGGGGCGGATCATCACGGCGCTGATCAGCTCATTGGAATGCTGGGTGAAGATACTGGCACGGGCACTGAGCTGAAAGCAGTCGCCAGCGATCGCGCGGTAACTGAAGGTGAGCACCGGCCGGGCGCTCTGTCGGTTATCCATCAAACTGCGACTGTGGTAGGGCAAGAGCTGCCATAACAACCAGGCAGATCTGGACTCACTATCAAACCAGCTTTGCATCTGCGCCAACAATTCGGCACGCGAATCGAACTCGAACAGTTCGTTGTCCAACCCCGGGACAAATAACATTTCGAGAGGATTTTGCTCCCCATCGCGGGCATGAATCACCAAGGCCCCTTTCAAGACCATCTCGCGGCCATTGCCATTGACCAAACTTACTTCACTTACCTGCAGGAGCTCTGCTCCACCTCCTGCATTACGGCGTGCCTGCTCATCTGGCGCATCAATAACTTGCTGCCACATCATCAGACCAGCTTCGCTGATCTGACCGCACGCCTGAGCCATCAGCGCCCGGGTTTGAATCAGCCCGCAACGCAGCTCCCCAGCAAAATCAGCGCGGCTTACGCTCTGGCCCCGCGCAATGTTCTGCCAATAATCGCCCACTGCCAGGTTGTAACGCCCCTTCAGATCAAGCCCGTGGAGTTGATCAAGAACTTGTTCCGGGATTTTCATCAGAGTCTGGTCAGGCAGCGCTTCGCCCCCAAGAGTGACATCACGGCTCAGATCGGCATCCCTGAAATCTTCGCGCAGGTTCTCGGCGGCTATTTGCGTAAGAGTCAGGGTTACTGGCTGGTAGGGTACGTACGAACTTGTCCAGAGCACCTGATCGCAATCGCACCCAAACGCCCGCGACACTTCGAAGTAAATAACCTTATAAAGAGTAGGGGCCTCATTAAATAGAAGGCTGGACTGCTCCAGTAAATACTGGTTCAAGATCAACGCCGCCTGCCAGCTGTTAATCAGCTCACTGGGCTTGTTGGCTCTTTCAACCGCGCGCGTTAACTCAATCGAAAACCGCGCATGCAGGTGCAAATCATCAGGCAGTGTATTGACGTACTTTCTGGAGGTCATGGCGCTCACTCGATCAAAAGGAGCACCCAGTAAAACAACGGACAGAAAACTCAAGGTGTTAGTTATTTAGGCATTCCCGGGAATAAACTTCAGGTTTTATCCCACTGCCTGATACGTAGCCGGCAATGCTTCATGGCGTTAACGATATGCTTCTCGACCACACTGCGCGATACCCCGAGGCGTTCGGCGATTTCAGGGTGCGACAGTCCTTCGATCTTGCGCAGCAGAAAACACTCGCGACACGCCGCAGGCAGCTCAGCCAGGGCTTTCTGGATCATGGCCAGGCGCTGGTCGTGGTCCATTAATAGTTGAGGCGAGGGGCTGTAAAAACGCTCTTCGCTATCCAGCACTTCCAGCGGTTCGGCCTGGCGCAGGCTGCTGCGGCGATGGCCGTCGATCACCAGATTAAGTGCAGTGCGATACAAAAAAGCACGTGGCTGCGCGATCGGCTCGTCGCCTGAACGCTCCAGCACTCGCACATAAGCGTCATGCACCACGTCTTCGGCCGCCTGGGCATTACCCAGCCTGGCACTCAAAAAGCCCACCAGTTCGCGATAGTAGTTTTCCAACAGGACTCCTGGCCGCAACAGCAGCGGCAACACTCCATGAGCGCAGAAACAGATCTAATGGGATAACGGCGTGATGATGGCACTTTTGTAGATGTAATTTATAGTAATTCTCATATAGATTTAAACCCCACCTCCTCAAACAACTGCGAAACATTCAGCAGCATCCCAATCGGCAAAGCGCTAATGGGGTGGCAGTCGGGGGGGGGTCAGCTGAAGATTCATGATCTGTGGTCAAGAGTGCTTTGCTTGGCCAGCGGTTTTTCCGCCGGTGAAGGGCGAGGATACTCAACCTCATTCTTACGTCCACCAAGGAGATATCCATGACAGTTCCAGCATTTGGCCTCGGTACATTTCGCCTTAAAGGCCAGGTAGTCATAGACTCGGTCAGCAATGCCCTGGACCTGGGCTACCGCGCCATCGACACCGCACAGATTTACGAAAATGAAGCTGAAGTCGGCCAGGCCATTGCCGAAAGCGGCGTGGCGCGTGACGAACTGTTTATCACCAGCAAAATTTGGGTCAGTAATTTCGCCAGGGAGCAACTGATCCCCAGCCTTGAAGAGAGCCTGAAAAAACTGCGCACCGACCATCTGGACCTGACCCTGATTCACTGGCCGAGCCCTGACAATGCAGTCCCGGTAGCCGAGTTTATGGGCGCATTGCTTGAAGCCAAAGAAAAGGGCCTGACCCGGCAGATTGGCGTCTCGAACTTCACCATCGCCCTGATGAAAGAAGCCATTGCCGCGGTGGGCGCGGAAAATATCGCGACCAACCAGATCGAACTGCACCCCTACCTGCAAAACCGCAAAGTGGTGGAATTCGCACAAAGCCAGGGCATCCATATAACCTCGTACATGACCCTGGCTTACGGCGAAGTACTTAAAGATCCAGTGATCATGGCCATTGCCGACCGCCATAACGCCACTGCGGCACAAGTGACCCTGGCCTGGGCCATGCAATTGGGCTATTCGGTGATTCCGTCTTCGACCAGGCGCAGCAACCTTGAGAGCAACCTCAAGGCCTGCTCACTGAAACTGAGCGATGACGACATGGCCCGGATTGCAGCCCTGGACCGCGGTCATCGCCTGACCAACCCACAGAGCGTTGCGCCAGCGTGGGATTGACCTTGAATCCTTCAAGCCCCTTGTATTCGCTGACGAGGAACGAAGGCTGCGAGCGGCTGGACACGTTCAGAAGGGGCACCCTCCCATTGCTTTCAAGCCCCCCTCGCAGCCTCGCTCCGCGAGTCAGCGACTACACGGCCCACGCAATCACGGGTTATTGGAGGCCAAACCGCTGTAACTGCATTTCCTGCAGCCGGCTCAAGGTGCGGCGAAAAGCGAACTCCAGATAGCCCTGGGTATACAACTGATCCATCGGCACCTGCGCTTCAATACACACCGGTACCTTGCGGTCGTAGCATTCGTCGATCAGGGCGATAAAACGCCGCACACTGTCATCGTATTTTGACAGCTGCGGCAGCTCACGATCCCCCGCCGCGACCTTCACCGCCCCGTCTTCCGTACCACGGGCTATTTTGCCTTCACGCTGCTCGGCACTCAGGCAGGGCACTTCGCTGAGCAACATGACCTTGTAACGATCACAAATCTGCATGAACTCAGTGGCCGCCAGCGGCTGCTCGCATAACTCATGAAAATTGCACCACAGCACCCCATCACTGGCCTGCACCACGTTCAGCGAGCGATGGCCCACATCAATGGGTTGGTCAGACACCGCCTGGCCCTCGGTCAAGGATCTGAACACCGGCTCTATCGCACTCGGCCGGCCCGGCCCGGTCACCCAGTAACGCTGATGTGCAATGCCGGGATGCAAGCGGTGGTCTTCAATACCGTTTACCGCCACCACCTCCATATGCTTGAGAATCGCCGTAATACCGGGAGCAAAACGATCACGGTTAAAACCGTGACCATAAAGGTCGTTCGGTGGCTGGTTTGAGGTACAAACCAGCACCACGCCTTCATCGAACATCACCTGAAACAGACGCCCAAGAATAATCGCATCGGCAATGTCATTGACGAACAGTTCGTCAAAGCACAGCACCTTCACTTCCGCGCCCAAGCCTTTAGCCAGTGTCTTCAGCGGGTCCGCCGTACCGGTCAGCTGAAACAGGCGCTGATGTACCCATTGCATAAAGTGATGAAAATGCTGACGCCGTGCGGGCACCCGCAGGCTTTGATAGAACTGATCCATCAACCAGGTTTTGCCCCGCCCCACCGGCCCCCACAAATACACGCCATTGACCGGCTGCGCACCCGAGTGCAGGGCCTCATGGCAGCGCTGCAAGGCCTGGACTGCAACCCATTGGGCGGGGTCGTGGACAAAGCCCTGGTGTTCGACAGCTTGTTGATAGGCATTAAGGGGGGACACGACATTCATATCGATAAATGGCTCCTGAATCAGAGAGGCCAGTATGCCAGCCAGGAGACGACCCAGGCACTTGAAAAATAACGCAGGGCCCTCACATTGTTACCCATGTGGTAACAGAGCATTTTGCCATCAGCTATTTTTACTTTTGCAAATCAGCGTAACCTCACTCACATGACTCAACTATCAGTTGCACTTGAAACTTCGGTACTTCGTACGCACCCGGCGACCTTGCCGGGTGTCGTAACTTCTTCCCGCCTTATCGGCAAATGAAGTCAGTCAGCTTTAAATCTTGATTACTTTAGAGGCCAATCACATGAAAAATCTTATTGCACTGTTTCTTGCCGGTTTTGCCACATTGGCTGTTGCAGGTGAAACTTCCACTGTTCAGCCTGCGACTGTAGAACACTACCACTACGGTACCCAACTGGATATTGCGCGGGTGGTCAGCCTGTCCAACATACCCAAGGTGTGTGAAGTGGTACCGGCCACCATGGTCTATGAAGACTCCCAAGGCCAGCGCCACACCCTTGAATACCAGGTGATGGGCGACGGCTGCAGCACCCACTAAAGTTCAATGATTGTACGCACGGATGCGACCCCAGCCCCCTCTTTGAGGGGGCTTTTTCGTGGTGCAGCGGAAAAAGCGTCGATTGTTACTGATCCGGAAAGACTCCATGACGATCTTTTGACTTTAATCAATACGCAGCGCGCGTATTCTATGTACATCCCTCAACGCAACACTGAAACAGGGCACGGTACTTCGTGTTACGCCACTTACTCCACGGCGTAACAACTTCGACCGCCACCATGGCAACTGAAGTCAGTGATTCGTGATTGTTTTAAGGTCTTATAAATGAAACGTTTGATCGCTCTTGCACTTATTGGCTTTTCTACCCTGGCGGCTGCTGACGAACTTCAAGTTACGCAACTACAACCGGTGGTCGAGCATTACACTTATGCCACCGACCTGGATATTGCCAAAGTTATCAGCGTGTCACCGGCTGCCGACGTCTGTGAAGTAGTGCCCGCACAAATGACCTACGAAGACCACCAGGGTCAGCGTCATATTCTTGAGTATCGCGTGATGGGCAATGGTTGCAGTAACGGCTGATATTATCGCCAGGCGCAACTATCCCCATACAGCCCCCGTTTAACGGGGGCTTTTTTATGGATGGCATTGCGCGGTACTCTCGACGCAAACCAATGGCAAGGAGCCACCCATGATGCAGCCCCTACCTACCCTCCAGACCTCGCGACTGGTACTGCAACCCCTGCAACTAAGCGACGCGCCCGCCATCCAGAGGCGCTTTGCCCACTGGCAAGTCGTGCGCTACCTGAATGCAGTCGTGCCATGGCCCTACCCGGACGATGGCGCACTGAGCTATGTGCGTGACGTGGCGCTGCCAGCCATGGCCCGCAGCGAAGAGTGGCACTGGACGATTCGCCTGTTAGCAGAGCCAGATGAGCTGATTGGCTGCATCAGCCTGATGGATGCCGTGGACAACAACCGGGGGTTCTGGCTGACGCCGCAATGGCAAGGTCAGGGGTTGATGAGCGAAGCCTGCGAGGTGGTCGATGCCTACTGGTTCAAGACCTTGCACCGCGCGTGCATGCACGTGCCCAAAGCGGCGCCCAATACGGCTTCACGACTTATTTCCGAGCGAGGCGGAATGCGCTTGATAGGCAGGGAAGAGAAAGACTTTGTCAGCGGCAGGCTGCCATGCGAGCTGTGGGGAATAACTCGCGAACAATGGTTGGCCCGGCAGAAAACCTGAGGCGTAAAAACACCCGACCCTGTCAAAACAAACGATCAGGGCCGGGTAGAAACGCTCAGTGCACGATTCGTTTCAGGTACCGGGAATCAGTCTTTCTTCTCGGAAATTACCTTACCGGTCGAATCGAAAATAATTTCGTATTCCAGGCCATCGACCTTCTTGATGCCTTCGGCCTTCCAGATACCGGCAGCCGGGTCCTGGGCTTCAATTTTCTTGATCACGGTGTAGCCGTTCTTGTTCTTGAGAACTTCGACCAACTCCTTGGAGAATGCCCAGTTCGGATCAACAGGCTGAGCCATCGCTGCACCGGCACCCAACAAAGCAGCAGTAGTGATCACAGCAGCAAAGGTTTTCTTCAACATTGTCTTAACTCCATTAATTGATGTTGCGTCTGGTACTCAATGTGACTGGAACAACCGTAGCAGAGAAAAACCCGGCCATAGGGCTAAATGACATGCTTTTGACATGGCTCATGTTCTCGTTAGCTCTGGCACGGGGTTAGAATGCGCAAAACCGGGAAATATCAATGAGTGAAACACGCCACACAGACGCTGAAAACGAGGCCATCACCGAAGCTGCGGCTCAGTGGTGCCTGCGTTTGCACGAGCCCGACTGCACCTGCCAGGAACGTGAAGCTTTCGCTGTGTGGCTAAATGCCAACCCCCTCCACGCGCTGGAATATGAAGCGATGCTGGATGTCTGGGACATCAGTGCGCACCTGACACGCCCGGCCCCCGCTCCAGCCCGGGTGGTTGCATTGCCTCCCGCACCGCGCCGCAGCACCTGGCAGCGCTTTGCCGTGGCCGCCGCCATTACCCTGCTCGCCCTTCCCGTGGCGGCCTACAGCGGCTGGCAACTGGGCTGGGTGCCCAATGCCCATGAGCGCTACAGCGCCGATGCCAGTGCCAGGACGGTGACACTGCCCGATGGCAGCCAGGTCGAACTCAACCTGGGCAGCCAACTGACCTTCAGTAACTACAAGGATCAGCGCCAGGTGACCCTGAGCAAGGGCGAGGCCTTTTTCAAGGTCAGTCACGACGCATCCCACCCGTTTCTGGTGCAGGCGGCAGAAGGCCAGGTGCGTGTCACAGGCACCCAGTTCAATGTGTGGATGTACGAAGACCAGGTGCGGATCACCCTGCTCGAAGGTTCGGTGCTGGTCACCAGCAACAAGCGCCTGAGTGGCGATGGCCTGCGGTTGGAGCCGGGCATGCAGGCGCGCTACAAGGCAGGCGACCATGCCGCGCAAATTGGCCCGGTCGCGGCCGTCACCTCCGAGCTGGCCTGGCGCAACGGCCAGCTGGTGCTGGACAACCTGTCACTGGCTGACGCCTTGCCCCTGATCAACCGCTACCTCGACACTCCCCTCGCCCTGGCCGACAGCGCCACCGGCAAACTGCGCATTGGGGGTGTATTCAATACCCGGGAAATCGATCATCTGGTGACCTCCCTGCCCAAAGTGTTGCCGGTATACCTGAGCCGCAACACCGAGGGTCGGCCGGTGCTGACTGCCCGCCAGGCCCTGTAGAGGGCCAGAGCATGCCCTTCACGATTAAAAAAATTTAATAATCGCTCCAAACCCCCGCCTACACTGGTCGCAAACGCGATTGAGACGAATTCACGACAAAATTTCTACATTTGAATGTTCATGATTTCTGTCGCTCATTCGTCTAGTTAAGTAAGAGCATTTTTTTCTTTTCCTGATCAGGCTCTGAAAAGGAGTTTTTTGCATGCATAACCAGCAAATACCAACGGATGGTAGAAACCCGCATCGCGAAGTCGCTTTTCAGCCCGATACCGGGCTGCTGGAAGCGCTCGCGCCCTTGCAAGGCAACGAACGGATCCGCCACCTGCTCAAGTGTTTCGGGCTGCGTACCAGCCTGGTGCGGCTCAAGGTCATTGACGCGCTGTTAACGGCTGCAGGCAATGATCGCAGGCTGGGGGTGCGCGGCATGCACAGCCACTTGCAGGCGCTGGATATCCCGCTGTCATTCTTGAGTGTGCGCGAGGTACTCAAGCGCCTGTGCAGCGAAGGGGTGGTGGTACTCAACAGCGACAAGAGCTACAGCCTGCATCCACAGGCTGAAGCCGTTTTGACCGGCAAGATCGAAGCTTAGATCTTGGTCTTGCGGCGCATGACGCCGTTGATGACAACCACGATCACGGCCACACCGATGGCGATGTACTGGAACATCTTCTCGGTGATCATGCCGGCGTTTTGCAAGTAAGAAAGGCCGAACATGATGCCCAGAACCACCAGTGATATCAAAATCGAGTATTTCAAGCGCTGCGAAGGGGTCATGACCTGTTCCTGACAGTAAGTCCGTATACGAAAGCTGCCAACCGGGTCGGCTTTCATGGAGAAATTGAAAAAATCGGGCCCCATCTTACAGCCAAGCCAGCTTTTTGGCTGCCACCAACGAACATCCCGGGCCTGCCCTGCAGGCCCGGGCTAACGTTTGAAGGCACTCCCCGGCCGGGCACACAGGTCCACCAGCCAATCCACAAAGACACGTACCCGCGGCGACAATTGCCGATGGTGTGGATATAAGGCTGTTAACGCCAGCCGCGGTGGCAAACAGTCTCTGAGCACTTCTTGCAGGCGCCCTTCGCGCACCAGCTGCGCAACATGGTAATGGGGGGTTTGCACCAGCCCGTACCCCGCCACACACGCCGCCAGATACCCCTCGGCACTGTTGACCGCAAGCCGCTTGGGCAAGTCGACGAGGCGCACTTCATCATCGACCTGGAATTCCAGCCCGTAACGCTTGCCCGAGGCGCTGGAGAAATATTCCACCACCTGATGCCCGCTCAGGTCTTCGAGCGATTGCGGTACACCGCGAGCTTGCAAATAGGCGGGGCTGGCGCATGTCACCTGATCCATCTGCACCAGGGGCCGCGCCACCAGGGAGTCGTCCATGGTCAGTCCACCGCGGATCACACAATCCACACCTTCCCGAATCAGGTCCACCGGGCGGTCGTTGAGGCCGATTTCCAGTTCGATCTGCGGGTAACGGTCCGTGAACTCCGGCAAGGCCGGCAACACCACCAGACGCCCCACCGAAGCGGGCATCTCGACCCGCAGCGTGCCTTTGGGCTGGCTGCCGCGAAACAGCCCTTCGGCATCTTCAAGATCATCCAGCAGGTTGACGCAGCGCTGGTAGTACGCCGCGCCGTCCAGGGTCGGACTGACCTGGCGAGTGGTGCGATGCAGCAGCTGCACGCCCAAATGCGCTTCCAGTTGCTTGATCAACACCGTCACCGATGCACGAGGTAATTGCAGACTGTCGGCAGCCTTGGTAAAGCCGCCCAGTTCAACGATGCGAGTGAAGACCCGCATCGCGTTGAAACGGTCCATAACCCCTCCATTGTTTAGAAATTACGAACAGTGATGGTGTATTTACCCTGTTTATCTTGCCACTGTCGAGGTGAAGAATAGCTCTACCCCACTCATTCAGGAGCACCTCGCATGCACACTCGCCAACTGGGTAAAGACGGACCTCAGGTCAGCGCTATTGGCCTGGGCTGCATGGGCATGACCGACTTCTACACCACCGGCAGCGACACCCGCGAAGCCGTGGCCACCCTGCACCACGCTCTGGAACTGGGCATCAACCTGCTCGATACCGCCGACATTTATGGGCCACACACCAACGAAGAACTGATTGGCCAGGCCATTCGCGGGAAACGCGAGCAAGTGTTTCTGGCCAGTAAATTCGGCATCGTCCGCGACCCGGCCAATCCGGCCTTTCGCGACATAAATGGTCGCCCCGAGTACATCCGCCAGGCCGTCGAAGGCAGCCTCAAGCGCCTTGGGGTTGAGACGCTGGATCTGTACTACCAGCACCGCATGGACCCGAACGTACCGGTTGAAGAAACCGTCGGCGCGCTGTCAGCTCTGGTCAAGGCAGGCAAGGTGCGTTATCTGGGCCTGAGCGAGGCATCGGTGGCGACCCTTGAACGAGCGCACAAAGTGCATCCGATCAGCGCATTGCAAAGTGAGTACTCGCTGTGGAGCCGCGACCAGGAAGGCAACGGTTGCCTTGAAGCCTGTCAGCGCCTGGGCATTGCCTTTGTGCCCTACAGCCCGCTGGGTCGGGGATTTTTGACCGGTGCGCTAAGAACCGTGGACGATTTTGCCGCAGACGATTTCCGCCGTTTCAATCCCCGTTTCCAAGGTGAGAACTTCGGCAAAAACCTGCTGTTGGTCGAACAAGTGCAAACCCTGGCTGCCGAAAAAGGCGTGACGGCCGGGCAACTGGCGTTGGCCTGGGTACTGGCACAGGGCGATTACCTGATCCCGATTCCGGGCACCAAGCAACGCAAGTATCTGCAGGAGAATGTGGGAGCGCTGGAGGTCAAGCTGAGCGCCAGCGAGCTGGCCGCACTGGAAAGCATATTCCCGGCCAGCGCCGTGGCCGGGTTGCGCTATGCCGAAGCAACGATGAAGCAGCTCACGCTCTGAGGCTGCACTACCTTTACCCTATCCTGTGGGAGCGAGCCTGCTCGCGATACAGGCAAACCGCGTCGCCTGTTTCGCGAGCAGGCTCGCTCCCACACCATCAGGTCATATCACAGCACGTCAGAAATCCCGTTTGTAGAAGATATCCAGCGAGCTGGCAAAACCGCTGGCTACTTCGACATACACACGCTTGCTCAGTTTGTAGCGCAGGGCAATGGTACTGGCAGGTTCAAACACACCCACACCATAGCGTACGCTCAGCCGCTCGTTGATCTTGCCACTGGCCACCACTGCAGTGCTGTTGCCGGTGCCTTCGGTATCAAGCTCAAAATCCTTGATCCCCAGGTGGTTGGCCAGGCTGGTGGTAATCCCCGAACTGCCCATCAGGCCCAGGCCCAGCGCCGCCTGCGCCAGCAGGTTTTCATCTTCCCCGGTACCCGTCAGCGGACGCCCAAGAATCAGGTAGGACAACGCCTGTTCCTGACTCATGGCCGGTTCCGAGAAGATTTGCGTAGTGGGCTGTTCCGCACTGCCTGTCAGGCGAATCCCGGCAATCACGTCGTCGGTCTGGCGGACCGCTTCGATATCCAGATAAGGCTGGTCAATCGGCCCGGCGAACAGCAAACGCGCACGGCGTATGGTCAGCTTCTGGCCATAGGCACGGTAGCGACCGTTATTGAGGCGCAGCTCGCCACGGGTGTCCATGTCGTTGCCAATATGCACCTGCCCCGCCAGATCGGCGTTCAGGCCAAAGCCGGAGAATGTCAGCAACTCCTGCCCCACCACCACGGTGATATCCATATCGACCTGCATCGGCGCGGCTTCACCCGTCGTCTGCTGGCCCACAATCACCGTGTCATCTGACACCTTGACCGTCGAGGGTGGCAATTCCCGTACCACGATTTCACCCTTGGGCACGTTCACCGTACCGGCGATCAACAGGGTGTTGTCGGGGTTGAGGGAGATTTTCAGGTCCGGGGCGACTTCCAGCTTGGCATAAGGCTCGACCGTCACCGGCAGGTTGTTGCCCTTGACCAGCACATTGACCGCCACTGCCTGACCCCAGGCCACATTGCCGCTGACGCTGCCCTGGCCCTTGTCGCCGCTGGTCCAGCCGCCATTGATCTGCGCCGTTTCGCCGTTGATGGCCAGCGAAAGCTGCACATTCTCGAAGTTGGTCGGCAGCTCCGGCCCCGAGATTTCACCGCCGGTCAGGGCCACATTGCCGTTGACATGGGGCGACAGCAAAGCACCCGATATCGTGCCAGAGCCGTTGAGCTGGCCGGTGAGTTTTTCCACCATCGGCGCAAACGGACGAATCATCGACACATCCAGCCCGGTGAGACGGAATTCACCGGTAACAGGTTTGCTTTTGGGCAGCGGATTGATCCGCGCCGCCAGCATCAGCTGGCCCAATTTACCCCCGTCAAAATCAAGCCGCGATTCAACCCGGTTAGGGGTCAGGTTGCTGGTCAGCTTGAACGCCTGGTACGGGAAGTCCAGCCACTGGCCCTTGTCTTTGAAGCGCAACGTGCCACCACTGGCATCCACCACCACCTGGCCTTTAGGCCCGCTGGCAGGCAAGTCCAGCATTAAATCGGCATTGAGCTGACCCTGCCACTGGAAGTCCTTGGGCAACCACTCGGCCAGGCTGTCGAGGGGGAACTGCTTGAGGTGCAGACGCAGTTTCGGGTCCGGCACCAGGCGCTGCTCTTCGCTGCACAAGCTCGCCGGGCCGGAGAGCCAGCACTGCGCGCCCAGATTGAGCCGGCCATCGGCCAGGCGCTCCAGCCGTGCCGGGTTTTGCAGCACCCAGGCCTGGCCGCCGGCCTTGACGTCGCCACTGGCCAGTCGCCCGCGCCAGTTGCCTTTGTCCAGGCCGCCATCCACGGCCAGGCCCAGTTGCACCAACGGTCCTTGCAAATCCAGCTTGAGCTGCTGACGCTTGATATCGCCACTGCCGTTGGCGGTGAGCACGCCCAGTTGGGTGTCACCGGCGCGGATGCCGCTGCCCTTGAGGTCGATGCGGCCACGCTGGTTGCGATCGAGGCTGGCATCCAGGGTCAGGCTTTGCAGATGATTGTCGGCAAACGCAAGTTGCTGCCCATTGAGCGCCACTTTGCCTTGCGGTGCCTTGAGGGTTCCGCCTACATCGACACGGCCCTTGAGCTGACCGCGCAGTTCGGGCCACAGCTGGCCCAGACGCGGCATATTGAGATCAAGCTGGGCCTTGATTTGCTCCTGCAAACTGGCGCTACCATTGATGCGATTATCGCCCAGGCGAATATCCAGCGCACTGACGGTCCAGGCCTCACCGGCGCCCTGGGCCTTGGCTTGCAGCACCGCAGGCAGGCCGCGCAAACGGCCCTTGAGGTCGAGATTGGCATTCAGCTCCAGACGCTCGTTTTTAAATGAACCCTTGCTGCGCAACGGGCCTGCCAGCGTACCCGGCAACTCGGCCACCCAATACGCAGGGTTGAGCGCACTCAGGTCCAGCGCCGTGTCCCACACCACGCCATCGGCAAACTGCACATTGACATGGCCCTCGGCTTTGCCCTGCCCGGCCACCAGTTTGAGCTGCGGCAGGAAGACCTTGCCCAGATCGCCACTGAACGGGCTGCTGAGGCTGAACTTGCCCGCCGGGCCATCAAGGTCCGCCTTGAAGTTGCCCAGATAATTACCGTCGCGATAGGACACTTCACCCACAAACGTGCGCAAATCCACATCAGGCTTGTCGATCAGCGGATACAGGTTGTGCCAGGGAAACTCCAGCCAGTCGATTTTGGCCTCGGCGCTCAAGCCTTCATGCCAGTCCACTTGCCCCGACAGTTTCAGGCGCTGCTGCGGGTTGGCGGTCAGGTCCAGCGCAGCGATCTGCGCACCCTTGGCATCCACGCGGCCTTTGAGCTGCAGGTTCACTGGCTGTTTTTCGGCAGGCAACAGGGCGCTGCCATTCAATTCATAGCCGTCCTTGAGGTCGCCCTTGGCCGTCAGCAACAACTGATTGAGCACCAGGGTGTCCGGCAGATCGGGGCTGGCCTTGAACGGTTCGGCGGTGATTTTCAATTGCGCCGGCAAGTTGTCGGCCAAAGGCTGCAGCTCGCCCGTCAGGTGCGCATTGATGTAACCGATGGTGTCGGCCTTGAGGTTCAAGCTAGTACGCAGATTGCCATCAACCTTGAGCGCGATCGCCAGGGGTTTACCATCCGGAGCTGGCAGGCTGACGTTACCTTGCAAGGTCAACGGCCAGTCGCCATTGGGTTGCAGCAGGCCGGACAGTTCAACGTTGAGGTCTTCGCGCTCAACCTGCACCGAGTCGAGCTGCAAGCCCTTGGCCGTCCACTGCGCCGACATCTGCATGCCCTTGAGCTGCTCGATGCCGTTGAACAGTACATTGCCGACCTTGACCACACCCACTTCAATCGCCAGTGGCAATTTCAGCTCCGGCAGGCTGATCGGCCCGCTGCTGCTGTCTTCACTGGGCGGAAATTGCAGGCTGATCGCGTCAGCCTGCAATTGATCGATACACAGCGTCATGCGGGTCAGACAGCCCGGCGACCAGGCAAAGATCGGCCGGCTTACCTCCACCCGGCTGGTGCCTTGCTCCCACAAGAGATGATCGGCACCCCACTGGCCGCCCAGGCGCCCGGCAAAATTCTCCACCTGCAAACCCGGTACCTGCCCCAGCACCCAGCGGCTGCCTGCTTGCGTACCCAGAATCACGCCCACACTGACAACGGCCAGCAGCACCAACGCCACCAGCACCAGCCCGGCTATTTTCAAACCACGAATCACAGTTCTGGCCCCATCGAAAAGTGCAAACGGACACCGCCATCGTCATCCAGCGCATGGGCCAGATCCAGACGTATGGGGCCTACCGGCGAGATCCAGCGAATACCAACGCCGACCCCGGTTTTCAGGCTCGGAAAGTCCAGTGTGTTGAACGCATTGCCCTGGTCGACAAAGGTCGCCCAGCGCCACTTTTCGGCGAACTGATATTGATATTCCAGGCTACCCGCGAGCATGTAGCGCCCGCCGATACGATCACCTTCGGAGTTTTTCGGCGACAGACTCTGGTAATCATAACCACGCACGCTCTGGTCGCCACCGGCGAAGAAGCGCAGGGACGGTGGAATCGATTTGTAGCCGTTGGTGGCACTGCCACCAAACTGGATCCGGCCCAAAAAGCGGTGTTTTTCCCACAGGGTGGTCAACGCCTTGAACTGCACATCGCCATGCAGCAGGTTGGTATCGGACATCAACCCTTGCTTGGCCACCTGCATATCCGTGGTCACACTGTAGCCGTGACTGGGGTCGATGCGGTTGTCGCTGCGCAATACCGAATAGCTGACGCCCGGCATCAGCAAGGTACTCAGGCCCGAGTCATCGCCCAGGCGGTACTCTTCATGCTGCCATTTGAGCGAGATGACGCGCGTCCAGCCGTTATCCAGTTTGCTGTGCCACTCCGGGCCGACCGTGAGCAGCTTGCTCAAGGTGTCGGTGTTGGCGATTTCTTCGTTTTGATAACCCGCAGCAAGACGCAGTTTATCGGTCAGCGGTGGATCCAGCGGGATGTCATACCAGGCACCGACGTTTTGCTTGGGCTGGGATATTTCGGATTCAAAGCCGTAGCTGTCACCGCGCGGGTTGCCCCAGTGGCGCATCCAGCTGGCCTTGCCACGGGCTCCGGTATCGGTCGAGTAACCCAGGCCCAGGGTCATGGTGCGCGGCTTGCGGGTTTCCAGGTCGACGTCGACCGGGATCACCTGCCCCACCGCAGTACTGGGTGCGGCATCGACGCGCACCACTTCAAAGTAGCCACTGCTTTGCAGGTTCTGGTTAAGTTCGGCAACCAGTTCCGAGTCGTACGGGGTATCCGGGGTAAACGGCACCATGCGTTGCAGCAAGGTCTGGTCAAAGGGTGCATCGCCGGCAAAACTGACTTTACCGAGAAAAAAACGCGGGCCGCTTTCGTAGACCAGATTGATATCGGCAAAACCGCCCTTGGGGTCGACCAGCAGTTCATGCTGAGTGAATTTACCATTGAAAAAACCGTAACGCAGGGCACGGTTCTGGATCAGGCGTTTGGCGTCTTCGTAGTTGCCCTGATTGAGCACCGCGCCGGGTTTGAGATCATCGCTGGCCGGTATCTGAAAGGCCTTCAGCGAAGCGGCCGGGCCTTCGACGCGCACGTTGACGTTGCGCAGATGCACCGGCTCGCCGGGATCGATGCTCAACACCAGACGCGGCGGATCGCCGGGCTTGACCTCGGCGTCGATGGAGGGCTGGTAGTAACCCAAGGCCTGGGAGGCTTTCAGGGCCTGCTCCTGCGCGCCACGTTGAAAACGCAAAAGCGCTTTCTCGTCACGATCGCCGAGGCTGCCAATATAGCCTTCCACGTTGGCCTTGAGGGCGTCGTTTGCCGGTTTGACCTTGACCACCAACTCGCTTTGGGCACACGCCGCAAAACTGCTGAGCAGCAGGACAACACCACTGGTAAATCTTCCTGGGAACGTCATAGGCGCGGATGCTATCACGGGCTGGGGTGCTCATAGAGCGCGTCAACGGGCAAAAAGTTCGTGTTCAAACCGTTGCGGTATGTGACACCTGCGGATTGGCATGGAAGAACACATGTTCTATCACCGGCCCCACCGCAACTTCCCCGATCTCCACATAGCCCTGGCGCTTGTAGAATTCAAGGTAATGCGGGTTTCCGGTGTCGAGCACCACACCTTCGGAGTGCTCGTCCTCGGCGCACCAGTTATGCACTGCTTCAAGCAACTGCTCACCGTAATGCAACCCCTGGAATTCGGGATGAATACCCAGCAACGGCAGCATATGCACGGCATCTCCCGGCACGCAGGCCTGCACTGCCTGGTGATAGTCCAGATACCGCCGCGTGCAGTTCAGCCCGGCACTGAGCACCATGCGCAACTGCCAGGCCCAGCTTTCGGTAATCCCCAGGCGCCGCTGCGGCGGGGCAATCAGGGCAATGCCCACCAGACGGTCATTGACCAGCAACCCCAGCGCCGGCAAGTCCTGAAAAAAATGTTGCCTGACCAGCTCCCGCACTGTCGCGCGAACCCGTTGTTCGTAACCGCTGCGCTCGGCGTTGAACAGAAAGCGGAATGTCGGCTCATGGCGATAGGCCTGATACAGCAAGGAGCGCGCTTCTCTTGAATAGCCACTGTCAAGCAACTGGATCTGACTGGTGGCGTTCGGCGTTTGCGTCATGCGATCAACTCCCCGGCGCGGCCTGGATAGCGGCGCTTCTAATGCGTACGAACCCCCGAGGGCCACAACAGTTCCATCATGGCCAAGTGCATCCTACGTTAGCAGTGCATTTGCCCCACTGCACGCTGGCAGCCAGAGCGTCAGTCCGCTAGCATCGCAGTTTTGTTCAGGACTGCCCGCCCATGAAAATCGTTTCATTCAACATCAACGGCCTGCGCGCTCGGCCACATCAGCTGGCAGCGCTGATCGAGAAACACCAGCCTGACGTGATCGGCCTGCAGGAAACCAAGGTCCATGACGATCAGTTCCCCATCGCCGACATCGAAGCGCTGGGGTATCACGTGCACTTCCATGGTCAAAAAGGCCATTACGGGGTCGCCCTGCTCTCGCGCCAGGCACCTCTGGAGCTGCACAAGGGTTTTGCCGGTGATGAAGATGACGCCCAGCGGCGTTTTATCTGGGGCACTTTCGCTGACGAAAACGGCCAGCCGGTGACCATCATGAATGGTTACTTCCCACAGGGCGAAAACCGAGATCACCCCACCAAATTCCCGGCCAAGCAGCGTTTCTACAGCGACCTGCAGCAGCTGCTTGAAAGCCAGTTCAGCAATGAACAACCACTGGTGGTAATGGGCGATATCAATATCTCGCCGCAGGACTGCGATATCGGTATCGGCCCGGACAACGCCAAGCGCTGGCTGAAAACCGGCAAGTGCAGCTTTTTGCCGGAAGAACGCGAGTGGCTGGAACGTCTCAAGGGCTGGGGCCTGGTGGACAGCTTTCGTTACCTGCACCCGGACGTGGCCGACCGTTTCAGCTGGTTCGATTACCGCAGCCGTGGTTTTGAGGATGAGCCCAAGCGTGGCCTGCGCATTGACGTGATCCTTGCCTCCCAGGGGCTGGTGCCACGAATCAAGGCAGCGGGTGTCGACTACGACCTGCGTGGCATGGAAAAACCATCGGATCATGCGCCGATCTGGCTGGAATTGAGCTAAGAACAATCCCGTAGCAGCAGCCTCGTTCCTTCGGCAGCTGCTACAGAGGGGCCTGTCATCGACTTGAAACCTTTCTGACTTAAATTGCAGGCCTTTCTATGGCTCCAGGAAGGTGCCTGCCGATGCTGCGTTTTATGTCCTTGACCCTGTTATGCGCGCTGACCGGCCTGGTCTGCGCTGCCGACCTGCGCATCCAGGGCTCCAACACCATCGGCGCCAACCTTGGCCCTGCACTGGTCAGCGCCATGCTCGCCGAGCAAGGCCTGCATGACATCCACAGTGTCCCGGTTATCCCGCCCAACGAGCACACTATTGTCGGCACCACGGCGCAGGGCCGGCAGATCCGGGTGGATGTCGCCGCCCATGGCTCGGGTACCGGCTTTACTGCCCTGGCCGCCGGGCATGCGGATCTGGTGGCGTCCTCGCGCCCCATCAAGGACCGCGAACTGGTAGACCTTGAGCGCCTGGGAGACCTGAAAAGCCCGAGCGCCGAACAAGTGATTGCCATCGATGGCCTGGCGATCATTCTCCACCCGCGCAACCCGCTCAATCAGCTTGATACCGAGCAACTGGCACAGGTTTTCAGTGGCCAGATCAGCCGCTGGGAACAGCTGGGCGGGGTCGGTGGTGCCATTCATTTATATGCCCGCGATGGCCAGTCCGGCACCTGGGAGACCTTTAAAGAGCTGGTCTTGAACCGCAACGGGCAGTCCTTGAGCAGTACGGCACAGCGTTTCGAATCCAGCGAAGAGCTATCCGATGCCGTCAGCCGTGACCCACAAGCCATCGGCTTTATCGGCCTGCCGTATATCCGTGAGGCCAAGGCCCTGGCTATCGTTGATGGCGCATCGCAGCCCATGCTGCCGCTCACCAGCCTGATTGCCAGCGAAGACTACCCCTTGTCGCGGCGTCTGTTCTTTTACCTGCCTCCCTCGACGATGAATCCTTGGGCCAAAGCACTGGTTGCCTTCACCCAAAGCCCGCAAGGTCAGGCCATTGTCGGGCAGAACGGCTTTGTCGCCCAAAGCGTACAAGCTGGCAGCGTGCTACCGGGCGCGCACATGCCCCAGGCGTATCAGGCGCTGACGCGGGAGGCACAGCGCCTGTCAGTCAACTTCCGTTTTGAAGAAGGCAGCGCCTCACTGGATAACAAGGCGCGTCAGGACTTGCTGCGTGTGGCCGACTACCTGAGCGCCCATGGCAAACTCGACAAACAGATCACACTGGTGGGTTTTGGCGATGCCAAGGATGACCCGCAGCGTGCACAATTGCTGTCAACGTTGCGGGCGATGGCCGTACGCCGCGAGCTGGTGAAAAGCGGCGTGGTGCCCAGGGAAATTCGGGGCTACGGCGCACAAATGCCGGTGGCAGCCAATATCGAAGATGAAGGGCGCCAGAAGAATCGTCGGGTTGAGGTGTGGGTTTATTGAGTGTGCAAGGTCAAACGCCCCCTCTCCCTAGAGTGCATATTTATCCAGCTCAAACTTGCCCACTGCCGCCCGGTGTACTTCGTCCGGGCCATCCGCCAGGCGCAGCGTGCGCTGCATGGCGTACATATAAGCCAGCGGAAAATCCGCCGAAACCCCTGCCCCGCCATGCATCTGAATGGCCCGGTCAATCACCTTCAAGGCAACGTTGGGCGCGACAACCTTGATCTGGGCGATTTCACTTCTGGCCACCTTGTTGCCTACCGTGTCCATCATATACGCAGCCTTGAGGGTCAACAGGCGCGCCATGTCGATCTCCATGCGCGAGTCGGCGATCTTGTCGATATTGGCCCCCAGACGTGCCAGCGGCTTGCCGAACGCGGTACGTGCCAGCGAACGCTTGCACATTAAAGCCAGTGCCCGCTCGGCCATGCCAATCGAGCGCATGCAGTGGTGAATCCGGCCCGGCCCAAGACGCCCCTGGGCAATTTCAAAACCCCGGCCTTCACCCAACAAAACGTTTTCATACGGCACTCGTACGTTGTCGAACAGCACTTCGGCATGACCATGAGGAGCATCGTCGTAGCCGAATACCGGCAGTGGCCGTACGATTTTCACCCCTGGGGTGTCTACCGGCACCAGGATCATTGAGTGCTGCTGATGCCGCGGATTTTCAGGGTTGCTCAAGCCCATGAAAATCATGATCTTGCAGCGAGGGTCACAAGCTCCCGACGTCCACCATTTGCGGCCATTGATCAGCCACTCGTCACCGTCACGCACGGCGCATGCCGTCATATTAGTAGCATCCGACGAGGCGACGTCCGGTTCGGTCATGGCAAACGCCGAGCGAATGTCACCCCGCAACAGCGGCTCCAACCACTGCTTTTTTTGTGCCTCGCTGGCGTAGCGCACCAGTACTTCCATATTGCCGGTATCCGGTGCCGAGCAGTTGAAGGGCTCGGAACCCAGCATCGAGCGCCCCATGATTTCTGCCAGCGGTGCGTATTCAAGGTTGGTCAGCCCGGCGCCCAGTTCGGACTCTGGCAAAAACAGATTCCACAGCCCTTCAGCCCTGGCCTTGAGTTTCAACTCTTCCATGATCGCTGTGGGCTGCCAGCGATCACCTTCAGCCACCTGCTGATCAAAAATCGCCTCCGCCGGGTAAACATGGGCGTCCATAAACGCTGTCACACGCTCACGCAGTGCCTGAACTTTCGGAGAGTAAGCGAAATCCATAAGTGACTACCTTCTACCGGGCTGCTGAAAAGTGATACCCGATGCTAGATTAGCCACCCTTTATTTGCGCCATCTATTAACGACGTGTATTACCATTCATAAGCAATATATGATCGGGGCGCGTTTTCCTTTCCAACAACAAGAGCCAGCGCGTCATGAACCTGAACAAGGTCGATCTCAATCTGTTTATCGTCTTCGACGCCATCTATACCGAAGCCAACCTGACCCGCGCCGGGCAGATTATCGGCATCACCCAGCCAGCCGTGTCCAATGCCCTGGCGCGATTGCGCGAGAGCTTCAATGACCCGCTGTTCGTGCGCACCGCCCAGGGCATGGTGCCCACCCCCATGGCACAGAACATCATCAGCCCGGTGCGCAGTGCCCTGGCGCTGTTGCGTGTTTCGGTGCAGGAAAGCCGCACCTTCAACCCCCTGCAAGCCAACAAGACCTACCGCATCAGCATGACAGACCTGTCAGAAGCGGTGATTTTGCCGCCGCTATTCCAGCGGCTACGGCGTCAGGCGCCTTCGGTGGTGGTCGAGAGTTTTCTCTCTCATCGGCGTGAGACCACCAGTGATCTGGCTGCCGGGCGTCTGGATTTTGCGGTGGATGCGCCACTTAACAGCGACCCGCAGGTGCGCCACGTCAAATTGATGGAGGACCGCTACGTTTGCGCCATGCGCCAGGGCCATCCATTGGCCGCCAAGGCAGGCCTTAGCCTGGATGAATACCTGGCGCTGACCCACATTCATATCTCGACCCGGCGCAATGGTCTGGGCGAAGTGGACCTGGCCCTGGGCAAGATGGGCCTGCAGCGCAAGATCACCCTGCGCTCGCAGCATTACCTGATGGCCTCCAATGTGCTGCAGCAAACCGACATGGCAATGACCGTGCCCGAGCGTTTTGCCCGCCGCCATGGCCTGCACTTTGTAGCCTTGCCCGTCAATGAACTGCCCAATGTGGAAACCCATTTGTACTGGCACGAAAGTACCGAGCAAGACCCGGCCAATCGCTGGATGCGCGAGCAACTGATAGAGCTGTGCCAGCAACAACAGAAATTCGAAGTCGCAAGCCTGCTTGACGTATACGTCAACCAAGCTTTAGTTTAGCAACACGATTTCTCCAGAGCCCGCCCATGAGCAGCCAGACGTACAGTATTTCCGACCTTGCCCGTGAACTTGACATCACCACCCGTGCCATTCGCTTTTATGAAGAGCAAGGCCTGCTCGCCCCTGAACGACGCGGTCAGGAGCGGGTGTATTCGGCGCGGGACAAAGTCAGCCTGAAACTGATTCTGCGCGGCAAGCGCATCGGCTTTTCGCTGGCCGAATGCCGCGAACTGATCGAGCTTTATGACCCCACCAGCGGCAACCAGAAACAGCTCAACAGCATGCTGGCCAAAATCGCCGAACGCCGCGAGCAGCTTGAGCAGCAGTTGCTGGATATCCAGCAGATGCAGCTGGAGCTCGATACCGCTGAAGAGCGGTGTCTCCAGGCGCTGGAACAGACCATAAAAAAACAGACGACTAACAGTCCCTCGCTCTGACTGACCGCCTGCGAACTCCAGCACACCCCCATCTGCCCCCTCTCCCTCCGCGAGAGGGCTGGGGTGAGGGTTGGGCAAGACCCCATTTCAACGGACACGGTGATCCCCATGACACTTCCAACCCATGTGCGGCTGATCGAAGTAGGCCCGCGCGACGGACTGCAAAACGAGGCCCAACCCATCAGTGTCGCGGACAAGGTGCAACTGGTTGACGCCCTGACCGACGCCGGATTGGGCTATATCGAAGCCGGCAGCTTTGTCTCCCCCAAGTGGGTGCCGCAAATGGCCGGTTCGGCTGAAGTCTTCGCACAAATCCGCCGCAAGCCGGGCGTGGTCTACGGTGCGCTGGCACCGAACCTGCGTGGTTTTGAAGATGCCGTGGCCGCCGGGGTAAAGGAAGTCGCGGTATTTGCCGCCGCATCCGAAGCGTTCTCGCAACGCAATATCAATTGCTCGATCAGCGAAAGCCTAGCGCGCTTTGTGCCCATTATTGAAGCGGCCAGGCAGCACGGCATCAGCGTACGCGGCTATGTGTCCTGTGTGCTGGGCTGCCCTTATGAAGGCCAGGTCAGTGCGCAGCAGGTGGCACAGGTAGCGCAGGAGCTGTACGCCATGGGCTGTTACGAGGTGTCACTGGGCGACACCATCGGCACCGGTACACCGACGTCCACACGCACCCTGTTTGAGACGGTAGCGGCTTGCGTCCCGCGGGAAAAACTCGCCGGGCATTTCCACGATACCTACGGTCAGGCGCTGGTAAATATCTACGCCAGCCTGCAGGAAGGCATCGCGGTATTCGACAGCTCCATCGCCGGCCTCGGCGGTTGCCCCTATGCCAAGGGTGCCAGCGGTAACGTGGCCACGGAAGACGTGCTGTACATGCTCAACGGCATGGGCATCGAAACCGGGGTCGACATGGACAAGCTGTTACTGGCCGGCGCGCACATCTGCAAGGTGCTGGGTCGTGTTACCGGATCACGGGTGGCAAAGGCCCGCCAGGGCTAAAAAGTGTTCCGGGGTGTTACCTCGCCGCCACACAAACGAGTAACACGGAAACAAACCGGCCATGCCCAAGGCCGGTTTTTTATTGCCTTAATTTTCAAGTAGTTGATTTATAAGGGTTTTTAAAAGTTGGCACGGCTCCTGCTATCTCTATGGCATAACAAGAATAAAAACCGCAGCAACATAATAAAAACAATACGAAACGACTCTGACATAACAAAAACAACACGGCAGAGACGCAGCTAACAGATTTTTTTGGAGAAGGTTTACTTTTCCGAGGCGCCTAAAAACCACCTCGCAACCGGGCAGAGAAGAATAAAACTACCTTCAGGTAGCACCCGCACAGGTTGGATCACGGGTTTGATAGCCGGTGATAAAAGTGGATCAGCGCTCAAAAAAATACGTTTGCTCTTGACCCCGGATGGGGGTCGCACAAAAACGCAGCAAAAGGGCGAGTTCCAAAAACAACAATAGACCGCCCTTCAATAATAAAAAAAGAGCACGCAACGACATATTAAAGGGGAGCTTCGGCTCCCCTTTGTGCTGTCTGTGGTTTGATAATTTGCTTAACTGCATACCCCCGTGGGAGCGAGCCTGCTCGCGATTCAGGCGGCGCGGTCTGTCTGGCAAATCGCGGTGATGCCATCGCGAGCAAGCCCGTTCCCACGGGTTTGGTCATTTCTGTTGGCACTCCTGAATACTGATCTCGCGCATTTTGAATTTCTGGATCTTGCCGGTCACGGTCATCGGGAATGCATCGACAAACTTGAAAAAACGCGGCGCTTTAAAGTGCGCAATCCGCGACTTGCACCAGGTTTGCAGCTCAAGCTCATTGGCCGTATGACCGGGATGAAACTTGATCCAGGCAACGATCTCTTCGCCATATTTGGCGTCAGGGATACCCACAACCTGCACGTCAGCCACTGCCGGGTGGGTAAAAAAGAACTCCTCCAGCTCCCGCGGGTAAATATTTTCTCCACCGCGAATAATCATGTCCTTGTTGCGCCCCACAATGCGTACATAGCCCTGCTCATCCATCTGCGCCAGGTCACCGGTATGCATCCAGCCGTCACCGTCGATGGCATCAGCGGTGGCCTGCGGGTTGTTCCAGTAACCGAGCATCACGCTGTAGCCACGGGTACACAACTCGCCAATCTCACCCCGGGCAACGGTGTTGCCCGCAGCATTGATCAACTTGCTCTCAAGTTGTGGCTGGGTACGCCCCACCGTGGTAACCCGCAATTCCAGTTCATCCGCAGGCCCCGTCTGTATCGATACCGGGCTGGTTTCGGTCATGCCATAGGCGATTTGTACTTCGCCCATATGCATTTCACTGATGACGCGGCGCATGACCTCGATCGGGCATGTGGCCCCGGCCATAATCCCCGTGCGCAGGCTCGACAGATCAAACGAGGCACGCTGCGGGTGGTCGAGCATGGCGATAAACATGGTCGGCACACCGTACAGCCCGGTGGCGCGCTCTTGCGCAACCGCTTGCAGCGTAAGGCCCGGGTCAAAGGCCTCCGCAGGGTAGATCATGGTAGTGCCATGGGTCACGCAACCCAGATTACCCATCACCATGCCAAAGCAGTGATAAAGCGGCACGGGGATTACCAGACGGTCGCTGGCCGTCAGCCCCAGGCTTTCGCCTACCATATAGCCATTATTGAGAATGTTCTGATGGCTAAGGGTCGCCCCCTTGGGGAAGCCTGTGGTACCGGAGGTGTACTGGATATTGACCGGCTGGTCGACGTGCAGGCTGGCTTCGCGGCAGCGTAACTGCTCCGGTTCGACCTCGTCAGCCAACATGGCAAGGTGCGACCACGGCAAAAAACCTGCCGGCGGCTCAGCCGCGAGGCTGATGACCCCACGCAAATCGGCAAAGCGCACACAATCCAGCGCCCCGACCGATTGCTCCGCCAGCTCAGGGATCAACTCCTGGAGCATGGCGTGATAGTTGGACGTCTTGAACGCGCCCGCACACACCAACCATTGACACGCCGATTGCTTGAGTACGTATTCGAGTTCCGAGAGCCGGTATGCCGGGTTGATATTGACCAGAATCACGCCAATCTTGGCGCTGGCAAACTGGCTGATAAACCACTCGGCGCCATTAGGCGCCCACACCCCCAGCCGGTCCCCTGCCTGCAAACCCAAAGCCAGCAGTGCCCTGGCATGCAGGTCGACCTCCTCGGCCAATTGTGCCCATGTATAACGTTGCTGCTGATGGCGTACCACCAACGCCTCCCCCTGCGGGTAACGCGCAGCAGTCTGATCAAAAGCCTGGCCTATCGTCATCGCCAGCAGCGGCTTGTCCAGCGCACCCTGGCTGTAACTGGGGACGGATTGCAACTTCATGGCAACTCCTCTTGTGATTGTTTTGGGAGCATGAGCAAGGCGCGTACTGCACCGGCTCATTTGAAGAACAACAAATACTCTGGCCTAAGTTGACGTTAACGTAAAGGTCGTTGACAGTTAAAGGCGCCAAGTTTACGTTAACGTAAAGGTTATCAATGGCGACGCAGTAACCGCCTCCACAAGAACAATGAATATAGGTGCCCCATGAGCTACCCCACCCTGAACTTCGCCCTGGGCGAAACCATCGATATGCTGCGCGATCAGGTCCAGGCATTCGTCGCTGCCGAACTGGAGCCACGGGCGGCGCAAATCGACAAGGACAACCTGTTCCCGGCCGACATGTGGCGCAAGTTCGGTGACATGGGGTTGCTCGGCATCACCGTCTCAGAAGAGTACGGCGGCACCGGCCTGAGCTATCTGGCCCATGTGGTGGCCATGGAAGAAATCAGCCGCGGCTCGGCATCGGTGGCCCTGTCCTACGGCGCCCACTCCAATCTGTGCGTCAACCAGATCAACCGCAACGGCACCCACGAACAGAAACTCAAATACCTGCCCAAGCTGATCAGCGGCGAACACGTCGGTGCCCTGGCCATGAGCGAACCGAACGCCGGTTCCGATGTGGTTTCGATGAAACTGCGCGCCGACAGACGCGGCGACCACTTTGTCCTCAACGGCAGCAAAACCTGGATCACCAATGGCCCGGACGCCAGCACCTATGTGATCTATGCCAAGACCGACCTGGAGAAAGGCCCGCACGGAATCAGCGCATTTATCGTTGAGCGTGACTGGAAAGGCTTCAGCCGCAGTAGCCATTTCGACAAGCTTGGCATGCGCGGTTCCAACACCAGCGAGCTGTTTTTCGACGACGTCGAAGTGCCTCAAGAGAACCTGCTGGGCACCCTCAACGCCGGCGTAAAGGTCCTGATGAGCGGCCTGGACTACGAGCGTGTGGTGCTCTCGGGCGGCCCCACCGGGATCATGCAGGCGTGCATGGACCTGATCGTGCCGTACATTCACGACCGCAAGCAATTCGGCCAGAGCATCGGCGAATTTCAGTTGATCCAGGGCAAGGTGGCTGACATGTACACCCAGCTCAATGCCAGCCGTGCCTATCTGTATGCCGTGGCTGCCGCGTGCGAACGTGGCGAAACAACGCGCAAGGATGCAGCCGGCGTGATTTTGTACAGCGCCGAACGCGCCACGCAAATGGCCCTCGATGCCATTCAGATTCTCGGCGGCAACGGCTACATCAATGAATTCCCTGCCGGGCGCCTCCTGCGCGACGCCAAACTGTATGAAATCGGCGCTGGTACCAGCGAAATCCGACGCATGCTGATTGGTCGCGAACTCTTCAACGAAACCCGCTAAGGAGCGCAGGCATGTCCATCTTGCAGACGACAATCAACCCGCGTTCGGCCGAGTTCGGGCTTAACCGCGACGCCATGCTCAAACAGGTCGACGCCTTGCATGCCCTGCTAGCGCAGGTGCAACAAGGCGGTGGCGCCAAGGCGCAGGAGCGGCATACCTCACGAGGCAAGTTGCTACCTCGCGAACGGATTGACCGCCTTTTGGACAGCGGTTCGCCCTTCCTTGAATTGAGTCAGTTAGCGGCTTACAACGTGTACGGCGAAGACGTTCCGGCAGCCGGGATCATTGCCGGCATTGGTCGGGTCGAGGGCGTGGAGTGCATGATTGTCGCCAACGACGCGACGGTCAAAGGCGGTTCGTACTACCCACTGACGGTCAAAAAACACCTGCGGGCGCAAACCATCGCCGAGCAGAACCGCTTGCCGTGCATTTATCTGGTGGACTCGGGGGGTGCCAACTTGCCGCGCCAGGACGAGGTGTTCCCGGACCGCGAGCACTTTGGACGGATCTTCTTCAACCAGGCCAACATGAGCGCAGCGGGCATCCCGCAAATTGCCGTGGTCATGGGCTCCTGTACCGCAGGCGGTGCCTATGTACCCGCCATGGCCGACGAAGCCATTATGGTGCGTCAACAGGCAACGATTTTTCTCGCTGGCCCGCCGCTGGTAAAGGCCGCCACGGGCGAAGTGGTCAGCGCCGAAGACCTCGGCGGGGCCGATGTGCACTGCAAGATTTCCGGGGTGGCCGACCACTATGCCGACAGCGACGAACACGCCCTGGCGCTGGCCCGGCGCAGCGTTGCCAACCTCAACTGGCGCAAGCTGGGCCAGTTGCAGCAGCGCACACCACAGGTACCGCTGTACGACCGTGATGAGCTGTACGGCATAGTCCCGGCTGATGCCAAGCAGCCTTTTGATGTACGCGAAGTGATTGCGCGGCTGGTGGATGGCTCGGTATTCGATGAGTTCAAGGCCCTGTTCGGTACCACGCTGGTGTGCGGCTTTGCCCATTTGCAGGGTTACCCGGTGGCGATTCTGGCCAACAACGGGATCCTGTTTGCCGAGGCCGCGCAAAAGGGCGCGCACTTTATCGAGCTGGCCTGTCAGCGCGGCATCCCCCTGGTGTTTTTGCAAAATATCACCGGCTTTATGGTCGGGCAGAAATACGAAGCCGGTGGGATTGCCAAGCACGGTGCCAAATTGGTCACCGCCGTTGCGTGCGCCAGGGTGCCCAAATTCACCGTGATCATTGGCGGCAGCTTTGGCGCCGGCAACTACGGAATGTGCGGCCGCGCCTACGATCCACGCTTCTTGTGGATGTGGCCAAATGCCCGAATCGGCGTGATGGGTGCGGAGCAAGCCGCGGGTGTGCTGGTGCAGGTCAAGCGCGAACAGGCCGAGCGCAATGGCGTCGGGTTTACAGCCCGGGAAGAGGCCGAGATCAAGCAGCCGATCCTCGACCAGTACGAGCATCAAGGCCACCCCTACTACTCCAGCGCGCGCTTGTGGGATGACGGCGTGATCGATCCGGCGCAAACCCGAGAGGTTTTGGCCCTTGGCCTGTCGGCGGCCTTGAACGCCCCTGTCGAAGCCACCCGTTTCGGTGTGTTCCGGATGTAACCCCACAGCCTTTCAGGACTGACAAACATGATGGATTTCAACACCCTCGAACTGCACACCGATCCCCGGGGCTTTGCCACCCTGTGGTTGAGCCGCGAGCAGAAGAACAATGCATTCAATGCCGAGATGATTCGTGAGCTGATTCTGGCGCTGGAGGCCGTACAAGCCGACCCTGCCCTGCGTTTTCTGGTGCTGCGCGGGCGCGGCAAGCATTTCAGCGCCGGTGCCGATCTGGCCTGGATGCAGCAATCGGCCGAACTGGACTACCACACCAACCTTGACGACGCCCGCCACCTGGCCGAGCTGATGTACAACCTGGCCAAGCTGAAAATGCCCACCCTGGCCGTGGTCCAGGGCGCGGCCTATGGTGGTGCGCTGGGCCTGATCAGTGCCTGCGACATGGCTATCGGCGCCGAAGACGCGCAGTTCTGTCTGTCGGAAGTGCGTATCGGCCTGGCACCTGCGGTGATCAGCCCCTTCGTGGTGCAGGCCATCGGTGAGCGCGCTGCCCGCCGCTACGCCTTGACGGCTGAACGCTTCAGCGGCGAACGTGCCCGGGAACTGGGCTTGCTATCGGAGTGCTACCCGCTCGCCGAGCTTGAACAGCACATCGACCTCTGGATTGACAACCTGCTGCTCAACAGCCCCCAGGCCATGCGCTCATGCAAGGACCTGTTGCGGGAAGTCAGCCACGGAGCACCGACCCTGGCTATTCGCCGTTACTGCGAAAACGCCATAGCTCGCATCCGCGTCAGCCCCGAAGGCCAGGAGGGCTTGCGCGCCTTTCTGCAAAAACGTGCCCCCAGCTGGCAAGCCGATCCATCGACCCTGGAGCCGCGTTCATGAGCGCCCCTATTCTGACATCCGTACTGGTTGCCAACCGTGGCGAAATCGCCTGCCGGGTAATGCGCACAGCCAGGGCCCTGGGCCTCACCACAGTAGCCGTCCACAGCGCGACCGATCGCGATGCGCGGCATTGCCGCGAAGCCGATATCTGCGTAGACTTGGAGGGCAGCAAAGCGGCCGACAGCTACCTGAAAATCGACAAGATCATTGCAGCCGCCAAGGCCAGTGGGGCCCAGGCCATTCATCCCGGTTATGGCTTTTTGTCGGAGAACGCAGGCTTTGCCCGTGCCATTGAAGCTGCCGGGCTGATATTTCTCGGCCCGCCCGCCAGTGCCATTGATGCCATGGGCAGCAAGTCCGCCGCCAAGACCTTGATGGAAGTGGCGGGCGTACCGCTGGTGCCGGGTTACCACGGCGAAGCCCAGGATCTGGAAACCTTTCGCCTCGCCGCAGAACGCATCGGCTATCCGGTGCTGCTCAAAGCCACGGCAGGAGGTGGCGGCAAGGGCATGAAGGTGGTCGAGGACGTCGCCCAGCTGGCAGAGGCGCTGGCCTCGGCACAGCGCGAAGCCCTGTCGTCCTTTGGCGATGCGCGCATGCTGGTGGAAAAGTACGTACTCAAGCCACGACACGTGGAAATCCAGATTTTTGCCGACCAGCACGGCAACTGCCTGTACCTCAATGAGCGCGACTGCTCGATTCAGCGCCGCCACCAGAAAGTCGTAGAGGAAGCGCCAGCACCGGGCCTGAGTGTCGAACAGCGTCAGGCAATGGGCGAGTCCGCCGTGCGTGCGGCCCAGGCCATCGGTTATGTGGGCGCGGGCACTGTAGAGTTCCTGCTGGATGCGCGAGGCGAATTCTTCTTTATGGAGATGAATACGCGCCTGCAGGTTGAGCACCCGGTCACTGAAGCCATCACCGGCCTCGACCTGGTGGCCTGGCAAATCCGCGTGGCACGAGGTGAAACCCTGCCCATCAGCCAGGCTCAGGTCCCGTTGAACGGCCATGCCATAGAAGTGCGACTGTATGCAGAAGACCCGGGCCATGATTTCCTTCCGCAAACCGGCCGTCTTGAGGTGTATCGCGAGTCGGCCGCTGGCCCGGGCCGTCGCGTGGACAGCGGTGTCAGCGAGGGCGACGAAGTTTCACCGTTCTACGACCCGATGCTGGGCAAGCTGATTGCTTGGGGTGAAGACCGCGAACAGGCACGTTTGCGCCTGATGGCCATGCTCGATGAATTCGCTATTGGCGGGCTGAAAACCAACCTGAATTTCTTGCGCCGCATTATCGGCCACCCTGCCTTCGCCGCAGCCGAACTCGATACCGGATTTATCCCACGCTACGAAGAAGAATTACTGCCTGCTGCCGAACCTTTGCCTACGGCATTCTGGTCTGCCGCTGCCCAGGCATTCAGCCAAAGCCAACCGCTACGGGTGCGCAACGATGACCCGGCATCGCCCTGGTCGGCAGCCAATGGCTTTCGTAGCGGCCTGCCGGCAAACACCTTGCTGGTTCTGGCCTGCAAGGGTGAACAGCAGGTTATCCACCTCAGTGGCAACACCACCACTTTGCGCGATGAACACTTGCTCATCGAGCAGGACGGTGTACGCCGTCAGCACCTGGCCATCCGTCGGGGCGATGCGCTGTACCTGCGCTGGGACGGTGAACTGCACTGCGTGCGTCTGCACGATCCGATCAGCGCCGTGGACGCCAGTCACACGGCCCAGGGCGGCCTGACTGCACCGATGAACGGCAGCATCGTACGTGTGCTGGTCGAGGTCGGGCAAACCGTCGAGGCCGGTGCTCAGCTGGTGGTACTGGAAGCCATGAAAATGGAACACAGCCTGCGAGCCCCCCATGCAGGCGTGATCAAGGCGCTGTTTTTCCAGGAAGGTGAAATGGTCAGTGAGGGCTCGGCACTGGTCGAGCTGGAATGAGAAAAGGCGGGTACCGTGACCGGTATCCGCCTTTTCACTTGCAGTATGGACACACCGCTTCTAAAACTTGGCAGTGGCCTGTACCACCACGCCGATAATCCGGCAGTTTTCATCAAACAGGGTTTTCGGGTAGGTCGGATTGAGTGGCTTGAGGTAACGTTGCCCGCTTTCTTCGATCAACTGCCGGAAAGTCGTGGCATCGGATTCCGGCGTAAGAGCGATGACCATTTTGCCTGGCGTGGCCTCGATGTCCGGATCAACCAGAATCATCATCCCCTGCGCAATGCTGACCCCCACCGGGGCAGTCATTGCGTCTCCCGTGACCAGCAGCCAGAACGCAGCGCCCTTGGCGTAGTGATCACTCACTTCAAACAGCGTACCGGGCGGTGCATAACCGGGCAGCAGCTTTTCGCTGACGTGACCCGCCGCTACCCAGTCGCGCACCGGGTAGCGGAATGCCGATGTGATCTCGTAGGTGTATTCGTCAACCCCGGGCTTGTCGCCCGCCTCGTTGCGCTCACGAATCACCAGGGCGACCTCAAGGTGCTCCAGCCCAAGGGCGTGAAGTACGTTGTTCATCGTCGGCAAGTCGGGTTGACGGCGTTTATTGAGCCAATGGCCGACTCCGCCCTGGGAAGCCCCGACGCGTTCGGCTAGTTTTTCTTGCGTGAGTTTCAGCTCGCGCAATTTGGTTCTGACTAAAGCGATCCATTTATCCATCTGCCGAACAATACGGATTGAATTCGACGCAACAATACACGAATTGTATTATTTACTTATAATACAAAAATACTTAATGTACTAATCTGCTTTAGCTGACTCGATCAACTCCTGAGACGCAGGTAAATCATGACTCCAATAACAAAAATCCCTTTCGAAACCGAGTCCGATGCCGGGCTTGAATCCATCAAGGACAGCATCGCGACCCAGCGTGCCCTCGACTATTATTTGAAACCTCCTGTTTCTCAACACGCTACGGGTAAGAAAATTTTCCAGGTCAGCGATGACGTGAGCCAGGAAGAAGCTCTGGTGCTGGCCTCGGATTACTTGCGCTGCGCAATTGCCAATGCGCAAAGCGCCAGCGAGCATCAGCAGGGCTCTCAACGGGATCTGCTGCTGAGCCTGCTGCTGCTTATGGAGCCATCCCGGCAATTGCTGGACAAGGCTATCGACATGCAACAACTGACTGCCCGCTGAAGTGAAAAGGCGCTGATTGCCTGCTGCGGGCACCAGCGCCCTGGCTATCACGCGTTCAGACGCTCCTGGGCGAGGCTGTCGGCAATGCGCGTGGTGTTCATGTCCTGCGCTTTAGCCCTTAGAAAGATCTGACGCAACGTCTCGCCAATGCCTTCAACGTGCTGGCGAACCTGCTCAGGCGTGCCACCGTTGTACTCGTAAGATACGTCAATAATGCCGCCCGCATTGATTGCGTAATCCGGTGCGTGCAAGCAACCCCGACGCCACAGTTCATCGGCATGGGAAGCCTTGGCCAATTGATTGTTGGCCGCACCGGCAATCACCGGTGCACGCAGTACCTGCAAGGTTTCATCGTTGATGATGGCACCCATGGCACAGGGCGAGAACACGTCGACATCGAGCCCGTAAATATCCAGTGCACTGACCGCATGGGCACCGAGTTCGTCGACAGTACGGCGCACATTGGCCTCCTGGATATCGTGAACCCACAGCTCGGCGCCCGCCTCCTTCAGGTGCCGGGCCAGGTTGTATCCCACCTGACCCAGCCCTTGAACGGCCACCCGCAGGCCCGTCAGGTCGTGGCGCCCCAAACGCTGCAACACTGCCTCACGCAGGCCAATAAAGACCCCGAGGGCGGTAGCCGGAGACGGGTCACCACTGCGCGTGCCACCGCCCAGTTGTTCGCGGGTGCCAGCACCCACCACGTGGCGGGTGCGCTGGCCCATGAGGGCCATTTCAGCAACCCCGGTGCCGGAGTCCGCCGCCGTGATGTAGCGTCCGCCCATGCTCTCGACAAAACCACCCATTGCCTGAAACAGCGCCTCGCTCTTGTCTTTGCGCGGGTCACCAATGATCACCGCCTTGCCGCCACCCAATGGCAACCCGGCCAGCGCCGACTTGTACGTCATGCCACGGGACAGGCGCAGCACATCGTTCAAGGCTTGCTGCTCGTCGGCATAGGGCCACATGCGGCAACCGCCCAGGGCTGGCCCCAGGCGCGTGTTGTGCACCGCAATAATGGCCTTGAGGCCCGTGGCCTTGTCATGACAGAACTGGACTTGTTCGTGGTGATCGAATTCGGGGTGAGCAAAAATCGGCATTGCGTTCTCTCTCTTGTTTTTAGCCAGAATGCGAGCCAGACCTTAAAGTCAGTCTGTGACCCGTGGCAAAAGAGTGAGGGTTTTACCTAGGATTTTTCTTTCTAAATTGCAGGAATTGTTCTGCTAATCTGCATGCATCATTCAAAAACAATAAGAAAACAGATCAATTCATGCAGATAAAGTTAAGCGCCATCGACCGCAAGATCCTTCGCCTGCTCCAGCACAATGCCGACCTGTCTGCCGCCGAGGTGGCGGAACGTGTGGAATTGTCGCAATCACCCTGCTGGCGGCGTATCCACCGTCTGCAAGAGGAAGGGCTGATCGAGCGCAAGGTCGCCCTGCTCAACCCGAAAAAACTCGGCCTCAATGTAGTGGTGTTCGTCAATGTGCGGCTGTCGGGCCACGGCCGTCGCCATCTGACCGAGTTTGAAGAGGCGATTACCGATTATCCCGAAGTGATCGAGTGCTACACCATGGCCGGGGACATGGACTACCTGCTCAAGGTGGTCACCCACGATATCGACAGCTACGAACGTTTTTTGCGCGATCACTTGCTGCAGAAACCACACGTACAGGAAGCCCACTCCAATATCGCCATGAGTGAGGTCAAACGCACCACGGAACTGTTACTCGATTAGGTCTGCAGGCCGCTGGATAGAGCATTGGGCCGGGGAGCGAAAAATTAATTTCGGAAAAGCGCGGGAAATAGCTTGATTTGCAAATGATAATGATTATTATTGCATGCAGCTGGTCGCGAGATCAGTCGATAATTCAAGGGACCTTAGGTCGGTCTTTTGAATTACCTCCTCATCAGGCTAATCACGGTTATTTGACCCGGCTTCTGGCCGGGTCTTTTTTTTGCGGCCAGTTATCTGGCTCTGCGTGCTTCAGGCTAATGAAGTCTGGTGTGCAGCCATTTTCTTGGGTGGCCGTCACGATAGGGTGATGATAGCAAAAGAACATCGAGAAACGGAAGCCTGAAGTCTAGGACTATAGCCGTAATGGCAATCTAGCACTTGAGAATCAATCGCAAAAACCCTACAATTGCGATGCGTCAAGGATGACGCCCCCCTTCGCTATTTCCTTCTTCCTCCCGCCTAAAATTCTGTATTGGCCTATCGCCATAGCACGGTACAGTAACGTCCACAATTATCAGATTTCGGGATTTGGACGATGACCGTGGCGCCCTCTTCACTTCATATCAGCAGCGACTTCGACAGCGGCAATATCCAGGTGCTGGATACCAGCAACCCGTTGCAGGTAAAACTTGCCATCAAGCCGGACACCAAGAGCCCGCATTTTCAGTGGTTCCATTTCAAGGTCGATGGCCTGACACCCGGTCACACCCACCATTTCCAATTGAGCAACGCCAGCCAGTCTTCCTACAATAAAGCGTGGGATGGCTACCAGGCAGTGGCGTCTTACGATCAAGAAAACTGGTTCAGGGTACCGAGCGATTTCGACGGCACATCCCTGAATATTCATTTTGCAGCCGAGCAACCTCAGGCCTGGTTTGCCTACTTCGAACCCTACAGCCGCGCACGTCATGATCAGTTGATCAAAAATGCCCTGCAGTGGTCAGGTTGCGAGCTGCTGGCCACCGGCAAGAGCGTTGAAGGTCGCGACATCCAGTTGTTGCGCAAAGGTAGCGGCGCCAGCCACAAGCGCAAGATCTGGATCATCGCCCAGCAACATCCCGGCGAACATATGGCCGAATGGTTTATGGAAGGCCTGTTGGAGCGTCTGGAGCAAGGCAGCGACCCGCAAATGCGCAAGCTGCTGGACTACGCTGATCTTTACCTGATTCCCAACATGAACCCTGATGGCGCCTTCCACGGGCACCTGCGGACCAATGCCAACGGTCAGGACCTGAACCGCGCCTGGCAAAACACCAGCCCGCAGGTCAGCCCCGAAGTGTTTTTTGCCCTGGAGCAGATGAGCCAGTACGGCGTCGATCTCTTCCTCGACATTCATGGCGACGAAGAAATCCCCTATGTGTTTACCGCAGGCTGCGAAGGTAACCCGGGCTACACCCAGCGCCTGGCAACTCTGGAAGAACGCTTTCGCACGCACCTCAGCGCCCTGACCAAAGATTTCCAGACCACCCACGGCTACACCCGCGACGAACCCGGGCAAGCCAATATGACCCTGGCCTGCAACAGCGTTGGCCAACGCTTCGACTGCCTGTCGCTGACCCTGGAGATGCCGTTCAAGGACAACAACGATGCGCCGGACCCGCAGACCGGCTGGGATGGCAAGCGTTCTAAGCAATTGGCCAAGGACGTGCTGACCACCCTTTCGACGATGGTCAGAGAGCTGCGTTAAAAGCTGCATAAGCAGTACCGGGCCCGACCAAGGGCCCTTTACCGCTGACTGGCCAGAGCCCAGGTGCATCACGTTTTGCGCTCATAAGCCGCCGACAAATCCTCGGCCCCAAGCCGATAAATCGCTATCATGCGCGACACTTTTTGTCCTGCTTACGAGTCCCGACCCTGCATATGGATACCCTCGCTAAACTGCGCGCTGGCCAACTGGCGGGCCTCAAACGTCTTGATCTGTCGTGCGGGCTGACCGAGTTTCCGGCCGAGATATTCCAGTTGGCCGACACCCTGGAAATCCTCAACCTCAGCGGCAACGCCCTGAGCAGCCTGCCCGCTGACCTGCATCGCCTGACCCGGTTACGCATCCTGTTTTGCTCGGACAATCAATTCACCGAGCTGCCGATTTGTCTTGGGCAGTGTGCGCAATTGAGCATGATTGGTTTCAAGGCCAACCGGATCGCCAACGTACCCGGTGCGGCACTGCCTCCTTTACTGCGCTGGCTGATCCTGACCGACAATTGCATCGAGCAACTGCCCGAAGAGCTGGGCCAGCGGCCACTGCTGCAAAAGCTGATGCTGGCCGGTAACCGCTTGCAGCAACTGCCCGCCAGTCTGGCCAAGTTCGAGCGTCTGGAGCTGATCCGCCTGGCTGCCAACCAGTTCAGCGAACTGCCCGACACCCTGCTGACCTTGCCGGGCCTGAGCTGGCTGGCGTATGCCGGCAACCCGCTGCGTGAAGATGCCAGCACCCGGCACCAGCCCGACACCACGCCAAATATTGACTGGTCGCAGCTCGAGCTTGAGCAAAAGCTGGGCGAAGGCGCCTCCGGGATCATTTATCAGGCGCAGTGGCGCGCACCGGGGCAATCCCTGCAACCGGTGGCGGTCAAACTGTACAAGGGCAGCATCACCAGTGATGGCTCGCCGCTCAATGAAATGAATGCCTGCATCGCGGCAGGCCAGCATCCAAACCTGATCAAGGTACTGGGCCGCGTCACGGGTCATCCCGACGATCAGGCCGCATTGGTGATGGAACTGATCGACCCGTCCTTTATCAATCTCGCGGCCCTGCCCAGCTTCGACACCTGTAGCCGCGACGTGTATGCCGACAGCACCCGTTTCACCCGAGACAGCGCCTTGCGCATTGCCCGCGGTATTGCCTCGGCGGCCGGCCACCTGCACGCGCAGGGCATCTGCCATGGCGACTTGTACGCACACAATATTTTATTCAATGCCCGGGGTGACTGCCTGCTGGGCGATTTCGGTGCCGCGTGCTTCCATGCCCTGGACGACAGCCCGAAAAGCCGGGCGCTGCAACGCATCGAAGTGCGAGCATTCGGGATTTTGCTGGGCGAGTTGCTGGAGCGGATCGACTCGGGCTTGAGCGATCAACAGCGCATTGAGCTGCAAGGGTTGCAACAGCGCTGTATTCAGCCAGAGGTACTGGCACGGCCGGGATTTGCCGAGGTTATACGGGCATTACAGTAAGTCCCGTAGCAGCTGCCTTCGTTCCTCGGCAGCTGCTACGGGATAGGCTCGATGGCTTACGCCAACGCTACAAACATGTCCTGCACGTCGTCCTGCTCTTCCAGCTTGGCCAGAAACTCTTGTACTTCGGCCATTTGCTCGTCCGTCAAACCGCTTACCGGGTTCTTCGGCTGGTAGCCCAGCTTGGCTGAAACCACGGTAAAACCTTGCTCGGGCAATGCTTTCTGTACAGCGTCGAGGTCAGTCGGCTCGGTGATGAACAAGGTCGTGCCTTCTTCTTCGCCTTCTTCGAAATCCTGGGCACCGGCTTCAATCGCGGCCATTTCAGGGTCTGCGTCCGGGGTATCAGGCTTGGCCTCGATCATGCCGACATGATTGAAGTCCCACGCCACCGAACCCGAAGCGCCCAGTTGGCCCTTGCGGAAGGCCACGCGGATTTCAGCGACGGTACGGTTGATGTTGTCCGTCAGGCACTCAATGATCAGCGGCACCTGGTGGGGAGCGAAACCCTCGTAGGTAACGCGGTGGTATTGCACGGCCTCGGTGCCGATACCGGCGCCCTTGTTGATCGCGCGCTTGATGGTGTCAGCCGGCATCGAGGCTTTTTTGGCCTGCTCATAGACCAGACGCAAGTGCGAGTTCATGTCCGGGTCGGCGCCGTTGCGCGCAGCAACCGTCAATTCCTTGGCCAGCTTGCCAAAAATCTTGCCGCGGCTGTTGGCGGCGTCCGCTTTATGTTTAACCTTCCACTGTGCGCCCATTACTCACTCTCTCAATCTGGTGTGTCGCAGCCTGTCGGCCGTCGAATGGGCGCAAGTTTATACGGCAAGAAGTCGGCAATCGACCAAAAAATCCAATTGATACCTGCTTAACCCTTGTCAGCCTTGCCCGCCGCCGCAGCAAATCTGGCCAGGCGCACATCCAGATGCCGAGGCCGGCGACCATGATCTTCGGCCCGTTCCTTGCGCCGAATGGCGTTGCGCACCATCAGCGACCCCAGGTAACGAATGGGTTCGGGCGGGAAATACCCCAACGGTCCGTTGACCAGCGGCGAGCGGGTCCAGTCATTGGCCAGCCCCAACACCAGCGAGGCGAGAATCTGCCCGCCCATATGGCAAGGCCCAACGCCGCTGCCCGAATAACCAAAGCCATAAAACACATTGCCGTGGCTGCTCATCTGACCAAAAAACGGCAAACCGGTGACAGAGCGGTCTGAAGGACCATTCCATGTCGCCTCGATCCCAACCCCGGCAAACGCCGGAAAGAACTGCTCCAGGCTTTTGCCCAGCAGCCCGGCGTAGGGCGACGGCTGATCGAACACAGGCAGCATGCGCCCGCCGTAGGCGAAGGTATTGCCACCCTTGCCCAACATGATTCGTCCGTCCGGGGTGTTGTGGTAGTAGTGCACGAATATTCTCGAATCGAGCACGGTGACACCACTGGTCAGGCCGATGTCCTGCAGCAGGTCCGGGCGCGGCTCGGTGATCAGCATGTCGCTGGAGACAATCGCCACACTGCGCTCGAACTGCGGGAATGCCCGGGCCATCCAGGCATTCATCGCGAGCACCACGCGGTCAGCACGAATGCTTCCGCCAGGCGTGCGGATCAGCGCCGGCGCGCCCTCTTCCAGCCCGGTCATTGGCGTGTTTTCGTGGATTTTAACCCCCAACTGCAAGGCCACCCGACGCAAACCACGCACCAGTTTGCCAGGCTGTACGCTGGCAGCAGCGGGAGAAAACCAGCCCTCCAGATGCTGGGCAGAACCGGCCCGGCGCTGCACGTCATCAACCGCCAGCTTGCTGAACGAGTTGATGGCCTGGCGCTCCAGCGCAGCAATCACGCCATCCGTCGATCCGATCTGGGCCTGATTGGTCGCGGTGTATAACGTGCCATCGAGGCGGTAATCAGCCTCCACACCATAGCGCTCACAAAATGCACCGATTGCGTAAATGCTCTGTTCCGAGGCTTTGACCAGCCGCACGGCCTCCTCCACGCCGAACAACCGCTCAAGGGTGAAATACTTGGCCGACCATGACAGCGCACAGCCACCGTTGCGCCCGCTGGCACCTGCGCCGCATATATCGGCTTCAATCAGCACCACATCCAGTTCAGGGCTTTGCTCCTTGAGCATGATCGCCGTCCATAACCCGGTATAACCGCCCCCCACAATGCACACCTGGGCACGGGTTTCACCCGCCAGCGCCTCGCAGGGTGCTTCATTTTCCAGGGCCAGTGCCTGTTCCAGCCAAAAAGGTCGCATGGGTCATTCTCCTGCTCAGGTGCGTAAAGGCTTGATCAGCAATGGATGATTGGGCACAAACGGGCACGCGGCTTTGAGCCCCGCAGGTCGGCTGTTCCAGTGCGGAATCAGCACCAGCGAGGAAAACAGCGCGCAGCAGGCAAATACGATAAACACCGTGACCGTGTCGAAATAACCGGGCAGCAGGCCGCCCAGAATCGCCCCGACCGAGCCGCAGCCATTGACGAACCCCGCCGCCGTGGCTCCGGCCTTGGCGGTGCCGAAATCAATGGCTGCAGCGCCGCTGATCATGGAGTCAGGCCCATACAGAGTCAGGCCCATGACAAACAGCAAGGCCACCACCAGCACCACGCTGCCGGAATGCAGTGCACCCATGAAAAACGCCAGGGAAACGGTCAGCGCCAACAGGCTCAAAATGCAGGCGGGCATGCGCCGGGCACCGAACAGCTTGTCGGAGGCCAGGCCGATCATGATCGGCCCCAGCAAACCCGCCAACTCAAAGGCCGTAGGAATAATCGCGGCGCCTACCTTGCCCACTTGCGGCATTTGCTCGAACACAATCACCGGCCCCCACAGCAGAATCGCGTAGCGTGCCGGCTTGAGCATGAAGTACGCCAGACCCAGGGTCAGCACCGTGCGATTGCGCATGATCTCGCGCAAGGGTGCCCAAACGCTGATGCGCTTTTCGGCAGCGATTTCATCGGCGCTCATTGGCGGCTCGGGCTCAACCGCCGGCAGGCCGACATCTTGCGGCGTATTGCGCTGGAAGAAAAAGAACAGTACCGCCACCAGCGCCACCACCGCCGCGCTGGAAATAAATGCCGCGTGCCAACTGCCGATCAGCGTATAGGCCCACCACCCGGCAAAGGGTGAAGCTACCAACCCGCCAAAGGCATAACAGGAACTCCACAGCCCCAGCACCCGCCCACGTTGCTGGGCGGGGAAAAAGCTGCCGATGTTTTTGCACAGCCCCGACCAGCCGGTGGATTGCGCCAGGCCCTGAACCAGCATGCAGGTGGCAAAGATCGGCAAGGTGGCGTAAGTGCCCATCACCAACGCCGCCAGTGCAGAGATGATCAAGCCGCCCAGCACCACAACCCGCGGGCCGAAGCGATCGGCGAGGATGCCCCAGGTAAATTGCCCTACGGCGTAGGCTGCCAGGTAGATGGCATCGAGGTTGGCCATTGCCATCTTGTCCAGATGAAAGCTGGGGTCATCAGCAATCCCCAGTTTGGCCACGGAAAAGGCTTTGCGAGTGAAGTAAAAGGCCGCGTAGGCCAGCCAGGTGATGGCAAAAATCTGCACGCGCCAGCGCTTGATGGTGGCAAAGGAGTTGTTCATGTCGGGTCTGACCTCAGAGGTGGAATGTGCCGGCAGAATCAGAAGAGAACGCCTGTTTTTTTATTGTGTTGAGCACTTCAATACCGCCCTTCAGACAAGAGCCGTATTTGACAGACACACCCTGAACGGCCCGTTTTTTGTTGGAGTTAGGGGCTGCACATCAGTGTGTCGCGACCCACCGTTATCGAGGACATAACGCCGGGCTGAGGTCGATCAAAGCAATTACTGACTAATAGGTAAAATCGATTTATCGTATTTCACTCATAAGCTCAGCTTGTAAGAGGTTTTTCAATGTCAGTTTCCCATGCGCAGTTGAAGGCCTTTCATGCCGTCGCCGTTCACGGCAGTTTCACACGGGCTGCCGAACGTCTGTTTTTAAGCCAGCCGGCCATCTCCGATCAGGTCAGAAAACTTGAAGAACGCTTCGGGGTGTTGCTGTTCCACCGCAACAAGCGCTCGGTGCGCCTTACCGACCTGGGTGAGCGGTTGCTGAGCATCACCCAGCGCCTGTTCGGGGTACAGGCCGAGGCCCAGGAGTTACTGCAGGACTCCCAGGCCCTGCAAACCGGCAGCCTGATCCTGGCCGTGGACGCCCCTGTTCATGTGTTGCCGCAAATCGCCCGCTTTTGCCAGCGCTACCCCGGGATCACGGTAAAAATCGAAACAGGCAACACCGACGAATGTCTGGCGCGGCTGTTCAACTACCAGGCAGACCTGGCCCTGCTGGGGCGCGATGTGAATGATGACCGGCTGCTGAGCGTGCCCTTGCGCAGCGACCCGATGGTGGCGTTTGTAGCACGCACGCACCCTTGGGCAAGCCGCCGTTCGATCTGCCTGGCCGACCTGGATGACACACCGCTGGTATTGCGCGAAGTCGGTTCGGTAACCCGGCAAACCCTGGAAGAAGAAATGAGCCAGGCCGGCCTGCGTATCCGCGCCGCGATCCAGGTAGAGGGTCGTGAAGCGGCGCGTGAAGCAGTGGTGGTCGGGATTGGCGTGGGGGTGGTGTCGGCGGCGGAGTTTGGCTCGGACTCCCGGGTGTGCGCCCTGCCCATCATCGACTGCAAAAGGCGCCTGACCGAAACCTTGGTGTGCCTGCAGGAGCAGAGCTCACGGCGGGTAGTGGCAACGTTTCTGGAGATTGTGCGGGCAGACCTGTAACACACCATTCGTAGCAGCTGCTACGCGTGTTATTCCCGCACAAATCACACCGCCAGCTCCATAAACGCCTTGATCAACCGCAACTCGGCCCGCCGTTCCATGCAGCCGAGCATATGCAGATTGACCAGCCCCGCGCCGTTGATCGGTACCGCACGCACGCGGGGGTCATGACTGACTTCCACCGACGACACAATGCCCACACCCAACTGCGCAGCGACGGCTTCGGTCACCGCCTCCCGGCTGTCCAGTTCCAGTAATACCCGTGGATTGACTCCAGCCTGCTCACAGGCATTGTCGAAAGTGCGACGGGTAATCGAGGTTGGTTCACGCAGCACCATGATCACCTGATCCAGTTGCCCGATCGCGATGCCATCAGGCAAGGCCAGCCACGGGTGGTTGGCGGGAACCAGCGCACAAATCCGCGACTCGTTCAGCGCACGCAAGGCCAGGCCCTTGCGCGGCTCCACTTCGGTCAGCACCGCCACATCGGCATGCTCCGACAGCAACGCCGCCAGGGTTTCCTGAGCGTTGCCCAGGCGCAAATTCACGGTAACCCCCGGATAACGTGCGCGCAGGCTTGCCAGCATCGGCATCACCAGATGCGGACCATCGGCCGCCACCTCAAGTCGCCCGGTGAGCAACTGGCGGTTGGCCTCCAGCATGACCTGCGCTTCATCCACCAAACCGAACATGGCCCGGGTGATGGCCGCCAGCTTGGTGCCTTCTTCAGTCAACTCCACCCGCCGCGCCGTACGCCGCAGCAAGGTGATCTGATAGTGCTCCTCAAGCGCCTTGATATGCCCGGTCACCGCCGGCTGGCTGATAAACAGCCGGGCCGCAGCCCGGGTAAAACTGCCCTCGCGGGCCACGGCATCAAACGCACGGAGCTGGAATAAATTCATTTATAAGCCTCACTGATGGCAGGCATAACAACAAACAATTTGATTGATATCAACACAAACTGCAATTTATGTCCTGTACCAAGTAGCCATCCCATGCTTGTGAGGAATTCAGAATGAGTACTGCCGCGCCGATCCTGCTGACCCCTGGCCCACTGACCACCTCGGCGCGTACCCGCCAGGCGATGATGGTTGACTGGGGCTCATGGGATGACAGCTTCAACCAGTTGACTGCCAGCCTGTGCCAGCAACTGCTGGCCATTATCAACGGCGCCGACAGCCATCACTGCGTGCCCCTGCAAGGCAGCGGCACCTTTGCCGTCGAAGCCGCCATCGGCACCCTGGTACCACGGGATGGCAATGTACTGGTGCTGATCAACGGTGCGTACGGCAAACGCTTGGCGAAAATCTGCGAAGTGCTGGACCGTCGCTACAGCACCTTTGAAACCGCTGAAGACGAGCCCACCACGGCGGCAGACGTCGACCGCCTGCTGCATGCAGACCCGAGCATCACCCACGTGGCGTTGATCCACTGCGAAACCAGCACCGGCATCCTTAACCCGCTGCCCGACATTGCCGCAGTGATCGCTCAGCACGGCAAACGCCTGATCATCGATGCCATGAGTTCCTTCGGTGCCCTGCCGATCGATGCCCGGCAAGTCCCTTTTGATGCATTGATCGCTGCCTCCGGCAAATGCCTCGAAGGTGTGCCCGGCATGGGCTTTGTATTCGCCCGCAAAGAAGCCCTGGGCAATGCCGCCGGTAACAGCCATTCACTGGCAATGGACCTGCACGATCAGCACGTTTACATGAGCAAAACCGGACAATGGCGCTTTACCCCGCCGACCCATGTGGTAGCCGCCCTGCACGAGGCACTGCTGCAATACAACGAAGAAGGCGGCTTGCCTGCCCGCCATCAGCGTTACGCCAACAACTGCCAGGCCCTGCTCGACGGCATGGCCAAACTGGGCATTAGCAGTTTTCTGCCCGAGGCTATCCAGGCGCCGATTATCGTCACCTTCCATGCGCCAAAAGACCCCCGCTATCAGTTCAAGGAGTTCTACGAGCGGGTCAAGGCCAAGGGTTTCATCCTGTATCCGGGCAAATTGACCCAGGTTGAGACTTTTCGTGTGGGCTGCATCGGCCACGTCAATCAGGCCGAGATGCAGGCAGCCGTAGACGCCATAGGCCAGGTGCTGCAGGAAATGGAAGTCTTCGATATTTGATGGTGCAGGAACAGGCTAGAACAACCCTATTTACATCGTGCGGCACAGCCCGCTCCTACAGGATTAACAGACATGAACTACACCAACCCGAGCAAGCTGCAAGCCGCCATCCTCGACTGGGCCGGCACCGTGGTCGATTTCGGCTCGTTCGCCCCAACCCAGATTTTTGTCGAAGCCTTTGCCGAGTTTGACGTGCAGGTGTCCATCGAAGAAGCTCGCGGGCCGATGGGCATGGGCAAGTGGGACCACATTCGTACCCTGTGTGATCAGCCGCAGATAACCGAGCGCTATAAAAAAGTGTTTGGCCGTGCACCGACCGACGATGACGTCACCGCGATTTATGAGCGCTTTATGCCGCTGCAGATCGAAAAGATCGCCGAGCATTCGGCCCTGATTCCCGGCGCACTGGACACCATTGCCCAACTGCGTGAGCAAGGTATCAAGATCGGCTCCTGCTCGGGCTACCCCGCGCAGGTCATGGCCAAAGTGGTTGAACTGGCCGCCACCAATGGCTATGTGGCCGACCACGTCGTGGCCACCGATGAAGTCCCTAACGGTCGCCCCTGGCCGGCCCAGGCACTGGCCAACGTGATCGCGCTGGGTATTGATGATGTGGGTGCCTGCGTCAAGATCGACGACACCGTACCGGGCATTCTTGAAGGTCGCCGCGCCGGCATGTGGACCGTGGCGCTGGTGTGCTCGGGCAACGCCCTGGGCCTGACCTGGGAACAATACAAGGCACTGGCCCCGGCAACCCTGGACAGCGAACGCAACCGCATTCACGCCCTGTTCGCCGGCTCTCGCCCCCACTATCTGATCGACACCATCAGCGACCTGCCCGCAGTGATTAGCGATATCAACCAGCGCCTGGCCAAGGGCGAGATGCCGCAGAGCAGCTGATAGCTGCAGGTTGATAGCTGCAAGCTGCAAGTTTCTGACTTGCGGCTTGCGACTGCTGTAGTCCTAGCGCTCTACCCACCCGGCAAACTGATCGATAAATTTCTGCAAAAACGGTCGGGTTTTATCCGACAGTTTACCGGATGCATCAAACGCATCACCGGCTCCTCCCAGATAGGCCTCAGGCTGCTGCATGCACGGCACATCGAGAAACACCAGCGACTGGCGCAAGTGATGGTTAGCCCCAAAGCCACCAATGGCCCCAGGCGAAACGCTGATCACCGCGCCCGGCTTGCCACTGAACACACTCTGCCCATAGGGCCGCGAACCGACATCAATGGCGTTTTTCAACACCCCTGGCACCGAGCGATTGTACTCGGGGGTCACAAACAGGATGGCATCGGCCGGGCGGATCTGATCGCGAAAAACCGTGTATGGCGCAGGTGGCGACGCACCATCAATGTCTTCGTTGTAAAGCGCCAGCTCACCGATTTCGACAATAAACAGTTTCAGGCTTGGCGGAGCCAGCTCTGCCAGAGCCTGAGCCACTTTTCGATTGAGGGAATCCTTCCTCAAACTGCCAACCAACACTGCAACGCTGTAGACCTTGCTCATGGAAAACCCCGAGTCAGTAGCTGTAGGAAGAGTAGTTATAGATGATCGGACGGCTTTCTTGCACCCCAGTTCACCCTATCGGCCTGCAAGCCTGTAAAGTAGGGGGACTATTTTTTTCACATGGTTAAACTTCCCCTGCTGAACAACGGTCTACAGAACCGCAAATTGGGTGTTTATCTCCAGAGGTTCTCTACAAATGGCGGCAGTTCTCGTTGGACAATTTCATGCAAGAGATGCGGAAGGTCGCGTCTATTCCGTGCATGAGTTTGAAGATTCACAAGCAACCGGCGATCAACCCGTAATGACCTACAAACTGGCCATTGGCGATCGTGTCAAAAAGAACGATGACAACAACTTCGAGCTGGTGCAGTCGGGTGTCATCCTGGTTCGCGACCCGTCGCCCGTCGTCGCAGCCTGACCTGCCACTCAGGGCGTACAGGTTGAAGTCAAAGGATGAGAGACGGATCAGGCTTCGCAACGCTGAAACCTCATCTGCCGGGCACTGGTGTCCGGCCTCATGATTACGATCCTTTTTGACGACAACAGACGCCGTCAAAAAGGATCAGTATTTGCGAGACAGGACACCAGTATGCGTCTACGCCACATCGAAGTGATTCAAGCCATCTTGCAAACCGGCAACCTCGGCCATGCTGCCGAATTGCTGCAATTGCCCACGGCCACCCTCAACGCAACGCTGCAGGAAGCCGAACAGCAATTGGGCTTTATGCTGTTTGCCAGTATTCGCGGGAGGCTGCAAGCCACCCGCGACACCCTTGTGCTGCAACCCCTTATCAATCAGCTGTACCAGGCACTTGAGCCTCTGCGCCAGCTGGGCAACGAGCTGCGCCAGCATCAGGAACCGGCCTTGCGCATAGCCTGCAGCGAAACCCTGGCCCAACCGCTGCTGCCTCATTGCATAGGCGCTCTCAGACGGCGCTTTCCCGATACCCCGACAACCTTGAGCAGCCAGCCTTGCGCCGAAATTGTGCGCCGTCTGTTAATGGACGAATGCGATCTGGGCTTGAGCCTGCAGCAATCGGAGCAATCCGGGATCGAATCTCAGCCACTGGTTCAAGGCAAGGTGCAGTTTCTGGCGCCTCATGGCTGGTTGTCACCCAAGCACAAATACATCGCACTGCAAGAGCTGGCGGGACAGGCAATGATCGGCCTGCATCAGCACGACCCGTTGAGCCGCCTGCTCGACAGCAAGCTGCAAGCCTTGCGTCCGGCACCGGTGGTGCAGATTCAGGTGCAGAGTTACCAGATGATGCGCAGCATGGTCGAAGCGGGAGAAGGACTGGCGCTGGTCGACCCGTTCACGGCAGTGGGTGCCAGGGCAAGCGGGCTGGATGTGTGCCCGATCTCACCGGCGATCCCGGTGACGCTCTATGCGCTTACACGCAAAGGCACCCGGCACGGGCTGGCACTGGATGCCTTGCTGGAGATTGTGCGGCAAAAGGCCGAGGCATTGCTGGCGGATCAGGGCTTGGTGGTGCTGTAGAACATGATCCCTGTAGCAGCCGCCGAACGCAGCCTCGCAGAGCTCGACAACTGCTACAGATCCCTGCGCTCAAATATCAAATACCAGAAAATAGCCACTTCACGGGTCTGCGGGTCAATACCGCGATAGCGCAAATCATCGATGCCCCCTACCTGATACCCGCAACGCTCATACAACCGGCAGGCGCCCAGGTTGTTGTTCTGGGTCTCGAGCATGATCCCCGGCAGGTTTTTTTTATGGCTCCAGAACCTCACCACTTCCAGCAATGACCTGGCCACACCGTGGCGACGGGCGCCCGCGATAACGGCCAGTTCATCGACATGGGCAAAGCCGTTCCAGTGGGTGCTTACCACCACATGCCCCACGGGCTGGTTGTCCAGGTACGCCATAAAGATGTCGCTGCACTTGCCACCGCGGTAGCTGGCGAACTCATCCGGGTCGATGCCGTAGCACTTGCGATAGGGCGTAATCAGCTCCAGCGGCCAGTGCTCGACCTTTTTATACCGGTCGGCACGGGCATAGGCACGAACTTCAAAGCTGAAATCGTTGCACCAGACATAGGGCGCAAAACCCTCGTCGGCCAGGCGTACCGAGACTTGAGGGTCTTGGGGGTTGATAACCAGATGCATGAAAAATCCTTCTTTCCTGTCGTCGACGCTGACAATAAGCGGCAGCGGCAGTCAGGTAGGCGCCAGGTTACTGCAGCGTCTGCCCTTTCGCGTCGAGGAGTTGCGCCCACAACGACGGGCCGCCAGCCGATTTGGCAATGGCTTCAAGTCGAGCCGCATGCTCGGTCAAGTCGCTTTCACTTGCACGAATAATCCGGCCCGGTTGACGGTCCGCCGACAGGCGGCGAATTTCGCTGGCCTGATTGCCCGACCCCTCACCCGAGCCATTACCGTCAGAAGCATTCCCGGCCAACGACAGGCTGGTCTGGCCACCGGTCATGGTCAGGTAAACGTCGGCCAGGATCTCGGAGTCGAGCAAGGCGCCGTGCAGCTCACGGCCCGAGTTGTCGACACCATAGCGTTTGCACAGCGCATCGAGGCTGTTGCGCTGGCCCGGGTGACGGGCCCGTGCCATGGCCAGGGTATCGAGGATGGTGCAGTGCTGAGTCAGGTCGGCGCGATCGGTCTGGCCGATCAGGGCAAACTCGTTGTTGAGGAAGCCCACGTCAAACGCAGCGTTATGAATAATCAGCTGTGCGCCCTTGATGAATTCGAAAAACTCATCGGCGACTTCAGCAAAACGCGGCTTGCCCACCAGGAATTCATTGGTAATGCCGTGGACGCCAATGGCGCCTTCGTCACTTTCACGGTCGGGTTGCAGATACACGTGAAAATGGCGACCGGTCAAACGGCGCCCCATCAACTCGACGCAACCGATCTCGATCACCCGGTGGCCGTCGGTGACCGGCATACCGGTGGTTTCGGTATCGAGTACAACACTACGCATGCTTGATTCCCCGTACCTGATCGACCCCACGATTGGCCAACTGGTCGGCGCGCTCGTTGCCGGGATGGCCGATGTGACCGCGTACCCACTGCCATTTCACGGTGTGACGACTGACCTGCTCATCGAGCAGCTTCCACAGGTCGGCATTTTTTACCGGCTCCTTGGAGGCGGTTTTCCAGCCGCGTTTTTTCCAGTTGACCATCCACTCGGTGATGCCTTTCATCACATACTGCGAGTCAGTCACCAGCAGCACCTCACACGGACGCTTGAGCTCTTCAAGCCCTCGAATGGCGGCCATCAGTTCCATGCGGTTGTTGGTGGTATTGGCCTCGCCACCCCAGAGCTCTTTCTCGACACCCTGGCAGATCAGCAAGGCACCCCAGCCACCCGGGCCAGGATTGCCCTTGCAGGCACCATCGGTGAACATTTCAACGCTATCAATCATTGCAAACTATCCAGGTAAGGCTGCTTATGGCCTGACCATCAGCAATGGCCAGCACCTGAGCCGGGCAAACCCGGCCCAACATAAATTTAGGAGTCTGTGTGGCGCCGATTGACCTTGGCCATCTGCAAGGGAATCAGCTTGCCCATCGGTTCCCGGCGCATCGGGTTGACAGGGCGCAAGCCCACCACCATTTTGCGAGCAACCAATACATAGAAGCCGCCACCTGCCAATTGCCAGCTACCGGCCTTGCGTTCCCAGCCGGACAAGCGGCTTTGCCACACTTTGGAAGCAAGCGGCGGACGATAGCACCCGAAGCGGCGTTTCTCCAGCGCAAAGCCCAGCAGGTTCAGCCAGTCGGCGACCCGTGAAGGTGAGATACAGCGTGCCTTGCGCAGGGCATCCTTGGCGAAGACATGGCGCAAGCCCCAGCTGCTCCAGGGGTTGATCCCGACAATCAGCAGGTGCCCGCCAGGGCGTACGCTGCTGGCCGCTTCGCGCAACAGACCGTGGGGCGACAGACAGAAATCCAGCCCGTGCTGCAGCACCACCACGTCGGCAGCGTGCTCGCACAATGGCCAGGCCTGTTCTTCGCAGATGATTTCAACACCCGGTAATGGCGCGCCCAGGCGTACGTTGCGCTGAACCTGCGGGGCCTTGGGCGGGGTGTCGGCAGCAGGGCCGTAATGCACCAGATAGCCGCCGAAAAAGCGTCCCAGCTCGTCCTCAAGCACCCGTTGCTCATCTTCGAGCAACAACTGCCCATGGGGGCCAGACAGCCACTCACGCGCCGAACTGATCAGTGCCAGCCACTCAGGATCAGCCTGAGCCAATGCTTTATCGGTCATTGCTCCTCCAACTCGCCCTTTATCTGTCGCAAGCCCTGACGACGCGACTCGCAATAAAACGTCAACAGCCCCTAAGATGCGCCATTGTTTCACACTTGGGAATTGCACCATGTTACAGATCGACGCCCTGCCCGCCTTCAACGACAACTACATCTGGTTGTTACAGGACACTACCCAAAAGCGCTGCGCCGTGGTCGACCCGGGTGATGCCGCGCCTGTTCTGGAGTGGCTGGCCAGGCACCCGGACTGGGTCCTCAGCGACATTCTGATCACCCATCACCATTTCGATCATGTAGGCGGTGTCGCGCAACTTCACGCACACACTAGCGCGAAGGTCTGGGGGCCGGCGCTTGAGACCATACCGGCCCGACAAGTGGCACTCAACGACGGCGACCGCATCGAGGTACTGGGCCTTGAGTTCCAGATCCTGCTGGTACCCGGCCATACGCTTGGGCATATCGCCTACTATCACCAAGACCCGACGGCGCCCCTGCTGTTCTGTGGCGACACCCTGTTCGCCGCGGGTTGCGGCCGACTGTTCGAGGGCACCCCGGAACAGATGCATCACTCCCTGACTCGCCTGGCCGCGCTGCCCGCCCACACCGGCGTGTACTGCACCCACGAATACACCTTGAGCAACCTGCGCTTCGCCCAGGCCGTGGAACCGAACAACCCGGATATTGCCGCGCGTGTAGCGCAAGTCACGCAGTGGCGGGCTGAAGGTCGTATCAGCTTGCCATCATCTATGGCACTGGAACTACGCACAAATCCCTTTCTGCGAGTCCACGAAACATCTGTTAAAGAAAAAGCTGACGAGTGGAACTCCCGCGACAACGACTCGCCCAGTGCGGTCTTCGCCAGCCTGCGCAGCTGGAAAGACAGGTTCTAAAACCGGCCGCGGTCAGAACAAAAATTCTCAACAGTTGACCGCGCCCCCCCTGCTTTCTAGAATCCCCCGACATTTTTTCCTGACTTTTTTCAAAACAATGTCGTCATTTAAAGGTAACTCCATCAATTCAGACGCATTGACGCGCATGGTCAAAGCCATTGCGGTGGCTGTCTGCGCCACGCTCGCGGGCTGCCAGTCCATGGATCATTCGGCGCAGACCACGGAGCGGGCCAGCCTTAAAATCGCCAAACGCATTCCCCAGGATCCACTCTGGCTCAGCCAGAAGCCCAGCCCCCTCCCCCCTCAAGATGTGTGGGAGCGCATGCGCCAGGGTTTCAAGTTGCAGGACGGCCAGAACGTCAACCCCCGAATTGAACAACAGCGCCTGTGGTTTGCGAGCAACCCGTCGTTTCTCGAGAATGCGGGCGAGCGCGGCAGCCTTTATATCCACTACATTGTAGAGCGCCTCGAAGAACGCAATATGCCGCTGGAACTGGCCCTGCTGCCAGCCATTGAAAGCGCCTACAACCCAATGGCGTATTCACATGCAAATGCGGTCGGGCTCTGGCAGTTCATTCCGTCGACAGGCCGCTACTTCAACCTGCGTCAAACCCGTGCCTACGATGGTCGCCGTGACATTACCGCCTCGACGCTGGCAGCCCTGAACTACCTGAACCGTCTGCATGACATGTTCAACGGCGACTGGCTGCTGGCCCTGGCGGCCTACAACGCTGGCGAAGGTACCGTCAGCCGGGCCATCGAGCGCAACGAAAAGCTCGGCCTGCCGACCGACTACTGGAACCTGCCACTGCCGCAGGAAACCAAAGACTACGTGCCAAAACTGCTGGCCCTGTCACAAGTGGTTCTGGCCCCTGAAGCCTACGGCATCAACCTGAACCCGATCGCCAACGAACCCTACTTCGAAATGGTCGAGATCAAACAGTCCATGGACCTGTCCCGCGTGGCAGCCCTGGCCGAAATCGACGAAGACGAAATGTTCCAGCTCAATCCGGCCTACAAACAGCGCGCCACCACCGATGGCCCCCAGCATCTGCTGGTACCTACGGCCAAAGCTCAGCTGTTGACTGCCAGCCTGTCCAATCTCAGCTCCGACCAACTGGTCAGTCTGCGCCCCAACAAGCCGGTATTTGACAAGGTTGCAAGCACATCCCCAGCTCGCCTGAACCGCAAGTACCGGGTCAAGAGCGGCGACAACCTGACCCTGATTGCCAAGGCCAACAAGGTCAATGTCAAAGACTTGCAACACTGGAACAAGCTCAGCGGCAACAACCTCAAGGCCGGCCAGGTCCTGGTGATGCAGGACACACGCAAGCCCTCGGGCAAAAAGCCGACCCAATACAAGGTCCAGAAAGGCGACTCGCTGTATATGGTGGCCAAGCGTTTCAACGTTGAAATGCAGCATCTCAAGCGCTGGAATCCAAACAGCGCAAAAGCCCTCAAGCCGGGGCAAATGCTGACCGTTTCCAAACCCCGATAAGCACAGCGCTGACATCCCCCGCGGGCAAGCTGATTCCTACACAAAAGTAGGCCGCAGCTTGCCCGTCGTGCTTACCAGCGTGGCCTTTTTCCTACAGATACAAGCTGTTACTGTACGGAAACCTTAAGCCCAATGCCTGGATCGGATCTCTGACTTGACGCGTCCCCTCCTTACGCTATTTATCTGCCTGGCCTTGAGCTTCACCGCCAGCGCAAACCTGAGCGAAAGCCACGGTTATGCGCAGTTCGGCACACTCAAGTACCCCGCCACCTTTACCCATTTCGACTGGGTAAACCCTGACGCCCCCAAGGGCGGCACCTTGAAGGTCATGGCGTTCGGCACGTTCGACACGATCAACCCCTACACCTTCAAAGGCACCAGCCCGGTTTCGACTCCCAACTTCCTGCAGTACGGGGTCAATGAACTCAACGAAACCCTGATGGCCGGTACGGGCCAATATGCCCCCTCCGGCGATGAGCCAACATCCAGCTATGGTTTGATCGCTCAATCAGTGGAGTACAACGAGGACCGCAGCTGGGTCGTCTTTAACCTGCGACCCGAAGCCCGCTTTCATGATGGGACGCCGATCACTGCCTACGATGTTGCCTTCTCCTACGACCTGTTACTAAAAGAAGGTCATCCGCAGTACCGCACCAATCTTCAGGAAGTCCAGCGGGTCGATATCCTGGGCCCCAAACGAATTCGTTTTGTCTTCAAGCGCTCAGGCAACCCGTTGCTGATTTTGCGCCTGGGCGAACTGCCCGTGTTGCCCCAGCATTACTGGGTAAAGCGCGACTTCAAAGCCACCACCTTCGAGCCACCGCTGGGTAGCGGCCCCTATCGCATTACCCGGGTTACCCCCGGGCGCCAACTGGTCTTTGAGCGCGTCAAGAACTGGTGGGGCGCCAACCTGCCGGTCAACCGCGGCAAATACAACTTCGACCGGGTTGAAGTGGAGTTCTACCGCGACAGCGATGTCGCCTTCGAGGCGTTCAAGGCCCGCGAGTTCGACATTTACATCGAGCACCAGGCCAAGAACTGGGCCAATGGCTATAACTTCCCGGCGGTACGCCGCGGCGATGTCATCAAGGCCGAAATTACCCACCAGATCCCGACACAAACCCAGGGGCTGTTTATGAACAGTCGCCGCGCCACCTTTGCGCAAAACAAAACCCGTGAGGCCCTGGGCCTTATGTTTGATTTTGAATGGACCAACCGCACCCTATTCAACGGCGCCTACCAGCGCGCCGTGAGCCATTACCCCAACAGCGAATTCTCGGCCAGCGGCATTCCCCAGGGGCATGAATGGCTGATGCTGTCACCCTGGCGCAGCCAACTACCGCCCGAACTGTTCAACCAGGCCTTTACCTTGCCGCAAACCGACGGCCGCGGCATCCCCCGCGCAACTCTGCGCCAGGCACTGGCACTGCTGGATGAAAGCGGCTGGAAACTGTCGGGCCAGCGCCTGGTCAATAGTGAAGGCAAACCCCTGCGTTTCGAAATATTACTGGTAAACCCGAACCTTGAGCGCATCCTGCAACCCTATGTGGAGAACCTGGCCAGTATTGGCGTCGATGCCCGGCTGCGCACCGTGGATCGCGCGCAATACAAGCAGCGCCTGGACCAGTTCGATTTTGACATGATCCTGATGACCCTTGACCAGACCCTGAGCCCCGGCCTTGAACAGTGGCAGTACTTCCACTCCAGCCAGGCCAACGTCAAGGGCAGCAAAAACTATGCAGGGGTAGCCAGCCCGGTGGTGGACCAACTGCTCGAGCGCCTGCTGGCCGCACGGACCCGCGACGAGCAATTGTCTGCCGGCCAGGCCCTGGACCGCGTGTTGCTTTGGCAGCACTACATCATTCCCAACTGGTATCTGAACTATCACCGCCTGGCGTACCGCAACCGGTTCGCCTTTGTGACTACGCCGCCCTGCACCCTGGGCCTCAGCGCGTGGTGGCTTAAGCCTACGGAGAAAAAACAATGATGCCTTTGCGTACATGGCTAAAGCCCCTTGCCAGCTTGTTGTTTGCCGGTTTTGCCTGCACGGCCATGGCCGCTCCCCAGCATGCCTTGACCCTCTATGACGAGCCGCCGAAATACCCTGCCGACTTCAAGCATGTCGACTACGTCAACCCGCAAGCCCCCAAGGGCGGTACCTTTCGCAAGTCTGCGCTGGGCAGCTTTGACAGCCTCAACCCGTTTATCAATAAAGGCGTGCCAGCCGACGACATTGATCTGACCTTCGATACCCTGGCCCGGCAAACCCTCGACGAGCCTTTTACGTCCTACGGCCTGATTGCCGGGAAAATCGAGAAAGCCCCGGATAACAGCTGGGTGCGGTTTTACCTGCGCCCGGAAGCGAAGTTCAGCGATGGCCATCCGATTCGCGCCGAAGATGTCGTGTTCAGCTTCGATACCCTGATGAAAAGTGGCTCGCCGCTGTACAAGGGTTATTACAGCGATGTCGACCAGGCCATCGCGGAAAACCCGCTGCAAGTGAAATTCACCTTCAAGCACAACAAAAACCGTGAACTGCCGCTAATCCTTGGCCAGCTCCCGGTTCTGCCCAAGCACTGGTGGGAAACCCGCGACTTCAACAAGGGCAACTTGGAAATCCCGCCCGGCAGCGGCCCCTACACCATCGCCGAGATCAAGCCCGGGCGCTCGATCCGCTACGAGCGCAACAAGGACTATTGGGGCAAGGACCTGCCCATCAACAAGGGCCTGTACAATTTTGATGCCATCACGGTCGATTACTTTCGCGACAACAGCGTTGCCTTCGAAGCCCTCAAGGCCGGTCAGTTTGATTACTGGCTGGAGATCAGCGCCAAAAACTGGGCCGGAGCCTACAACTCTCCGGCATTTACTCAGGGCCGCCTGAAAAAAGAAGAAATCCGCAACCACAATCCAACAGGCATGCAGGGATTTGTCTTCAACCTGCGCAGGCCAATGTTCCAGGATGTGCGCGTACGCGAGGCACTAAGCCTGCTGTTCGACTTTGAATGGGCCAACAAGCAACTCTTCAACGGTGCCTATGCGCGCACTGGCAGCTACTTCGAAAACTCGGAAATGGCCGCCAAGGCGCCGCCGACCGAAGCTGAACTGGCCATTCTGGAGCCCTTGCGCGGCCAGATTCCCGAGCAGGCGTTCAGCCAGGTGTTCAAACCCAGCGTCACCGACGCCAGCGGCATGATTCGCGAGCAACAGCGCCGCGCCTACCAACTGCTGCAAGACGCCGGCTGGCGCATCGTCGATGACAAGATGGTCGACGCCCAGGGCAAGCCGGTGAAGATCGAATTCTTGCTGGCACAAACCGAATTCGAGCGCATCCTTCTGCCGTTCAAGCGCAACCTCAGCGACCTGGGCATCGATTTGCAGATTCGCCGGGTCGACACCTCCCAATACCTCAACCGCCTGCGCTCAAGGGATTACGACATGATTGTCGGCAGCTTCCCGCAGTCCAGCTCACCCGGCAGCGAGCAGCGCGAGTACTGGGAATCACAAAGTATCGACAAACCCGGCAGCCGAAACTTTATCGGCCTCAAGGACCCGGCCATCGACCAGTTGACCGAGGGCCTGATCAACGCCGAGTCACGGCAAAGCCTGATCAACCATGCCAGGGCGCTGGACCGTGTGTTGCAGTGGGGCTTCTACGTGATCCCCAACTGGCATATCAAAACCTGGCGCGTGGCCTACTCGAACCATATCGGCCATCCCGAAGTTACGCCCAAATACGATATCGGCACCAACACCTGGTGGGCCAAACCTGACGCAAAACCTGCGCCCTCTACCAAACCTTCAAGCGCAAGCCAGGAGCCTTAAATGCTGGCTTATATTTTCAGGCGACTGCTGCTGATCATTCCGACACTGTTCGGGATTCTGTTGATTAACTTTATCATTATCCAGGCGGCCCCCGGCGGCCCGGTTGAACAGATGATCGCCAAGCTCGAAGGCTTTGACGGCGCCACCAGCCGCATCGCCGGTGGTGGTTCGGAAGTGTCGGTGGCGGGCTCCAACTACCGTGGCGCCCAAGGGCTGGATCCGGAACTGATCAAGGAAATCGAAAAGATGTACGGTTTCGACAAGTCGGCGCCGGAACGCCTGTGGATCATGATTAAAAACTACGCCCGACTGGACTTCGGCGAAAGCTTCTTCCGCGACGCCAAGGTCATCGACCTGATCAAGGAGAAAATGCCGGTCTCCATCTCGCTGGGGTTGTGGAGCACCCTGATCATGTACCTGGTGTCGATCCCCCTGGGGATCGCCAAGGCCACGCGCCACGGCAGCCACTTTGATGTCTGGACCAGTTCACTGATCATCATCGGCTACGCCATCCCGGCCTTTCTGTTTGCCATCCTGCTGATCGTGCTGTTTGCCGGGGGCAGTTACCTGGACTGGTTCCCCCTGCGCGGCCTGACGTCCAACAACTTTGACGAACTGAGCCTGGGCGGCAAGATTCTCGATTACTTCTGGCATCTGGCATTGCCCGTTACGGCACTGGTTATCGGCAACTTCGCCACCATGACCCTGCTGACCAAAAACAGCTTTCTCGACGAGATCAACAAACAGTATGTAGTCACTGCCAAAGCCAAGGGCCTGACCAACCACCGGGTGCTCTATGGCCATGTGTTCCGCAATGCCATGCTGCTGGTTATTGCCGGTTTCCCGTCGGCCTTTATCGGAATTTTCTTTACCGGCTCACTGCTGGTCGAAGTGATTTTCTCCCTCGATGGCCTGGGCCTGATGAGTTTCGAGGCCGCGATCAATCGCGACTACCCGGTTGTCTTCGGCACCCTGTTTATCTTTACGCTGGTCGGGCTGGTGGTGAAGCTGATCGGTGACCTCTCATACACCCTGGTCGATCCGCGTATCGACTTTGAAAGCAGGGAGCATTGAGATGAAGCTATCCCCCCTCAATCGACGCCGTTTTGCCCGTTTCAAAGCCAACAAGCGTGGCTGGTGGTCGCTGTGGATCTTCCTGGTGCTGTTCGGGCTGAGCCTGAACGCCGAGTTCATTGCCAACGACAAACCCTTGGTGATCAATTACGACGGGGAGTGGTATTTCCCGGCGCTCAAGCGCTATCCAGAGACCGACTTCGGCGGCGAATTCCCCCTCGAAGCCAACTACAAAAGCCCGTATATCCGTGAACTGCTGGCCAAGAAAGATGCCTGGGTTGTGTGGCCACCCATCCCCTACAGCTATCAAAGCATCAACTACGACCTGAAAGTCCCTGCCCCTGCCCCGCCCTCCGCCGAGAACTGGCTGGGCACCGACGACCAGGGCCGCGACGTGCTGGCCCGAGTGATTTATGGCTTTCGCATATCGGTGCTGTTCGCCCTGACCCTGACGGTACTGAGCTCCATCATCGGCGTGATCGCCGGGGCCTTGCAGGGCTTTTATGGTGGCTGGGTCGACCTGGCCGGTCAGCGCTTTCTGGAAATCTGGTCAGGCTTGCCCGTGTTGTACCTGCTGATCATTCTCGCCAGTTTTGTGCAGCCCAATTTCTGGTGGCTGCTGGGCATCATGCTGCTGTTCTCGTGGATGAGCCTGGTGGACGTCGTGCGCGCCGAATTCCTGCGTGGGCGCAATCTGGAGTATGTGCGCGCCGCCCGCGCCCTGGGCATGCAGGACATGGCCATCATGTACCGCCACATCCTGCCCAACGCCATGGTCTCCACCATGACCTTTATGCCGTTTATCCTCACTGGCGCCATCGGCACCCTCACTGCCCTGGACTTCCTGGGCTTCGGCCTGCCCCCGGGCGCACCGTCGCTGGGCGAACTGGTGGCCCAGGGCAAGTCCAACCTGCAAGCGCCCTGGCTGGGCATCAGTGCATTCGCAGTGCTGGCCATCATGCTCAGCCTGCTGGTGTTTATCGGTGAGTCCGCTCGCGATGCCTTCGACCCGAGGAAATAAGATGACGCAGGACAATCTGATCGAAGTGCGCGACCTCAGCGTCGAGTTTGTAGCGGGTGAC
>Ga0256410_1000151_pt1 | contig 91006 bp, 92 predicted proteins | sample PhyWR1_FD_185983 | JGI IMG/M metagenome (GOLD analysis project Ga0256410, IMG submission 185983) | Leaf surface microbial communities from wheat plants in UC Gill Tract Community Farm, Albany, California, United States - DLSL W.R1 | ecosystem: Host-associated > Plants > Phyllosphere >... | reverse complement strand
GCTTAAGGTATATTTCTCGACGTTCTAGCAAGTTGTAACGCCTAGTCGGGGCGTAGCGCAGTCCGGTAGCGCACTAGCATGGGGTGCTAGGGGTCGAGTGTTCGAATCACTCCGTCCCGACCATATTCTGTAAGGGGATCAAGTACTTAGGTGCTTGATCCCCTTTCTCGTTTCTGGCCTGCGCAAAACTGGCGCAAAATGCGCGCAAAACTATCCGGTGATTTCACTGATATTCAGGTCTGGAATCGCATCCGACCAGATCACATCTGCGTGGTCTTTCTGGTAGTTCTTGGTCATGGTCTCGCTGGCATGGCCTGCAATGGTCTGGCCATCTTTACCGGCTCTTTTGTACAGGTGCAGCGACAGCGCGCGCACTTCGTGAAAGCCCGGCATTTCCTCTTCTTTCCATTCCGCATAACAGCCAGCAAGTTCCCGCGCCTCTTTAAAAGAGCGCGTTAGAAAGCGATCCTCAACCTTAGTCCAGTGCTCTTTAGTCTGCGCCTGCTTCTGCAGCAGTCGTTGCGGCTTGCGATGAATCAGGAAAGGGGAGGCGATGCTGTCCTGGCAGCGGGTTATGACGGTCTGCAGTTCGTCAGTCACCTTGAAACGTATCCACGCAGTATCACTGGCCTTGGCAGTTTTCTTTTGTACCAGGTAGAGGAAGCCATCCTGAACACCGTCAAAGCGCATGTCCAGAATATCGGAGCGACGTTGAGCAGTGATCAGCGCCAAGTCTATGGCGTTGCGCAGCCAGGGTGGTGCCACCTCCCTGATCGCCTTCAGGCCTTCCACGGTATGGCGTTTGCGTTGCTTCTTCTCGATACGGTTGATGGTGCTCGATGCCGGGTTGTCGGGGCATAAGCCCTTGGATGCGGCATGATTGAAGATGTCCACCAGCAGAGCGCGACTTTGATTGGCGCTCCTTGGGGTCAGTGTGTCCAGCAACTCGGCAACCATACGAATGGTTATTTGATCGACGGCTTTGCCCTCAAAATGCTTTCGGAAGCGTCTTAAGTGAACGGCGTACAGTCCGAGCGTACCCTTGGCCAACTCGCGGGGAGGCAAGATCTCGGCTTCGTATTTATCCAGAAAACCTGCAAACGAGCCCGATGGATTACCCATGACAGAGCGGACCAGATCGGCGCCTTGCATAAAGGCCAGGTTGAGCTGTTTTGCGGCATCAATGGCCCTGATCCGATCGGTGCCGAATTGAAACCACTTACCGTCGCTGGGGCGACGGTAGCGGTAGGTCGAGCGGCGTGGATCAAAGTACAGGTTCTGCGGCAGGTGTTTGTTCGCACTATTGCGTGGCCGTGGAGCCATCAGGCAACTCCTCTTAGCACCATCGCGACCAGATCGTTGCCGTCAGCTATGTTCAGTGCGTTCCAATCCACATACCAGAGCGAGCCTATCTGCTCGCCCGGCAGCTTTCCGTTGCGGATGTAATTGCGTATGGCTTGCGAGCAGAGCGGTGTCCCGTTCTCACCCCATCGGCGGCGTTGATATTCGCTAATTTTGATCAGCTCTTTACGCATGGCCAACCCCTTTAATAGCGGTGTCTGGGTGCGTATACCCCACCACAAGCTGCGCGAGCGGGCGATTTTTAGCGTTTAGCCGGGCATCAAGGTGGTCTGCCTCGCGCAGCTTTATGTGGGGTATAAGCACCCCTGCAGTGGCGCGAAAAGCTTTAGTAATGTCTGCTGCTGCGCAGCAGAGACTGTTTTTTACAGGCGTGTCGATCCCGTTGGCATTGCGGAGCAAAGCGGGCAGGGGCAAGGGGTTGGTCAGTGAGTGCGTCATGCCGCTTTACTCCGGGTGCTAGCTTCGGGTTGATGCTTGCGGCCATCGGTCAGGCCGTTGCGGTAGCCGAGCCAATAGAGCAAGGCCGCGCTCAATATCAAAAAGATCAGTGCGCTGATCTGGTTAGGGATCATGTGGTGTGCTCCTGGTGCGTCGCTGGTGGTGGCAGCGTGTGGCTAGTCGTCTTTATCCGGTGAGTCGCTTTGCGGTCTGGCCAGCTCCTCATCAGCCTTGTAGGCACGAATATCAATCAGCGCGGCAACGTGGCGGATGTGAGCGAACTTCGGCGCCTTGCGGCTGCTGTCGAGCGTGATTACGGGCAATTGAATCCGGCCGCTGATGATCTCTGCCGCAAACGACTGCTCGTTGAGGTGCCGAAAGTACTGCACGCGCAGCTTGTCGAGGGGGATCAGCACATCACCGAAGTTGCGATAAAGCAGTTCAACGGTGGCCGGGTCCGGTGCCGGCAGCAGCCGCAGTGGGTTTTGATTGGAATTACTCATGGGCTGGCGTGCTCGGTTTGGGATGAAGGCGGGCCGGGTGGTTCCAGGCATTCAGGCAGTGGCGCTTGGTCAGTTCGCGCAAATGCTCCGGCACTTCAAGGAGCGCAGCGTTGCGCTCCTCGCGTGTCGGCATGGCCACGATCTGCCGAGCGTATTCTCTAGGCCACGTCACGGTTATCAGCCGGAATTGCTGGAAGGGCCAGGCCCAACTGCTCGGCCAGCCAAGCGATGCCGGGCTGACGTACCCGGGTTGATTGGCTGTACTGCATACCGAGTTCAGCGTGGAACCAGTTGCTGTCCTTTATCCGCAAATACTCACGGTCCCGAACCGGGAAGGCAGGCAGGTTGCGCTCGTTGAGCAGTCCTTTTTCGCGCATCAACTTGATCAGTTTTGGCCGGGTAGTTCCCAGGCACGCCGCGGCTTTGGCGAGGGTGCGTTCCATAACACCCCCTAGGCTGCGAGCGCGGCAGGAGTTGCCGACGCGACCAAGTGATCGAGCGACTGCAGCAGCCGGCTAAAGCTGTGCTGGTCGTCGCCATAAGCGGTAAAGCACTGAGTGCGCGGGCAGCTGTCGCCGGCGACTAGAATCGCAGTGATGCCTTTGCGACTCTGCGTGCGATGCACTGCCAGGCTCACAGCCTCATCCAGACCGACATCGAGCAGCAACGAGCCGCCATTGCGTATCAGCTGGAGCAGCTGCTCTTGTTGATTGGCATCCAGTAGTTGGCCGCGGTCGACAGATTCAGCGCGTACGCGCGGTGTTGCAGCCTCGGCAGTGTCCATACGGCCATTGGCGATCGATTCAATAAAGTCAGCGAGCACCCGGTGTGTGTATTTGTCAGGGTTATGCACCGTTAGGCTATGTTTCTCATCGCTGGCAACAACGGTGAAAAGTGTGCTGGAGGAGCCGCGCTCAACCTGTAGCACGAAGATCCACGGCAGGTTGGTATTTTTGAAGCTGCTCGAGTGGTGAAACGTGCCGTTCAAATTGACCTGCGCAGCCAGCAGCCGAAGGGTTTTATCAGCCAAAGAAAATCGGTTCATGCTGCATGCCCTCCGTTGTTCGGATCAAGCGGGGCAGGGCGGTTGCTGTACGGGACCAGCCGGGGTTTGTGGTTGTGGAGGATGACCAGGCAGCCGGTGGTGGCTTGCAGCTGCTCGATCAGTAGACGGTTACTGGCGCACGCAGGGTGGACGTGCAGGGTTGCAGTGGTGTGCATGGTATTGCCTCGCTCTGTGGTGGGAGAGTGAAGACAATAATTAACCTTTAGGGTTATCTTTGCAACCTTAAAATTCATCTTTTGGGTTTTTTTCGTTTCTTCAGTTATTTTTCACTGTGCCGCGAAAGCGGGGAAAGTAATAAAGTCATTGCAAGCGATGTGGAGGCCGCCGAGAATGTAAAAAAGGAGATTTAATGTGAATCAGGAAGCTAAAGTTAGCCCTTCAGAAACTGAAGTTGTAGAAACCGCAGAACTAGCGCTATCTAGAGTCGAAGTTTTATTCGCCATTACAGCTAGCCTAGATCGCGATCATGACCTCACCGGTAGCCCGTTCAAGGCGAAAACGGGAGAGCCCTGGGTTTTAGGTGACTCTACAGCTCAAAAATTTGTAGAAAAAATTGAAGAAAAATTCCGCAAGAAAAATAAATTACACGGTTTTTTTTCTGGCACTATTTGGCATGCAATGCCAGAAGCAATCAAAAAGCTGTTGGCGGTCGAATGTGACCACCTTGAATTTTCAGCCGCTGTAATGAAACTTTTAGAAACATCCTCTAATGATGTTGCTGGTGGCAATCTAAGTGGTGGGCATGTTGTTTTCATAATGTATCGCGATCGTGTTAAAAAGTCAGAGGTCGTTGAAGGGGATGTTGATCATGGCAGGCTGTTAGTGGTCATGGTTGGGAATAAAAGTGGATTTGAGTTTGATAAAGAAAATCTCCAGCCAAAAAGTCTCACTTCAATTGATATAAATGCGTTAAGGCAGGCAGCCCTCATTGATATGAACTTGTTTGATGTTTCATATCCTGAGAATTCTGGGGATGCTTATCTTCGTTTTATTCAAGGGCAGTCGCGGAGTGATTTTTTTAAAACTGCGCTAGGATGTATGGAGTCTCCAAGTAATAAAGCTAGTGTCGATAATATTTATAAGGCTATAAGAGAGTTTTTCTCTTCTAATGATATTAGTAGAACTGATCGTGATATTTGCTTGGCTAATGTCGAGGCTTTTCTTTTCAAGAAAGGCAAAAGCCGTGAGACAGTTCAGTTGAAAGAGATTCAAGCTCTAGTCGATCGGGTGCTACCGGAAGATTCTGATTTGCTGGGCGAGTTTTGTAAATTTGTAAATTCTAAAGAGTATGAAATAAGTTCTCACTTTGAACCTACTGTTGCATCGGTTGTTGCAGGGGCGTCCGTAATTGTAACCGATACTAATAGAAGTTATGAGTGTACATTGAAGGTTACCTCGTTGGGGTTTGATGAGTCAGATAAACCTGTGAAGGTAGATAAAGATTTCAACTATATTCGAATTCCGCTTGATGCAGAGTCGAAAAGAGCAGTATCTGAATTGATGGGGATGGCGGAAGCGACTCATGGATGAGGGGCGATTGATTGCTCAGTTTTTAGATAAGGCTGAGCTTGTGTGGGATAAAACTTATCTCGACATTATATTGCCCAAAGATAAGTTTGTAGTGGTATGGAGCGAGCTGTGCCAAGCATTTAAGGTGATGGGATATAGTTCCGATCTAGAAAAGCAAGATGTAGGAGATAGGGTTAAAGTATCTCTGTCTAATGATGCGGCTAAATGGTCAGAAAACAGACGACTATATTTCTACTCAACGCTGGAAGATTTTTGGGCTTCGTTTACGAATGCACCTAACTCAGAAAGTTTTTATTACATAACTTGCACCAAAGATACGAACATTCCAGGTTTTGCTACGGCTCTTTCAAAACAGGTTGAGTGCTATGTGGCATGGCGAAAAGTACTAGAGCTTCTAGTAGATCATGTAGGTACTAGAGCCTCCATGAATGAATTCATCTATTTTATTTCAGGTGAAAAAAGCGCCAAGAAATACCAGGTGAACCCAGCTATCTCGCTGAGTGAGTTTCAAGCCGGGTTTGTAGTTGAGCTGCATTCAACAGCTAAAAGTATGCTCGAACATTTGGAGTTGGATGATGCGCATCAGTTAGAGCGCAAGGCAGTTATGAGGACTGCATTGGCAGATGTTTTAGGGGAAGATCATACTGGGAGTCCTTTTATTTGGATTGTTTCACAAGGCTTGAAGTTCTTTAACATTTATCGTGAACATTACGATAATTATACGCATAGATTTTCTGTTAATAAGCTCTTGAGTGAAATTGAAGAGAAAAATCTTGAGTACAGTAATAAAATAAATGATTTTATTGCGGGTATTCAAACTAAAGCCTTTGCCTTACCCGGTGTGTTGGTTGGTATTGCAGCGTTAGTAAGATCTGCTGGTATGGCCGAGATAGGATTGATTTGTATTGGTCTTCTGATGGTTAGGTCTCTAACAAAAACAGCTAATGATATTTACTTTGACTCGTTTGATAATTTATTGCTTCATGTTAGTGAGGGCTTTAAAAAGTATAAGAAGTCGGAGATTGCAGAAGAAGTAAAAGAGAGTGCTTGCTCAACACAGATAAAGATTGAGAAGTTGATTTCAAAGGCTAAAGAAAGACTTAATTATATCGATAAAATTTCTTACGCGATGTTGGTGTCGGGTTTTTTGTATTTGGCATATAAAATATATGTATCTCCGCCCGATACAGTTGTAAAAGATTTTTTTGTTAGTTTATGGTCGGATTATATAGATGTGATTGTTTTTGCTAAATCATTGGTTGTTTTGGCTTTCGAGCAGTTTGTGAAGTTCATTTCTTAGTTGTGAGCTTCAAAGATCGGAAATCTTCCACCTAGCCCGACCACAAATGCTCCACTCATCAGTCATCCGAATAATGCGCTCTGGCCAATCAGGGTTGAGCGCGTACAGATACAGCTCATTCCCTTCCTGTTTCAACTGCTTCAGCGTCGTCGCCTCGTCGCGGGTGCGCTTGGCCGCAACAAAATGCCCAGGGAAAGCATCAAGCGATGGATCGATAACAACCTTATCGCCCTCCATAAACTTGGGCTCCATGCTGATGCCTTCAACGCGTAGGATGAATGCACGCGGCCCAACCGGCCCCGGTGCTTCGATCCATTCTTCGGCATCGCGCGGATCGAAATTATCTTCAGAATTGCACCAGGCACCTGCAGCAATTGAGCCGATCACAGGCAGCTTCCTGCCGGTGTAGCCCAGTACAGAACCGTTATCGAAATTTGCGAAGCCATGCGGGATATCGAGCGAGCCGTTCGGCAGGCTGAGAGCTCTTTCAATTTCACGCGCAATCTGATCGCCAATTCCTTTGGTTGGGTTCTTCCCGCCGAATGCGCTCACTTGCGCAGGCGCTTTACCGAGCAGCTCGGCAATGTCGATCAGGCGTAGTTTTTTCTCGGCCAGGATGTGGCGGAAATTGTGCAGGCGGGTATCTGAAATTCTCATGCCGTGATTGTGCCCAGATTAACCTATGGGGTGAATGTCCTGTGAGGTATTGCAAAAGTTAACCTTTGTGGTTAAATTATGTCTCCCGGAGGTACACCACATGAAATTGCGTGACTACATAGATAGCTTAGATTCAGAAGCACTGCAGGCTTACGCCGGGCGTTGCAAGATCGCGGTCAACTATCTGCGTTTGCACGTTAAGTACGCCAGCAAAGACCCGAGCGTATCGCTGATCAAGTCATTGACGCGTCAAAGCGAAGGTCGTGTATCGCTCGCTGAGGTTCTGGATCACTTCGGTGTGACGGAAACCAAAGCGGCATAGAAAGAAAAAAGGCGACCAATAAGGCCGCCCAGTTTCTCCCGGCACACACCACCACAGTGTCGCCGGGTCGCGGGCAAGGTAGGTGGGCACACCACATGCAATTCCGCCTCCCTTAACCGCGCTTTCCAAGGCTCGGAAGCTTTGGGTTGCTGCCTTCTCCACCACAGATCAGGCAGCTGTTGCGCCAGAGGTGAGCGACGGATCGCTCGCCTCGGCACGGTGCCGGTTTTGGTCTTGCGGACCTGGCCGGCTTTTGGGCCCTTTCAAGCCACGCGGCAAATGTACCACCACAACACGCCGCGCGGCACTGGCAACATTAAGGATTAATGCCATGAGCCGTATTGCTCTTAGTTGCACTCAGCGAGCGCAGAGTGAAATTCTCACGCTCGATTTAGCGCTGTATCACGCAGCCCGTGACTATCCAGGTGGCGCTGCTGCCATCGCTGCGACCACGGGCCGCAACTCCACCACGTTGCAGCATAAGCTATCTCCTAACCATCCCGGTCACACGGTGAATATTCACGAATTCGCCGAAATTCTGGAGCTGACCAAAGACCGCCGCATCCTTGATGCGGTGCATGCGTTGGTGGGCGATACGATCTGGCAGGAACTGGCCGAAGCCTATACCGATGATATGCCCGAGACGCTGACCATGGGTATTGCGATGTACTTCAGGCAAGTGGCCGACCTCGCCGACGCCTGGGCTAAGAGTATTGGCGACGGCGTTGTCTGCGACAGAGAGCTGGCCGAAATTCGCCTGCAGGTGTTCCGCGGTATTCAAGGTCTGCTGGGCCTGTACAACCGCGCTTGCTACGTCAACTCGACCACGCGGGGTGCTGACCGTGGCTGATATCGCAGATTTTGCTAATGACCTGGTGCAGGAGCGCATCGACCTAGCGCTGGCAGCGCGCAAAGCGCAGCCGGTGTTTGAGTCTTATGAGTTCTGTGAAGATTGCGACTCGACCATTCCTCTGGCTCGTCGCTTGGCGGTCACCAGTTGCACGCGCTGTGCCGGGTGCCAGCAACTGAACGAAGAAATAGGTACTAGTTATGCTCGATGACGTTCTCGGTCAATTCGCTGACCACGGCCTTGAGCCTGAACAACCACTCACGTTCGGTAAGCTGACTCGTTGCAAAACCACACAGGACAAGGGCAAAGAAAAAAACGGCTGGTACGTCATCCATGAGCACCGTACCGAGAAAAACGAGACGTTGATTTTCGGCAGCTTCGGTGACTGGCGTTCGGGCGACAGCAACAAGATTAAGGTCAAGGCCGGGCGCATGAGCCAGGAGGAGCGCGACGTGATGCGTGCTCGTCAAGATGAAGGCAAACGTCGCGCGGCAGAGATTGCAGCGAACGCTGCCCGCAGGGCTGCCAATCGTGCATCAGGCCTGTTCAATCGCATGCCGGAGAAAGGACGAAGCGCCTATCTGGACCGAAAGCAGATTGTAGCCCTAGGTGTGCGTTACGCCCCACGCTCCGGTGCGGTACTGGTGCCGATGAGTAATGAACGGGATCAAATCGTCGGCCTGCAGGTTATCTATCCCGATAAACAACCCGATACCGACCGTGACAAGTCCTATTGGCCCTATGGCATGTCCAAAGAAGGTGCCTTCCACCTTATAGGCCCGCACCCTGATCCGGGGAAACCGGTGCTGGTGTGTGAGGGCTACGCCACCGGCGCAAGCCTGCATATGGCCACCTCGCTGACGGTGGCCATCGCTTTTGACGCGGGCAATTTGAGCGCGGTGGCAAAGGTCATGCGTGAGCGTTTCCCGGGCCGTACCTTGATCGTGTGCCGCGACGATGACTGGAAGACCAAGCGTCCCAATGGTGAACCTTGGAACCCGGGCGAAGAGAAGGGCCGCAATGCAGCCCTGATCGTTGGCGGCCAAGTTGTTGGTCCGGTGTTTTCGGGGGAACGCGAGATCAAGTGGACCGACTTTAATGATCTGCATTGTGCCGAAGGGTTGGACGCTGTTCGCCGCCAAGTGTTGGAGGTCGTCAAGCCTCCTTCGGCAGGTGGTTGGAAAGATCAACTGGCACGGACTGAAAACGGAACACTCATTGCGCATATGCAGAATGTTGAACTCATCCTTGGCAATGATGAGCGATGGTCCGGGGTTATTAATTTTTGTGCCTTCAGTTCAAAAATCGTGAAGCTGAAAACACCTCCCTATGGCGGGGGCACCGGCGACTGGAGTGACATCGATGACATTCGCGTAATGAAGTGGTTGGGTCAGCAATACAACCTTCGCGTGAAAGCATCCAGTGTGCTTGAAGCTGTCAGTGTGGTGGCCCACGACAACTCGTTTCATCCCGTGCGCAACTATCTGCATCATATGGAGTGGGATCGTGTTCCACGTCTGGACACTTGGTTGCACACAATCATGGGCGTGCGTAAAAGCAGCTACAGCGCAAAGGTCGGAAAGCGCTGGTTGATCTCTGCGGTTGCGCGGGTAATGCGCCCGGGTTGCAAGGCGGATTCGGTAATGATCCTTGAAGGCGGGCAGGGTGCAGGTAAGTCCACAGCAATGGGCATCCTCGGTGGAGATTGGTTTATGGATACGCCATTTTCCCTGGGAGATAAGGATGGTTTTCAGGCTATCCGTGGCAAATGGATCATTGAGCTGGGTGAACTGGACAGCTTCAACAAGGCCGAGAGCACCAAGGCTAAACAGTTTTTTTCTGCCTCGACCGACACCTACCGCGAGAGCTACGGCCGCAGAACAAATGACGTGCCACGCCAGTGTGTTTTCGTGGGTACCACCAACCAGGACGAATACCTCAAAGACGCCACGGGAAACCGCCGTTATTGGCCGGTGGCCTGCACTAAGGTCGAGCTGGAAAAGCTGCGGGAAATGCGTGATCAACTTTGGGCTGAGGCGATGTTCTGCTATCAGGCTGAAGAGATCTGGTGGGTACAGCGTGAAGAGGAGGCCATGTTCACCGAGGCCCAGGAAGAGCGTTTTGTTGTAGACGAGTGGGAGGGCCCAATTCTTGATTGGCTTGAGGAGTCACAGATCGGGGAAACTACTACCGGAAGCGACGTACTAGCCAGCGCGTTGAGGCTCGACTTCGGCCATTGGGGAAAACCTGAACAGATGCGCGTAGGTGCAATCATGCATCGGCTCGGATGGCGTCGCGTTCGTTTGCCAGCCCTGCCTAAAAGCGGGCTGCGTCCCTGGGCTTACAAGAAACCGGATAATTGGGGCGGCTACTCGGCATTACAGGTGGAGAGAATCGAGGAGCCTTGCTTTGATTAAACGTATCGATACATTGCTCAAGCTCTGGGCTGAGGACTTGCACAGTGAAGCACCTGAGGATTCTGGCAGCGGCAACATGATTGCCATGCTGATGGAAACCAAGGGCGAGATGATTCGAGGGACACGTGGGAGCAGGGTACTGCTTGATGAGTCGGCGGATATTGAGCTAATCGTTAACAAGCACTTGCCACCGCAGCTATCAGTGGTTGTGCGTGAGCACTATTGCAACTACGACAGCTTCTTGTCGCAAAAAATGCTGTACTGCGGTTGCAGTCCACCGACCTATTACAGGAGACTACATGAGGCGCATCAACACATTGAGGGGCTGTTGATGGGAAAAGCAGCGTAATGGTGTGCTGTAAGCACGCTCGACGGTTTTGGTCCCACTGTGTCCTACTGTCTGATGGCAAGGTAGGACTGCTACAGCCCACGCAGTTCCTGACCTGTCCTACTGTCCCACCATTATTAGCACCTCGCACATGTGAGCTTAGCGGGTAGCAATACACGCGCTTCACGCGCATGCGTGCTTTTATAAATATCTCTCTATACGGGAGAAAGTAATAAAGAAGTAGGACAGTAGGGCAAAGCCTTTAATTTCGGTGCTCTCAGCTGTCCTACCTAGTATTTGAATAGTGGGACAGGTCAGACATCCCTAAAAAGAGCTAGCCGAGTTGATGTGTTCACCGACATTCGCCAGACGTTCGCCCTGTGTATCCCACTTATTCACCGATGGCATTAAAAGCGGCTTGCTGCCATGAGAATCCACCTGTAAAAAGTAGTCATCTTCGATAGGTGCGGACGCAGAGAGCGGCCGACACCCACCACTAAACCCGGCCATTGCGCCGGGTTTTTTGCGTTTAGGGGCAGGCAATGACAACAGAGCAACAAGCGTTAGCGGATATGCCGATCTGGCTGGTGATTGCACTGTCCTTGATTGGTGGGGTGTCGGGTGAGATGTGGCGAGCGGACAAGGACGGCGCCCGGGGTTGGTCACTGGTGCGGCGCCTGGCCTTGCGGTCAGGGGCCTGTATCGGTTGCGGACTGTCCACGATGATGCTGCTGCATGCCAACGGCGTGTCGATCTGGGCGTCATCGGCGGTGGGCTGCCTCACGGCGATGGCCGGGGCGGACGTTGCCATCGGCCTTTACGAGCGCTGGGCCGCCAAACGCCTCGGGGTTTGTGAAATTCCACCCCGTTCTGACCAATCAGAATAATTCTCGTCTCTCAAATCCTGCCGGGGACCCTGGGGGATTTCCGGGGGTACGGGGCAGGAAACCCGCGGGAAATTGTTAGCCGCAGGGCTGGCAGCTTATTGAAATTCAATCCATTGAAATTGAAAGGCTTGCATTGAAAAGCCGTTGAAAAGGAGGGCTTGTGACAGACCCCATCTTTCTGTCGAAGAGCGCCTTTGCGGCCCATATCGGCAAGGCGCCGAGTTACATCACCTGGTTGAAAAACAACAAACGGTTGGTGCTGTCAGCGGATGAAAAGTTGGTCAACGTCGACGCCACCATCGCCCTGATCCGCGACACGGCAGACCTCACCAAGGCAGCCGTTGCCGCTCGGCATCAAGAGGGCCGGGTGCAGCGCGACGTGACCAGCCAATTATCCCCGCTGGTCGAATCCACGCCGAACATGGCTGCGCCGCAGCCCGCCATCGGCCCGACCGGCAAGCAACCCGACTTCCAAAAAGCCCGAGCCCATCGCGAGTATTACCTGGCGCAACTGGCCGAGGCTGAATTCCACAAGGTCCAGGGTTCACAGGTCGAGCTGGAGGCAGTCAAAACCGGTGCCTTCAACGCGGGTCGCCTGCTGCGCGATCAGTTGCTGGGCATGCCCCCGCAACTGGCGCCGGAGCTGGCGGCCATGACCGATCCCTGGGAAATCGAGCGCCGTCTGACCGCTGCCATCCGCGCCTCGCTTGAAGACGCTGAGCGCCTGTCCTCGGCCGACCTGGTTCACGCCCTCAACAACAAGAGCTAACCCATGCACACGGAAAACCCGAACGGTGCAGAGGTGTACCGCGAGGCGTATTTCCGTGGGCTACGGCCTGACCCTTCGCTGTGGGTCGACCAGTGGGCCGACGAGTACATGCGTATCCCGCGTGACACCGGCGCCGCTGAGCCCGGCCAGTACCGCACCTCGCGTACACCCTATGCCCGCGAGCCCATGCGCTGCCTGTCACCGGCTCACCCCTGCAAGCGCGTGGTCACGATGGTGGCCTCACAGTTGATGAAAACCCAGATCGCGTTGAACTGGATTGGCGGCCTGATTCACATGGTGCCATCCAACATCCTCACCTTGCTGCCGAGTCTTAGCCTGGCCAAGCGGGTGTCGTCACGGATCGGCAAGACCATCAAGGCCACGCCGGTGCTGCGTGAGCGTGTCGCGGCCAATCGCTCGCGGGACGCACGCAACACGATGGACACCAAAGAGTTTGAAGGCGGCTCGCTGTATGTCACCACCGCTGGCTCTGCGGCCAACCTGGCCGAGTTGTCGGCACGCTATATCTACGGCGATGAGATCGACCGCTGGGATGTGGACGTGGGCGAAGAGGGCGACCCGATCGAACTGGCCGAAACCCGGGGCAGTACCTTCGGGCGCAACGCCAAGTTTTACTTCTCCAGCTCACCGACCATCAAGGGCGCCTCGCGTATCGCCGATCTGTTCGAGACCAGCGACCAGCGTTACTACTACGTTCCATGCCCGCACTGCAGCCATATGCAGGTGCTTGAATGGGAAAGCCTGCACTACTCGGCCGATTACAGCGTGGTGCATTACCAGTGCGCCGGGCCGGATTGCGACGTGCTGATCGAGGAGCACCACAAGGGCCAGATGCTCGCCCAGGGCGAATGGCGCTCCCACGCCCAGGGTGATGGCGAAACCATCGGTTTTCACCTCAACGCCCTGTACTCACCGCTAGGCTGGATGGACTGGCGTTCGCTGGCCAAGCAGTTTGAAAAGGCCAAGAAGGCGCAAAACCGGGGCGATCTGGAGCCCATGCAGGTGTTTTACAACACCCGCCTGGCCAAGGTCTGGGACAGCGCCCAGGAGCAGACCAAAGCGGATGTGCTGAAAGAGCGCGCCCGTCGCGAAACCTACGGCCTCGGCTCAATGACCCTGCGCGTGCTGATGCTCACCGCATCGGTCGACGTACAAGCCAATCGCCTGGAACTCATGGTGATGGGCTGGGGCGTCGGCATGGAGCGCTGGATCATCGACTACCAGGTGATCTGGGGCGACCCGGCGGACGAACGTACCTGGGCCGTGCTCGATGAAAAGCTCAAGGTGCGTTACCCGCATCCTTGTGGCGTCGAACTCGGCATTCTGGCCACCGCCGTCGACTCCGGCGGTCACCACACGGACGAGGTTTACCAATTCTGCCGCGTGCGCCGGTGGCGCAATATCTTCGCCATCAAGGGCGCGAGCAAGCCGGGTAAGCCGGTGATTGCGCAGCGTCCGTCAATGGTCGACGTCACCTGGAAAGGCCAGACCGAACGTAACGGCGCCGAGCTGTGGTTTGTCGGTACCGACACCGCCAAGGACTGGATCTACAACCGCTACCCGTTCGAAGACGGGCCCGGTGCGCTGCACTTTGCCAACGACCTGCCGGATGACTTCTTTGACCAGTGCGTAGCTGAGCGCAAGGTGGCCCGCTATGTGCGCGGCCATAAACGTATCGAGTGGGTGAAGGGCAAGGCCGAGCGCAACGAAGCTCTCGACCTGATGGTGTACTGCTTGGCGATGGCGCATTACCTGGGCCTGAACCGTTACAAGGAACACGACTGGGAGCGCATTCGCCAAGCCCTGGCACAGGCCGGGCTGTTTGATGACAAGCCGCCTGCAGTCGAGCGTATTGCCGTCACCGCTGCAACTGAGCCGCCACCGGTGCAACAACCGGTTGCTCCCGCACCCACCCCGGCCGCACCACCGCAGCCGGTTGCACGACCCCCTCAACGTCGCAGCTCCAGCAGCGGCTATCTTAAGAGACGCTGATTATGTCCTTTACCCAAAAGCACCTCGACGCGGTTGAGTCGGCCATCGCGCGCGGCGAGAAAACCGTGCGCTACGCCGACCGTACCGTGGAGTACCGCACGGTGGATGAGCTGCTCAAGGCTCGCGATCAGATCCGCACCTCGCTGGTTGCGTCTGCCGGGCCACGCTCGAAAGTGGTGAGGCTCTACCACGGAGGCAAGGGAATCTAATGGCGCGCCAATACCCGACGCTTACCCGCAATGGCTTCTTGCTGCCGGAGCGGATCAAAGCCAGTTATGAAGGGGCCGGAGAGGGAAGGCGTTCAGCCAGTTGGGACGCGCCTGATGTCGGCATCAACAGCATCAATACCCCGGCCTTGCGCAACCTGCGGGCCCGCTCGCGGGCGGCCGTGCGCAATGACCCGTATGCCTTCAACGTTATCGACAAGCGCGTCAGCAACCTGATCGGTACCGGCATCACCCCTCGGCCCAATATCGAGGATGACGTGCTGCGCAAAGTGCAGCAGGAGCTGTGGCAGGACTGGGTGGACGAGTCGGACGCTGATGGCTTGAGCGACTTCTACGGCCAGCAGGCCTTAATTGCCCGCACTGTGGAAACCGCTGGCGAGTGCTTTGTGCGCCTGCGGCCACGCAGCCTGGACGAAAATCTGGCGGTGCCGCTGCAGCTCCAGGTACTAGCCCCCGAGTTTGTGCCCCATGACAAATTTGAGCCGGCCAAAAACGGCAACAGCATCCGCGCCGGGATTGAGTTCAACCCGGCTCACCAGCGGGTGGCGTATCACATGTACCGGGTCCATCCCCGCGATGCCTCGTCGCTGAACGCCGGTTACAACCAGCTGGTACGGGTACCGGCCGAGCAGGTGCTGCATATCTTTGAGCCGGTCGAACCCGGGCAGTTGCGCGGCGTGCCGCGTTTGGCCCCGGTGCTCAAGCGCTTGCGCAGCTTGGATAACTACGACGACGCGGTGCTGTTTCGCCAGGAGGTGGCAAACCTGTTTGCCGGGTTTATCTCCCGCCCGCCGCCGGAGGGCAGGCAGCTTGCACTCGACCCGGTGACCGGCCAGCCCTTCAACGAAGACCGCGACGGCTTCACACCGATGGTCGCGCTGGAGCCTGGCACCATGCAGGAGCTGGGGCCGGGCGAAGAGGTGGAGTTTTCCAAGCCGCCGGATGCGGGCAACAACTACCCGGACTTTATGCGGCAGCAATTGATGGCCGCTGCCGCCGGTACCGGCACGCCTTACGAAATCCTCACTGGCGATATGCGCGAGGTCAACGACCGGGCGCTGCGGGTGGTGCTCAACGAGTTTCGCCGGCGCCTGGAGCAACTGCAGTTCGGCGTGTACGTCCACCAGCTATGCCGCCAGGTGCGTGCCGCCTGGATGGATATGGCGGTGTTGGCGGGTCGTTTGAAACTGGACGATTACGCGCAACGGCGCCGCGAGTACCTGCGCACCCGCTGGGTACCGCAGGGCTGGGCCTATATCCAGCCAGTGCAGGACATTCAGGCACGGATGATGGAGGTCAATGCGGGCTTTAACTCCCGCAGTGAAATGGTCCTGCGTTCGGGCTATGACGCTGAAACCGTCGACGCTGAAAACGCTGCCGACCAAGCCCGAGCCCGTGACTTGGGCCTCAACTACAAAACGCTCGTCGACCAGCCTGAAACGGTCGCCGACAAGGAGACACCATGAACAGGCTACGCATTTTCAACAAGGCCGGTGACCCACCCGCGCCGCAAAACAAGCACTGGTACAGCCTGAAGGCCAGCGGCGAGGCCGAGACCCGAAGCATTGAGGTCTATGTCTACGGCGAGATCGGCACCTGGGGCATCACTGCCAACCAGTTTGTCCGCGACCTGGCTGCGCTCGATGACGGCGTGTCGCCGATCGTGGTGGCGTTTAACAGCATCGGCGGTGACCTGTTCGACGGCCTGGCCATTCACAACGCCCTGTCGCGGCTTGGCGAGCGTTGCACCGGCCGGGTCGATGCCTTGGCAGCCAGCGCGGCCAGTGTCGCGGTGTGCGGCGCTCACAAGGTCGTGATTGCGAGCAACGCGATTTTGATGATCCATAACCCGTATACCTACGCTTCGGGCGATGCCGAGGGGCTGCGCAAGGTCGCCGCCGTACTGGACCAAGCGACGGAAGTCATTATCGCCGCCTACAAGTCCAAAGCACCGGACATTGACGAGGTTGAGCTGCGGCGCCTGGTCAACGCTGAAACCTGGCTCACGGCCAGCGAAGCGGTGGCACTGGGGCTGGCTGACGAAGTGGGCGAGGGGCTCACGGTCAAAGCCTGCGTAGGCCAGGGCACTGCGCTGCAGCGCTTCCAGCACGCACCGCAAGCATTGCTGGCCCAGTTGGAGGAACCGCCCGAGCCAACCCCTGAACCGATTCCGCCCGAACCCGCAAAGCCGCCCATTGTCGACTCGGCCAAGCTGGCCTTGCTGATTACGCAAAGCTGCAACGCGGCCGGGATCAGCAACTTGATCGAGTCGCTGATCAACACCACCAAACTGGCAGACGAGGCCACGGTCAACGCCGCGCTGACCAATGCCAAGTCCGTGCGCGACCTGTGCGTGGCGGCGCGTCTGCCGGAGTTCACCCAGGAGTTTGTTGCCGCCGGGCTGAGTGCAGAAGCAGTGCGCGGTCGGCTGTTCGACAAGCTGGTCAAAGGTGGCGGTTTCGAAATCGACAACAGCCTGCCGATCAGCGATGACCCGGCGCCAAAAATCCAGGCCAAGCAACCTGATACCAACGCCATTTACGCGGCCCGTCGCGCCGCCCAGACAGGGGTAAAAGCATGACCATCCGACAAGAACCGATCCACGCGGGCGAATTCCTGCTGTCCGAGGGTGCCGGCAATATCTCCCGTGAAGCTATTAATGTGGCCGCTGGTTCGGCGCTCAACCCCGGCCAAATCCTTGGCCTGGTCACCGCCTCGGGTGAGTTCGCCCCCTATGTGCCGACCGCCGAAGACGGCAGCCAGACCGCCGTGGCCATCCTCTACGGCCCGTTGGGCGAGTCCGATATCGTGCGTCGTGGCCGCGCCGTCGTGCGCCTGGCCGAAGTCAGCGAGACGCATCTGACCGGGCTTGATCCCGAGGGCGAGAAGTCCTTGGCCGAGCATTTTGTGATCGTGCGCTAAGCCGAGAGTCCCTTTATCGCACCCCGCCATCGAGCGGGGTTTTTACTTTCTGGAGAGTCCCCAATGGCCGATATCGCCATCTTTGACGACGAAGCATTTTCTGTTTCGTCGCTAACCGCTGCTATCAACGAACAGCAATACCTGCCCGGGCGCCTGAGCAGCCTCGGCCTGTTTCAGGAAGAAGGCATCACCACCCTGACCGTGCAGATCGAAAAGGACGGCGACACCCTGGCCCTGGTACCGGCCGGTGAGCGCGGTTCTTCGGGTCTGGTCGTGGGTGCCAGCAAGCGCGTGTTGATCCCGTTCAACACCGTGCATTTGCCGGAACGCTTCACCATCAAGGCAGACGAGATCCAGGGCATCCGCGCTTTTGGCACTCGAACTGAGCTGCAGGCCGTGCAGGATGTGGTCAATGCGCGTTTGCTCAAGGCCCGCCGTCAGTTGGACGTAACCCACGAATTCCAGCGCATGGGTGCCTTGAACGGGCAGATTCTCGATGCAGACGGCAAAACCGTACTGCTCAACCTCTACGACCGCTTTGGCGTCAAGCAACAGAAAATGTCGATGGGCCTCGTCAGTCCCGACACCGATATCCGCGTCAAATGTGGCGAAGCGCTGGACCTGCAAGAAGACGCACTCGGCAGCACCACTACAACCGGCTCCCGTGCGTTCTGCGGCAAGAACTTCTGGAACAAGCTGCTCGGCCACAAGGCCATCAAGGAAACCTACCTCAACTCGCAACAAGCGGCCGCATTGCGCGGTGATGCCCGTGAGAGCTTCGAGTTCGGCGGTATTGTCTGGGAACGCTATCGCGGCAAGGTCGCCAGTGTTGCATTTGTCCATGACGACAAAGCCTTGCTGGTTCCCGAAGGCGTGCCCGACCTCTATATCTCGGCCTTCGCTCCGGCCGACTATATGGAAACGGTCAACACTCAGGGCATTCCGTACTACAGCAAGATCGAGCCGATGCCGTTCAACAAAGGTATGGCCGGCGAAGCCCAATCCAACCCGCTGCATATCTGCACCCGTCCACGCGCACAGATCCTGCTAGAGCTGTAACCGTGGGCATTCGTGATCTCGTGACCCATATCGACAGCGTGATCTTCGATGTGCTGGGCGATACCGGCCGCATCGAGGGTCGCGCCGAGCCGGTGTTGGGGATGTTCTCGGCACCCTGGAAACAGCCGCAGATTGGCCGTCTCAATACCGGCCTTCGTGAGCCGCACTTTATTGTGCGGGTCGCGGACTCGGATGGCCTAAGCCAAGGGATGCTGGTCACGATCGACCTGCCCGGATTGGACGGTGGTGGTGACTACGACCTGCTGCAGCTGGAACCCGGCGGCGACGGATTGGTGTCGCTGATCTTGAGGAAACGCCCATGAGCATTGGCAGCTTCAGTGAAAACAGAGCCAGTAGCGGGATGTTCAATATTCAGGTCTCGGCCGAGGATATGAAGGCATTTGCGGACTTGGCCACGTTGGTGCCCAAGGCAGCTGCCAACGCGCAACGCCGCGCGATCAACAAAACCCTGGGCTGGCTTGCTACCCATATCGCCCGGGCCGTGGGCAAGCAGGAGCGGATCGCGGTCAAGGCGGTGCGGCAGCGTTTGCGCAGTTACCCGATCGCGGGCGGTGCGATGCGCGGCAAGCTCTGGTTTGGCATCAACCCGCTGGAGGCCAGCCGGGCAGGGCGGCCTCGGCAGACCAAGGCTGGTGTGTCGGTAGGCAGTCGGCGTTATCGCGGCGCCTTCTTCAAAAAAGTGTACGGCAACCAGGCTGATATCTGGATTCGTACCGCCAGTAAACACTTTGACCGAGCTGACTACCCCGACAGCGAAGTCACTTCGCAGACCGGGGCCAGCTCCGGCTTTGTCGGGGAAAACAGCGACCGCTTCCCGTTGGCGAAGGCCAAAATCTCATTGGATTCAGTACGGCCACATTTTGAAGCCTGGAGCCGTAAAGCCGACCAGCGCCTGCTGCAGATCCTCCGGCAAGAAATGAATTTTGAACTGCAGAAATACCTGAAGGGGATGCGCCGTGTCTGAACAGCCGTTTAGCCTCGACCTGTTGTATCAAACGATCGAACAGCACCTGCAGCAATCGCTGGGCGGTATTCAACTGGTCAGCTTCTGGCCAGATATCAAACAGCATATCCCGCTGCCGGCAGTGTTTCTTGATATCGCCGAGATCGAGCCGGGTACCGATATCGGTACCGGGGAAAGCACGCTGAGCGTCACCTTTGAAGCACGGGTGATTGTTGACGTGATCCGCGCCGGGCACTACCAGCAGGCCATTCACCTGGCCACGCAACTGGCGGTGCTGTTACGCACCCAGACGTGGGGTCTGGCAGTTGAGCCTGCGGAGTTCAAGCGTTCAACCCAGGACTGGACCCGCCCGGAGCTGGATGGCTACACCGTGTGGCTGGTGGAGTGGACCCAGACCATTTACTTGGGTGAAACGGAATGGCCCTGGCCCGACGAGCCGCCCGGCTCGCTGGTGTTCAGCGTGGGCGGTGAGGTCGACCCGTGAACCACGCCCTTGCCGAGCACGATCGCATGATCGCCGGGGTGGTCAAGAGCTGCTATGTGGTTGCTCTGGATCTGACGGTCAGGCCGCCCATGTGTCGGGTGTCGGATGGCGAATGGATCAGTGCCTGGGTGCGCTGGCACAGTCAGGCGGCGGGCAAGGCAAAGCATTGGCGGGTGCCCAGCATGGGCGAGCAGGGCGCATTGCTCAGCCCAAGCGGTGACGTGTCGCAAGGCACCTTTGTGCCGGGCTTGTTTGGCGATGCCGGGTCTGCCCCTGATAACCGCGATCACGTTGAGCGCTGGCTGTTCGACGATGGCGGGTCGCTGACTTACGACTGGCAGGCCCACAGTTACAGCATTGTCCTGACGACTGGCTCGGTGGATATCAAGGTCGGCAGTTCATCTGCAACTGTCACAGACAATGCCGTGGTGGTCACGTCCGGGGCGATCGCGCTCGATGGTGACGTCACGATCTACGGTGAAGTGCTGGTCAACGGCGGGCTGCGCGTCACGGGGGATATCAACGGTGGCGGGGCAATCATCGACACCAGTGGCAACACGGCTAACCACAAACATTGAGTGACCGAATACATCAATAACCAACCGAGGGGCTGGTACTTGAAATAGACGGTCACTGAACTGTGGTGCTCAGGAGCCCCTTAAAGCTGCTTCAGGGTTTCCTGGGTAATGGCTTCTAGTCCGGCTTCGGTGATGGTCTTCCAGTCGGTATCAGTGGTCACTTTCACATTTTCGCTGACCAGCGTTTTCAAGGTGTGTTCAGGCATACCAAGCGCTTTTATCTGAAGAAACGACTTGTTGCGCAGTACTTTGTCGAGCACCCCCTCCGTCATGGACCATGACCAGAATTCAATGATTTGTACTTTGACTTCACGGACATCAGGGGCACCAGGAGCGCTAACCACCTCATAGCCTGCTTGCTGATAAGCGCTGGCTACGGCATCACCTACCAGCTCTGAAACGGTACGGCCCTTGGGCAGCAGCACGTCGCCGATGGCCATATTGTAGTTATTGCGTTTACGAGCAATCGCCCGCTCGGTAATCGACTTGTCGTCGATCTCGTCGTACTTCAGTGAAGGCATGTCGAAGCTGGTAGGTTTGATCTGAAAAACTCGATCATCAACTGCGCTGATATAAACCTTCTTGCCATTGCTGGGGGCAGGTGTCTGAGTCTTGCCGGGCGGCAAAACATCCACTTCTGCCCTGTTGGTAGCGCAACCGGCTAACAGTACCAATGCCGCAACGGCCAAAATTCTGCGAACCATCATCGTTACTCCCTTTTATATTTGGCCTTTATAGGCTTGTCCAAAAGCTGACCGAAAAAGAGTGTAGAAGACAAAACGCAGCTCAACCGCCTGGCTGATTTGCGCGTTTGAGAGAGTGAACAGCACGAAAGCAATCGGTTCTGACCATAGATTTTTGGTCGTTATCCTTTAACCCGCATATCGCGGGTATTTTTTTGCCTGGAGAAAACGATGACGAGCAAACCCGTCTCGCTCGACAAGCCTTTTACCCCGGTCGTTTACCGCGACCGGGCCTTTATTTCTCGCACGTTGGTGATGCCCGGTGGGCGTTTATTGAATGTCAGCCAACATCACATCAAAGCGCCGGACGTCCAAGCGCAGGCCTTTCTCGATGCTCACCCTGATTTAGAGCGTTTACCGGAGTAGCCCCATGATCGGAATGGACCGCCACACCGGGCAGCCTATCTCGGGCCTTGATCACCTGCTGCAGTCCATTGAAGACATTTTGACCACGCCTCTGGGGTCGCGGTTGATGCGTCCCGAGTACGGCAGCTCAATCCGCCGCTTTGTCGACTTACCCGTTTCCGAGGGCTGGAAAAGCGCCGTACAGGCCGAAGCAGCCCGCGCCCTGAAACGCTGGGAGCCGCGTCTGGAGCTGACCCGGGTTCAAGTCGTGTCCGTGCTGAGCGGGCGTATCACCTTTCGCCTGTCGGGCACCTTTCTGGGCGACAGCAAGCTATTGGATGTGACCGTATGAGTACTCTGGACCTGTCCCGCTTGCCGGCGCCGATCGTGCTGGAACCGCTGGATTTTGAGGCGCTGTATCAAGAGGCGCTGACCGATTTTCGCGCCTTGATGGGCAACAACTGGTCGGCACCGATTGAGTCTGAGCCGGTGGTCAAGCTGCTGGAAAAGCGCGCCTACGACAAGATGATGGAACGGGCACGGATCAATGACGCGGCCAAGGCGCTGCTGTTGGCGTTTGCCCGGGGCAGTGACGTGGACCATCTGGCGGCCAACTACAACGTAAAGCGCCTGACCGTGGTCGAGGCTGATCCCGCTGCCGTGCCGCCGATCGAGGCGCAGTACGAGTCGGACGATTCTCTGGTCGAGCGCACGTTGCTGGCCTTTGAGGGTATGTCGATTGCTGGGCCCCGGGATGCTTATGTGTTTCATGCGCTGTCGGCGGATGGCCGAGTGGCGGATGCCCGGGCCAGCAGTCCGAGCCCGGCCACGGTGCTGGTCAGCATCCTGAGCCGCCTGGGTGATGGCAAGGCCCCGGCGGACTTGCTGGAAAAGGTGCGGGTCGCGCTCAGTGATGAGGACGTGCGCCCCGTGGGTGATCGCCTTCTCGTGCGGTCGGCCGAGCTGGTCGACTACAAGATTGAGGCGGTGCTGTACCTGTACCCGGGCCCGGAAATGGAGCTGAGTCTGGCCGAGGCCAACGCCTCGCTGGAGCGCTATGTGAACACGCAGCGCCGTCTGGGGCGGGATATCCGCAAATCGGCCATCCATGCCGCGCTGCATGTGTCCCGGGTGCAGCGGGTCGAGCTGATACACCCGGCGGCGGATGTGGTGGTGCTGGATACGCAAGCGGCCAACTGCATCAAGGCCAGCGTGGTAATCGGTGGCACTGATGAGTGATTCCAGCCTGTTGCCGAGCAATCGTGTGTCGCTGGAAGAGGCGCTTGCCCAGCTTTCGACGGGTGACGTCGAGCTGGCCAACATACTGCGCCAAGTCCACTCGGTCGAGAACTGCCCGGCGGCACTGCTGCCGTGGCTGGCTATCCAGCGCAGTGTCGATCGTTGGGACCCGGAATGGTCCGAGACGATCAAGCGCAAGGTGGTCAAGGATGCGTTTGAAGTCCACAAGCGCAAGGGCACCGTGGGCGCACTGCGCCGGGTGGTCGAGCCGTTCGCGGACATTCTGGATATCACCGAGTGGCACGAACTGGAGCCGATGGGCGAACCGGGCACGTTCACCATGAGTCTGGCCCTGTTCGACAGTGGCCTGAGTGACACGGCCATTGCCGAGCTGGAACGGATGATCAACGACACCAAGCCGGTCAGCCGGCATCTGGTGGGCCTGAGCATCACCTTTAGTCCGGACGGCACCTACTACATCGGCGCCGGTATTTCTTCGGGTGACGAGGTCACTATTTCATCACCTGAACTGTGGTCGGACGACCTCGACCTGATCAATCTGGAGCTGTCGGCCAACGACCTCTATTACTTCTCCAACTTCGCCTTACCGGGCCTGATGAGGGTTACATGAGCGAAATGTCTGACCGCCAACGGGCGGCTATCGAGCTGATGGAAACAGCAGCGCAAACGGCCCATGACATTGTTCACCTGCCGGCGGACATGGTTGTCGAGACCGCTTCCGGGCCGTCGCCCACGCTCCTGGCACTGGCCAAGATGATCACCGACTTGACTGGCGGCCTGTTGTTGCCGCGTAAGAAAACGATCCAGTCCGCAGGCGCCGCGCTGGCTCTGGACGTGGCCTACACCAACGGCGTGTCGTTCTTCGACGTGACGTTGGATAAGCCGCAATGCCTGCTCACGTTTCTCAATACCGATGTGCCGGCGGGCTACACATGGTCGTTTACCGTGCGCCTGCGTCAGGGCACCGGGGCGAATAAGGTCACGTTTCCGGCCAGCGTTCACTGGTCAAGCAAGCGCCCGCCAGTGCTGGCCTACGAGGCGGGCACGGCGGATCTGCTGACGTTTATCTCAGACGATAACGGCTGGCTGGGCATTTCTGATGGGAGTTGGTTCGATGTTTCCGTCCCCGCTTAACAGTCGCCTCCCGGCCAGTAACAAAACCGGCCTGAACAATGCGCTAAGCATGATTGAAGGCCATCACCGTTTTCTCAAGCGCAGCACCGGCGACACCAACGACGCCACGCTGCAGCACTACGCGCAGAACCTGCAGGGCGTGCTGGCCAACAACCGGCACTTTATCGCGCATTCGCAAATGGAGTACCAGCCCAACGGCGACGGCACCACCGAGGGGCAGGCGCTGCATATCCTCGGTTACGCGCATGCCTATCTGGCGACCAAGGATCAGCGCTATCTGGACGCGGCGGTGTGGCACTGGGAGGCTTACGAGGCGTATTTCTACGCGGGCCAGCCAATCCCTGACACGGCACAGCGGCGCATTGCCAACTGGATCGTCAATTCCAAAGAGCCGGTGCTGGCCAACTGGCCGATTGATGCTGCCGAGCCCACTCACAGCGGGTTCAAGGGCGTGCCGTTTGAGTTCACCAGCGGCGCGCTGTCGATTCCCCACGGGGCGCCGCACTGGGGCGAGTATCTGGACAAGGCGACCTTTGCCTTTGACGGCGCATTGGCCTGGGAGGCGATCAACGCCACGGTGCAGGCGGTCAAGGAAGACGGCTCGATTGACTGGGACAAGACGGGCAGCCAGTTCGATGTGGACTGGATCATCGCGTGGACCGGGCAAAAGATTAACGCCGATGGTGACGTGCTTTCCGAAGGCCACCCGCTGGAAGAACGCGGGCAGGTCCAGCTCAAAAGTACGGCGGTTAACGGGGAGCACAAGCTGAACTACGCCACCCGTCAGCCGGTGGAGCACGGTGGCTACCTGATCCCGCGTAACGCGGTACAGCACAACCGGCCGTTGCATGTGCCGTTGCTGGGCAGCGTCAACCAGATGGGCAACGCGGCCGATGGTGAACAGTGGTACATGGACGCCTGTTACATGCTCTGGCGGATCACCGGCGAGAGCCGCTACAAGAAGGCGATGGATGCGTGCCGCTTTACCGCCCATGAGTACACGCAGATTGACTCTAGCGACCGCTTTTTCCGGCAAAGCCGCACCGAGCTGACGCCCTACACGGACGGCATTGCCTACCAGTTCAGTTATCCGAGCGATGCAGATCCGGTGATCAACCGCGACTCAATGGGTTACATCACCGTGGATTGCGCCGAGGCGGCGCAAGTGTCCCTGGAGCAGCAGGCGGTGTGGTTTCGGATCAGCAAGGACTCACTGGTGCGCACCTGTTACGGCGGCGTGGACACCTTCAATGCGCCGCTCAATGCCAAGGTCGAGCTGGTGGTGTCGCCCAGCAAGGTCGAGGGCAGTGGGATCAAGTACAGCTGTGCGCTGCCCAAGTCGGTGTCCAACATCGAAGTGGTCGCGCACGATATCCCGCTGAGCAGCTTTACCCGGCTGAGCAAGGATGACGGCTCTGAGTACATCATGGCCGACCTGCGGGCGGTTTCGCACTCGGACGATATCGTGTCTGAGGAAGGCTACGAGCCGGGGATTTTTGAAGGGCGCGGCGGCAACGTGGTCAGCTCGCTTTTCCCCACCGATGACGGCTGGTACAACGTCGGACACTGGTTGTTGCCGACCGGAAAGGCGCCGCTGCAGAGCATCACCTACCGCGCTGACGGTAATTTCAATCTGCGCATTGTCGATGCTGACGGGTGGCGGTGGTGGTGGATGTTGCCGGCAACGGCGGGTGCCTGGGTCACGTTGGTGATCCGGCCCGAGGACGCCACGCTGTCGGGCTACCAGCCCGGGGCGGCAGATCGTCCCGAGCCGGCGGCACCGGTATACAACGAGGTCGAAGGCTTTTCAATCCTGATGGATGACAGCTCAGACACCAATCTGACGTTCTCGTATTACTGCATCAATGACGTGCCCCCGGCCTTTGCGGCCGAGGATGGCTACACCCTGAACTATCGGCTGACGGTCAAGGGGCAGGCCAAGTTCCGGGCGCTGGTGGGGGATTGCACCATCCTGCAGTACCGTGACGATTCGTTGGCGTACTGCCCCGGGGTGATCCCGTTTTCCAATATCTACGCCGAGGGCACCGACCAGATCGGCGCATGGCACGGCATGCCGTACCCGGGTTATCAGTACCCGCTGATTTACTGCATCGACCCGCTCAATGAATACGGGCCCCGGCTCAATCAGATGGTCGAGTTTCTGTACGACTCGCAGCAGTGGTACGCGCAGAAGTTCGGCCAGTTGGGCCCGGGCGCATCGGCCTATGTGTGGAACCGCTGGGATAACTACAAGTACGGCAAGCCGGATACCTGGACGATGTACCACTGGGGCAACGGCACGGCGTGGAGCGGCTACCAGCCCCGGGCAATGATGGGCGCGTGTCGGGCGTGGTACGAGCTGGCCAGCCAAGGCAAAGCGGTGCCGACAAAGCTCAAGGCCTACGCGGAAAACTGGCTGAGCTGGCTGGTCCAGTTTGTTAAAGCCTCGGGCGGCATCCTGCCCACGGACTTTCCCATGACCGGCACGGCCAAGCCGATGGCGGATGACTTCACCGGCCATATGACCGGGCTGTGGCTGGCCGGTGCCTGTCTGGCGGGGTTAGCGGGCAGTCAGGTGGCGGGGCTAGACGGTTTGATCGAGGCCTGTGTGACCGAGCTGCAAACCCACTATGTGGTCACGCCAGTGCCGGGCCAGCCCATGAACGGCTGCTGGTCGCCGGCGGTGCGACTGGGCACGGATAACGGCATGTTCTTCGGCTTTTGGGCTGGGGAGATTCTGCGCGGCCTGGGCCTGTACATCCTGTACCGCAACCTTGGCCCCGGGACGAACATCTACGGCGCTTCCATGCCGCTGTAACTCACTCAATTAGGCACATTCATGGCAGAGCAAAACACGTTGTATATCGCCATGCTGACGGATGTTGGCGCGGCGCAGCAGGCCAAGGCGATCGCCAGCGGCACGCCCTGGAACATCACGCATATGGGCGTCGGTGACGGTAACGGCGTTACGCCGATCCCGTCCAAGCTGCAGAAAAAGCTGATCAACGAAAACGTGCGCCTCAAGCTCAACCGCCTCACGGTGCGCGGCGACCGGCCGGTGATCAGCGCCGAACTGATCCTGCCCTCCGATATCGGCGGCTGGTGGGTGCGTGAGGTCGGGCTGTATGACTCCACCGGCGCACTGGTGGCGGTGGCCAGCTACCCGCCCACCTACAAGCCGACACTGGCTCAGGGCACCGGGCGGACACAAGGCATCCGCCTGCAGATTCTGGTCAGCAGCACGGCCAATATCACCATTCAGGATGACCCGACGCTGGTCACGGCAACCCTGTCGACCGTGCGTGAAGAAATCGGCAAGGGCAATGCCAGCTCGGCAAATAAGCTGTATGCCGGCCGGTTTCTGAACTACAGCGGCGCGGTGACGGGGCAGGGCTTTTTCGACGGCAGCGGCGATATCAATATCCCGATGACCCTGGCCGATTCAGGCGTGCCGGCGGGGACTTACAGCAAGGTCACGGTCAACGCCAAGGGGCTTGTGACTGGCGCGCAATCGCTGGTTCAGGGGGATATTCCGGCGCTGGATGCCGGCAAGATCACCAGCGGCACCTTGAGTCGGCCGACTTCGGCCAACGCCGGTACCGCGACCAAGCTGCAGACCGGCCGGACGTTGACCTTCAGCGGCGCCGCTACGGGGCAGGGCTGGTTCGACGGCAGTGGCGACCTCAACATTAATCTGGCCTTGGCCGCGCTGGATGCCGGCAAGTTGGTCAGCGGTATTGTGCCGGTGGTACGCGGGGGGACTGGCGGCAGCACCCCGGCCGAAGCCCGGGCAGGAATCGGCGCGGGTGTGCCGTCGAGCCTGTTTCACAACCCGGCAGGATTCTGGTGGGACAAGGACACGGGTTTATTTGTGCAGTGGGGCAACACGCACATTGGCGATCAGCCCGGGCCGGTGCAGACCCGCAAGTTCGCCTTTGCTTACGGCTTCGATACGCCGCCCTTTATCGTGGTTCCGGTGATTACCGAGTACTACGGCGCAAACACCTATGCCTCGACCATCAGCGTGTCGGTGGTGGAGTCTTCCATTTCCGTCAGTGGTTTTACCGCGAGTTTCTGCGAGTGGTTAGCGCAGACGCAGAACTTCGGTGTGCGCTGGATTGCCGTCGGGTATCGCGTCACCCCGATGTAAACACAGGTTTCAACGCAATACCGCAACCGCCTACAGGGCGGTTTTTTCGTTTCTATGGAGAACATCATGAGTCTTACCGACTTCTTTCACGGCATCACCGTGTCGCTGGTTGAGACCGGCACCCGCACCATCGCGCTGCCCTCGTCTTCGATCATTGGCATTGTCGACACCTTCACCCCGGGGTTGGGTCTGGCGGCGTCCAACGTGCCCACCCTGCTGACCCGCGAGAGCGAAGCGGTGGCCGCGTTCGGTGCCGACTCGGCCATTACCCGGGCCTGCAAGGCTATTTTCAACCAGTCGGCCGCCGCGATCGTGGCGGTGGGCGTACCGGCGGATACCGAGACGGCCGTGCTCACCAGTGCGGTGATTGGCGGCGTCTCGGCTGATGGCACGCGTACCGGCCTGCAGGCGCTGCTGGACGGCAAGAGCCTGTTCAACCTGCAACCGCGGCTGATTATTGCGCCCAAGCATAGCGCCACGGAAGCAGTGGCCACCGCGATGGACGTGCTGGTCGGCAAGCTGAAAGCCATCGGCATCATCGACGGGCCAAACACCACCGATGAGGCCGCAACTGCCTACGCCGAAAAGTTCGGTTCCAAGCGCCTGTATATGGTTGATCCGGCGGTCAAGCAGTGGAGCACAACGCTCAACGGTGACGTGTCGGTGCCGGGTTCTGCGATCGCTGCAGGTCTGTTCGCGCAGACCGATTCGCGCTTTGGTTTCTGGTCGTCGCCGTCGAACAAGGAAATTGTCGGCATCACCGGCACGGTGCGCCCGGTCGAGTACCTGGACGGCGACAAGACCTGCCGCGCCAACCTGCTCAACGGCGCCAATATCACCACCATCATCCGAGACGGCGGCTACCGCCTGTGGGGCAACCGCACGCTGTCGAGTGATGCCAAGTGGGCCTTTGTCACCCGCGTGCGTACCACCGACATGGTCATGGAAGCCATTCAGACGGGCATGAAATGGGCGGTCGATCGGGGCATTACCAAGACTTACGTCAAGGACGTCACTGAGACGATCAACGCGTTTATGCGTGACCTGAAGGCGCAGGGCGCGGTGATCAACTTTGAGGTCTACCCCGACCTTGAGAAGACCACGGCCACGCAGATCGAGCAGGGCAAGGTGTACTGGACCATCCGCTTTACCGATGTTCCGCCGGCGGAAAACCCGATTTTCCAAGTTGAAGTCACTAACCAGTGGCTGACCGAAGTTCTGGAAGCCTAAGGAGGCGTTCAATGATTCCGCAAACCCTGTTTAACACCAACATGTTTATCGGTGGCCAAAGCCTGCAGGGCGACGTCCCGAGCCTGAGCCTGCCCAAGGTTACGGTAAAAACCGAGGAATATCGCGGCGGCGGTATGGACGCCTCGGTGGCGATGGACATGGGCCTGGAGAAGCTGGAGGCCAGCTTTGCCACCAACGGCGTGCGCCGTGAGGTGCTGAAGTACTTCGGCGCCTTTGACCAGACCGGTTTCAACGCGTCGTTTCGCGGTGCCTTCAAGGGCCAGAAAGGCGCGACCACCGGCGTGGTGGCCACCTTGCGTGGCGGCCTGCGTGAAGTCGACCCGGGCGAGTGGTCGGCCGGTTCCAAGGCCGAGTTCAAGTACGCCGTGGACGTCACCTACTACAAGCTCGAAATCGACGGGCGTGTGATGTTTGAAATCGATCCGATCAACTGCGTGCGCGTCATTGATGGCGTGGACCAACTCGCTGATGTGCGTAACGCCCTGGGCCTTTAAGGAGCAATGACCATGACCACTACCCAAAAACTGCCGAGCTGGCTGGAACTGACTGAAGAGGGCGCCACCATCACCTTGCGCAAAGCAGTCGAAATCAACCAGATCAAGGTTAACCGGGTCAGCCTGCGCGCACCCACCGTCAGGGACGTGCAGCAGGCCACCGTCCAGTCCGGCGGTGACGCCGAGAGACGCGAGCTGATTCTGTTCGCATCCCTGACTGAGGCGGGAGACAAGGATATCGCTGGCATGACAGTGGTGGACTACAACCGCTTGCAGGCCGGCTATTTTCGCTTGGTCGAAGATGATGAACCTTACCCCTACAACGATTAAAGCGGCGGCCAAGCATCTGGCCCGGGAGTTTCACTTCTCGGCCAGTGAGATCGAGGCCATGCCGTTTAACCGCATGCTGTGGTGGCTCACGGATTGAGCCACCCCCTCCGTTACGCGTAACAGGGCATTCCTATGGCAAACAAAATGGCGCTCGGTCTGGTGATCGGCGGGGCCGTCAGCTCGACCGTGGGCGCTGCTTTTAAAGACGTTGAAAGCCGCGTCAAAAAGCTCACTGAGCAGGGCAAAAAAGCCCGGGTACTGCAGAGCACCATTGGCGAAACCATGCGCCTGCGTGATGAATGGGTTAAGGCACACGCTGCAGGTGACAGGGGCGCCACTGCGTTAGGCAAGCGGCTGGAAAAAAACCTTGGTGTGTTGCGTCAAGAAGGCGTTGAGGTCAGCCGGCTGGCCAAGGAGTACGACCGCCTGGGGCGTGCCGGGCGCAGCGCCGAACTGAAGGCCAAAGGCTTTGGCCAGATCGATCAGGGCAAGCAGCAGGTACGCGCCGGTGTGGCGCGGGGGGTAGTAGCCACCGGCATGGTGGCCGTTACGGCCAAGGTCAGTGCCGATTATCAGGCGATTATCCGGGACATTGCGATCAAGGCCGGGGTGGCCCGATCGGCGCAAGAGGCCGATATGTCGCGCAGCATCATCGCGACGTCGAACGATATCGGCATGGGCCGCAACGAAGTGGCCGATGTGGTCAATGAGTTGGTCGGCGCCGGTATGGAGCTGAAGCAGGCGATGGAATTTGCGCCGGTGGCGGCCAAGTTCGTCGTGGGTCAGGGCTCCAGCGGCGTCGATACGGCGAAGATGATTCAGGCGCTGCAGAGTAACGCCAACATCACCGACCCCAAGGTGCTGGAAAAGGCTCTGGAGGCAGTGGCTTTCCAAGGTCAGGCGGGCAGCTTTGAAGCCAGCGACATGGCGCGCTGGTTCCCGCAACTGCTGGCAGGCATGCAGAAACAGGGCATCACCGGCATGGACGCCGTGACGCAACTGGGCTCGATGCTGCAGGTGCAAATGAAAACCGCCGGCACGGCTGACGAGGCGGCCAACAACCTCAAGAACTGGATTGAAAAAATCGGTTCCGGGGAGGTGGTCAAGGCGTACAGCAAGGCTGGCATTGATTATCAGGGTTCCCTCAACACCGGTATTCAAGGTGGCCAGTCCACGCTGGAGGCGAGCTTTGCGCTGGCCAAGCGTTACATCGAAGCCACCGACCCGAAGAAAGCCGCCAAAATGGCCGAGGCCACGGCCCAGATCAGCAAGGAAGCCGACCCGGAAAAAGCCAAGGCCATGCTTAGTAGCCTGGAGCAGGCCCTGCGCACCGGCGATATCTTTGCGGACATGCAGGTCAAGTCAGCGCTGACGGCCTATGTGCAGAACAAGGCGCTTTACGAGCAGCTTAAAAACGATGCGGCCAGCGCCTCGGGCATCCTCGACAAGAACCTGGCTGAGCGCCGCGACACCTCGTCTCAAAAATGGGCCGAGATGTTTCAGGCGGGCAACGACGCCATGCGCAGCGTGGGTGACGCCATTCGGCCGGTCACGGATGCGGTGGCCACCGGGCTGACAACGGTGGTCAAGGGCATCACCAAACTGTCGGATGAGTCGCCCAAGCTGGTGATGGGTCTGACGGCGCTGGCCACCGGGGCGAGCGTTGTCACCAGTCTGCTGGGCGCGCTCAAGATCGGCCGGGGCTTGCTCAATCTTGCCCGGGGCGGATTGGGCGGCGGGGGCGGTGCAGGCCGCGCCGGTGTGCAGTCGGTATTTGTGACCAACGCCAAGGATGCTCTGGGCGGCGGTGACGATGACGGGGACGGCAAGGGGGACGCGGTCAAGTCGCTGGTCTCGGCAGGCCTCAACGCGCTGATGGGCCGCAAGGATGACGGGGGAGAGGGTGAAGGCGCTGCAGATACCAAGCTGGACCCGGTAGAAACAGGTCTGAAGCTGCTCGATGTGATCCGGGAGGCCAAGGGCGGGGGCGACGAGGGCGGCCCAGAGCACACGCAAAAGGTCTTTGTGGTCAACGCCCGGGAAATCGGCGGCGGTGGCCCGGGTGGTGGCGGTCGTGGCGGTCGCCGATCGCGGCGCCGGGGTCCGCCCCGTCCGCCGGTTCCGCCACCCCCGCCGGTTCCGCCGCGCTTTGGTACGCGCCTGATCGGTGCGGTAGACAGGATGGGTAAAGCCTTACCGGCCGGTTCGGTGTTAGAGGCCGGCATCAAGGCCTTTGACACCTACACCACGGCCAAGACCGCCGAAGAAAAGGCCGAGGGCTATGGTGGTGCTGCAGGCGGCTTGGCGGGCTCGGTGGCCGGTGCTGCAGCCGGCGCCGCGATCGGCTCGGTGGTGCCGATCATTGGCACGGCAGTGGGCGGTCTGGTCGGCGCGTTTCTGGGGGGCATGGGCGGCGATACCGTGGGCGGTATGTTCGGCAAAACATCGTTTGCCAAATCGCTGTTCGGCAACGATGCAGAGCCGGGTGATGTAGTGCGCTCGATGAGCGCTAAGGCGGGCAGCCCGCAAGCCCCGTCGCCGCTGATGCTCAAGTCGGAGACCAAGCCGGCGCCGGTTGATCAAACGTTCACCTTTGCCCCGCATATGCCCATAACGGTGCAGGGTGATGTGAAAGACCCGGCCGACCTGATGCGTCAATTACAACCCATGATGCAGGGCCAGTTGAATGACTTCGCCCGGCAGATGGAAGACAACGCCCGCCGGGCCAATGACCGCAAGTTATACGACGCCCCACACACCGGGTAAGGAGGTGATATGCCCTATATGGAGCAGATGCAAAGCACGGTCAGCTACTTGGCCACAGCCGGGGAGGCAGGGCGGCGCAACCTTGACGGCATGATGGGGCCGGTCAACGGCGCAATCAGTGAAATGACCGGCGCGGCCTCCGAGCTGGAGACCCTGCCGGTCATTGGGCCAATGGTCGGGGAAAAGCTGCAGCGGGTCATGCGCGGTATCAGCGCGGCACAGGCCAAGGTGGGCGCGGTGGTCGCGGTCTACAACCAAGCCGCCCGTGCCGCCTCGCAGATCGAGCAGCGGCTGGAGGTGCTGGGCGAACAGACCACCCGGGCCAAGAACGCGATCAACCAGATTGCCGGCAAGATCAATCCCGCACTGGGCAACATCCTGCCGACCAGCATTTTTGCGACTGATACCACGCCGGCGGTGGAAGCGGTGAAGCCGTTCCCTCACTTGCTGATCCTGCAGCCGCACAAGCACGAAGCGCCGCCGTACTACTTCAACCTGGACACGGCGGCCTTTGAAGAACTGAACCGCCAGAGCGGCTTTCGCTGGGCCTCGCAAGAGCGCCTGATGCGTCGGCCGGCACAGCAGGCGGTGGGCATGGGTGACGACAAAATCACCCTCAAAGGTTCGATCTTTCCCGGGCACCGGGGCGGCCTCAAGCAACTGGACACCCTGCGCAGCATCGGCGGGATGTTGGTGCCGCTGGGCCTGACCACGGGCTATGGCTACGTCCTGGGAGATTGGTGCCTGACCTCGATCACCGAGGATCAGAGCGCGTTCCTGCAGGGCGGAATCCCCCGCAAGCAGGGCTTTAGTCTGGAGTTTGTCCGTTATGGCGAAGACCTGCAGAACGCTTGAAGGCGACAAGCTCTACACCATCTGCCACAACGCCTATGGCCACCTCAACGGCAGCGTGGAGGCGGTGCTGGAGGCCAACCCCGGGCTGGCCGTCGAGCCTGAGCCGTATCGCGGCGGTGTGCTGATCGTGCTGCCGGACTTGGCGCAGGCCAGTGATGAGCAGGGAGTCCAACTCTGGAGCTGAGTTCTGAGACGATCGAGTAGTAGCGATTTTTATGAGCTGCCCTTGGTGTGTGGTTTTAGATTGTAAATACATTTACAATTATTTTGACACTACAGACGCGAGGCAAAGGCCATGGAAATTAAAGAGTCTATTGAAATCAGATCGACCCCCGCGCAAGTGTTCCGCTTGTATAGGGATGCGGCACGGTGGGCTGACTGGGACCCAGAAGTGAGTAGTGCAAGCTTGCCTAGCGGTCTTAAGTTGGGAGCCAAAGGTTGGCTTAAGCCAAGGGCAGGGCCCAAGGCCGGCATCCAGATTGTCGAAATGACCGAAGAGAAGTCGTTTTCGGCGCAAAGCCGTTTGCCGTTATGCCGCATGGAATTCGGGCACCTACTCACGGAAAAAGAGGGGGGCACTGTAGCTACCCATTGGGTTGAATTCTCCGGGCCATTGAGCTTTCTCTTTCGATACCTGATAGGTAGATCCATCCAGGCATCGTTACCCAAGACGATGCAGGGGCTTAAGAAGTCTAGTGAAGCCCTGGCAAGTTCCCTATGAGTGTGAACAAGGACAGCGTCGAGGAGAACTGGAGTGGTTCTGCATTCGCGGGGCCAAGCGAAAGCCCTGGATTCAGGCTCTGGCGCGACTTTTTGGACTGGCAGCGTCAACTTAATGTCCGCTTGAAACCCTTGGGGCTTACCCAGCCACAGTTCGCTATCCTGGCTGTAAGTGGCTGGCTGACTAGAGAGGGCGAGCAGGCGACTCAGCATGGAATCGCCACTTTTACCGGTATGGATCGCATGCATATTTCGCAAATCATATCCCGCCTGGATAAGGACGGGCTTATTGAAAAGCAAGTGAACCCGCAAGATCATCGCGCAAATCTGGTGTCGCTTAGCGTAGAGGGCGACCGACGATTGCGTGCTGCTATGCCGATTGTTGAAGGCTTCGACAGAGAGTTTTTTCTAAAGCGCAACGCCTGACCACTGGTTTGGAAATCTCATGTGATAACCCCCGAGCCCCGCCTAGTGCGGGGCTTTTTGTTGGAGCAGAATAATGACGCCCGTTTTTCGCATCGTTGCCGATGGCAGCGATATCACCCGCATGATCAACGACCGGCTGTTGCTGCTGCGCACCTCGGACAAGCCCGGGATGGAGTCTGACGAGTTTGAGTTGCGCATTGACGACCGCGACAGCGCCGTGACGTTGCCGTCTCGCGGTGCCAGCATCGAAATCTATCTGGGCTATGCCGGGTCGACCTTGTCCCGGGAGGGCCGCTATGTGGTCGATGAGGTCGAAGTCTCCGGCCCGCCGGACACGCTGGTGATACGCGGCAAGGCCAGCGACATGCGCGGCAGCGGCAAGACCACCCGTAACGGTAGCTGGGAGGGCGACACCCTGGCCACCATCGTCAGCGGCGTGGCGCGGCGTAACGGCTGGGAGCCGGCCTGCACGGTGGCCACGATCGTGCCTCGGGCTGACCAGTTGGGGGAATCAGACTTCAATTTCATTACCCGGCTGGCCCGGCAGCACGACTGCACGGCCAAGGTCGCGGACGGCAAGCTGATCGTCATGCCGCGTCAGGGCGGTGTCACGGCCAGCGGCAAGACACTGGGCGTCGTCACCATCAACAAAACGGACGTCAGCCGCTACAGCTTTCGGCTGGGCGATCGCTCGACCCACAAGGCCGTCAGCACCAAGTATCAGGACAAGGCCACCGGCAAACTGGCGGTGGTGAATCTGAACAACGACGACGCCCCGGACGGCCTGCCGCCGGTGCATACCGATCGGCATATCCATCCGAACAAGACCGCCGCCGAACAGGCCGCCAAGGCGCGCTTGGCCGCATTCAATCGCTCGACTGCAGGTGTGCGGCTGGAAATGCCCGGGCGTTCTGATCTGTTCGCAGAGCGGATGATCAACGCACAGGGGTTCAAGAACGGGCTCGATGGCGAGTATCTGGTGGACTCCCGGGAGCAGGTATTCACCCAGTCTGGCTGGTCGACGACGATCGAGTGCAACGCCGGCAAGAAGGGTAAGGCCAAGGTCAAAGGCAAGAAGCCAGAGAAGACCCTGAAAATCGTCCAGCTCTAACCCACACAAACCCACCCCCGGCCCGCCTTGTTCGGGCTTTTTCGTAAGGGCAACTTATGTCGATTACCCCGCAACAACTGCTGCAGATCCTCCCCAACGCCGGCCCAGTTGCCGGCGTTTTTGTGCCAGTACTCAACGCCGCGATGGGGCATTACCAGATCGTCGGGGCGAAGCGCGTAGCCGCATTTATCGCGCAGATTGGCCATGAGTCTGGCCAGCTCAAATACGTCAAGGAAATCTGGGGCCCAACGGCCGCCCAAGCCCGATACGAAGGCCGTAAAGACCTGGGTAACACCGTGGCCGGCGACGGCGCCAAGTACCGGGGGCGTGGTCTGATTCAGATCACCGGACGGGCCAACTACATGGCCTGCGGCGAAGGGCTGGGCCTTGACCTGATTAAGCAGCCCGGGCTGCTGGAGAAGCCACAGCATGCCTGCATGTCGGCAGCATGGTTCTGGGCGACCAAGGGCCTGAGCACACTGGCCGACGCGGGCCAGTTCGACAAGATCACCCAGCGCATCAACGGTGGCCAGAACGGCGCGGCCGATCGGCAGGCGCTGTACGCCCGGGCGCTCAAGGTGTTGGCGTGAAGATCGATGCGGTGAGGTGGGGCGGGGTGCTGCTGATCATCCTGGCCCTGATGGCGGGCAGCGCGTGGGCCGCATGGGAGTGGCAGGCCAACGCCTATGGTCAGCAGTTGGCCACCAAGGAAGCTGCCCACCAAACCGAGCGCACCAATCTGGCCAACGCCAACTCCGCGCAATTACTGGCAGAGCAGGGCAAGCGCCTAGCCCTGGAGCAATGGCTGGCAGCCAGTGACCAATCCCATTACCGAGCCCTGACCGATGAGAAAACCAAACAAGCACGCCTGCGTGATCGCCTTGCTACAGCTGACCTGCGGCTGTCAGTCCAACTCGACGCCGCCGCAACTGGTTGTGACCCAATGCAAACCACCACCCGCACCTGTGGCGTGGTTCATGGCGCCCGTAGAGCCAGACTTGACCCAGCGCATGCTCAACGAATTATCGGAATCACCGGAGACGGCGACCAAGGACTGATCGCGCTGCAGGCCTGCCAGGATTACGCCATAGAAGTCTCAGTCATGACTAAGAAACATTGACTACCAGGGGGGGGAGTCGTGAGGGTTAGCTTTAATGCCCAATGCGACTGCCGCTTTGTGGGCCTTCCCGCGATATCCTTTCTTCGCCCCAGATAAAACCTGGTAGGTAGTCGCGAGGTCAAGGTCATTTTGACGAGCGAAATCTGAAATGCTTATTCCGTTGGCTCGCAGCCACATTTTTGCATCAGTCGGTGATTTTAGTGAACGCATCCTAAGGCCCATTATTGTTCAATTTTGTTCAATTTTAGCTCGCTTCTTTATCTTCATAAAACGAAAAATATCCATTTTTCGCGCTTTCGAAACCACTAAGCTGGCTACTGTTTATCTATAGACTTAACTCGAGTCGCACCCAAACATCCTAATACGGCACGTCAAGTTGTTAAGGTTCTAGCTGATTGATCAATATCGGAATTGTATACATCAGACTCCCGTATGCAGTCCGGTGTCCAACTATGTGGCATCATCCGCGGTCGTGATGAAAATAAAGGCGCATTTGGCAGTCGGACAATGGGCTGCACCCTTCAGGCAGTTACAAGTCTATTGAGTGTATATCTACACGGGCATAGGCCTTGGGGGCCTGAGTCTTCTGGAGGTGTTCTTAAGCTTGCTCAAGACGCAGGTGGAATGGGCTATTTACATAAACATGCATATTTCCCAGAGAGGTAGGCTTTTCATTAATACGATTTTTGTACCACCCTTTAATTGTTAGAACGCTCATATTAAAAACTCGGTAGTAGGTTTTTGAGTAATGTAACCCTGTCGAGGCTTATCTTAGCTGTCACTTTCATCACCACAAAGGAAGGGGTGGGTTGGTATTCTGTAGCCGCTTTTGTTGGTGCGTTTGGGGGATTTGACGGGAGAGTAAATGTTAATAACACCGCATATGTAAAAAAGACCACTAAACTTTGCAAGAGTTTCGGGGGGCGCTTTCTGTATGGGAGAGCCCCTTACGCTATACCCTCGGCCACTGGTTAACCTCCGCCGGTCACTGAGTCGTAACAGGACCCCAGCCATGCGGTTACCTGTCACACCCTATTATGAGCGCCGTCTGAGCGACCTGCGCACTCTATTCCCTGATACCGCCGCAAGTACTGGGCACCTCGACCGATACGCTGGAGGCTCATTAATGGACAACCTACAGGTAGTAGCCCATCAGAAGGCGCGCAGGGTGACGCGGCTCACAGTTTGGTTGGGTGCAGTGGTCAGCGCCGGGGCGTTGCCCAGTCAACAAGCCGCAACCTTTGTCTATGAGGCGGCCCCCTTGGGTGGCCCGTTCGGGGTGATATACGAATGAGTGACCTTTACAGTAACGCAAATGATCCGTTCGCCGGAATCAGCATGCCGCGCGAGGTCTCTGACCTTTTGCGGTGTCGTCTGTCGGTCATTGAGCGCAGCACCGACCCCCTGCAGGTGCATTTGCTCAGCGAGCGGGCGCAAGGTGCGATTGAGGCACTGGAAGTGCTCAAGGTGCTCAACTCCTCTGAGCTGGAAAGCCTATACCTCATAATCGAAAATGCGTCACAGGCGCGTGTTAAGGCGCTGCTGTGATAGGGTAATGGGATTCATGGAGGCACGATGCTCATAATTATAACAAGTTAGAATGACTTGGCTTACGCGAATAGCAATTGTTTATTGAACAGTAGGGGGGTGAATCAGTTTTAGGAAGCTTTGGAGTGTAGGTTTTTTTTGAGTGATGTTCAGTATTTTATGATTCCTATTCGTACGAGTGTACTGGCCGTCAGGGAAGGCGTTTTTGATGGGGTGTGAATTTTAAAGAATATGTGAATGTTGGCGCGCGGTTGTTTTTTCTTGTTGGGTGGAGTGGTCAGTTGGGTGGAATTAAAGCGGAGCGGCTACATGTCGAATTGTTCTAATCCCATGATCATGCTGAATTATTATGAGGTTATGATCTCTAGGCGCGTGAGCTTTGGTAAGGCTTTTATCTGGTGTGCGGATTAGATGAGGTTTTCGGGGGTTGCTGAGGAGCCGGTGCTGCTATGTTGTCAACTTTAGAGTTGCGTCATCTTATTGAGTCCGCATTTCTTCCTGTAAAATGCTGCTGTCGTGTTGAATCAGTAGAATGTCTCCAGGTTGAGATTTTTGACACTGAGACAGGGGAGCGACTGTTGCTTGTGAAGGGGATTTCCATAGCTGAGCTTACAGGTAATCAAGCAATAACAAATTTGATAAGTACAATCCGCAGAGAGCTTTGTTTTGCTCGCACGGCTAAGTAATAAATTGGCATAAATCAAGTGGGTGGGCTTTAGCGTTGATTGAGGCCGGAAGGTCTTTGTCATAGGTTCTTTGAATGATGGCTTTCATCTTTGTGAGCTGAACTGCCTGCTTGCATGCTTTGCCTGTGAATTTCGGCTAGTTCACTCCAAGGAAACTGATCTTGTCTCCCCCAGAACTGGCATCCAAGGCTATGGTGAAAAGGACTATTCTCAGTGTGATCTTGGCTTGCGCCGCAGAGGCGACAGCGCAGTCTGGAGCCCAAAATGACCCAATGTTTGTTCCAAGTCTCTAACGGGTGCTCATTCATAAGCATTGCAGATTAGTCCTTCGGCAACCAACTATATGGAATGAAAAATCGTCAACTGTCATCAGTAAGAAGAATAGTGCAATTTTGTATGTATTGGTGCTGGCTTGACACAAAAAATATTACCCAGGGGTTGAGCGGGCTAGGCCTGTTTTGGTAGCCCGACCGACTCAGTGAAGGAGTGGCGGTGTAGGGTTGTCTTTTTTATTTGTCAAGGTAAATCAGGCGTGCAAGGTGTTTGGGCTAGTTTGTCGCTTACTGGTAGTTACTTAAAATTATAGTACTGATGTCCAGATATCTCGGGAATAAGATAGTGTCAGTTTTTTATTCTCATCATTTCAAATAGCTTTCTTCTATGGCTGGTTCCATCATATCGATCAGAAAAAGCCCGCCTCGATTTTTTGCTTCAAAATCTCGTGCAATTCGGCGCAAGGATATTGAGCTTGTATCCCCCATAAGGGGCAGCCAAGGCTATGCTTAAAGGCGCTTCCGTCGGTAAGGTCTTGGCTTGCGCCGCAGCGTCTGCAGTGTAGTCGGGGGCCCTCAATGCCCCATTTTTTGTTCCAAGCTTTCAACGGTAGGTATGCAACTGGCATTGCAAGGCCTCCAAAGGGTAACCAGCCAAGCGGACTGAAGCGGATTTGACGACTTACGCTAGAAATATTAGTTCACTTTCTTGCAGCTATGGTGTTTTGAAGGCAGAAATACTCTCCAAGGGTAGGTAGTAACTGTTGGCTGCAATCGAGTGCCGGTGGTCGTGACGTCTCGCTGAATTATAACGCGTGACTAAACTTAAAGTATTAGGCGAGCGGATGCCTTGAAGGCACCATTGCTAATGGTATCAAGACACCAGCGCCCATAGGAGGCGACTATGTATGCGGTCATCAGAACCTATTTGGGGGTTGGGGCAAAGCAGCTTTTCGATAGCCTGGAAGAGCATAAAGTCGATGTCGAAGCTACCTTGCGGGCAGTTCCTGGGCTTATAAGCTATACACTGCTTAATACTGGTGATGGAGGCACGGCCGTGACAGTTTGTACGGATAAAGTCAGCACCGATGCAAGTTTGAAAATAGCGCGCGACTGGATCAAGAAAAACGCCTCTCATATCCACGCAAATCCGCCTGTCGTAACGGAGGGGCCAGTCATTGTGCAGATTACATAGTGCGCCGTTGTAACCGCTATTTCACTGTCAGTGGTGGGCTTTGCAATATCTGGATCTGGAAACTACTGCTGTGTTAGCAAGCATTTAGGCTGCATTAATTTGCGGCTATGGAGCCCTTAATGAAGCGTACGATACTGGGAATGCTTGATGCCGGGGAGACTTTGATCCTGCAGGCTTCAGAGGCCGTATCTCGCTATCGCGAAGCCGAAGCAGCGGGTAAACCTCTGGAAGAGGTGCAACTTCTGCGGTTGTTGGCTGAATCATTGTGCCAGGTAGTTACTGACTTTCAGCTCCGAGCGCAGGGAGTTGAGTTGCCTACGCTCCATTAGGGCCATTGGTTATAAACCATGCTCAGCATTAAGCCCCAGTATATTCGGTGGAGAGATTTTGGCTATTATTTACAGATACCGCTAAGCGCAGATTTTCGATGTGTCATGGAGAGCTGGGCAGTTCATGCAGGGCGTCCAGATCTATTCAGTCTCCCGTATGGTGATATGGAACAGCTCTGAATCGCCCCGGCTTTCCTAGACGCCTTTGAGCGGCTGCTCCCGGCCAGAAGCAGCCAGTCAAAAGAGTCTAGGAAATCAGGGTCGATTCAGTGGTTACCAAGCGTATTGGGCTCACCTGGCATCTTTCTCAGTACCATATCGTCGCATGTCATGTCGCAGTTCATAGAGTACCTGCGACAGACTCACGCGACATCGTAAACCGTTACCGTCAGGACCGGATGAGTCGTCGCATAACTCAGGAATAAAGCGACAACTGTGGCTGAAGCGACGGGCAGCTATATCGGCTAGAAACAATCACTCAGCCGCTTAATAAGGATGGGCGATTCAGTTTCCCAATCAACTGACCTTGCTGCGATACCAGACGGTGGTACGCTCATTATCAGCTTGGATTTTTCGTATTTCGAACTGCCGTGATTCGTGTAGGACATGCCTCCAACTGCTGCAACTGTAGCGTTTGGGCGTCTGCTCTGGATAGGCATTACCAATCCAGCGAATGGCTGCTTCCAGTCGAGTCCAGCCACCTTCGGCAAGCTTGGTTTCTGCTTCACGTAAACAGAGGCATACCCCACTGCCAGGCCAATCGACTGAGCCATCCACCAAAGTACCGTCGATAGCCACATCTAGAAACTCTTGGTTTTGCATAAACGAAGCCATTTCAGCTCGTGCCTCATTCATGGAATTGGCCCAGGACTGCAAATTTAGGCAATGCCGATTGATGGTTTCGTAGCTTTCCTCTAGGAAACCATCCGCCGCCTGGCAGCCTGATTCAGACCAAAGATCGAAACGCTCAAGAAAGTGGTGAACTAGTTCATTCCGCAGGTCGACCAGCTCCTTGAGAGCGGTCTTCGTTGCCTCATAGTGCTCGGCTGGCATTTCCAACTGGTGTCGATAGCTGAACCAGATTTGGTCACCGGTATCGGCATCAGTCTGTGACTCTTCTTCATTTCTGGGCGGCAGCGTCAGAAAGCTTTCAGTCAGTATCCCCACCAACGTGCCCATGGTCTTTTTCTGGGCACATGCGATCTTCTGCTCACGGATGGTATGCAGCCGATCCGCAGGACTGCTCAGCTCTCCATCCGCGACCATGGCTTTCAGCAGCCGTTCGTATTGCTGTAAGCGCAACAGACAGCGCCCGAGCTTGCGCTGCACTATAGGTTGAAGATCAGTTACATCTTCCGAGGGGATGGTAGTGATTTCATCCATGAATAACGACTCAGGCATAAGTGGTAAGGCTGGAGCGATTCAGGCAGTTTTTGAGAACAACCTTGAAGACATACAGTCTGCGATGGATCAGGAATTGTCGTTGTTCTTTGTACAACGTATTGGCGTATGAAATAACAACATCCCTCGACTAGATCTTGCTCAGGCTTTCATGGGACTAGAAGCGGTCAGTCGACACCGAAAGCAGCCAAGACATGGACGCGAGCCGATATAGGAGCGGTCAGCCCTGGCCGGATTTACCATAAACGCCGTTATTCGCAGTCTCTCGCTCGTCTACCTTGGCTCGGTTTACCGGCCGCTTTGGGTCGGAAGTGGTCGCGTTCATGGGCGACTGCTTTTGACCGATTCTGTTGAAAAAGTCGGATTCGGTTTCCACGGCAGAAAAGCACGCGTTTGAGATTGAAATCTTTACTTTGAGCAAAGGATTCCGGGCTCAGATTTCGCGTAGGAGCGCGCAAAAATGGCGTTTTCAGCACTCAGTATGTGGGCATTCTGGAAGAGCCGACTTTTTCAACAGAATTGACCGAATGCTGACGATCACCTAGCAATGCCAGTCCTTAGTATAGGGAAACTAAAACTACGGTGGCGGTATACCAAAATCTGCGCAAAACCTACCCTGGAGGCCACGGTTTGTCGTTTGCTAATGCACGAGAAACCGTTGATTTTGCGATCCTTGGATAGGTAATTTATTCATATATTACAACGACTTGTGGTGTTATCAGATCGAGCATGGGGTGCTAGGGGGCGAGTGTTCGAATCACTCCGTCCCGACCATATTATTCAATGACTTAGCCCAATCTGTGAAGGTTGGGCTTTTTCATGTCTGCGAAATACCCCCACTAAACCCCCCACCAATGGCGGGGCTGTCACAGGCCGTTGTCTGATGGAATGAGGCAGGACTCTGCTGCTGGGTGATTAGTTGCGAAGGTGTGCTCGCCACCACCGCTACAAATGTTGACGCAGTGCCTCCCCATATGCTCAACGAATTATCGAAATAACCGGCAACTGTGACCAAATACTGATCACGCATGGCAGCATGCCAAGGGTATGGGGGAGTGATCGGAAGACTTACAGATGCCGCAGCGAATCCATCCGGTCGTGTAGAACACGAATAATGGCAATCCCATAAGCTGTAATGCGGAAGTAGACCATGTGCTGCTCAACACGACGACGGCGATAGCCTAGTCGAATGTGATCACAGGCCGGAGCTGTTTTAGGCTGCTCCGCCAGTTCGGCAAAAGCAGTTGTCAGCATGTCGATGTAATGATGAGCCTGAGCCACGTTCCATTCCTGCGCGGTGTAACGCCAGATCCCTTCAAGATCTGACTCAGCCGCAGGAGTCAGTCGATACTCAGCCATGTGCAGTCAGCATTCTCTTTTTGAACGCATCAGGGTCGAAAGCACGAGGTTGCCCGCTGGCCTCACCTTCGCGCAGCGCGGCACGAATGGCATCAACCTCAGCGCTGCGCTCCTGCTCACGACGGATCAGATCACGAATGTACTCGCTGTCATTGGTGTAGTGCCCAGCTTCAATCTGCGCTTTGATCCAGCCATCCTGTTGATCAGTCACCGTAATGGTTTTACGCACAGTTCCCATAATTCAACCCTCAGATTAATACTCAATAGCGAGAATATTATCATACTATTGATGCTATTTTACGCAGACAAAATGAGCGGCCAGATCAAATCCCCCAAACTGAATCGCCCTTAGGCTAGAAGCTCCCCGAACGGCTCGATTCTCGACGATCAGGACAGGCTTCAGCGCATCGATGGGCTGGAGGGGCAGTATTACCGAGTGATCTCGACGAAAGTTTGTTGATTACCCTGCACCGCCAGATGAGCGTTGAAGGAATGCCTGCGCTGATGGTGAGCGCTGCTAAAGGTACAGTTGGGATCTCTGTACGTTGATTCAAATGTATGTGCTTTGACTTTGAGTGAGGGGCAGGCCCCAAAAAACCGAGGCCTTCCGAGATTTCGACAGGTTTTAAAGCTATTCAGCAATCATAAAACCGATCACAGGCAAGATCACCAAGGTACTGATTGCCATCGACAGCACATTGCCGATATAGGGATGCAGGTACTTGGGTAATCGATGCGCAATGGCACAGGCCAGTGGCGGTGCGATCAGGGCACCGAGCAGTGCGCTGGCGATCATGACCGTGTAACCGCCCCCATAGGTCAATACCGCCGCAGGCACGACTGAAACCAGTGGCACATAGGTGGGATACCAGCCGCGGATTTGCCATTGCCGGCGCCAGACAATAACGCCCACCAATGAGGTCAACGCTTGCGCAGCGAGCATAGGCAACAGCAGCCCAGAGCCATAGGCAGGGCTTAACGGGTTCAGGGCGTAAGCCAGCAACACACCCGCAAGCATGCCCAGGCTGGCCCACTCATTGCCATAAAATGGCGCTTCGGAAAAGTCCGCCAGCACGCGACGTAATGTCCAGATCACGCCGTAGTTCGGATTTTTCTCAGGAGTTATAGGTAGATTCTCTGGTTTCTGCTCATACTTGGGTGTCACCAGCGCTGGAAAGCGCCGACACAACATAAAGGCTGCCACACTGCCCAGTGCCATGCCTAGCACATTGCCAATCACCGCAGGCAATCCTAGGGGCACGCACACGAAGTTCACGATCAGCAGGCAGGACGGCGTGACCAGCAGCGCACCCAGAATTGCGCCATTGAGGGTGACTTTCCAGCCGGCACCAAAGAACAGCACCATGGCTGCGGGTAATGACACGAAAGCGGCGAAGGTGGGTTGCCAGGTGTCAGCGGTCAGGGTCCAGCCCCACAGGGCATTGCTCAGTAGCAACCCCAACAGTGAGCTGGTCACCAACCACGGCCACAAACCCGTGCCATAGCTGATGCTAAACCCTTGCCAGGATTGGGCGTAGCGGCTGGCCCAATAACCCAGCGCGCCTCCGAGTAACAAGCCCAGTGAGGCGAGCTCATGCTTGTAAAACGCTACTTCGCTGATATCGCCAAGCACCCAGCGCAACCAGGCCCAGGGGGAGGGCATGCTGTTCATCATGTCGCTGTAGGTGGGCCAGCAAGCGGTGCTGGTTGCGCAATACCCCACGGCCACCCAGGCGGTTACTGCGCCAAACATCAGCGCAATGCCAATAAGCATAATCAGCAGACGTGCAGCAGATCCTGAAACTTCTCTTGCAGATGTATGTTCCATGACTGCCCCCGATCAACGCGGGAAGCGGAAGTGATGGCCATAGCCAAGCATCTCGTCATATACATCGACGCGGCGGTCACGGAACAGGTCGTTCAGGTTGTTCCAGATGGGTGCGCTGCGCGCGGTAGACAGGTCGATATCGGCATACAGAATGGTCTGCTCGTCCGCCGGGGCCACTTCCCCGATGGGCCAGCCATTGGTGCCTGCAATAAGCGAACAGCCCAGATAACGCGCATCCTGCTCCTGACCAATGCGGTTGGCGGCGGCGATAAAGACATTGTTAACGTGTGCTGCGGTCATCGTCAGGTAAGTGGCCATGCATTTGCCGGAAGCATCAAACAGCGGCGGTGGCGTCCATACCCAATTGTTGAGGCTACAAATAATGTCGGCGCCTTGCTGAGTCAGCAGGCGGGGGACTTCGGGGAACCAGATATCCCAGCAAATCAGCAGGCCGATACGTCCGATCGGGGTTTCAAATACCGGGAAACCGATATCCCCGGGGGTGAACCAGAGCTTTTCCTGGTTCCATAAATGCGCTTTGCGGTATTTGCCGATATAGCCGTCCGGTCCCAGCAATACCGCCGTGTCAAACAGCTGCATATCGTCCTGTTCGACCAGGCCTGCAACCAGATACACCTCATATTCCTGAGCAAAGCGGGTCCATGCCTGAACGCTGGGGCCATCTGGAATGGATTCGGCGTGGTTGAAGGCATCCTGGCGATTGGCAAATAGATAGCCCGTGTTGGCCAGCTCGGGCAGCACAATCAGATTCGCTCCGTTTTCGACCGCTTGTGCAGCCAACTCCAGGCTCATGTCCAGATTCGACAGACAATTATCGGTGCCCACTTGCGGATCAAACTGGATAACTGCAACACGTACCGGGCTGACTGCGACAGACTCGCTCATGACTGACACCTCTTCTTGTTTTTATAGGGCCACCTCTTGGTGGCCATTTAGTAGGAAGAGTTACCCGTGCCAGCGTCTATCGCCGGATTCCTCTCAGGTTGTAGTCCGTAGGCGTAAATTTTGAGCGACATGTATGTATGGACTACATGAGGGGAGGCGTTGGTGCGTAAAAAGCTGTTTAACAACCTACCTTAAGGTCGTGCCCGATACTCGGGATAATTATCCAGCGTAAAGCCCCCGTTGAACTGTGCGTGCGTGGTATGGCACAGGTGGATGACGGCATCGATCGCGCCACGCAAACAAGGCTCGGTCCAGCCCGCATCGACGGAAAACGACTCTCCCGATAAATACAGGCCTGAGAGATGGGCAAAGTCGCGGTTGTACTTCATCAAGCTAACCGCTTCGTAATAGGTACCTGCGCGATACAGCTTGGCGCATCCCAGGGCATTTTTGTCGGTGATCCAATCGTCACGGTTCACGCATCCTACGATGCACAGGTTTTTGGAAATTGGCTGAAAATGTAGGGGCAGATTGTGAGTGAGTGGAGTTAGATAGTTACTACCTGAAATCATCGTGTCCATGCAGGAGCGGGGAGATCCGCGCAGTTAGCTGGAAGGCGCAAGCGGCATCATCATCGCTGGCTTCTCAAGCACGTTCAGCTGTATCTGAACAATCGAATGGACACCAAAGATACGGCTGCCGAGATTTTGTTCCAGGTGTTGGCGTCATGCAGTGACCTGGAAACCCTGCAGGCGCACGCGCCACTCGACTGATACGCCGCCACGGCGGTACTCTCGCCGGGCGCCGCTGGCGTTTGTGCCGCTGCTTCTACACCTGCCATTTTTGGGGTCTCCATGGACAGAATCGCCTTCAAACCGCTCCTCCTTGCCGCCGGCCTCCTGGCGTTTATGCCTATTGCCCATGCCGCCAGCACGCTGGTCTACTGTTCCGAGGCCAGCCCGGCCGGCTTCGACCCCAGCCAATACACCAGCGGCACCGATTTTGATGCTTCCGCCGAAACCGTGTTCAACCGCCTGACCCAGTTCAAGCGCGGTGGCACCGAAGTCGAACCCGGTCTGGCCACCCGCTGGGATGTCTCCAAAGACGGCCTGGCCTATACCTTCCACCTGCGGGAGGGCGTCAAGTTTCATACCACTGATTTCTTCACCCCGACCCGGGATTTCAACGCAGATGACGTGCTGTTCACTTTCACTCGCCTGCTGGATGCCGAGAGCCCGTTTCGCAAGGCTTACCCCTCCGAGTCGCCCTATTTCACCGATATGGGCCTGAACACCACGATCAAGAGCGTCGACAAAATCGACGACCACACCGTGCGTTTCAACCTCAATAACGTCGATGCATCATTTGTACAAAACCTGGCCATGAGTTTCGCCTCGGTGCAATCTGCCGAATACGCGGCGCAATTGCTCAAGCAAGGCAAGGCCGAAGAGATCAACCAGAAACCGGTGGGCACCGGGCCGTTTGTGTTCAAGCGTTATCAGAAGGACTCGCAGATCCGCTATGTCGGCAACAAACAGTATTGGAAGCCCGAGGATGTAAAACTCGACAACCTGGTCTTCGCCATTACCCCGGACGCGGCCTCGCGCTTGCAGAAACTCAAGGCCGGGGAGTGCCAGGTCAGCGGCTACCCGCGGCCCGCGGATATCGAAGTGATGAAGCAGGATCCCAACCTGCGGGTGCTACAACAACCCGGGTTCAACCTGGGCTTTCTGGCCTACAACGTGACACATGCGCCGCTGGACCAGCTCAAGGTGCGCCAGGCCCTGGACATGGCCATCGACAAGCCGGCGATCATCAAGGCTGTGTATCAGAGCGCCGGGCAATTGGCGCAGAACGCCTTGCCGCCGGCGCAATGGTCGTATGACCCGACCATCGAGGATGCCCCCTACGACCCGGTCAAGGCCCGGGCGCTGTTAAAAGAAGCCGGGGTTGCCCCGGGCACCACCATCAACCTGTGGGCGATGACCGTGCAACGCGCTTCCAACCCGAATGCGCGCATGTCGGCACAAATCATCCAGCAGGATTGGGCCAGGGTAGGGATCAAGGCCAATATCGTCAGCTACGAATGGGGCGAGTACATCAAGCGCGCGAAAAATGGCGAGCACGATGTGATGATTTACGGCTGGACGGGCGACAACGGCGACCCGGATAACTGGCTCGGCGTGCTTTACAGTTGTGCAGCGGTCAAGGGCAGCAATTACGCCAAATGGTGTAACCCGCAGTACGACAAACTGGTGCAGCAGGCCAAGGTCAGCAACGACCGTGAGCAACGCATCCAGTGGTATCAACAGGCACAGAAAATCCTCAAGGAACAGGTGCCTATCACCCCCATTGCCAACTCGACGGTGTTCCAGCCCATGCGCAAGGAAGTGACCGACTTCAAGATCAGCCCTTTTGGGCTGACGCCGTTCTACGGGGTCAGCCTGGACAAGTAGGCGGCATCAGCTGTCACGCAAAGGCCCCCCTGCCCAAGCGGGCAGGGGGGCTTTTGCAGGGCAGCAGGCAAGTGCTTGCCTGCGGGGTTATCGGGGGCGCACACCTTCGTAGGCGTCCTGGAGCAGTTGTCGAATGGCCTTTGCTTCGATCGGGCGCGGGTTCCAGTACGGGTTGGACAGGGCAATATCTGTGGCACGGTCCAGATCGGCCTCGCTCAGGCCCAGGTCCTTGAGCCGGGTGGGCGCACCCAGTGAGCTGGACAGGTCAAACAAGGCCGCCGCAGGGCTGCAATCCTTGACGTTCAATGCCCGGCAGATGCGTGACAGGCCAGGTGCCGCCGACTGGTTGTAGGCAATGGCGTGTGGTAGCACGATGGTGTGGGTCTGGGCGTGGGGAAGATTGAAGCTGCCGCCCAGGGTATGGCAAAGCTTGTGATGCAACGCCATGCCCACGTTGCCCAAAACCGTGCCGCACAACCAGGCGCCATACAGGCAGTCCCCCCGTGCATTAAGATCGGCCGGGTTGTGACGGATGACCTTCATGCCTTCGGCCAGGGCCCGAATACCTTCTTCAGCCATCAATGACATCACCGGGTTGCCATCTTGGGCATACAGGCCTTCGGCTGCGTGGGCGATGGCATTCATGCCGCTGGTGATCGACATCTCGACAGGCAGGCTGACCGTGAGTTGGGGGTCGTAAATCACGGTTTTTGGCAGTACCCGAGGATCTTTGCCGGTGCGTTTGAGGCCATTTTCGGTAAGGCCGAAAACGGGCGTCATCTCGGAACCGGCGTAGGTCGTCGGTATGGCGAGGATCGGCAGGCCCGAGTCCATTGCAATGGCCTTGCCCAGCCCGGTTGTAGAGCCACCCCCGATGGCCACGGCGCAGTCGGCTCCCAGTTTGCGGGCCACTTCCCGGGCTTGCTGTGCCGTTTCGACAGGAACGTGCATCACCGCCTTGTCGAAGATGCCGGCTGCCCGGCTACCGAGCAAGTTCACCACCTGTTCGGCCTGGGCATGTTGTTCCGCCGTGCAGAGAACCAGAGCTCGCCTGGCGCCTAGCCGATCGATTTCCGCCTCCAGTTGTTGCAGTGAACCCTGGCCAAATATGACGCGTGACGGCTGGCCGTTATAGATGAATGGGGGCGTTGACATAAGGCAGGTCTCCAGAGGTAGCGGGCGGGGATGGGGCAGGGCGCTGGGCGACCGGGGTGGGCTGATAGGCCAACAGTTGCCAGCGCTCTCCCGTTTTGGTCCAGACGCTCAGTGTTTGGTTGTTGAGGCTCTTGGCCACGCCGTGGGACACGATATCGGCCGACATGTGCCCAAAGGCCAATGCGATATCGCCGTACACGCGCACGTCATGCACGGCGTGATCGATGCGGTGATAGTGGTAAAGCCCGTTATGGCACTTGTGCAGGTAACGGCTGAGATCGTCTTGCACGCCATTGGAGTGCACATAGACCAACTCGGGGTGGGCCAGGCGCTTGAAGCTGTCAAGGTCGCCCTGCTGCATCGCCTGATAGCGCTGGTTTTCCAATGACGCAATCAAGGCGGTAGTGGCTGAATCGCTGTTCATGCTGACCTCGGCGGGTAGATAACAGTGCAGTGATGCGGCCTACTCGTTCGCCAGAACGAAATCGAAGGCCAGGGTGTAAAACGGTTCATTGCTGAACGTGCCTGCAGGGGTCATACCGCCCGGGTGGCGTTGCCACTGCGTAATAAGTGAGGAGCGCACGCCAAATAACGGGTCCGAATCCAGGCAAGGGTCGTCCTGGCGAAACACCTGGGTGGTCAGCCGCTGATAACCGCGAGCCTGCACGGTGAACTCAAGGTGCGCAGGGCGCCTGTCCGGTCGGTTCAACGCGGCAAGCAACTGGCCTGCAGGGCCATCAGGAAGAATGCGCGGGTTGTCCGGCAGGGAGGTACAAAAGTGATAGCGCCCCTGTTCATCGGCTTGCAGCAGGGCCCGCTCGATGTGGCGGGTCGCATGGGTGCAGCCAGGCTGGACTTCCAGCGTGGCATGGGGGATGGCGTTGCCCCTGGTATCCAGCACGGCACCGCGCACATAGCCTTTCGGGGGCGCGGCACCGGCACTCAGATCAGCGCCTGGATTGAGGTGCAGGACGGGTTGTGCCGATGGCGCATGGAACGCCGCCGTCTCGGTGCAACCTGCAGGCTTGCGGTCATTTTGCGCAAGCACCAGGGTGGAAAGCCCAAGCACATGTGACAACAGTGCAAAGTGCTGGCGCTGTGGCGTGTTGGCTGCACCGGTCTGGGCAAGAAAGTCGATGCCGCGTTGCCATTCCGTTTCTGTCAGTTTGGTATCGCGGGCAAAGGCGTGCAGGTTTTGCACCAGGCTGGTCATGATTTCGCACAAACGGGTGTCGCCGATAGCGCTGTTATTGGCCAGCACGGCTTGGGTGATGGTCATTTCGTCCAAGTTGCGCATGTTGACTCCCAGACTATGTGCGCTCTGTAGTTGCCTGGCCATCTCAAGTAATGGCGGCGGATTGGCTTCTCTGCCATAGCGCCGCACGTTATAGTTCCGCAGAATGTAAGAAAAGGCCGTATATGGAATTCTTTATTTCATATATGAAAGAATAAAAAAGGAGTACGCCTTGGATCGACTGACCGAACTTGAACTTTTTGTATTAACAGCTGAAGTGGGGACCTTGACCAAAGCAGCCGAACTGCTGGGTTTGTCCAATGCGGCAGCCAGCCGGCATCTGGTGGCTCTGGAGCAGCGTCTCAATGTTCGTTTGATCGACCGCAACACCCGACGTCTGGCCCTGACCAATCTGGGCCATCAGTTCTACGGCAGCTGCAAAAGTCTGCTGGGCGAGTTGAAGGAGGCCGAGGCATCGCTCAACGAGTCGCTGGTACAGCCAGTGGGCACGCTGACGGTGACCGCGTCGATTTCGTTTTGCATGTTGCATATTGCACCGCTGATTCCGGCCTTTCGCAAAATGTACCCGCACATCACCCTGAAGGTGCTGGGGGAAAACCGCTACTTCGACATCATCGACAGCGATATTGATCTGGCCATCCGAACCAAGGAGTACGAGCCCGATTCCAATATCACCATCCGCCGCCTGGCCGAGACGCGCCGCGTACTTGCCGCATCGCCCGGTTACCTGCAGCGCATGGGCACGCCTAAAACCATTGACGACCTGGCCCGCCACGACCTGTTGATCTATAGCCACGCCAATCAGCCTCGTGTCATGCGCTTCACCCAAGGCAAGGACGAAGTGGCGTTCAAAGCCGAGCCCATCATGGAAACCAACGATGGGCAAATCGTGCGGGCTGCGGCACTGGCGGGCGGGGGGATTCTGGTGCAACCCAAATACATCATTAATGCCGATCTGGTGGCGGGGCGTTTGATTCCGGTTCTGGACGATTGGGACTTGCCCAGGCTGACCATTAACATGGCGTTCCAAAGTCGTCGGTATATGCCGGCCAAGTTGCGAGTGTTTATCGAGTTCCTGTTGGCCGACTTCAAGAAACATGAACATGAGCGTTACTGGACGCGTTAATGCCGTTATCCGCTGCGCGGCGCTGACGGCTGTTTGTTCAGACGAACTTGCATAAGCGCCGGACCCCTTTCAAGGCACTGCATTCGACAGTGCCCACCCGTGATCGTGATCTTCAGTTTTCCACCAGGTGGAAAACACATTTGCCGATCGCGCATTTGTTTTCCGATTCAATCGCAGTAGTCTCACCCCCACTGAGCGAACACATAAATTCAATAAAGGTTGACCTCATGTCGAATCACCCAACCACGGCGAGTGCGTCGTCGAAAATTCTTTGGCGCATCGCCGCCATCACGACCATGGGCTCGCTGGCATTTGGTTATGACACCGGCGTGATCTCCGGCGCGTTGCCATTTATGGCGCTCGATGCCAGCCAGGGCGGTTTGGGGTTGAACCCTGTCTCTGAGGGGCTGGTGGCATCGGCGCTGATTTTTGGCGGGGCCTTTGGCGCCTTGTTTGCCGGGCATTTGTCCGATCGCTATGGCCGCTTGGGCGTGCTCAAGGCGCTGGCGGTGTTGTTTGCACTGGGAGCGCTGGGCACCGCCGTCGCGCCGACGCTGTGGGCCATGGTTGCCACCCGTTTTATCCTCGGCATTGCCGTCGGCGGTGCGTCTTCTACTGTACCTGTGCTGATCGCCGAGCTGGCGGCACCACGTCATCGCGGGCGGCTGGTGTGTCAGAGCGAGGTCATGATCGTTTCCGGGCAATGCCTGGCCTATATCGCCAGTGCCAGTTTGGCGCACTTGTTCGACAGCCCGTTAACCTGGCGCTTTATGCTGGCCATCTCGCTGATCCCGGCCGTGCTGCTGTATGTCGGCATGAAATTGGTACCTGCATCGCCGCGCTGGCTGGTGGGTAAAGGCCGGGTTGATGAGGCCAGAACTATCCTCGCAGGTATCCGCGATACGCAGGCCGAGGTGAACAGCGAGCTGACAGAAATCGTCGAGCAATGTGTCAAGGAACAACGCCAAGGCACTGGCTTGAGCGCACTGAAGGAGCCGTGGCTGCTCAAGCTGCTGGGCATCGGTATTGCCTTGGGGTTTGTCCTGCAGTTCACCGGGGTCAATGCCTTTGTGTATTTCACCCCGATGATTCTCAAGGAAACCGGCATGGGCACCCACGCAGCCCTGGTGGCCACCATCGGCAATGGTGTGGTCTCGGTGATCGCGGCCTTGATTGGCATGTGGCTGATCAATCGCATGGGGCGGCGCTCGATGCTGCTCATGGGGCTGATTGTGGTGGTGCTGGCGCAAATCTTCCTCGGCGTAGTGATCAACTTCATGCCGCACTCGCTGCTGCAGAGCTACATGGCTTTGTCCGGGGTGCTGGTGTTTCTGTTTTTTATGCAGATGTGCATCGGCCCGGTCTACTGGCTACTGATGTCAGAGCTGTTCCCCAACCATGTCCGGGGCCTGATGAACGGGATTGCAGTCAGTCTGTTCTGGGTGTTCAACGCCATCGTCGCCTTCCTGTTCCCTGTGTTGCTGAGCGAGATGGGCGGCATGACGTTCTTCCTCTTTGCGCTGATCAATATCGGCTCGATCATCTTTTGCACCCTGTGGCTTCCCGAGACCAAGGGCATGACCCTGGAGCAGATCGAGCAGCATATGCAGCAGCGTCTCAGCGGGCGCAGATGGCGTGCGGGCGAAGCCAGCGCCAACCTCTACTGAGCTGACAGCCAGTGCTGCACCCGACTTCAACAATAATAAACAAGGACATCACGCCATGACTGTGTACTCGGATAACCAGATCCCGGTAGGCGGGCTCTTCGAAGAAGAACGCTCGGCCGACATCGTCAATGCCCGGATCAGCGACCAGGCCAACCCGCGTTTGCGTGAGGTGATGGCAGTGCTGACCCGGCACCTGCATGCCGCGATCAAGGAAATCGAACCCAGCCACGACGAATGGTTGCGGGCCATCGAGTTCCTGACCCGCACCGGGCAAATGTGCACGGACTGGCGCCAGGAATACATCCTGTTGTCGGACGTGCTGGGGGCCACCATGCTGGTGGATGCCATCAACCACCGACGCCCCAAGGGGGCGACCCCGAACACCATTCTGGGACCGTTCTATGTGGCCGATGCGCCCCGCTATGAGAACGGCGCCAATATTTGCCTGGACGGCAAGGGCGAGCCGACCCTGGTCAGCGGTCGGGTGCTTGATACCCAAGGCAATCCGATTGCCGGGGCAACCCTGGATATCTGGCAAACCAACGACGACGGCTTCTATGACGTGCAGCAAAAAGGCGTACAGCCAGATTACAACCTGCGCGGCCTGTTCACCTCTGACGTCGATGGCTTCTACGCCTTTCGCACGGTCAAGCCACGGCATTACCCGATCCCGGCCGATGGCCCGGTGGGCCAGTTGCTGGGCGAGCTGGGGCGTCATCCCCACCGCGCCGCGCACTTGCACTTTATCGTCACGGCGCCGGGCTTCGATCAGGTTATCACCCATATCTTCACCCCCGATTGCCCGTACTTGCATGAAGACACGGTATTTGGCGTGAAAAAAGAATTGATCGCCGAGTTCACCCGCCAAACCGACCAGGCCACAGCCCGGCGTTATGACCTGCAAGTCCCCTTTCTGGCCGTCAACTGGGACTTTGTCCTGAGCCCGGCCTGAGACAGCGGCCTTTCGTTTTAAACACCTCACAAAAGTGATCGTCATGCCCGACAAATCTGTTGAATTGCTTGCTGCTTATTGGACCCTCGCGGGTGATACCTACCCGGGCGCGCCCAGCGAGATCAGCCCTTTTTCCCTGCAGTCGCGCGCCGAAGCGGCCGCCCGGACCGGCTGGCGCGGCATGGGCCTGGTGCACGCCGACCTGGTACATAACGTCGCCAAACTGGGGCTGCCCACGGTACGCAGTATCTTCCAGGATAACGGTATCAAGCATCTTGAAGTCGAGTTTCTGACCGATTGGCACCTCGATGGCCCGCTGCGTGCGGCCTCGGACAAGGTTCGCGATGAGCTGCTGGAGATTGCTGGCGAACTGGGCGCGCGCAGCTTGAAGGTCGCCGGTGGTTTGTTTGAAGAGGGCCCGCCCGATATACCGCGCATGCGCGATGCGTTCGCCGTCCTGTGCGACCGGGCCAGGCCTTGTGGCGTCAACGTGGTGATCGAGTTTTTACCGTTCTCCAGCGTCAACACCATTGATCGCGCCAAGGCCGTTACCGAGGGCGTGCGCCCCAACGGTGGCTTGCTCGTCGACACCTGGCATGTAGCGCGCGGCGGCATGAATTTTGACGAAATCGCCAAGTTGCCGCTGGAGCTGATCAAGTCCATCGAGCTGGACGATGCCAGCCACGCCATTGTCGAGTCATTGCTCAATGACTCGACCCATCATCGCAAGTTATGCGGCGAAGGGGATCTGGATGTTCCCGCGTTTATCCAGCAGGTTGTCAATGTCGGTTATCGCGGGCCGTGGGGCGTGGAACTGATCAGTGCCCAGTTGCGCAAGCTGCCGTTGGACGTTGCGGCCAAAAGGGCCTTCGACACGACGATGGCGCAGTTTGAAAACATCCAGTTCCCGGCTTGATGCACTGGCAATAACCGATTTTTCCTTGGCTACAACAACGAACAATAGCGTTTTCAGGAGAGACAACTATGGTGGGTATCGCAGTTCTCGGCGCCGGTCGTATCGGCAAGATTCACGCAGCCAACGTGGCAGCCAGCAAATTCGCAACCCTGGTCGTGGTCGCAGACCCCTTCGCCGATGCCGCTGCCAGCCTGGCCGATGAGCTTGGCACGCAAGCCATGACCGACTGTGAAGCGGCCATTGACCGGGCCGATGTCGACGCCATTGTGATTGGCACCCCGACCCACACCCATATCAACCTTATGCTGCGTGCGGTACGCCAGGGCAAGGCGGTATTGTGCGAAAAACCGATCGACCTGGACATGGCCAAGAGCCTGGCGGCAGTGGAGGAGGTGGAGCGTCTGAATGGCCGTGTGATGCTGGCCTTCAACCGTCGTTTCGAAAGTACGTTTGCCCAGATGCGTGCGGCCATTGACGCCGGCGATATCGGTGAAGTGCGCCAGGTGATCATCAGCAGCCGTGACCCGGGCCTGGCCCCGGAAGACTACATAGAGCATTCGGGCGGCATTTTCCGTGACATGACCATCCACGACCTCGATATCGGCCGCTGGTTGTTGGGCGAAGAACCGGTCGAGCTGACGGCCATTGCCAGCCGTCTGATTGACCCGGCGTTGATGGAGAAATACGACGACTACGATACCGCGATGGTGCAGATGCAAACGGCATCCGGCAAGCAGTGCCATATCAACAATTGCCGCCAGGCGGTCTACGGCTACGACCAGCGTATCGAAGTGTTTGGCTCAACCGGCATGCTGCAGATGGATAACCTGCGTGCGACCACCATTCGCCGCTGGAGCCAGGACGTGACCGATGCGCGCGAGCCGTTGCTGAACTTCTTCCTTGAGCGTTATCAGCAAGCCTACAAGTCCGAGCTGGATGCTTATATCGATGCACTGGTACACAAAAAACCGATGCCAACCACCGTACAGGACGGGCTCAAGGCGCTGCAGTTGGCTGATGCCGCCGTAGAGTCGGTCAAGACCGGGCGTGCAGTCAGGCTCTGAGGCCACCTCATTGATTCGGATATTTACACCAGAACATCAGGAGAACCGTTATGTCCTACCAACTTGAGAGTGGCACCCCCATTGGCGTGGCATGCCTGGGGATCACTCACCCGCACACCTCGGGTCGGGTAAAAGCGTTCAAGCGCATGGCCGACGTGCAGTTTCTCGGGGCCTATGATGACAGCCCGCTGCTGGCGTCGTTCTGCGAAGCGCTGGGCCTGCAGGCCCGCAGCATGGAAGCAATCCTCGCCGACCCCAATGTGCATGTGGTGCTGGTACACCCCAAAAGCTACCTGATGGCCGAGTGGACCATTGCCGCCCTTGAGGCTGGCAAGGCGGTGCTGTGCGAGAAACCGGCCGGGCGTGGCACTCAGGACACCCGGCGCATTGTCGACGCGGTCGAGCGTACCGGCGGGCTGTTTCAGGTTGGTTACTGCTGGCGTTACGCGCCGTCGGTTGAAAAGATGCAGCAAGTGCTGCAAAGCGGTGAAATCGGCAAGGTGTTGCAGGTGCGTGCCCACGCTGGTTGCTCCCATGATGAGGCCGATACCAACCACATGAAACAGCCGGGTGACCGTGGCGGGGCTTTTTATGTGATCGGTTGCCACACCATCGACCGCATCCTGCTGCACTTTGGCAAACCGCGCTCGGTCAATGCGCGGATCAGCAAGTTCGCCGGGCAGATGAGCGAGTCAGCGCGTGAAGATGCGGTCGGTGCGGTACTCAACTACGACGACAAGCTGATCACCATCGACTTTATGTCCTGGGACCCCATGCCCTGGACCGAGAGCTGGGACATTACCGCCTACGGCACCCACGGGGTGATGCATTCCACGCCGATGCCGGCCTCGTACAAGCTCTACCACGATGGCAAGAACGGCCATCAGCAAGGCTGGACGCATTGGAACGAAAACAGCTTTCCGGAAATCTGGGCAGTGCGCAAAACCGTGTACTCCCCGGAAATCGCCGAAATCGGCAACCCGGTGTACTTCGACCGCGAGGCCGCAGCCTTCACCCGATCGCTGCGCACCGGCAGCCCTTCGACGGTGCCTGCCACACAGGCGCATGACATCAACGTGATCCTCGAAGCCCTGTTCGAGTCCGCCGATGCTAACGGCCAGGAAGTTCACCTGGCGTTGTAAAACCTGCGCAGTCCCGGTACGCGAAGTGCCCCTTCGGCTCGATTTATTCGAGCCGATAGGGCCGCTGCGTCCCTGAGAAACACAACAACAAGAAAGAGAGGACGTTATGCACACCATCATCAAGCTTGCAGCAGCCGTGGTACTGGGGTTGGCCGTCAGTGCCTGCTCCAAAAGCGAGAGCAGTGACAAAGGCACCATCGGCATTGCCATGCCCTCCAAAGCCGAGGCGCGCTGGGTTTCCGATGGCAGCAACATCGTCGATTCGCTGAAAAAGCTGGGGTATGACACTGACCTGCAATATGCCCAGTACGAAGCCCCGACTCAGCTGTCGCAAATCGAAAACATGATGGTCAAGGGCATCAAGGGCCTGATCGTTGCGCCGATTGACGGCACCACGATGGCCGATGTGCTCAAACAGGCGCGGGAGAAGGGGATCAAGGTCATTTCCTATGACCGTTTGATCCGCAATTCCAAGGATTTTGATTACTACGTCACGTTCGACAATTACCGCACTGGGGTGTTGCAGGGTGAGTCGCTGGTCGAAGCCCTGGAATTGAAGCAGGGCAAGGGCCCGTTCAATCTGGAGATTTTTGCCGGCTCCACCGACGACAACAATGCCCATGTGGTGTACGCCGGCGTGATGTCGCAAATCAAGCCGTATATCGACAGTGGCAAGCTGGTTGTGCGTAGCGGCCAGCAAGACATGGATAAGGTCGCCACCCTCAACTGGGACGGTGCCCTGGCCCAGGCGCGCATGGACAACGTGTTGAGCGCATTTTACAGCACTGCCCACCTGGATGCGGTGCTGGCCATGAACGACCAGATCGCCAATGGCGTGGTGTCATCCCTGCGCGGCGTGGGCTACGGCAACGGCAAGTCGGCGATGCCGATTGTGACGGGGCAGGATGCGGAAATCTCCAGCATCAAGTCCATCATTCGTGGCGAGCAGAGCTCGACGATTTTCAAGGACACCCGCGCACTGGCTCAAGCCGCGGCAGACATGATGGATGCCGAACTGAGCGGTAAGACCGTGGTGGTCAACGACAGCACCTCCTATGACAACGGCTCGATGATCGTTCCGACCCAACTGCTGATCCCGCAGCTGGTCGACAACCAGAACTGGCAAAAAGTGCTGGTCGACGACACCCATTTTTACACCCTTGAGCAGTTGCGCTAGTTGATTGCGTTGTCTGCGGCCAGCCGCCAGACAGGAGAGCGAAAATGAGCCAAACGATTCTCGACATGCGCAACATCCGCAAGTGCTTCGGCCCGGTCAAGGCGTTGAGCGGGGTTAACCTCAAAGTGGGCGACGGCGAGATCCACGCCATTTGCGGAGAAAATGGCGCGGGCAAATCGACGCTGATGAAAATCCTCAGCGGCGTTTATCCCCACGGCAGTTTCGAGGGCGAAATCCACTTCGATGGTTCGCCCAGATGCTTTCAGGACTTACGCGACAGTGAAGCGCTGGGGGTCTGCATCATTCATCAGGAACTGGCGCTGGTGCCGATGCTGTCGATCACCGAAAACCTGTTTTTGGGTAATGAGATCTCTCGCCACGGTGTGATCGATTGGCATCAGGCCCATGCGCGCGCGAATGACTTGCTGGCCAGGGTTGGCCTCGATACCCGGCCGCAAACCCTGGTAGGCAATCTGGGTATTGGTCAGCAGCAATTGGTGGAGATCGCCAAGGCCCTGGCCAAGGATGTGCGCTTGCTGATCCTGGACGAGCCGACTGCCAGCCTCAATGAAAAGGACAGCGATAGGCTGCTCAAGCTGATGCTGGAGCTCAAGAGTCGTGGCATCACCTCGATCATCATCTCGCACAAACTCAACGAAATTGGCCGGGTCGCTGACCAAATCACGGTTATCCGTGACGGCACCACAGTCGATGTCATCGATTGTCGTGATGTCGGCATCGATGAGGGGCGGGTGGTCCGTTACATGGTCGGTCGCGAACTGTCAGACCGTTATCCCGCGCGGGTGGCTGCGATTGGCGGGGTTCTGTTTGAGGTCCAGGGCTGGTCAGTGGGCGACCCGGCGCGCCCTGAGCGCGACCGTATCCGCAACGTCAACTTCCATGTGCGCCGTGGCGAAGTGGTGGGCATTGCCGGCTTGATGGGGGCCGGGCGTACCGAGTTTGCCATGAGTGTTTTTGGTCGTTCCTATGGTGTGAACATTCGCGGCAAGGCGCTGCTGGAAGGGCGTGAGGTCGACCTGGGCAACGTGCGCAAGGCGATCGATCAGGGCCTGGCGTATGCCACGGAGGATCGCAAGGGCGCGGGCCTGGTGCTGGGGGAGAGCATTACGCGCAACACCAGCATGGCCAATCTGGCTGCAGTGTCCAGCCGTTGGGTGATGAACGAGCTGGCCGAGACGGCGGTGGCAGTGGAGTACCGCTCACGTCTGCGTATCCGCAGCGCTGACGTGACTCAGTCGGTGGAAAAACTCTCGGGTGGCAACCAGCAAAAGGTAGTGCTGGGCAAATGGCTGTTTGCCAACCCCAAGGTACTGATCCTTGATGAGCCTACCCGCGGTATCGACGTGGGGGCCAAGTACGAAATTTATGGGGTGGTCAATCAGGTGGTCAGTGAGGGGCGAGGCGTGGTGATGATTTCTTCGGAAATGCCGGAACTGCTCGGAACCTGTGACCGTATCTATGTGATGAATGAAGGCCGTTTTGTGGGCGAGTTTGCGATAGCCGAGGCATCGCAGGAAAAAATCATGCACGCAATCATGAGAAATGAGGTGATCCAGTGAGCGAAGCCAGTATGTCTCTCTCATCCAGGGCCAATGCCCTGACAGCGTTCAAGCGCGGCGCCCGTGAATACGGCCTGTTGTTGTCGCTGATCGTGATCATGGTGTTCTTTCAGGTGGCCACTGGCGGGGCGTTGTTGCAGCCGCTCAACCTGACCAATCTGCTGCTGCAAAACAGTTATATCGTGGTCATGGCGTTAGGCATGCTGATGGTGATCGTGTGCGGGCATATCGACCTGTCGGTGGGCTCGGTGGTGGGCGTGGTCGGTTCCATCGCGGCGGTGCTGATGGTCCAGTATCGCCTGGATTTCTTCACCGTCACCGTGATCTGCCTGTTTACCGGTGCCGTGATTGGTGCGGCGCAAGGTTACTGGGTAGCGGTCTGGGGCATGCCGTCTTTTATCGTGACCCTGGCTGGCATGTTGATCTTTCGCGGTGCCACGATTGCCATTTCCCAGGGGCAATCAATCGGTCCGTTTCCGCCAGAATTTGCGGCGATCAGTTCGGGGTTCATTCCAGACTTCTTTGCCCATGAGCATCTGCGCATCACCTCATTGTTGCTGGGGATCGCCGTGGCCGTGACCTTCTGGGTGATCGAATACCGCAGCCGTGCGCGTATCCAGAACAGCGGCGGCAATGTTGCGCCCCTGGCCATGTTTGCGCTGAAGAACGGCCTGGTTGCCGGCCTGCTGGTGTACTTCTGTTACCTGCTCTCCACCTATCGCGGCATTCCGACGGTACTGGTGATCATGAGTGTATTGATCGGGCTGTACACCTTCATCATGAACCGTACCGTGATCGGCCGCTGGGTCTATGCGGTCGGCGGCAACCTCAAGGCAGCCAGGCTGTCGGGCATCAATACCTCACGGGTAACCTTCTTCGCCTTCGTCAATATGGGCGTGCTGGCCGCTGTGGCGGGGCTGATCTTTGTCGCCCGCCTCAACAGCGCGACACCCCGCGGTGGCACCGGCTTTGAGCTGGATGTGATCGCTGCCGTGTTTATTGGCGGTGCCTCGGCATCCGGCGGTGTGGGCAAGGTGGTGGGCGTGGTGATCGGCGCATTCATCATGGGCGTGCTGAATAATGGTATGTCGATCATGGGTATCGGTATCGATTACCAGCAAATGATCAAGGGTGCTGTATTGCTGGCGGCAGTGTTCGTGGACGTTTACCAGAAAAACAAGGGTTGATATGCCGGGCATGGATGACACCGCAGGGAGACTGCAATGATCAAACATATTGTGATGTGGAACCTTGCAGGGGACACGCTGGAAAGGAATCGGCAGGCCTGCCTGCTGCTCAAAGAGCGTTTCGAAGGCCTTGCCGGGTTGATACCGGGGCTGCTGAAAATAGAGGTCGGGGTTGATGTCAGCCGCATCGACTATGCCTGTGATGTCGTGCTCTACAGCGAGTTCGACTCGCATGAGGCCTTGGCTGCTTATGCCACCCACCCCGAGCACTTGCGGGTACGTCGGGAACTGGGCGATTCGCGGATTGCCAGGCATCAGGTGGACTATGTCGTGCCTTGAACTTCTTCACGATGCAACTAAGGTCGTGGTGGCGCAATCATTGATCGGTTGCGCCCGGCATCTGTTCTCGAGCGTGATTCAACGGCAGGGATACCCCAATGAAACCAAACAGCTCAACGCCCCGCGGGGCTATCGCCCTGGGTCTGCTGGCCCTGGCAATGGCCTCGGCGGCCCGTGCCGAAGATGCCTGCAGTGCCCTGGCCGCCAGGGCCTTGCCCGATGCGACCATCACCGAGGCCCGGGTCATTGCCGCGGGGCAGTACTCCATGCCGCAGAACCCGCTGACGCGGCTGGCCAGTTTCTCCGGCATGAACCCGGCAGGGCGCGCCGCCATCGGGCCCAACCCGGCCTTTTGCAAGGTGGCGGCCACGCTTGCGCCCAGCAGCGATTCAGACATCAAGATCGAAGTGTGGTTGCCGCTCAAGGGCTGGAACGGCAAGTTGCTCGGTGTGGGCAGCTTTGGCTGGGGCGGGGCGATGATGTACCCGGCCATGCTCTCCGGACTTGAGCAGGGCTACGCCACGGTGGCCACAGATACCGGTCACGACAGCAGCACAGAAGAGGGCCAGGGCGGACGGTTCGCCCTCGGCCACCCGGAGAAACTGATCGACTATGCCTGGCGTGCTGACCACTTGATGACGGTGCATGCCAAGGATCTGGTCAAGGCTTACTATGGCAAGCCGGCCAGCCGCGCGTACTGGGTTGGCTGCTCGCTGGGTGGCCTTGAAGGCCTGATCGAAGCCGGGCGCTTTCCCGATGACTACGATGGCATCGTCGCCGGTGCGCCGCCCAATCCGCTGGTCAAGTTCAATGCCGCCCAGCTCTGGCCCGGCTGGCTGCTGGGGCGCAACCGTGACCTGAACATGACTAAAGCCAAGTTCGAGATGATCAGCCAGGCCGCACTTAAGGCCTGCGCCTCACCGATTGGCCTCAAGCAGGGGTTTATCGACGACCCGCAGCACTGTGACTTCGAACCCGAACAATTACTGTGCAAGCAAGACGAGACGGCCGACTGCCTGACAGCGGGGCAGGTCGAACTGATGAAACAGCTCTATCGGGGCCCGATCAACCCGCGAACCCAGGAGGTGATTTTCCCCGGCGTGGCCAAGGGCAATGAACGCCTGCTAGGTGATTTTGTCGATGGCAAAGCGTTCCCGGTGGCCCTGGACCTGTTCAAGTACGCGGCTTTCCAGGACCCGGACTGGGACTGGACGACCCTTGACTGGGACAAGACCGTGAACGAGGCCGTGAGCAAGCTCGGGCCTCTGTTGCATGTAGGTAGCGACCTTGCGCCGTTTTTCGACCGGGGAGCCAAGCTGCTGTTGTATGTGGGCTGGAATGACTTTCATAACGGCCAGGAACTGATCGACTACTACCAGTCGCTGCTGCGCGACTCGGGCCCTGCGGCGCAGGCTTCGGCACGCCTGTTCCTGATCCCGGGTATGGGCCATTGCTATGGCGGGGCGGGCTGCGACACTTTCGACAAGCTGGCCACTATCGACAATTGGGTGGAGCACGGCGTGGCGCCGCAGCGCATCGTTGCATCAAAAGTTGAAGATGGCGAGGTCGTGCGTACACGTCCCCTGTGCGCCTGGCCGCAGGTGGCCCGTTATGTGGGCAAGGGCGATGTAGAAGATGCCGGCAGTTATGCCTGCGTCGATGCAACTCGATAGTAAAACCAGTGGCCTGCAGGCAATGACCATGCAGGCCAACAGAGCGGCCCGGCGCCTGGTATTTAGCGGCCTTCCAGCAATTCCCCGGCCTGATCCAGCAATGCCAGCGGGTCCTTGGCCTTATGGATATCCACCGACAGCAACTGACGGAAACGTCGGGCGCCAGGGAACCCCTGGCCCAGCCCAAGAATATGCCGCGTGATGTGGTGCATTGAACCACCCGCAGCCAAATGTGCAGCGATATAAGGGCGCAACAGAGCCAGCGCGTGTGCCCGCGAAATGACAGGCGCAGAACTGCCAAACAGGCGTTGATCGACCTCGGCCAGGATATACGGGTTGTGATAGGCCTCGCGGCCGAGCATCACACCATCGAACACCTGCAAATGTTCCTCGCATTGATCAAGGGTCTTGATCCCGCCGTTGAGAATGATCTCCAGTTCAGGGAAATCGGTTTTCAACTGTGCGGCGATGTCATAGCGCAGAGGCGGGATATCGCGATTCTCTTTTGGCGACAACCCTTCGAGAATGGCGATACGCGCATGCACAGTAAAACTGGTGCAACCGGCATCACGGACCGTACCGACGAAATCGCACAACTGTGCATAGCTGTCGCGGCCGTTGATGCCGATACGATGCTTGACCGTGACCGGGATAGAGACTGCATCGCGCATGGCCTTGACACAATCGGCCACCAGCGCAGGGTGTGCCATCAGGCAAGCGCCGATCATATTGTTCTGCACTCGATCGCTGGGGCAGCCGACATTCAGGTTCACTTCGTCATAACCTGCTTGCTGAGCCATGCGTGCGCAAACGGCCAAGTCGGCCGGAACACTCCCGCCCAGTTGCAAGGCCAGCGGGTGCTCAGTGTCGTCATGACGTAAAAAGCGGTCGGCATCACCATTGATCAGCGCACCGGAGGTGACCATTTCGGTGTACAGCAAGGCGTTCTTGGAGAGCAGGCGCAGGAAGAAACGGCAATGGCGGTCGGTCCAATCCATCATGGGTGCCACGCTAAAGCGCCTGGACACCGCAGAGCCTTTGTTTACGGGGGTTGTAGCTGATTTTTCTAGCATTTTGCTCTACGTGTTTTAGGCGTGTTTTAGGGGGTAAAAGGGCGTTTTTTAGGGTGGGTGGTAATAAAATGTACCACCTGAAAACTGACGTGTACCACTTTTACTATGGTTACGATCAGATCCAGAAAACTCGCCGACGGCACGGTACGTTATACCGCGCAGATCCGTGTGAAGTGTGAAGGGGCGCAAGTGTATCAAGAGAGCCAGATTTTCGCCCAAAAACAGACAGCCCAAGCCCGGCGCCATCGAGCGGGCCAATCGCGTTGGGGCGATGGTCAAGGTAATGATCGACCGCGACGTGCTTGAAATGGCCAGGGTCGCTACTTGGGCAGCACCAAACAGTCAGCCAGACGCTGGTGGATAAGGGCTCAGGGGGGCTGGCTGAATAGAACACTCGGGGCATCATCCGGGCAAAAGCCGAACGCCCCAGTATGGGCGCATTTACGCAACGCTATAGGGGCCACAGGTTAGCGATTCAGATTTTTTTCTCTTGTCTTATTCCGGCATAAGACCAGCCCAAGAAGAAGCAAATGACGATGGCGACACCCATACCCATAAAGAATATCAAGGGCGATTGTTCGGCAATGGACTGTTTGCCTTCGTAAGTTGCTTGAATAATCTGTATGGCAGCAATAAATGCCAAGCCACTGAAGGCACATGCCTTAAGGAGTTTTCTGGGGTTCGACGGCTGCTTGGCAGTATGAAAAAAAAAGCCGAGCAAAATCGATGCAATGATCAAGACGAGAATTAAAAGTAGCATCATGGATGATTCTCTGGCCGAGTTGAAACGCCTGGTCTGGAGGCTAGTGCAGCCCTGTAGCCCTGTCCAGTGACTAACGGCAGGCGCAGCGTCTGTTGAAGCCTGTAGTTTGGCGATGGCTTGTAACCATTATCAGCACCCTCCATGGGGTCGCTGGTCAGGCAGTTGTCTCGCAATTGATGCTCGCCGTAAATTTTGTGCCTGTCGGTGTTGCCTGCGAGTCATTGTCCATGCCTTACATAAGGGCTGTGGTGGTTGAGCGCTTGACTGGATGAGTTGTTAAGGTCGTGCCCTGCAGCCGGTTGTGTTGTTCAACAGGCCATAAGATCAATCTGCTTTGCCATTCACACCAGGACCGTTTACTGAAACAATCGACCGTTTGGCCAAGGAGGCATGCAAGATGATTGTGGTGGTTGAAGGGATCAGTGCCGCAGGTAAAACCACCTGGTGCAATCAGGCCGCATCAGCCAGCCTGTTGCCGGAGTCATTTCCTGCGGATCGAATGAGCCAGCCTGTGCAGGACGAGCAGGTAGCAGCCTATTGGACCCGCTGGAATGCCAAGCGCTGGAGTGATGCGTGCGCGATTGAGCAGTTGTACGCGGTGGCGGTCTGCGACACCGATCCGTTGAAGCTGCATTACAGCTGGTGTCTTTGGCAAGTTGGGCAGGGCACCGAGGCGCAGTGGCAACTCGCTTGGCAGGCAGCTCGCCGTGCGGTCGCCGCGCAGCAGCTGGGTTTTGCCGACCTTTATTTGGTCAAGGCTATCGACGCCGCGACAGCGCGCCAGCAAATGGCGGGCGACCCAGGCCGTACACGCAAAAATTTCGAGTTGCACCTGAGTCTGCAAGCACCACTGCTGGATTGGTACCGTGCAATCGAGCAGGTGTTTCCTGGGCGGGTGCTCTGGCATCTGCCGCTTGACTTCAAGATCCCGCAAACCTCTGCCAATACCCGCAGGTATGATCTGCGGGCATTTGATGCGCTTTTGGATGCTCTGCCCAGGCCTGCCTTTGACCTGGCCCGCTAGGCCGGCTGCGACAGGGGAGCGTCATGGGGCAATCTCGCAGGCGCTGGCAAAGCCCGTAAAAACGGGACTTTCTGCCCGTGAGTACCACTAAGTAGCTGTTTTTGAATAAATTTATTTAAAAAGTGCTTCCCATATCCTGAGAGTGCGGGTATATTTGCGCTCGTTCTCACAGCGAACCCTTACAGGTTCAGCGCGATTGGCAACATTCGCAGGCTGCAAGAATCGATAAGTGAATGCCAGGCATTCATCGCAACATCTACAGGGGCGTCGCCAAGCGGTAAGGCAGCAGGTTTTGATCCTGCCATGCGTTGGTTCAAATCCAGCCGCCCCTGCCATATTCCAGATCTTGTCCAGCATCGGGCAAGCATCTTCAAGTTCAGCGTCAACGCCATATGGCCTGACGCACTCCCGCCAGTCACCCATATCTCTGTTTTATCCCATAGTTTTTTGACCTGCCCTGACGGTTTATCGCCGGATCAGTCCTGTGGGCTCTTGCCGATCAACCCATTGCTTGCGAAACCAGTGCGTACTGGCGAACACCGCCAGCAGGTTGCGGGGGCGTGCCGAGGGCCATTTGGGTGACGCAGTCTACTGACTCAAGGCCGGCCAGCGTCAGCCATTCACTCAGGCCGCTGTCCTGCGGTACATCGATTCGCACAAACTGGCCGGGGATCCGGGCGAGCAGGGTAGCGATCAGATATTTGGCTTGCTCAAGGTTTTCAGCGATGACCGGGCCAATGCAATGACCCCGACCGGCACGGCGCAACAGCGCCAAGGCCTGTAACTGACCGTCACGTTCGATGCCTGCCGTGTGCTCCAGCGTGTCGTGCAACTGCGCAAAGATGGCGCTGCGCTCCAGTGCGCTGCCTGCATTGGCCAGAGCAAGTTGCCGGGCCTGGTCTGACAGGCCGAGAGCACGGCAATGCTCGGCTTCGGGCAAGGCCTGGAGTTCTACGGCATGCGCCAGGCCCTGGCGTTGCTCGATGATACCGAACTCGACAAAGCCCTGGCTCAGATACAGGGGGGCGCCGGCGACGGAGGCATTGAGCATGGCAATGCCTGGCTTGCAGGCTTCAAGTGCCTGTTCCATCAACCGGCGGCCAATGCCCCGGCCCTGAAAGTCGGGGTTGACCACCACCAGGCCTATGGTTGCAAACGCGCCCTGGGGGCAGGCAAATGCCGTACCGATCAATTGATCATCGACGCAGGCCACAAATCCTTTGAAAGTACGCTGCAACAGGCTCCAGTCTTCGAGGCGATGGGGCCAGTTCAGTTGCGCGGACAGCCCATGCGCCGCGGGCAAATCGGCCGGGCTCATGGGGCGGTAAGTGCAGGGCTGTGCGCACATGGTGTAACTCCTTGAACAGGTGTGCGCTATCTAGCGGCATTAACGCCGAGCTTTCAACCCCCGATCCTGGCCGAGACGATACTTGCCACCTGGCGTGGCTGGCAGTTGAGGTAAGCCGAGGATTGCAGCCACTGCTGGTCAGGGTACCAGGCGAACATGAACTGGCCATTCTTGAGTTTGTCGACCACCTGACGCGCCACTTGCGGGCGTACCGCCGGGCAACCCAGGCTGCGGCCGATGCGACCCTGGGTCTTGCTCCACAGGGGGTTCACATAATTGGCCGGGTGGATCACGATGGCCCGTTCGCGGGCCAGATCGTTGATCCCCGGTTCCAGGCCGTCCATGCGCAACGAGTAGCCGTGGCTGCCGATATAGCTTTCGCGGGTGCTGAACAGGCCCAGGCTGGACTGGTTGCTGCCATCGGCGTTGGAGAAGCTGGTGGCAAAATTTTCCCCGGATTTTTTCCCGTGGGCGACGAGATCACGCAGAACCAACGTCTTGCGGTTGAGGTCAAAGATCCAGAGACGGCGCGCAGTCGAAGGCTCCGAGTAATCGATCACGGCCAGGTGCCGGGCTTGCTTGGCGCCGTTGTTGACCGCGCACTGCATGGCGCTCAGGGCACTTTTGAGGGCTTGCGGGTTGAGTTCGGGGGCGGCGTGGCTAAGTTTGTTGAGCAGGACGGGATTGGCGGTGGCTGCGTATGCAGTGCTACAGGTTGCACTCAGCGCAATGGCTGCAAGACAAAAGCGACGTAAAAAGATCAGCATGGTTCGTGTGTTCTCGAAGGTAGTCTGGCCAGCACCCTGCGCCGATAACTTGGCGCGCCTGTATTAACTGCTAGCCTGTGGGTTTGCCGTGACGGCCGATTCAGTTCATGGCCATTAATTGGAGTAAAGCAGTTGTTCAAAAAACGCGCATTTTACTTGAGCATTGCCTTACTGACTGCGCCACTGGTCGCTGTAGCCGATCCCCTACAAGCGGGCGCCGAAAACCCGGTGCAACAGGCGCTCAACCAACTGCCCCAGGCCTGTCCAAGTCTGGCTACACACATCAGTCAGCCGATGCAGCAACTGCTGCAGGGCTTTTATCAGGGCCAGGGCGATCAGCCGGTGTGGTCGGTCAATGGCCGCCTGGGTGCCCTGCAAGCGGCGCTGACGCAACTGGCCGACGACGGCCTTGATCCCGGCAACTACAAGGTGCCTGCCGGGCATGACCTGTGTGCCGACATCGAAACCAGCCAGCACTACCTGCAGGCCTTGCAGGATCTGCACTATGGCCGTCTGCAACAGTCGCGCTTCGAGCCGGTCTGGCATGCCAGTGAAGTGCCACAAGATCGTCAGGCCTGGACTCTGGCCTTGGCCGGCCCGGGTCTGAACGATGTCCCTCGGGCCTTTGCCCAGGCGCGCCCGCAAAATGAGCTGTACCAGAATTTGCGCAAGGTTTATGCGCGTCTGCGCCAGCAACCGCTGCCACAATGGCAGTCGCTGGCCAGCGGCCCCTTGCTGCGCCCTGGCATGCAGGATGCGCGGGTGCCGGACCTGGCCCGGCGACTGGTCAGCGAAGGCTATCTGAACCACATGCCGACGACTGTCGATCACCATTACAGCAATGAGCTGGTGGCGGCGGTGAAGAGCTTTCAGCTTGATCACTCACTGCAGGCCGACGGCGTTATCGGCGCCGGCACCTTGAAGGAACTGAACGTCAGCCCCCGTGACCGGCGCGAACAACTGCGCATCAACCTGGAGCGTTTTCGCTGGATCGCCCAGGACCTGGAGCCTGACAGCCTGCTGGTCAACGTACCCGCCGCACAATTGACCGTGTACCAGAACGGTGTGCCGGTGTGGCAGACCCGTACCCAGGTGGGCCGTGCCGAGCGCCAGACCCCGTTGCTCAAGTCCCGGGTCAATCGCCTGACCCTCAACCCGACCTGGACCATCCCGCCGACCATCTTTCGCGAAGACAAACTGCCGCAGATTCGACGCGACCCTACCTTCCTCAGCCGCCAGGATTTGCAGATCGTCGACAGCAACGGCCAGCCGCTGGCGGCGCAGGATATCGACTGGGACCGCCCGGGCAACATCCTCCTGCGCCAGGGGGCCGGGCCAAGAAACCCGCTGGGCAAAATTGCCATCCGCTTTCCCAATCCGTTCTCGGTGTACCTGCACGACACGCCCAGCCAGGCCCTGTTCAGCAAGGCGCCGCGCGCGTTCAGCTCGGGGTGCGTGCGGGTCGAAGCGGTATTCCAGTTGCGCGACCTGCTGGTGACACCTGCCGAAAAAGTACGCAGTGAAGAGCTGTTGAGCACCGGCTTGACCCATGAGTTCAGGCTGTCCAAGCCGACGCCGATCCTGATGACCTACTGGACGGCCCAGGCGAACAAGGACGGCAAGGTGATCTATGCGCCGGATATCTATAATCATGACCCGGCACTGATTTCGGCATTGGCGGGCAAAAAATAATTCGGCAATTGCACATTTTCGTAGCAGCTGACGAGCGGAGCGAGGCTGCGTTCGGCGGCGCAGCCGTCGTGAAATCAGGCACCACGGTATGTCAGCTGCAATCTGCACTCAGGCATTACGACGGCTGCGTCGGGGTGCCGCATCACGCCGAACGCAGCCTCGCTCCGCTCGTCAGCTGCTACATAATCCCGGGCAACTTGCTTCAGCCGCAGCCGAGCCCCTAGTATCCAGCTCCCGATTGTCGACCGTGAGAGCCCTCATGAGCTGCTGGCCCGATTCGCGCTTCACCGATCTGCTGGGCATTGCCCACCCCCTGATCCAGGCACCGATGCTGGGCGCTGGCGCCGATATCATGATCGGCGTCGCAAAGGCCGGAGGGCTGGGTTCCCTGGCCTGTGCCACGTTGAGTCTTGATGCCATTCGCAGCGAGGTAGCCGCTTTTCGTGCGGTCTGCGACCAGCCGCTTAACCTGAACTTCTTTTGCCACCAGCCCCCGGAGTACGACGAGGCCGCTATCGAGCAGTGGAAGTCGCTGTTCAAACCATACTACAGCGAACTCGGCGCCGACTATGACGCGCCGACCCCGGTATCCAGCCGCGCGCCATTCGATGACGCCACCTGCGCCCTCGTCGAGGAACTGCGCCCCGAAGTGGTGAGCTTTCATTTCGCCCTGCCGGCGCCGGAGTTTGTGGCCAGAGTCAAGGCCAGCGGGGCCAAGGTGCTCAGTTCGGCCACGACGGTTGACGAGGCGCAATGGCTGGAGCGCCACGGCTGTGACGCGATTATCGCTATGGGTTACGAAGCGGGCGGGCATCGGGCGATGTTCCTGCACCGCGAACTGACCACGCAAATCGGCACCTTTGCCCTGGTGCCGCAAATTGTCGATGCCGTGTCGGTGCCGGTGATCGCCGCAGGCGGTATCGCCGATGCGCGCGGCATTGCGGCAGCATTTGCCCTGGGCGCCAGTGCCGTGCAAATCGGCACCGCCTACCTGTTTTGCCCGCAGGCCAGGTTGGCCCAGGCCCATCAGCGCGCCTTGCGCGAGGCGGGCTCCAGTGACACCGCGCTGACCAACCTGTTTACCGGGCGGCCAGCACGGGGCATCGTCAATCGGGTGATGCGCGAACTGGGCCCGATCAATCCCCTGGCGCCAGCCTTTCCGTTGGCGGGGGGTGTGCTGCTGCCGCTCAAGGCCAAGTCTGCCGCTGACAGCGGCGACTTTATCAACCTCTGGGCCGGCCAGGGTTTCCCCCTGAGCCCCGGGCGCACCGCCGAACTGTCGTCCTTTGAGCTGACACGCCAGTTTGTCGAGGACTATACCGCCCGTTCTGCATGCATATAGCGGTTTTGCCCGGCATGGCTGGCGGTGCGAATCAGCAGCATGATCGCACCTGCCACCGGCAGGCTCACCAGCAGCAATGCATAACGCAGCGATTCAATACCGAACGCCGGCTGCAGGGCATCGCTGAGCAAACCGGCCAGCAATGGCCCCAGGCCAATGCCCAGCAGGGTCGAAATAATGGTCTGCAAAGCCATCGCCGTACCCCGGCGGTTGGCCGGGACCAACTGGGTGATCAGGTTGAATGACGGCGCAACCCACCACACCGAAAAAAAGCTGTAGAGCGCGCATAGCAACATCGCACTGGGTACCGGCACGCCGGCCACATGCAGCCACACCGTGTTTGGCCATAGCAGGTACGCGAACAGTGCACTGAGTGCCGTGACATGCCCGATCACCGGAATACCCACTTGCCAGTGCGGGTTGCGCCGGGTCAGGTGGTCACTTAGCCAGCCGCTGAACAAGGCGCCGATCCCGGCAAAGCCGCCACAGATAAACCCCGCCAGCAGCCCTGCATGTTGCAGTGACAAGCCGTGGGAGCGCACCAGAAAACTGGTGTTCCACATGCCGATCGCATACGAGCCCAGGGTGGTCAAGCCGCCTGCCATGACCAGGCAGCGGTAGGCGGGCAGGGCCCAGAGTTTGCGCGCTTCCTTGCCCAGGCTCTGCAACGGGTGGGCCGCATGGGCGCTGGCCAGGTCCCAGCGGCCCCGCGCCGGGTCCTTCGCCACAAAGGCCAGCAGCGTGGAGAACAACAGTGCCGGCATGCCGATCGCGATAAATGCGGTGCGCCAGCCATACTGTTCGACCACCCAGGCGCCCAGGCTCAGGCCGATCACCGCAGAGAAGGTCGGTGCCGCAGTGAAGCAACTGATGGCAAACGAACGGCGATGGGGCGGGTACAGGTCGGCAATGATCGACATCGAGGTCGAGGTGGTCGGCGACTCGCTCACCGCCACGGCCATGCGTGCCAGGGCGAGCATCCAGAAACTCACTGCCAGCCCGCACAGCAGGGTGGCCACGGCCCACAGCAAACAGGCGATCGCCAGCAAGCGGGTGCGTACCATACGGTCGGCCAGGCGCCCGGCGGGCAAGGCCAGCAGGGCAAAGACCGCGGCAAAGGCCAGGCCGGAAATCAGCCCCATCGCCGTGTCACTGACGCCGAATTCGGCTTTGATCGGCTCAATCATCACGGCCAGAATCTGGCGCCCGACAAAATTGTCGGCAAACACCGCCGCCAGCAATAACAGCAAAGCATGGCTGCGCCAGCCGACATGAGCGTTGGACATGGTGGGTTTCCTGTCAGATAAAAACGCCGAAGGCGCTGACCCGGTCAGCGCCTTCGGCAAGGTGCGATGCCTCAGGCCCGCTGGCGCGCCAGGGTCATGGCAGTGTCTTCGATCATGTCTTCCTGACCGCCCACCATGCCGCGACGGCCCATCTCCACGAGGATTTCCCGGGCCGGCACGCCGTACTTTTTCTCGGCGCGCTTAGCAAACAGCAGGAACGAGCCGTATACCCCGGCGTAGCCCATGGTCAGGGCGTCGCGGTCGCTGCGGATCGGGAAGTCCATGATCGGCACCACCAGATCCTCGGCCACGTCCTGAATGCCGAACACGCTGACCCCGGTTTCAATGCCCATGCGGTCACACACCGCCACCAGGATTTCCATCGGCGTATTGCCCGCACCGGCACCCAGCCCGGCAGCCGCAGCATCAATGCGCGTGGCGCCGGCTTCGATGGCCGCGATGGAGTTGGACACGCCCATCGACAGGTTGTGATGGCCGTGAAAGCCGATCTCGGTATCCGGGTGCAGGGCTGCACGCAGTGCCGCGACCCGGGCCTGGATATCGTGGGGCAGCATATAGCCTGCTGAGTCAGTGAGGTATACGCAGTTGGCGCCGAAGCTCTCCATCAACTTGCCCTGTTTGACCAGGCCCTCGGGGCTGTTCATATGGGCCATCATCAGAAACCCCACGGTGTCCATGCCCAGCTTGCGCGCATAGGAAATATGCTGCTCGGACACGTCGGCTTCGGTGCAATGGGTCGCCACGCGAATGGTGTTGACCCCCAGCTCGTAAGCCATTTGCAGATGGTCCACCGTGCCGATGCCGGGCAGCAGCAGGGCCGAGACCCTGGCCTGCTTGAGCATCGGAATCACCGCCGACAGGTACTGCTCATCGGTGTGCGCCGGGAAGCCGTAGTTCACCGAACTGCCGCCCAGGCCATCGCCGTGGGTGACTTCGATCAGGGGCACGCCCGCAGCATCGAGGCCGCAGGCAATGTCTTTCATCTGCTGCAGGGTGATCTGGTGACGCTTGGGGTGCATGCCGTCGCGCAGGCACATGTCATGCACGGTAATTTTTTTGCCGCGAAGATCCATGATCGGCTCCTTAAGCGAGGGCAGGTTGAGGGGCGGATGCCTTGAGTTGCAGCTCGCCCTTGAGGATTTCCTCGGCGAACATCTCGGCGGTGCGCGCAGCGGCGGCGGTCATGATGTCCAGGTTGCCGGCGTATTTGGGCAGGTAGTCGCCGAGGCCTTCGACCTCCATGAAAATCGATACCCGGTTGCCGTCGAACACCGGGCCGTTGACCAGCTTGTAGCCCGGCACATACTGCTGCACCTGCTCGATCATGGTGGCGATGGCGAGGCTGATCGCGGCTTGATCCGGCTCGGTTTCAGTCAGGCAATGCACGGTATCGCGCATGATCAGCGGCGGCTCGGCGGGGTTGACGATAATGATCGCCTTGCCCTTTTTCGCTCCGCCTACCTGTTCGATGGCACTGGCCGTGGTGCGGGTGAATTCGTCGATATTCTTGCGCGTGCCCGGGCCCACCGATTTGGACGCGGCAGTGGCGACGATTTCGGCGTAAGCCACCGGCTGTACGCTGGACACGGCCGCCACCAGCGGAATGGTGGCCTGGCCGCCGCAGGTGACCATATTGACGTTCATCGCGCCGCGCTTGAGGTTGGCCTTGAGGTTGACCGGCGGTACGCAATACGGGCCAATGGCGGCGGGCGTCAGGTCGATCATCAGCACGCCCAGCTCGTTGAGCTTGCGGCTGTTTTCAGCATGCACATAAGCCGAGGTGGCATCGAAGGCGATCTGGATATTGTCTGCCAGCACATGGGGCAACAGGCCGTCGACCCCGTCACTGGTGGTCTTGAGGCCCATTTCGCGGGCGCGGCTCAGGCCTTCGGAGGTGGCATCGATGCCCACCATCCATACCGGTTCCAGCACCTCGCTGCGCAGCAATTTGTAGAGCAGGTCGGTGCCGATATTGCCCGGCCCGATCAGGGCACATTTGATCTTTTTGCTCATGGGAAAGGTCTCGAACGGGGGTTAGGGCACAAAGCGCAGGCGGGCAGAGCCCAGGCCGCTGAGGGTCAGGCTGACCTCATCGCCGGGTTGCACCGGCACCAGCGGCGCCAGGGCGCCGGAGAGGATGATTTCGCCCTTGCGAAACGGAATATCGAACTTGCCCAGGGTATTGGCCAGCCAGGCCACGGCCTCGCAGGGATGGCCCTGTACTGCCGAGCCAAAGCCATGACCGGCGGGCTGGCCGTTTTTCAGCAGATGCAGCTCGACTTTGGCCAGGTCCAGTTCGCGTGGGTTGATGCGTTGTTCACCCAGGGCGAATACGCCGCAGGAAGCGTTGTCGGCCACGGTGTCCTGAATGCGGATTTTCCAGTCAGCAATGCGCGAGTCGACAATCTCGAAGCACGGCACCACCCATTGGCTGGCCGCCATCACGTCCTCGGCGGTGATGCCGGGGCCGTGCAGGTCTTCGCCGAGGATAAAGGCGATCTCGCCTTCGGCCCGTGGCTGCACCAACTGGTGGGCGGCAAAGCTGACGTCGCTGTTGTCGGCGACCTGCATGCGGTCAGTCAAGAAACCGAAATCGGGCTGGTGCACATCGAGCATTTCCTGCACGGCACGGCTGGTAACGCCGATTTTTTTGCCGACCACTTGCTCGCCCAGCGCCTGGCGGCGCTGTAAAAAGCGCAGGGAAATCCGGTAGGCAGTGTCCAGGCTCAAGTCCGGGTAGAGGGCGGTTAATGGCTGCAGGCTGCGGCGTTCACGCAGGGCGTGAAACAGCTCGTCGCCCAGGGCTTCAATCAACTGTGTGTCCATAAATTGGCTCTCTTAAACGCCAGAAAACGCTTTGTGGGAGCGGGCTTGCTCGCGATGCAGGCGGTGAGGTCTTTCAGGCAGACCGCGTTGATTCCATCGCGAGCAAGCCCGCTCCCACCGTTTTTGTGTCCGGTGGCTCAACCCGGCCAGACGCTCGATTCGGCGCCGCCGTCCACTTCCAGGATCTTGCCGGTGACCCAGCGCGACGCCGGGCTGGCCAGGTACAGTGCCGCAGCGGCGATGTCTTCCACTTCGCCCAGGCTTTGCAGCGGCGTGGCCTTGATCATGCCGTCGCGCATGGCCACCGGCAGTACGCCATTGAGGGCGGCAGTCAGCACCGGGCCAGGGGCAATGCCGTTGACCCGCACCTGCGGCGCAAAGTCCTGGGCCAGCAGGCGGGTCATATGGCTCAACGCGGCCTTGGCAGTGCCGTAGGCGCTGAACTGGGTTTGCGCATATCGCGCAGCCCCCGAGGTGATATTGATGATGTTGCCCTGGCCCGCCTCGCGCATGTGCGGCACGCACAGCTGGCTCAGGTGGTAGGCCGAGGACACGTTGAAACGCATGATTTCCTCAAAACGCTCCACGCTCAGGGTCAAGGGGTCATTGGGCCCGGCGCCGCCCGCGTTGTTCACCAGGTGGGTGATACGGCCCATCTGCTCGCGGGCCTGGGTGACCAGAGCGCTGCGCTGTTCGCTGTCATTTACGTCGCAGCTCAAGGCCAGGGCCCGGCGGCCCAGGGCGCGTACTTCTTCGGCCACGGCTTCGACGTCGGCCAGGGTGCGGGCCGCCAGGACCACATCGGCGCCGGCTTCAGCGTAGGCCAGGGCGATGCCGCGGCCAATACCGCGACCGCCGCCGGTGATCACGGCCACGCAGCCGCTGAGGTTGAAGCGTTGAATAATGTTCATAACGGGTCCTTTTTTATTGGCGGGGCGCCCACAGGTCAGGCAGGCCAGGATCACTGGCGGCAATCAGGCGCTTGAGCAGCACTTTGAGCGCCTGGGCATCACCGGGCCCCAGTTTGGCCGATACGTTTTCTTCCACCGCCTTGGCCAGCGCCAACTGTTGCAATGAAGCCTCACGGCCAGTGGCGGTCAGCACATAGCGCGGTTGCTGCTGGCTGCCCTCGAGGGCGACCAGATTCTGCTTTTCGAGAAAACGCATGCTTGCCACGCTGACCACATGCCCGGTGTAGCTGACGAACGTATTGATTTCGTTGAGGGTCAGGTTGTCGCGGATACACAGCACCGACAGGATAAAGAACGCATGCTCGTCCAGTTGCTGATTGCTCAGCAGGCGATGCAGGGCGTCGAGCAACTGGTAGTGGGCGCGGCCCAGCAGGTAGCCGAGCAGGTCCTCGGTGTAGCTGCATTCCGGCGGTGGCGGGGTGGTTGCCAGGCGCAGTTCGCTGCGCGGCTTGCGGGTGGCCAGGGCATATTGGCCGCTTTGAAAAGCCAGCGGGGCGCGGTCGCTGTGATCGAAGGCAAGCACTTCACCAACGAATATCACATGGTCGCCGCCTTCGTATTGAAAGGCGGTGCGGCACTGAAAACGGGCGGTGCAGTCCTGCAACAGCGGCGCTTCGCTGATGCCATTGTCGAGTTCGATCTCGGCAAACTTGTTCTCGCCCTGCATGGCAAAACGACCGGACAGCGGCTCCTGTTCGGTGGACAGCACATGCACGTTCCAGTGCTTGCCCGAGCTGAACACCGGCAAACTGCGAGCGGACTTGGCCAGGCTCCACAGCACCAGCGGCGGGTTGAGCGATACCGAGTTGAAACTGTTGGCCGTAATGCCGATGGGCGAGCCGTCTTCGGCCTGGGTGGTGATGATCGTCACCCCGGTGGTGAACGTGCCCAGTGCGGTACGGAAGGCCTGCGGGTCAAAGCTGCTTTGCATTGCCATGACGAACCCCATGGATTGAATTTTCGTGCTGGCAGTATTCGCCTCGTGGCGGGGCACTACATCGTCTTAATGGACTAACGAATACAGCCGATTATCGTCCGATCGGACGAGGCAGCACGGGGCGCAGTTCGCTAGCGTCGGCTCATCGAACCCGTGTATCAGAGGACTTGCCCATGACGTTCAGCAGCACTGCCCCAGAACAGCTGTCCAGCCTGTTGGCGGCGCAGAAAAAAGCCTTTATTGCGGCCGGCCCTGTCAGTGCCGAACAGCGCCGCGAGCGGATTCAGCGGGTGATAGAGCTGCTGGTGCGTTTTCAGCAACCCTTGGTCGAGGCGATGGACGCTGATTTTGGCGGCAGGCCCCAGGGCTTTTCCTTGATGAATGATGTGCTGGGTTCACTGGCATCGCTCAAATACGCCCGCGATCATCTCGGCCATTGGCTCGAAGACGAGCCACGCCAAGTGTTCGCGCCCTATGATCAGCTGGGCGCCAAGGCCTGGGTCATGCATCAGCCCAAAGGCTCCATCGGCATTCTGGGTACCTGGAATGCACCGTTGTTCACCTTGCTCAGCCCCTTGGCCTGCGTATTGGCGGCGGGCAACCGGGCGATCCTCAAGCCCTCGGAAGTGGTGCCGCGCACGGCGCAGGTGCTGGCCCAGGCGTTTGCCGAGTTGTTCGACCCGCTGGAAGTCGCGGTGGTCAACGGTGATGCGCAGCTGGCGCAGGTGTTTACCGCGCAACCTTTCGACCATCTGGTCTTCACCGGCAGCACCGCCGTCGCGCGCTCGGTGATGCGCAATGCGGCCGAGAACCTGGTGCCCCTGACCCTGGAGCTGGGGGGCAAGTCCCCGGTGATCATTTCCCGCAGTGCCGACCTGGCCAAGGCGGCCTTCAGCATTGCCGTGGCCAAGGCCAACAACGGCGGGCAGATCTGTATCAACCCGGACGTGGTCTATGTCCCCCGTGAGCAACTGGAGGATTTTCTCGCTCTGCTGGGCGCGGCTTACAGCGAGCTGCTGCCCACTACGCAAGACAACCCGGACGTGGTGGCGGTGGTCAATGACCGGCACTTGCAGCGCATCGAAAGTTATGTGCAGGACGCCCGCGACCGGGGTGCCCGGGTCGAGCATTTCCCGCCAGTGCCGCTGGACACTGGCGCTTCACGTCGACGCCCCCTGCAAGTGGTGATCAAGCCGCCTCGCGACAGCCGCATCCTGCAGGAAGAAATCTTCGGCCCGGCGCTGGTGCTACTGCCTTATGAGCACCTCGAGCGGGCACTGGACGACATCCACTCGCGCGAGCGCCCGCTGGCGCTGTACTACTTCGGCCAGAGTGAAGAAGAGCAGCGCTACGTGCTGCAGCACACGATTTCCGGCGGGGTCAGCATCAACGACGTGATGATGCATGCGGCCTTGCACGATGCGCCGTTTGGCGGCATTGGGGCCTCGGGCATGGGCCATTACCACGGCCGTGAAGGCTTTCTGCAGTTCAGCCATATGCGCACCGTGTACAAGGCCCCGGCCCATGACCCACGCCGCGAATGGGGCTTGCTGCCGCCTTACGGCGAGCACTTCTTGCCCACCATGCAGGCGATGGTCACAGCCGACTGATCCCTCCCAACTTTCTACTGTGGGAGCGGGCTTGCCCGCGATGCAGGCGGCGCGGTTTGTCAGCATCAGCCCGTCGATGCCATCGCGAGCAAGCCCGCTCCCACAGGTCAAGACAGATGGTTTTATAAAAACAATAACTGTTGTGGAGATTGACCTTGCCAAACCCTGCCGAAACACCTGAACAACCTGCCGGCTGGCCCCGTCGCCATGTGCTCAAGGCTGGCGCCCTGGCCGTGGGCGCGGGCCTGCTGGGACGGTTTGCCAATGCCGCCAGTAGCACAGCCATTTCACCCGCCGAGTATCTGGCAATGGATGCCACGGACATGGCCCGCGCCGTGCAAAAGGGTGAACTGAGACCCGAGCACCTGCTGGCTGCGGCTATGGCCCGCTGTGATGCGGTCAACCCCAAGGTCAATGCCGTCAATATGCGCCACGACGATTATGCCCAGGCATTGCTCAAGGCCCGCAGTACCGCTGGCGTGGCCAGCAGCGGCGCCCTGGCCGGGGTGCCGATCCTGATCAAGGACCTCAACACCTACCTGCAAGGCACCCCCACCAGCAACGGCTGCCGCCTGTACAAGGACGCGCCGCCAGCGCCCCACACCAGCACCCTGATTGCCCGTTATCAGGCGGCCGGTGCCGTACCGTTTGGCAAGACCACTTGCCCGGAATTCGGCCTGACCACCACCACCGAATCTTTGCTCTGGGGGCAGACCCGCAACCCCTGGAACCTGGGCAAAAGCGCCGGCGGCTCGTCCGGGGGTGCGGCTTCGGCGGTGGCCGCAGGTATTGTGCCGGTGGCCCATGCCACTGACGGCGGTGGTTCGATCCGTATCCCGGCGTCCTACTGCGGCCTGGTCGGGCTCAAGCCCACGCGCTACCGCACCCCCAGCGGCCCGGGCAAATACGAAGGCTGGTTTGGTGCCAGCGTGGCCAATGTGGTGTCGCGCAACCTGCGCGATATGGCGCTGTTTATGGATGTGGGGCAGGGGCATGAGGCGGGCAGTCCGTACTGGGCCAAGCCGCTGGTGCGCCCGTATGTTGAAGAGTTGCGTGCTGCTCCCGGTCGTTTGCGCATCGGCCTGGTGCGTGACTCGTTGACCGGCGCGCCATTGGACCCGGCCGTGGCCAGGGTACTGGACGACACCGCCCGGCGCCTGGCCGCCCAGGGCCATGAGGTGCAAGAGCTGCGCCTGAATATCGACCCGCGCCAGCTGTTCGGTGCCCACGGTTCGGTGATTGGCGATGCCCTTCTGACTATGGTGCGCGACCGCGAACAGGTACTGGGCCGCAGTGCCACGGCCGATGACTATGAGCGCATCACCCAGGTGGTGCTGGGCAATGCGCAAAAGGTCACGGGGGAGGGCTTGTACCGGGCGCGCCAGTCGTTCGAAGGCATTGGCGGTTATATGGAAGATCAGTTCCAGGCCTTTGATGTGATCCTGTCGCCGGTGACGGCCAATGTCACCCCCGATCTGGGCCTGCTGAGCCTCGATCAGCCCTGGGACAGCTACGCCCATAACGCGATGGGCAGCGCGGCCTTTACCGTGCTGGCCAATGTCAGCGGGCAGCCTGCATTGTCATTGCCGGTGGGCATGAGCGACAGCGGTCTGCCCATTGGCATGATGTTTACGGCGCCACTGGGCGGTGAAGACGTGTTGCTGCGCCTGGGGGCGCAGATCGAGCAGGACCGGCCGTTTGCCAAGTTACCGGTGGTTTAAACGCGCCCTCAGCCTGACCCTCGCCCCCAGGGAGAGGGTCAACCTCACCGCGATCTGGCGACTAGTCCGCTTTGACGATGATCGCCAACCCCGCTGGCGGGATTATTCGTCACACACCGCCCGCGCATTCGCGCAGCGAGAGACTGACGGAGAACACACGGATGGATCAGATACGAGAGAAAAGTCCGATTGAGCTTGAGCTGCTGCAACGTGCGCGTGACCTGATCCCCGCACTCAAAAGCCGTTCAGCCCAGGCGGACAAGGATTGCAAGCTGCCCGACGAAACCATTCGTGACATGCAGGAAGCCGGTTTGTTTCGCGCCCTGCAACCGAAAATGTGGGGCGGCCATGAAGTCGATCTGCGCACTTTTTTCGAGATTCAAATGACCTTGGCCGAAGGCTGCATGTCCACTGCCTGGGTCTTCGGCGTGGTCGGCGTACACCCGTGGCAGCTGGCTCGCTACCCGGTTGAGGCCCAGCGCGATGTGTGGGGCGAAGACAGCTCGGTGCTGGTGGCCTCCACCTATATGCCGGTGGCCAAGGTCACCCCGGTCAAGGGTGGCTATCAGGTCAGCGGGCGCTGGGGGTTCTCCAGTGGCAGCCAGCATGCCCAATGGTGCCTGCTCGGCGGCATTGTGCCGCAAGACGAAACCGGCCCCACCGAACACGGCACTTTCCTGATCCCGGCCAGCGACTACCGCATTGAACAGAACTGGGACGTGTTGGGCCTGCGCGGCAGTGGCAGCCACGATATCGTCGTCGAAGACGCCTTTGTCCCGGCCCATCGCGTGCAGCGCACCAACAACTACAGCATCGAAGCCACACCGGGGCGGTTGGTCAACACCAATCCGATGTACGCCATCCCGTTTGCCCAGGTGTTTGCCCGCGCCGTCTCGACATCGGCCCTGGGCGCCCTGCAAGGCGCCATCAACGAATTCCGTGACAACGCGGCCAAGCATATCGGCAAGCACGGTGCCAAAACCGCCGAAGACCCTGCGGCACAGGCCGCCGTGGCCGAAGCCATAATCACCGTCGACTCGCTCAAGCTGGTGCTGATGCGCAACTACGCCAACCTGATGGCGCTGGCCGCCGCCGGGGAATACCCGGATGTGGAAACCCGCTTGCTGTACCGCTACCAGTCCTCTCATGTGACCAATGTGTGTGCCGACCGGGTCAGTGACCTGCTGCGCTGCATGGCGGCCTCTGGCCTGTACCACACCAATCCGGTGGCGCGGTTCTTCCGCGACCTGCACCAGGCCCGCGGGCATATCGCCAATAACGAGGCGGCCTACCGTCGCAGTTACGGCCTGGTGCAACTGGGCCTGCCCAACGCAGACCCGTTTGTTTGACCTGATCCACCTTCAAACCTCTGACCTCAGCGCAAGGCATAACAATAATGACGGCTCACGATCAGTCTCAGTCCAGCTATGACGTAATTGTTGTCGGCTCCGGTGCCGGCGCCATGACCTCGGCCCTGTTTGCGGCTGATCAGGGCCTGTCGGTTCTGATTGTCGAAAAAAGTGATAAATACGGCGGGACCTCGGCCATTTCCGGCGGCGGTATCTGGATCCCCAACAACCATTACTTCGCCGCAATCGGCGGCCAGGACAGCCCGGAACTGTCCATGCAGTACCTCAAGGCTGCAACCGGTGAACACGGTGACCCGCAGCGCCTGCAGGCGTATCTGGACAACGCCGCGCCGATGATCAAAAAGCTCACAGCCAGTAGCCATGTGCGCTATGCCGTGGCGGCCAAATACCCCGATTACTACCCGCAACTGCCCGGCGCCTTGCCTGGCGGTCGCACGCTGGACCCGGAGCTGTTCGACACCAGCCTGCTGGCTGAAGAACTGCCCAACCTGCGCAAGCCTTCACCCTCCACCCTGTTGATGGGGCGCATTGCCTGGACCGCCCGTGACGCGCACAAGGCCATGGCGCGCAGTTTTGGCTGGCAATGGCTGATTTTCAAGTTGATGGCGCGCTACAAGCTCGATTTCAAATGGCGACGCAAAAGCAAATACGACCGCCGCGCCGCGTTGGGCAGCTCGCTGGTGGCGTCGTTGCGGCGTTCGCTGATGGACCGCAACGTGCCGCTGTGGCTCAACACCGATTTTCAGGATGTGCTGCTCGACGGTGACCGGGTGTGCGGGATCAAGGTCTCTACCGGCGGCAAGGTGCTGGAACTCAAGGCCCGGCGTGCAGTGATTTTCGGCTCCGGCGGTTTTGAGCAAAACCAGACCCTGCGTGAGAAGTACCTGCCGCAACCCACCCGCGCGAGCTGGAGTGCCACGCCACCGGGCAACAATACCGGGGCAGCGCTTGAGGCTGGCATGCACATTGGCGCCGCCACCGCGCTGATGGACTGGGCCTGGTGGGCACCGACCATCGCCGTGCCCGGTGAAGAAAAACCGCGTGGCGTATTTGCCGAGCGGGCATTCCCGGGGGCCATCGTGGTCAACAGCCTGGGCCGTCGCTTTGTCAACGAGGCCGCGCCGTACCTGGAATTTGTCGATGCCATGTACCAGGACAACCAGAAAACCGATGGCCGCTCGGTACCGTCGTGGGTGATCTTCGACGGCCACTTCCGGCATACCTACGCGATGGGCCCGTTGATGCCGGCCCAGGTGGTTCCCGACAGCCGTCTGCGCAAGGAGTGGCTCAACACGGTGTACTGGAAGGCCGATAGCCTGGAGGCGCTGGCCATGCAGATCGGCGTCGATGCCCAGGGGCTGGCCAACACCGTGCAAAAGATCAACGGCTACGCGCAAAGCGGTGTCGATCTGGACTTTGAGCGCGGCGCCAATGTGTTCGACCGTTACTACGGCGACAGCAATGTCAAACCCAACCCGTGCCTGGCACCGTTGCGCAAAGGCCCGTATTACGCCATGCGCCTGGATGCCGGTGATATCGGCACCAAGGGCGGACTGTTGACCAACCGTCATGCTCAGGTGGTGCGCGAAGACGGTCAGCCGATCCCCGGCCTCTATGCCATCGGCAACTGCTCGGCGTCGGTGATGGGCACCAGTTACCCCGGTGCCGGTGGCACCCTGGGCCCGGCCATGACCTTCGGCTATATCGCCGCCAACCATATCGCCAGTGCTGTGTCGGCACCGGCCAGTGCCAAGGTGCGGGTGCTGTCATGAGCCGGAGCACAAAAACCGCCAGCAACAGCAAGATCCTCGCGCCCCTGCACGCTGATCGCCTCAGCGCCCGGGACTGGCATGACACCTGCGATGTACTGGTGATCGGCTGGGGCGCGGCGGGTGCCTGCGCTGCGCTGGAGGCCAGCAGTACTGGTGCCCGGGTGATGGTTGCCGATCGCTTCATGGGCGGCGGTGCCAGTGCCAAGAGCGGAGGGGTGGTGTACGCCGGTGGCGGCACGCAGCACCAGCAGGCCGCAGGTTTCAGCGACAGCCCGCAAGCCATGTTTGATTACCTCAAGCATGAAACCCAGGGCGTGGTCAGCGATGCCACCCTGCACAAATTCTGCGATGACAGCGTCAGCAACCTGGCCTGGCTCGAAAGCCACGGCGCGCGTTATGCCCATAGCGTGCCGCCGGGAGGGAAGACCTCATACCCGTCCGATGGCTATTTCTTGTATTACTCGGGCAATGAACTGGTGCCGTCCCATGCCGGCACCCAGGCACCCGCTCCCCGTGGCCATCGTACGGTGGGCAAGGGCCAGTGTGGCGCGGTGCTGTACGGTCATTTAAAAGCCGCATGCCTGCGGGCCGGGGTGCAACCGTTGCTGCAGTCAGCGGCGCGGCGCCTGGTGGTGGATGACAGCGGCCGGGTGGTGGGTGCCGAATTCTGGAGCTTGCCGGCGGGCAGCCGCGAAGCCCTCTTGCATGAGCGCTTGGCGGCGCGGGCCGAGCGCCTGCAGAACTTCGCCCCCGGTTATTGCGACCGCCTGCGGCAAAAGCTCAGTGCGCTTGAGCGTGATCACGGCCAGCCGCTGCTGATCCGCGCCCGGCGCGGGGTGGTGCTGAGTACCGGTGGCTTTATCTTCAATCGCGGGTTGATTCGCGATCATGCGCCCAACTTTCGGCGCAACTTCAAGGTGGGTGCCACCGGCTGCGACGGCAGCGGTTTGCTGCTGGGGCAATCGGTGGGGGCCAGAAGCGAGCGGCTGGGCCGGGTGTCGGCCTGGCGCTTTATCAACCCGCCGCACTGTTGGCCCAAGGGGATTGTGGTCAACAGCAACGGCCAGCGCTTTTGCAACGAAGAAGTGTATGGCGCCACCCTGGGCCAGCCACTGTGCGATGAACAGGGGGGCCAGGCCTGGCTGGTGCTGGATGCGCGTCTGCGCAAACAGGCGATCCGCCAGGCGCTGTTGGGCGGCTACTGGTGGTTCCAGGCGTTGCCGGCACTGGCCTTGATGCTGCTCAAGGTACGCAAGGGCGACAACCCGGACAAATTGGCCAATGTGTGTGGCATGCAGGCGGGGGAGTTGAGTGCTGCACTGCGCGCCTATAACGCCGCCGCGCGAGGTGATGCCCCGGATGCCTTTGGCAAGTCTGAGGGCAGCCGCCAGGTGCTGGACAAGGGGCCGTTCTATGCCTGCGATATCAGCGTCGGCAACCCGATCTTTCCACTGGGGGCGCTGACCCTGGGCGGGCTCAAGGTCGATGAAAATAACGGCGCGGTGCTCGATAACGATGGCCAGCCGATTGCCGGCCTGTTCAGTGCCGGGCGCACCGCCATTGGCGTGGCGTCGCACCTGTATATCAGCGGGCTGTCGTTGGCCGATTGTGTGTTTTCGGGACGTCGTGCGGGCCTGGCGGCCAGCACTGCCAATGCGCAAAGAGAGACCCTTGAAACGGTTTGAGAAAGGGTTGCAAACCTGCTCCCACAGAGCCGGCATCCTCAATAAAAGGACAAAAACATGAGCGCACGTGTTGCAGGCAAGGTGGCGTTGATCACTGGCGGTGCCAGTGGCGTAGGCAGGGCCACGGCGCTGCTGCTGGCCCGTGAGGGCGCCCGGGTGGTGATCAGCGATATCAATGTGGCCGACGGCCTGGCCCTGGCCGAGGAGATCGGCAGCCAGGCGCTGTTTGTCGAGCACGACGCGGGCAGCGAAGCAGACTGGGCGCGGGTCATTGAAACCGTGCGCAAACACCACGCACGGCTGGACATCCTGTTCAACAACGCCGGCATCCTGCTCAAGGGTGATATTGAAAATACCACCTATAGTGAATGGCAACGGGTGCAGCGCATCAATGCCGACAGTGTCTTCCTGGGCTGTCGCGCTGCCATAAGCCTGATGAAAGAAGGTGAGGGCGGCTCCATCATCAACATGTCTTCGATTGCGGCCGTGGCCGGACGCGATGATTACGTTGCCTACAGCGCTTCCAAAGGCGCCGTTGCTGCCCTGTCACGCACCGTGGCGGTGTTGTGCCGCCGGCGCAAATACCGCATTCGCTGCAACTCCCTGCACCCTGACGGCATCCTTACGCCCATGACCACCGCCGGCCTGCCCGCGGGGCTCGACCCGTGGAGCCTCACCATCGATGCCGACCCGATGGGGCGCATGTGCCTGCCTGAAGATGTGGCCGCCAGTGTGTTGTTCCTGGCCAGTGACGAGTCCCGCGCCATCAGCGGTATCGAGCTGCGCATCGACAGCGGCCAGTTTGTGATGAGTATCTGATATGAACCAACCTGCGTACTTCTCCTTGCGCGTGGCGCAAATCGTCACTGAAACAGCGGACTCCAGATCGCTGGTATTCGATGTTCCCCTGGCCTTGCGCGAACGCTTTGCTTATAAGCCCGGGCAATTTTTGACCCTGCGCGTGCCGTTTGACGGCGGCTGGTTACCGCGCTGCTATTCACTGTCGAGCACCCCGCTGCAAGACGAACCGTTGCGTGTGACCATCAAGCAAGTGCGCGACGGGCGCGCCTCAAACTGGCTGTGCACGCAGTTGAGCGAAGGCGATCAGCTGCAGGTGCTGGCACCGGCGGGGGTGTTCGTGCCCCGGCATTTTGATGATGATTTTGTCTTGTTTGGCGGGGGTAGCGGCGTCACGCCGGTGCTGTCGATCTTGCGCTCGGCGCTGATTGCCGGCACGGGCCGGATCCTGCTGATCTACGCCAACCGCGACGAGGCCTCGGTGATCTTCGCCGCTGAACTCAAGGCCCTGGCCAGCGCCTACCCTGAGCGCCTGCAAGTGATCCACTGGCTGGACTCGGTACAAGGTATTCCGGCGGTGGCGCAACTGGCCCAAATGGCCCGGCCCTTTGTGCACGCCCAGGCGTTTATCTGCGGCCCCGGGCCGTTTATGGACGCCGCCGTCAGCGCCTTGCACGACATCGGCATGGAGCACGGGCGCATTCATGTCGAGCGTTTTGTCTCGCTGCCCGAAGAAGGCAGCGTGGCGGCCCCGGCCCCGGTCAACACCGAGGTCATCGGCAGTCAGCTGTCGGTGCGCCTGGACGGTGAAGAATTTGAAGTGCCCTGCGCCGAGGGCGAAACCCTGCTTGGCGCCATGCAGCGCGCAGGCCTCAACCCGCCCAGTTCCTGCCTGGTGGGCTCCTGCGCCACCTGCATGTGTACGCTGGAGCGCGGCAGTGTCGAGATGCTGCGCAATGATGCCCTGGACTCACAAGAACTGAATGACGGCTGGGTGCTGGCATGCCAGTCAGTGCCCAGCAGCGAACACCTGCGTGTGTGCTTTCCCGAATAACTTGCCAGACGAGTGACCGATGACTTCCAGCCCGCAACAGAACCTGCCGCGCTCGATCCCGCAACTGCTGTTCAACGCCTCAAAGCAACATGCGGGGCGCACGGCCATCGAAGAGCACGGCGAGTGCATCGATTACAGCGACCTGCCGCGCCTGGCCCTGGCCGTGACCCGCAGCCTGATGGCCCAAGGCATTGGCAAGGGCGACCGGGTGGCGATCTGGGCACCCAACGGGCGCGACTGGATCATCGCCGCACTGGGCATCCATTGTGCGGGCGCCGTGATGGTGCCGATCAACACCCGCATGAAAGGCGGTGAAGCGGCCGATATCCTGCAGCGCAGCGCCAGCCGTTTGCTGTTTGTGCAGCCGATGTTTTTGGGCACCGACTACCTGGCCTTGCTGGCACCGTATCGCCCGGCCAGCCTGGAGTGCCTGGTGCTGCTGGGCGAAGCCCCGTCGGCCAGCGCCAAGGGGCTGGACTGGGAGGGCTTCTTGTCCTTGGGCGCGGCTACCAGCGAAGCGGCAGCGCTCTTGCGTGCGGCCAGTGTCAGCGGTGAAGACCTCAGCGATTTGCTGTTCACCTCCGGCACCACCGGCAAGCCCAAAGGCGTGATGAGTGCCCACGGGCAAACTATCCGCGCCTTTGGCGAGTATGCGAAGGTGATTGGCTTGCAGGCCGGTGATCGATATCTGGTGATCAATCCGTTTTTTCATGCCTTTGGCTACAAGGCAGGCTGGCTGACGTGCCTGTTGGCGGGCGCGACGATCCTGCCGCACCCGGTGTTCGATGCCGAAGCGGTATTTCAGCGCATCGCCGCCGAGCGCATCAACGTGTTGCCGGGACCGCCGACCCTGTACCTGTCGATGCTGGCCCATCCCAAGCTGGCCGAAACCGACCTGTCGAGCCTGCGCATTGCCGTGACCGGAGCGGCCACCATCCCGCCGATCCTGATTGAGCGCATGCGCCGCGAGCTGGGTTTTTCGGTGGTCACCACGGCCTATGGCCTGACCGAGTGTGGTGGCCTGGCAACCATCTGCGACCCCGGCGACAGCGCGACAGTGATAGCCGGCACCAGTGGCCGGGCGATCCCGGGCACCGAAGTGAGTATCCGTGACCCGCAGAACCGGGCTTTGCCGGCGGGCAGCACGGGGGAAATCTGCCTGCGCGGTTTTCATGTGATGCAGGGTTATTTTGAAGACCCGCAAGCCACCGCCGACACCATCGACAGTGAGGGTTGGCTGCATACCGGCGATATTGGCGAGCAGGACGCGGCGGGTAACCTGCGCATTACTGACCGGCTCAAGGACATGTTTATTGTCGGCGGGTTCAACTGCTACCCGGCGGAGATTGAAGCCGGCCTGATCGAGCACCCGGCCATTGCCCAGGTGGCGGTGATTGGCGTGCCCGATGAGCGCATGGGGGAGGTGGGCTGTGCCTGTGTGGTGTTGCGCCATGGCCGGCAGCTGGATGAAGCCGGGTTGATCCAGTGGGCGCGTGAGCACATGGCCAACTACAAGGTGCCGCGGCTGGTGCGTTTCTATGTGGCGCTGCCGGTGAATGCGGCGAACAAGGTGGCGAAGAATGAGTTGCGGGCGGGGTGGCAATAGGGATCCTGCGCGAAGCGGCCGCCGCCGGGTTTAACTGTTGTCTTGCGTACATATTCGGCATTTGTGTCTAACCGAAATTATGGTTTCGCCCTTACGGCGAGTCACTTTTTCCAGACGCCGAAAAAGTAACCATGGGCCTGCCCCTGGCGTCCGGCCTTCGCTGTGCTCAGGTTTCCTTGTTCCGGCTCTGCTCGGCCTCCCGATGGGACGGGTAGATCAAAATCAAAAGCCCCTGAGGCGGCCGACCGGCCGGCCTGTTTGAATGCGGGATTGGCGACCGACATATGTTCTCTGTGGGAGCCGGGCTTGCCCGCGATGCAGGCACCTCGTTCTACCTGGATGACCAAAGTGCTGCCATCGCGGGCAAGCCCGCTCCCACAAGAGTTTTCGTTGTTTAATTATTTTGCTTTTGCCACTCGATTATCCAAACAACGGGAATGCCCATAGCAGCGCCCGAGTGAAGGCAGAACCCCAGAGTGCCGCGACGTATAGAGTGGATATGTACTCGATGGTTTTAACGGGTGTACCGGGTACATATCCAGAATTTGTGTCTAACCGAAATTATGGTTTCGCTCTTACAGCGAGTCACTTTTTCCAAACGCCGAAAAAGTAACCATGGGCCTGTCTCCCTGCAGCGGACGCCAAGAAGCTGGCTATCGAGTCTTCTGCCTCAAGCTCTTTGCATATTCGTTCGGAGAACGATATCCCAGAGCTGAGTGCAGTCG
>Ga0256410_1000150_pt1 | contig 91289 bp, 97 predicted proteins | sample PhyWR1_FD_185983 | JGI IMG/M metagenome (GOLD analysis project Ga0256410, IMG submission 185983) | Leaf surface microbial communities from wheat plants in UC Gill Tract Community Farm, Albany, California, United States - DLSL W.R1 | ecosystem: Host-associated > Plants > Phyllosphere >... | reverse complement strand
CTGCAACAGCTACCGGACTAACAGCAGGAACCTATACCGTAACGGTGACCGATGCCAACAACTGTACCGATACACAGTCATTTACCATTACACAGCCAACGGCGGCACTTAACGCAACTGCGGGTTCGCAGACCAATATCGCCTGTAATGGCGGGACGAACGGTTCGGCTACCGTAGCGGTGACCGGCGGAACTCCGGGGTATACTTACTCATGGGCTCCATCCGGAGGGACAGCTGCAACTGCTACAGGGCTTGCTGCCGGAACCTATACCGTAACGGTGACCGATGCCAACAACTGCACCGATACACAGTCATTTATCATTACACAGCCAACGGCTGCACTAAACGCAACAGCAGGTTCGCAGACCAATATCGCCTGTAATGGCGGGACGAACGGTTCGGCTACCGTAGCGGTGACCGGGGGAACTCCGGGTTATACTTACTCATGGGCTCCATCCGGAGGGACGGCTGCAACAGCTACCGGACTTGCTGCCGGAACCTATACCGTAACGGTGACCGATGCCAACAACTGTACCGATACACAGTCATTCACTATTACACAGCCAACGGCGGCACTAACCGCAACTGCGGGTTCGCAGACCAATATCGCCTGTAACGGCGCCGCAACAGGTTCTGCAACAGTAGCAGTAACAGGCGGAACTCCGGGTTATACTTACTCTTGGGCTCCATCCGGAGGGACGGCTGCAACAGCTACCGGACTAACAGCAGGAACCTATACGGTGACAGTTACCGACGCAAATGGATGTACCGATACGCAATCATTCACTATTACACAGCCAACGGCGGCACTTAACGCAACTGCGGGTTCGCAGACCAATATCGCCTGTAATGGCGGGACGAACGGTTCGGCTACCGTAGCGGTGACCGGGGGAACTCCGGGCTATACTTACTCATGGGCTCCATCCGGAGGGACGGCTGCAACAGCTACCGGACTAACAGCAGGAACCTATACCGTAACGGTGACCGATGCCAACAACTGTACCGATACACAGTCATTTACCATTACACAGCCAACAGTGATCAACGCAACGGCCGGAGCGCAGACTAACGTAGGCTGTAACGGCGCCGCAACAGGTTCTGCAACAGTAGCAGTAACAGGCGGAACTCCGGGCTATACTTACTCATGGGCTCCATCCGGAGGCACGGCTGCAACAGCTACCGGACTAACAGCAGGAACCTATACCGTAACGGTAACTGATGCCAACTTATGTACTGCTACACAGTCATTCACTATTACACAGCCAACAGTGCTTAATGCAACGGCCGGAGCGCAGACTAACGTAGGCTGTAACGGCGCCGCAACAGGTTCTGCAACAGTAGCAGTAACAGGCGGTACAGGAGCATACACGTATTCATGGGCGCCATCAGGAGGTACGGCTGCAACTGCTACCGGACTAACAGCAGGAACCTATACGGTGACAGTTACCGACGCAAATGGATGTACCGATACGCAATCATTCACTATTACACAGCCAACAGTACTTAACGCAACGGCCGGAGCGCAGACTAACGTAGGCTGTAACGGCGCCGCAACAGGTTCTGCAACAGTAGCAGTAACAGGCGGTACAGGAGCATACACGTATTCATGGACGCCATCAGGAGGTACTGCGGCAACAGCCTCAGGCCTTACATCAGGAACTTATACGGTGACAGTTACCGACGCAAATGGATGTACCGATACGCAGTCGTTCACTATTACACAGCCAACGGTACTTGGAGCTGCCTCGGTTCAGGATTTCCCTGCAACCTGCGCGGAAGAAAATGATGGCGGCGCTACATTAACAGTAACAGGAGGTACTATACCATATACGTACCTATGGGATAACAACGCCACTACTGCAGTGGTTACTAACCTGACAGTAGGCAACCATACTGTAACGGTAACCGACGCGAACGGATGTACTGTTACGGCAAGCGTAACGATCAGCTTTAGTGATACACAGGATCCGGTACCATCTGTTGCCAGCCTTCCGGATATCACTGCCCAGTGTGTAGTGACACAGGGGGACGTACCAACACCAACCGCAACCGACAACTGCGTGGGTACCATTACGGTAACAAACAATGCTACATTCCCGATAACTGCCCAGGGTACGACCGTAATTACCTGGACATATGAAGACGTAAACGGCAATACTGCCACGCAAACACAAAACGTAGTTATCGAAGATACTACCGCACCTGTTCCGGCCATAAACAACCTGCCTGAAATTTCGATGCAGTGTCAGGTACTTTCAACAGATATACCGGTGCCAACGGCTACCGACAACTGTGCAGGTATGCTTACGGCAACAACTACAGATCCGCTATTGTATACAGCTATAGGTTCTTATACTATAACATGGAGCTATGATGATGGCAATGGCAATATTACCACACAGCCACAAACCATAACCGTTATAGAATCAGCTATTAACGCGGTAACATTCAGTGACCAAACGTTTGTTTACAACACGGCCGCTCAGGGGATAACTGTTGACAATCTTCCAGTTGGCGCAACCGTGGCATATTCGATCAGTCCTAATACCGGATTGGGCAATGCAGCTATAAACACGGGTACTTATACTGTTACTGCTGTGGTTACTCCCGCACCTAACGCCCCGAACTGTGGCACAAGGACATTAACAGCTACACTTATTATAGAACAGGCGCAACAGCAGATTACTTTTGCACCAATACCGGTGAAAGATCTGGAAACTGATCCTGATTTCCAGCTTACAGCTACAGCGACTTCAGGACTTCCGGTGTACTACACCTACACCTTTGCCGCGCCAAATACTCCGGCTGTTGTAAGTCCGGGCGGATGGGTTGACATGCTTACATCGGGTATTGTACAGATCACGGCACACCAGGATGGCAATGCCAACTACCTGCCGGCAACTCCGGTAACACAGGAGCTGGTAATTACCAGCAGCGACGCCAGCATCCATGTGATAACCGTGGGCGATACCGAGTATAATAATCCGGGCCAGAACATCTACTACCTTATGGATTGTAATGACTCCGGTAATTCGGTAGACGTAACTATAGTAACCGAAGCCAATGCCACCATAACCCCGGGACATACCTTTACCATAGCCACACCGCAACCTGGTATTTACCAGCAAACGGTAACGGTTACTTCGCAGGATGGAACGGTAACACAAACCTTCACAGTAACGGTAGAGAAGAGATTCCAGTTCTTTGATATTGTAGTACAGAAGTTTGACAACCTGTTGTTGGCGAATAACAACCCTTCTACCAATGGCGGCTATTCGTTCGTAGCGTACGAATGGTACAAAAACGGCCAGCTGGTAGGCAGGAACCAATATTTCTCCGAAGGGCCAACCAGCAATGACCTGCTGGATCCGAATGCTGAATATTACCTGAAGCTTACCACAACAGAGGGCGATGTACTGCAGACCTGTATCGGACAGATCTCCCTTGACCACAATTTCAGGATGATGGTTGTTCCTAACCCGGCTGTAATTGGCAGCGAGATTACTGTTACCGTTGATTTCCCGGCGGAAGAAATTGATAATATGCGAATTGACATCCATGACATCAACGGCAGGATGGTACATTCAGGCGTTTCGAGCCAGAGGATTACCCCGGTTGCGCTGAACAGCACTATAGAAGCCGGCATGTACATCGTAACCTGTACCACCAAGAGCCAGAGCAAGTCATTCAAAATAATCGTTCGCAAATAACCAACAGCACACAAGCATGAAAAAATATAAAACCATTATCAGGAGCATTTCTACCATAGCCTTAACAGGGCTATGGCTGGTATGCCCTGCAGTAAACGCACAGGACAGGCAATCAACTTCTGAAGTGTCGGTATCCGTTGGAGGCGTTACCTCTTCCCTGAACTATGAAGTGCCGGGAGCCGATGTAAGAGGTGGCGTGAACCCAAATTTCGGGATCGATTACACCTATTATTTCTCCGACTATGTTGGCCTTTCCATAGGTGCCGAATACCAGAGATACTCTGCCAAAGCACAGGGTAATGATCTTTCCGGAGCTTATACCACTACCGATTTTGAAGGCGAAAGCTTCGAATTCCGCTACAGGCTGAGGAGATATGAGGAAGAGCAAAAAATGGACTTTGTAAACATCCCGCTGATGCTGGTATTCCGCAATCCGGAGCATGGCATCTACCTAAGGGCAGGCGCGAAAGTAGGATTGCCGGTTTCAGGCAAGTTTACGGGTAAATATAACGTTTCTTCCAGCGGCTACTATCCGCAGTACAATGGCGAGCTTTTCGATCCGGAATTCATGGGATTCGGGGACTTTAATAACCTGCGTGCCGAGGGCGATAAGATCGACCTGAAGCCTTCATACATCCTTGCTATAGAGTTCGGTATTATGCACCGTATCGGCAAGGGCAATTTCTACTCAGGCCTCTATCTGGATTATGGACTGAATGATATTGCCGACACTAAGAAAAACCTGGTCGACTATACCGTGACCGACACCGGGGCCGGCTTTACGCACAACAGCATCCTGAATTCCGATAACGTTGGCGAGATCAAGACCAGGGCTTTTGGCGTGAAACTACGCTATTCTTTCCTGAATTTTTAGTATTAGTATAGTTTATAGACGAAAACAGCCGCATTCTGCGGCTGTTTTTATTTATACCAATTATTTTACATTCCTATTGTATAGATTCCCGTATAGCCATTATAGCCTAAATAGTTGAAATGATTGATGGCAAAATGCCTGCCGTCTGGCGACCATGCGGGATTGCCAAAAGAAGTGTTATCCGTTTTAATTTTATTCATCACCAGCTTTCCTGTCGCTGTCTCGTAAATCATCAGCTTATCGAAAGACACCACTGCGATATACCTGGCATCATGACTGAAGGCCAGCCTGCTGGTGCGCTCGCCGGTAGTTATGGTGTATTTACGCTCAAGGGTTTGGGGATCCCAGACGTCGACGATATAATACGACCCGCCGCCCAGGGCAACCAGCTTGTCATCCTGCGAAAAGGCTACAGCTTCTACTGTACCCGGCTGCTCAATTTTGCGTCCGTCGCCAAAGTCAAGGAACTCATCTTCTCCGTATTCGACTGCATATTTTCCAGTTCTTGAAAAACCCTTCGCCATTGACTTCGGTGTTTTCTCCGAAACGGCACCAGTGGCAATATCCACTACCCCAACTATTTTATTATAACCGGTAAGCCATACAATACCCTGCTCTTGATTGATCTTCATATCACCGAACATCTCATCAAACTTCACCCGCCACAATTCCTGCCAGGTAGAGGTGTCGTAGCAAACAATCTCGTTCTCGGAACTGGAAGCAATGAGTCTTGATGAATCTTTAGTAAATAGAAGCTCCTCTGTACCTTCTTCAATGCCGGGGAAAGGCTCCAGCTTGATTTCCGAAGCCATATCAGGCATGAAAGGCGCTGCATCACCCGGATGCACAAATGACCGTGTCTGGTAGCTGGTAGTGCCCCATGACTGGCCTTCCTCCAGATGCTCAAAAAGCCGCGCATCATGCACGTATACTTCATAGTCGGCCTGTACCAGTCTCTCTTCATCTTTCCAGGGGCCATCGCCGTAGTAAAAGTCGTGGTAGCCGGTATAGTCTTTAAGTGGGTGGTTCCTGGTATTGAGCTGTTTTATATGGTCGATGTACTTGTAGGTATTGGCATTCACCCAATCCTCATCGAGGAACTCATCCATTGTTATTTTTGTTGCAATGTAGGCATCCCGATCCCAAAGCACGCGCAGGAACATGCTCTTGTCCGTTGGCAATGGTTCATGGCTTTCGTAAGCCACATCATAATACACCACGATAACTTTCATGGTAATTTTCTTTTGATCCGGTTCCTTTTTCAGGATGCGGATGCCATAGAGGTCTGTTGACATAGGCTCTGTGTGTTCTTGTTGGTTAATTGGGTAAATGTAGTTTTTTTATTATAGTTATTTATATGTTGAATCAATTGCCTGCTAATAATATCATATCGTCTTACTAACAGAATTGTCAAGTCAGAAGCCCGACTTAGCGGGATGGAAAAATCCCCAGTATTAGGGATTTTTCGATTCAAAAAACACACTTATATTTATTACTGATTTTCAAATCATTAACCTTAAAATATCATATCATGTATTACTTAATTATTGACAATCTTGGCATGAAAAAATGCATTCACAAAAGCCCCCAAAACATTTACACCAATAATATGCATATTGGTTGCGCACCTTCTTTTACGTATAGTTCAAATATCCAATTAATTGCAACAATTACTATTAACTGTACTGGAACGGCTAACACGATACAGGCAGGTGTTTTTGCAGATTATAAAACGTATGTGAAATTTAACCTAGTCTAATCATGAAAAATTCTTACTTACTTTTATTGGCAGTTTTGTTTTTCAGCTGCACTACAGTAAAGCGATATAAATCAATAAAATCATCTTCCTTAGATAATAATAATCTTGTCACCGTGGACATTTTCGGAACAAAAGTAGAAGCGACAAAAGAAGAAGACAATTCAAAGTCATTATGGGACCTTAACGCGGAAGGGCAAGCGGAATTTATTAAGACACTTTCAACCCGGAATCCTGATAATGATAAATTCTCTACATCTCTTAATTCAAAATATCTTAAACCAAAAGATAAACAGGTGACCGATTATACTTCCAAAGACCTGAAAATGATTTTTAGTATAGGTAAAAAAAGAGATTATACTAATATCGATAAAACTACCTCTACTTATACTTTGGCCGACAGGATTGAATATTTGTCAATGAAAATTACTATCCCGAGTAGTATAAAACTTAAATTTCTTAAATGGAATAAATTTATAACTGAGTATGGTTCTGTTGATATTGCCGGCGTAACTTTTAATAAGTCCTTTGAAGCAACTGCCGGAATGGGAATATCTAATTCATTTACCAGAAATAAAACCGGGGAAAATCGCACGACTTCCAATGTAAACGGATTTACACCTGAAATTAGCAGTACGGGAACCATCAGTAATTCTGAAACACAAAATGTGAAATACCGTTACGTTTCCTTAAACGGAAAACTGAACGACAAGGAAATTATGCTTGAGCAGGAAGGTATGCGCGAGATTGACTTAAATGGCAACATTGTTATAGATGTTAATCTTAAATTTGACGAAACTCCGGAAACTCTTTCATTAATTGAGGGCTATAAAACAGCAACTGGAACCTACAACACTCCAGATAAACTTAAAATGATCCTATATACCGCTATGGTGCCTGTAGTGGCAGGATTACCTACAAGTATCGATGCAAAACTTGAATATAAATACGCTTACAGGCATGTTGCAAAAGGCGAAGATACATTTTATGAATGGGATGATGTTGTAGAATATAAAACAGGAACCGCAGAAAAAACGATCACTTTATTTACTAAACAGGATTATCAAAAAAATTATGTTCCTGATTTTTATAATATATCCCGAATTGGCGAAGATGCAACAACAGCAAACAATCGTACCCGCATAGCAGTAATTGATAGCACAACATCTATTCCGTATGAAATGATTTTTTCTTCTTTGGCATCAGCAAGGGAATTTTGGGAATGGCTTGTAAAATATACACCAGCAACTGCAGACATGGATAAACCAATAGTACTAAATACCTTTCAGCTAACCCTGCGATCTGATGGTAATGATACACCGCTTACAAAACGTTTACTGGAAACTAATTTGCATTCCCTTGATATATTAAAATATTATCGATAGCATTCTGAAGTATTTGGCAAAGCCAGGCATAAAAAAACCGGACTCTCTCAAGTCCGGTTCTATATTATGTGTTCTCGACTCCGCTCGAACTGACAGCTGTCAACCAACAACTGTCAACTTAATTAAGCGATCTTAAACCTCTTCCTGTCGTTTTCGTTCAGGTAGATCTTACGAAGGCGAAGGCTCTTAGGCGTTACCTCTACATACTCATCTTTCTGGATGTATTCCAGCGCTTCTTCAAGAGAAAACTTGATAGCAGGGATAATACGCGCTTTATCGTCAGCACCAGACGAACGTACGTTGGTCAGTTTTTTGGTCTTCGTCACGTTTACAACCATATCGTCGCCACGTGAGTTCTCACCGATTACCTGGCCTTCATAGATGTCCTCGTTAGGATCAACGAAGAACTTACCACGATCCTGTAGTTTGTCGATTGAGTAAGGGATGGCCTTGCCGTTCTCCATAGAGATAAGCGACCCGCTCAAACGGCCCGGTATCTCACCTTTGAATGGCTGGTACTCAAGGAAACGGTGTGCCATGATAGCTTCGCCCGCAGTAGCAGTAAGCAACTGGTTCCTTAGTCCTATAATACCCCTTGACGGGATGTTGAATTTCACGATCATACGGTCGCCTTTCGGCTCCATGCTCAGCATCTCCCCTTTACGCATCGTTACGAACTCTACCGCACGGCCCGAAAGATTTTCCGGAAGGTCTATAGTAAGCTCTTCAACAGGCTCACATTTGATACCGTCGATCTCCTTGATGATAACCTGCGGCTGCCCGATCTGAAGCTCGTAGCCTTCCCTCCTCATCGTTTCGATAAGAACCGACAAGTGAAGTACGCCACGGCCAAATACCATGAACTTATCAGCACTGTCTGTTTCACCTACACGAAGGGCAAGGTTCTTTTCCAGCTCTTTTGCCAACCTGTCTTTAATGTGGCGTGAGGTAACAAATTTACCTTCTTTACCAAAGAAAGGTGAATCGTTGATAGTAAAGAGCATACTCATGGTAGGCTCATCGATCGCGATGGAGGTAAGCGCTTCAGGATTTTCCCAGTCGGCAACAGTGTCACCGATCTCGAAACCTTCAAGGCCTACGATAGCACAGATATCTCCGGCTATTACTTCTTCCACTTTTTTACGGCCAAGGCCTTCGAACGTGTGAAGCTCTTTTATTTTTGACTTGCTGATCTTGCCATCACGTTTTACAAGCGATATGTTCATACCCTCGCGAAGTACGCCCCTCTGGAGGCGGCCTATCGCGATACGGCCTGTAAAGCTTGAAAAGTCAAGAGATGTGATAAGCATTTGCGGCGTACCTTCAGATACTTTCGGCTCAGGGATGTGGGCCAGTACCATATCAAGAAGCGGCTCTATGTTTTCTGTTTTGTTCCTGAAATCGTCAGACATCCAGTTCTGTTTCGCCGAACCGTATACGGTTGGGAAATCAAGCTGCCACTCTTCAGCGCCAAGCTCGAACATCAGGTCGAATACTTTCTCGTGCACCTCTTCCGGTGTACAGTTCTCTTTATCAACCTTATTGATAACTACGCATGGCTTAAGGCCTAGGTCGATAGCTTTCTGCAGTACGAAACGCGTTTGTGGCATTGGGCCTTCAAAAGCATCTACAAGCAGCAACACACCGTCGGCCATGTTGAGCACGCGCTCTACCTCGCCACCGAAGTCGGCGTGACCAGGGGTATCGATAATGTTGATCTTAGTGCCTTTGTAGGTTACCGATACGTTCTTCGACGTAATGGTAATTCCCCTTTCGCGCTCAAGGTCGTTGTTGTCCAGGATAAGGTCGCCGGTGTTCTCGTTTTCACGGAACAACTGGCAGTGGTACATGATCTTGTCAACCAGTGTGGTTTTACCGTGGTCAACGTGGGCGATGATCGCAATGTTTCTTATGGATGCCATACGTATTTTTTTGAAGGTGCAAAGGTACGATTTATTTTGACAAAAAAAACTTTATAATGAGAGGCTTAGCAGAAAGATTTTTCAGGAATACAAAACATAACGCGGATAGTCGGAAAATTTAACGTGAAAATTACCTCATGAATCGGTTTCTATAAATACTTCAGAAAGGTGATTTTAAAACGCATGAAAAGATCAATGCCAAAACCTGACTATGAAGCAGTAAGAATAAAAAAAATATAAAGAATTAAAAATATATCATATACTTTATCAGGGTTTAACAGGACTTTAACCGTTAATCTAAACCTTAATAGCTACTTTTGTTTAACGTTTTTATGAAAAAAATGAACAATATAAAAAACCTCTTTAATATTAAAGACCTCGAAAACCTGTCGGGCATAAAAGCGCATACTATCCGTATATGGGAAAAGCGCTACGGGATCCTTGAGCCTTTGCGTACCGATACAAACATCAGGTATTATGATGTCCATAATCTTCAAAAGCTATTGAATATCAGTACACTGAATTCCTTTGGTTATAAAATCTCCGTACTTTCAAAACTCCCGCCGGAGCGTCTGCCACAACTGGTAAAAGAAGTCATATCCAACAAAAGCCTTGTTAACCATGTGGTTAACAACTTTAAGCTTGCCATGATGAATTTTGACCAGGCGCTTTTCCTGAGTACTTACGAGAGTATTTCGAAAGAGAAATCCTATCGCGATATCTTCTACGAGTTCTTTATACCTTTACTCAATGAGATCGGTTTCCTTTGGCAGACCGAGACCATAACACCTGCGCATGAGCATTTTATAAGTAATCTCATTAAACAGAAACTGGCATCCTGCATTGAGGAAAAAACTAAAACCCCTCCAACAGATACAAGCCGAACCTATGTACTGTACCTGCCAATGAATGAAATTCATGAGATTGGCCTCCTGTTTATACATTACGAGCTTGTCTCCAAAGGGTTTAAAAGCATTTATTTAGGGGAAAGCGTACCAACAAATAACCTTGTAGAACTGAAGAACTACTTTAACGACATAACATTCATTACATATATGACGGTTTCGCCCTCAATGGAAACTGTTACTTCCTACGTTAACGAACTGGACCATAAACTGCTTAACGATACGTCAACAAAAATCATTATATTAGGCAACAATGCGCAATATGTAAAAAAAGAAGGGCTTGCAGATGCAATCTCCATATTTGACGCCATAGATTCTTTCACAGAAACCCTCAACTATCAATGAAACAAGATATTAAAATAATCGGTTCAGGTTTTTCATCGCTGGCAGCGGCCTGCTATCTTGCGCAGGAGGGACACCAGGTTACAATATTCGAGAAGAATGCTACTATCGGCGGGCGTGCACGGCAGCTGAAGAGGGATGGCTTTACGTTCGACATAGGCCCAACGTGGTACTGGATGCCGGATGTATTCGAGCGCTTCTTTGCCGACTTCAGCCGAAAACCTTCTGATTACTATAACCTTAAAAAGCTGAACCCCGCCTATTCCGTTTACTTTGACAAAGGTGACCCGGTAGCCATAGCGGACAATCCCAACGAAATAGCCAATACTTTTGAGACTATTGAGAAAGGCAGCGCAGCAGAGTTGGACGATTTTCTCTCTGAGGCCAAAGCAAACTACGACATAGCCATTAAAGACTTGGTGTACAGGCCGGGAGAATCGCCTACGGAGCTCATAACCCCTAAAACCATGCTGCGTGTGGGACAGTTTTTTGGCACAATATCTAAAGATATCCGGAAGCGCTTTAAAAGTAAAAAACTGGTACAGATACTGGAGTTTCCTGTATTATTCCTTGGCGCAAAGCCTTCTGACACCCCGTCTTTTTACAATTTCATGAACTATGCCGACTTTGGATTGGGAACCTGGCATCCCGAAGGCGGAATGTACAGCGTGATAGAAGCCATGGAACAACTGGCTAAAGAACTTGGTGTTACCATAGAAACCAATGCTGCTATCGAGAAGATTGGTGTAGAAAACGGCAAGGCTACACACCTAATCGTCAACAACAAGAAAATTGAAGCTGACATAATCGTTAGCGGCGCCGACTACCATCACTCGGAATCGCTGCTTGACCCTCAATATCGTCAATACTCCGAGAAGTACTGGCAAAACAAAACTTTCGCTCCATCATCCCTGCTGTTTTATGTGGGATTTGATAAAAAAATAAACAATGTAGAGCATCATACGCTGTTTTTTGATACTGACTTCGACATTCATGCAAAAGACATTTACGACAATCCGAAGTGGCCGGAGGAGCCTTTGTTTTATGCCAGTTTCCCGTCTAAAACAGACGTTGCCAGTGCGCCCGAAGGGAAAGAAGCAGGGATATTTCTCATACCTCTTGCTCCCGGGCTGGAAGATACCCCGGAACTTAGAGAACGCTATTTTACGAAGATCATGACGCGCTTCGAAAATCTTACAGGTCAATCGGTGACTGATGCAGTACTATTTAAAGAATCTTTCTGTGTGAATGACTTTGTAAAAGAGTACAACTCTTATAAAGGTAATGCCTACGGACTGGCTAATACGCTGATGCAGACAGCCTTTTTACGTCCGAAACTGAAAAGCCCAAAAGTAAAAGGGCTGTATTTTACCGGACAGCTTACCGTTCCCGGGCCCGGCGTACCGCCTGCACTTATCTCCGGAAAACTGGTAGCCGGACTGGTAGGCAAACAAATGAGAAAAGACAATAAACAAACTTTAAATACCCCCGTATGAAAGCAATTTTTGACACTATATCCTATGAGTGCAGCAGGAACATAACGAAGGCCTACAGTACTTCCTTTTCGTTGGCGGTAAAAATGCTATCGCCCCGGATAAGGCGCGATATTTATAATATCTACGGCTTTGTACGCCTGGCCGACGAGATCGTTGATTCTTTCCACGATTATAACAAAGAGCAACTGTTTCGAAGATTTGAAATTGAGTTGGAAAATGCCCTGAAAGACGGCATCAGCCTAAACCCTGTGCTCAACGCATTCTGCCATACCGTAAAGCAGTACAACATCCCTGAAGAGCTGATTGATGCCTTCATGAAAAGTATGCGCCAGGACCTGATAAAGAAAGACTATGCAACCTTTGCCGAATACAACGAGTACATTTACGGTAGTGCAGATGTTGTGGGGCTTATGTGCCTTAAAGTATTTGTGAACAATGAAAATGAGCGTTACGAAACCCTGAAAGAACCGGCAATGCGCCTGGGTTCTGCATTCCAGAAGATCAATTTCCTGCGCGACCTGAAGGCGGATATGGAAGGCCTGGAGCGTAACTACTTCCCTACACTGAACCTCAGCGAGATGAACGACGACACAAAGCGTGCCATTGTAGAAGAGATTGAGGCCGACCTGCATGAAGGCTATAAAGGCATCCTGCAACTACCTGCCGAAGCCAAGTTTGGTGTCTATACGGCTTATGTATATTACCGTACGCTGCTCAAGAAGCTGAAGAACACACCGCCACTCGAGATACAGAATGCCCGGATCAGGGTATCCAATTATCACAAAGCCGGCCTGTTGGCGCGTTGTTACGTTAATTATCATTTCAACTTACTTTAAATCAATAGCCATGTGGGGAATATATATTGTAGTTTTTTTATTGACTTTCTTCATGATGGAATTCATGGCGTGGTTTACGCATAAGTATGTAATGCACGGCTTTTTATGGAGCCTTCACAAAGACCACCACCGCAAAGACCATGATTCGTGGTTTGAGCGTAACGATACGTTTTTCATATTCTACGCCGTAATAAGCATCGGGTTCTTTTTAATGTGGCAGTATGACATTCTGGAAATAGGGTTAGCCATCGGACTGGGGATATTTGCTTACGGGCTGACGTATTTTCTTGTCCACGACATTTTCATCCACCAACGGTTTAAGATATTCCGAAATGCCACGAGCCGCTACGGGAAAGCCGTACGCCGCGCCCATAAAATGCACCACAAACATATTGACAAAGATCATGGCGAATGTTTCGGTATGCTGTTATTCCCTATGAAATACTGGAGGAAATAATTTTTAGGAAGGTTGATTTCCGAGTTATCTTTTAACTACATTTAGCATAAAATCAACCTTCATGAAAACCATTGTTGCCGGGATATGCCTCCTGGTAGTTTTATTTAGCTTTACCACTCCAAAAAGGAATTTATTCAAAACTAAAAGTGTTTCTTTTGAAATAAAAGGTGACTCCGGCTTTGTGTACAAAGGTGAAGCTATCAAATTGCTTTCGCAGGCGAAATACGACCTGGCTTACGATCCGGAGCCGGGACAGCGCGATACATTAGACCTTGAACTCCCAGACATCACAGCTACAGATACACTTGGCAAATACTACCGAATGGATAACGGCAATTATCTGGCCTGCCTGCCTGATATAATTCACCCTGATCGTTTTTCCATTTTAGTACTTATCGAGTATTCATCCGATGGCAGATTAATAAATGCAGAGCCATTTTATGGCGGGATGCATTTCTGTTGCTGGGATAATCATTATGACACCCTTAGCAAGCACGAAGAGGGTTACTTTAGTATAAAAACCTGTGGCACAGGTTCAGCACATTGCTCTTCTTATATCCATTTATTCAAAGGATTTGGGGCGCAGGATCATGGTATTTGCGGTTATATATATACAGGATGGTGTGTACCTACGCACAAGGCAATGTTAGCCTGCCACCTTACCTCCACAATGAAAATAAAGAACGACACTGTAATTATGCACTACACTATGGAGCATCTCAAGGAGCGCCGCAACGGCAAATACAAAACCGTATTTTCCGAGAAATTTGATGTCAAATACGTAGAGCACAAACAGGGCTGGGTAGCGCTGGACAGTACTAAACTTCAGAATTTGCCACTTTAATAAAAAACCCGCGAAAATTTACTTCCGCGGGATTTTTTTATTAAACCTAAACAAACCTATTTTTTCTTTGCCATTAAATCTTTTAGCGGCTTAAACTGTGCCATATTCAGTTTCGATTCCTGCAGCAAACCGGCAATGGTAAGTACGTTGGTCGGGGTCATATCATCTCCAAGTACGCGTACCACGCCAAAGCCATTATCCTCATTGTGTACAAATACCACGAATTCATCAATATGCTCCCCTTCACCCTTTGTGCTTATTGAGGCACCGCTTTTACCGTCATTCATTTTCATCAGCTCCTCATATTCATTCTTCACAAGGCTTTTAACCTTATCTTTTTCTACATTATACTTTCTATGGGTCACATCGAGGCTGTCGGTCTGGTAAACCAGTACGTTAAACTTGTGCAGCGACTTCAGCGCTTCCTCCTGGTCTTTGGTAAGCTTCATGTGTTCTGTCCCGATAAAATTCGGTGCAATATCCACGGTCATATAGCCGGGTGAAGACCCGTGCTCCACATAAAATTTCTGCAGCGTCGGCTCGCTGGAGCATGATGTAAGGATTACAAGCAGCAGCGTAAATAAACTAAGGTTACGTTTCATATACTTACTTCTTTTTAGATGCTTTATTGAGTTCGTTGCCACCCGGGAGGTTCATTTTGTCGGTAAGGAGCGATATCTCGCTAAGGTCGAAATTACCCGTAAGCGACATTACAACAGTCTCCATCTTACCGCCATCCATAAACATAAGGAGTTCACGTACCTGGCTGGCCGACTTGCCCGACTTCACATAGATCTTGATGTTCCTTCCGCCCTCGTTAATGCGCATCAGTTCTTCCAGCGGATTGCTTTTCAGGTAGGTTGCCACGGTAGCTTTCATGTCTGCGCTGTATTTGGCGTTTGTAGTCCGGTACACCTTCAGGTAATCCAGCTTCTTTATAAGGTCAAGGTATTGCTGATAATCTGCCTTATCCTTACCGTCGGTCCTTACGCTGCCCATCAGCTGGAACATCTTTTTATTTACGATTACGGTTTCAACACCCGTTTTGTCCTCAAACTTGTCAAAAGCCGTTACCTGCGCATAAAAAAGTGCGGGGATAAATGTGAACAGTAGGGCTAAAATCAGATTTTTCATTGTCATGTTTTTTAATACTTTGTTTTGGTATTTGGGGGCAATTGTGCTTTACTTCTTAAGGCCTTCCAGATCATTAAGATTGATATTTCCGGTAAAAGACAGCAGCACAAGCTCCTTGTCGCCCTTACCTTCTACATAGATAAGGCCTTCTTTTATAATGGATTCTTTACTTCCCTGAAGAGCGTATATCTTTACTTTCGACCCCTCATGGTTCACGCTCATCAGTTCGCTTAGCGGGCTTTTCTTAACATATTCTGCTATGGCCTGCCTAAGCGTTTCTTTGTGCTTCTCTACTTTAGTCATAAATACCTTAAGGCCTTCTACATTTTCTGCCATACCAAGGTATTTATCGGCTTTCTCATTGCCGGAAACTTTTACTTCGCCCAGCATCTTAAACATCTTATCGCTTACGATTACTGATTCTATTCCTTCCACATTCTCGAATTTGTCAAATGCTTTGGTCTGAGCAAAAGTTACAAGCGGCATTGCTGCCATTAGTGCGATGATTATAAATTTTTTCATGATCTATTCGTCTTTAAATATTGTTTTTTTTGATTTTTCGTATTCTTCAAGATAATTAACACTCTGTACGCCTACGTTTACATTTTTGGAGAGCATGTTCAGCGCTTTCTGCGTTTCCCTGAAGGCTACTTCGGGGTCTTCATAAGTACCGAGGCCCGTGCCGGCATCCTGCTCCCTGTTAAGGTAAGTAAACATACCCGTCATCACTACAACGCTTGCCGCTACCGATATCCACCGGGTATAATTCCGTTTGGTTTTTAGTGGCAGGGGTTTGTCAAATTGTTGTGTGCCGGCCTGGGCAAAATACCCGAACATCGACCTGTATTGTTCCAGATGCGGCGCCACATCAGGAGAAGAAAAGTACATCTGCAGTTGTTTTTCTTCGGCAATACTGGTTTCTGCGTCAAAATATTTTTCCAGTAGTATTTCAATTGTTCGTAATTCCATAGCGGTGTGTTTTTGTAAGTTCTTCCCTCATCGTTTTCCTTGCCCTGGACAGCGCCACCCTTACAGCGGTTTCGTTCATGTCCATTATTTTGGCTATTTCCTCAAATTCATATTGCTCAATATCCCTCATCTGCAGGATCAGCTTTTGCTGTTCGGGCAGTGTTTCCATGATCTTCTCTGCCCACTCCCAACTGTCCCTGTCTTCCGCCTGCTGCTGCAGGCCCGCATCGCGGTCCGTATAGTTCGAATGCACGATCCGCATTTCGGTAGCACGTTTCGACTTCAGCTGATCCAGGCAGTAATTTTTGGTCATCGTCATCGCCAATGCCTCAACACTCTTATAGCTTTCCAGCTTTCCTTTGTTGTTCCAAAGCTTCACCAGCACCTCCTGCGTGGCATCCTCCGCTTCCTCGGTGCTAACGAGAAGCCGCTTGGCCAGCCGGAACACCCGGTCTTTAAATGGAGTGATCACTTTTATGAACTCCGTCTGATTCATGCTCGTTGGTGGTTTGTAATTGGTTTATAAAAGGAAGACGAATACGTATATTTTTTGTTACAAGCTATATCAAAAATATTTAAATTTACGTTCTGTAAAAAACTGCTTCATGAAAAAAATGAGACTATTACTGGCTTCGCTGCTGGTTGGGGCCTTTGCGTTCCAGGCATGTGAAGACATGGATGACAATGCTGTACCCGTAAACGATTTTATCTGGAAAGGCCTCAATCTCTATTATTTATGGAAAGCGGATGTACCGGCCCTTGCCGACGACCGCTTTTCCAACCAGGGAGAGCTCAATTCCTATCTTGAGGGATTCTCCAGCCCTGAAGCATTGTTTGAAAGCCTGCTGTACCAAAGAGGGACTATTGACCGCTTTAGCGTATTGGTAAAAGATTTCCGCGTGTTGGAAAATGCGCTACAGGGCGTTATAAAGAGTAATGGAATGGAATTCGGCCTTGTATATACCGACGCGTCACAAACCGCTGTATTTGGCTATGTGCGTTACATCCTGCCAAATTCCGACGCGGCGACCAAAGACATACAGCGCGGGGATATTTTCTACGCGGTAAACGGGACACAGCTTACGCCTGATAATTACCGTTCGCTTCTGGGAGCCGACACCTATACCCTGAATCTCGCAACATTTAGCAGTGGGATTATAACTCCAAACGGCGAAACAGTAACGCTTACCAAAGCGGAATATGCCGAGAATCCCGTTTACACAGTACAGGTAACTCAGGTTGGCAGCAAAAGGATCGGCTACCTGATGTACAATGGTTTCTTCAGCAACTACGATACCCAGCTGAATGCCGCCTTTGCGGAACTTTCTTCTCAAAACATAAACGAACTCGTACTCGACCTGCGCTATAATTCCGGCGGTTCGGTGCGCACGGCTACGTATCTTGGCAGTATGATAACAGGCCAGTTTAACAATCAGGTCTTTGCCAAACAGCAATGGAACGAAAGGCTACAGGCCTATTATGAAGAGAATAACCCCGCGGCACTGGTAAATAATTATACCAACCAGCTTTCCAATGGCGCTGCCATCAACAGCCTGAATATGTCGAGGGTATACATCCTTACTACAGAGGCTACGGCATCAGCAAGCGAAATGGTTATCAACTGCCTTAAGCCGTATATTGATGTAACAGTTATAGGCGATACCACCACAGGTAAAAACGTAGGCTCGGTAACATTATACGATTCACCCGACTTTGGCAGGAGCGGGCGCGACGGAAGCCACAGGTATGCCATGCAGCCTATCGTGCTGAAAACGGTAAACGCGGAAGGCTTTGGCGACTACAGCGCGGGCATAGACCCGAATATAGAGCTCGAAGAAGATTATGGCAACATGGGTGTGCTGGGCAGTCCGGACGAACCCCTTTTCGCCACGGCCATTGCCGATATTACCTCCAACGGAAGGCCAATAGCAGCACCGGTAAAAAAATACAAGAAGTTTAAGGACTCAAGGAACATCAATCGATTCGGTACCGAGATGTACATCGACGAGATGCCGGCAGGATCGGCCGGCCTGCAACCTATTCCATAAAGAACAAAGGGCTGTTTCACAACGAAACAGCCCTTTTCAGATATATAGAGTTGTTGGACTCAGTTAGTCATTAAAGTAAAAGCCAGCCGGGATTAGGCCAACAGTAAATGTATCCTGCAGCGTACCATTAAGGCTATGTACATATACCCTTCCGTTCGAATTATTGTCACGGGCATCACCTACATAAATACGTCCATCCTTAACGGCGAAAGCTGATACTCCGTAAATGCCCTGCTGTGTAGTGGTAAAGATCGGCTCAGCAGGAATTGCGGTTGCATTCAGCGCCATGCTGTACACATCCGATCCTTCTGTAAAATAGATCTTGTTGTCTTCAATTACAAGGTTTGACGGATGAGCATTTCCTGTAAAGTTTACTGTAGAAGTAACCGTATTGTTGGAAAGGTTAATTACCGAAATCCTTCCTGCTGTTTCTGTTGAAGCCCACGATGGAAGGCCCTCGCTAAGCACGTATAACTTGCCGTTCTCTTCTTCAAGCGAATTTGGAACATCTCCTACAGCAATGGTAGTGACTACCGAATTGGTATTCGCGTTGATAACCGTTATGCTGTTACCATATCCGTACCCGCCTTTGTGGGCAACATACAGCTTTCCGTTTTCTTCGATTATACGCTCCGGCCCTTCTGCGACCGGGATCCTGGCAGTTACTGTATTCGTTGCGAGGTCGATTACGGCAACATAATCATCTGTTGCCACTTCGCCGTCACCCCAGTTGGTTACATAGGCCTTATTGTTGCGAAAAGTAATATACCTTGGATTTTCCAGGCCGCTAATTGTGCCGATATGCGCAAATGTATAACGGTTTACGATCTCTATTTTGTTGGAAACGTTCAGAATAATATATGCCTTTTCATCTTCAAATCCGATATCCTGGCCTGTATCACCCAATATCCTTCCAGGATTTACACCTTCAAAGATGTCGTTTTCAAGCACCATATCATTCGAAAGGAAAGAAACCGAAGCATTCCCCCTCCCAAAGTTGCCCTGGTTCAGGATGATCATGCCGTTGTTGTAAGCACCTGATGCCGTGTTGTTACCCGAATCGTCGTCGCTACAGGATACGAAAAACAGCGATCCCGCAAGCGCCGTAAGCAATAGTTTGTTGATCTTCATTATATATTAGAATTTAAAATTAAGGTATGCGTTATAATTTCGCCCCGGCATTGGCCTCACAGCAACATTTTCGTATTCTTCGTTCCAGAGGTTGTTTACCTGAGCGCCTAGCGTAATGCCTTTTAACAGGCTTATATCATATTCGGTGCCAATACCCGAAACGTTATAGGCATCCAGGTCGTAGGCGTTATCAGAAGAAGTAAATACTCCACCATTGAAAAGATGCCTGTAATAGGCGGAAAAAGCCTTATAAGAATACGCTGCCGATAGTGTTGCCTTATGCAGCGGAACGTAGATAAGCTGTTCGCTCTTTCCTTCTTCACGTGAAACGGTATAAGCATACGTACCGCTGAGTTCGATTGTACTGTTATCGCTCACTTTTTTCTTCCAGGCGAGGATGCTTTCGAGCCCGTAAGTATTCACGCGCCCCACATTCTCAGGCCTCCATATCCCTCCGTCTGAAGGTATCCAGCGCAGCATATCGCGCAGCTTAATATAATAGCCTGTAACTGTTAAAGTAAGTCCCCCTAATTGCAGTACATTACCCAATTCACCCTGTATGGAGCTTTCGGGTTTCAGGTTAGGATTGCCTGTACCCTGCCAGTACAGGTCGTTGAAGGTAGGTATACGGAAATTGCGGGAGGCATTCATTTTTACAGTATAAAAATCTGCAACTTTTATGTTGGTGCCAAAGGAAAAAAGCAAGGGGCTTTCATAAACACTGGTAATCTCTTTGCGAACGCCTGCTTCATAATTAAGCCATGCTACCGGCGTATGTTTCAGCAAAAGGCTCCCGGAAGTGATATCACGCTTTTTCCCCAATATATCAGAGCCATCACCATTGTTTTGGGTAAAATCGGCAATACCGTTCAGCGTCATCTTGTCCGTTACATCAAACGCCAGGTCATAACGGGCAATAAAGGTCGTTACTTTGCCAAAGGTATAATTGTCGCGGGCATGATTTTCAAAATACCTGTAATGTTCATACAGGTGGGCTGCCTTAAGCTTTGAGGTAAACCGCCCGTAAACGCCGTCCCATTCCAGCATATTGCGTGCGGTAATGTCATCATATTTACTCCGTGAAGGAGCGGCCAACGTACGCGAAAAATGCCGTTGCCCGTCATACCCATAGCTATAGAACTTTAGCTGGTTCTTATCGTCGAGCCTGTAAGCAAAGGCAGCATTATAGCTGGTATTATAATATTCACCATTTTCATTCTTAATATCATAGCCTGGATAATCGTAATCATTATCCGAACCATTCCTGCTTATGGAAACATTCGCTCCAAGGCGTTCGGTCGAGGCTTTCAGCCGGTAATGAAGCCCATAGGTTGTAAAGCTGCCGTAATCGGTACGAATTTCGTTGGTAAACTCCTTTCCAAAAGCCGGTTCATTATCAAGATGAATGCTTCCTCCTATAGCGCTGCTGCCGTAGATAACGCTTCCTCCCCCTGCCCTCACTGCAACGGAATTAAAGTCACGCGCATTCAGGATATTGAAGTCTGTTTGCCCGTTCAGCTGCGAATTAACATTCAGCCCATTCCATACCACGGCGGTCTGCTGGGCGGTTGTTCCCCTGAAGGAAGGGGAAGACACCATACCAAGGCCATTTTCCTTAAAATAAATAACAGTATTGTATTGCAATAGCGAGGTCAGCGAAACGGCGTTCCTGCTGATCACGGAATCGTTGAGCTGCTGCACCGATTGTGTGTTGGAAAAATCCCGCAGCTGCGTATCGGAAATGATAACTTCGCGCAATTGCGTAATGGTATCGTGCTGTGCCAGTACAGAACCGGACACTAACAATAATAAAAGCGATAGTATTTTGCTTAGCCTCATAAAAATCCTGGCCTTTCTTCCCGAAAGCCTGTTATTTGTTAACCCTAAGGCAGGTCTCCTGGCTTGCGTACTGTTGTTGCCCTTCCCACTCGCCGTGGCGAGCAGTGGTCCTGGAGTTAACAACAGCCTCCCGCCGTGGCGGAATAAGCTTACAGTTGCGGGAACAGCCCGGGATTTTAACCCGGTTCCCTTTTAATGCGGCACACCGAAAATGCGCTGCAACCTTAAGTTGCCGCAAAGATAGTATTATTAGCAATGAATTGTATTGATTAAACCAATTCTTTAAACGAAGCGGAAAGTGGATCAGATTTTCTTTCGGAATACTGCCCGCGTGAGGGACAGCAGCGGCATCCCCCGCTTTTCCGGCGGGGATATAGCGGATGGCCCGACGGCATATCCCGATAGCTATCGGGAGGAGCCGGCACGCCCAAAAACTTCGACCGGGATTAGACAATTATGGCTGAATTATAATTTATACATTTGCAGCAATCCGCATTTTCATGAAAAAAGTACTGTTCGCCTTATTTTTTATTTCACTTGGTTTATCCTCATGCAAGAAAGAGGCTAAAACTAAAACTGTTGAAACGGTTGCTGTAACCAACTCCGTAAAACACGCCAAAGGCCTTGAAATCTATACGTATAATGGCTATACCGTGGTAAAGGTCACGAACCCGTGGCCGGATGCGAAACAGGCCTTTACCTACGTAATGCAAAAAAAGGGCGCTGTAATTCCCGACAGCCTGAAACAGTATACCACTGTACAGGTACCGCTGAAAACCGTAGTTGTAACCTCAACCACACATATTCCCTCACTGGAGATGCTTGGAGTAGAAAATACGCTGGTAGGCTTTCCGGGGACGGATTTTATCTCTTCTGAAAAAACAAGGGCAAGGATTGAAGGCGGAAAAGTTAAAGAAGCCGGAGCCAACGAAAGCCTTAATACCGAAGTAATGCTCGACCTGAACCCTGATGCCCTGGTAGGCTTCAGCATCAGCAGCCATAATAAGACCATGGATAACCTGCAGCAAAGCGGTATGAAAATATTATATAATGGTGACTGGACGGAACAATCGCCGCTGGGAAAGGCCGAGTGGATAAAGTTCTTTGGCGCGCTGTATGGGCTGGAAGACAAAGCCGACAAACTGTTCGCCCAAATTGAGAAGGACTATAACGCGTCGCTGGAACTCGCTAAAAAAGCAACAACAAAACCCACGGTGCTTTGCGGGGCTATATACCAGAACCAATGGTATATGCCCCAGGGCGGAAGCTGGGCATCGCTGTTCCTGAAAGATGCGGGATCGGACTATCTCTGGGCCGGTTCGGAAGGTACGGGAAGCCTGAGCCTGTCGTTTGAAACCGTACTCGATAAAGCCGAAAATGCTGATTTCTGGATCGGGCCAAGCCAGTATACTTCACTAAAAGAAATGACGGATGCCAATCCGCATTACGCGCAGTTTAAGGCATTCAAAAATAAGCAGGTCTATTCGTTCAGTAACAAGAAAGGAAAAACAGGCGGGCTTATTTATTACGAAATGGCCCCGAACCGTCCCGACCTTGTGCTGAAAGACATGGTAAAGATCCTGCACCCGGAACTATTGCCGGGTTACGAACTCCATTTTTTTGAAAAACTGAAATGACAGGAACAGGAAAAAACATATATGTTTTTATAGGGCTTGCCATTGTACTGGCAGTACTGTTTCTTGTGAATATATCCCTTGGATCGGTAAAAATACCAATTAACGATGTGTACGAATCCCTTACTGGCGGCAATGCCTCAAAACCGGCATGGGACTATATTATCCTGAACTACCGCCTACCCAAAGCCATTACCGCTATCGTGGTCGGGGCCGGTCTATCTGTTAGTGGCCTGCTGATGCAAACGCTTTTTCGTAATCCGCTTGCAGGGCCGGATGTTTTGGGCCTTAGTTCAGGAGCCAGCCTTGGCGTGGCATTCATCATTATGGGCGCGGGACTGCTTCCTGTTGCACTGGCATCTTTTTTTCTTTCGTCGTATGGTATTGTACTGGCAGCAATTACAGGAAGTTTTTTAGTGCTTCTGGCTATATTGGCAGTTGCGCAAAGGCTCCGCGATACCATGGCGATACTTATCATTGGGCTTATGTTCTCCAGCTTTACAGGCGCTATCGTCGGGGTACTCACCTATTTCAGTACTGCCGAGCAATTGCAAAAATATAGTTTCTGGGCCCTTGGGAGCCTTGGAAATCTACCCTGGGCAAGCATAGTCCTTTTGGCAATATTGATCGTGATTGGATTACTGTTGGCTGCCCTGTGTATAAAACCGCTGGACGCGCTGCTTTTGGGGGAACGCTATGCCGGAAGCCTTGGCATCAATTTTAGACGGACCAAAATAGTCATTATACTCTCCGCAAGCCTTTTGGCAGGCAGCATCACGGCATTTGCAGGGCCCATTGCATTTATCGGTTTGGTAATGCCCCATATTGCGAGGCTGGTATTCCGTACGGGGAGCCATCTTGTCCTGTTTATGGGGACTATACTTTTGGGAGCATCCATACTGCTTATCTGTGACAGCTTAACGCAATTACCCGGCAGCGAATCTGTTTTGCCTATTAATGCCATAACATCGATCATAGGAGCACCTATAGTAATATGGCTCCTGATGCGAAAAAAGGAAAGGAGTGCTTAGCTAATGGAAAGGAAAGATATCATACTTGCGAAAGATGTGGCTATTGGCTATAAGGCAAAAGGCACGCAAAAAGTAATTGCTTCAGACATTTCTGTCGCACTGCCTTCCGGAAGCCTTACCGCGCTCATAGGTGCCAACGGTATTGGGAAATCAACATTATTGCGAACCCTTACCGGTATCCAGCAACCCCTTGGAGGGTCGGTCCTGGTGGATGGAAAATCTCTGGAAAAATATTCCCAAAAAGAGCTATCGCAAAACCTGGCAGTTGTACTTACCGAAAGCCTCCCTCCCAGCGACCTTACCGTTTTTGAGCTTGTGGCCCTCGGCAGGCAGCCCTATACCAACTGGCTGGGCTCGCTTTCTCCTGAAGATACTGCTAAAACCAATGAAGCGCTACAACTGACACAAACATCAGGCCTTGCCGCAAAAAGACATTTTGAGCTGAGTGACGGGCAATTGCAACGGGTGCTTATAGCCCGTGCCCTGGCACAGGATACAGCTCTTATTATCTTGGACGAACCTACTACCCATCTCGACCTTCAGCACAAGGTAAGCTTACTGAGGCTCCTGAAAAAACTTTCTGCTGAACAGGGAAAATGCATCCTCTATTCCACGCACGATCTCGACCTCGCGTTGCAGCTCAGTGACCTTGTCATGATGATGATGCCCGGCAAAACACTTTTGGGGACCCCGGAAAAGCTTATAAGGGAAAGAGCTTTCGACAGGCTGTTTGACGATACGGGTATAGTTTTCGACCCTGAAAAGCGTGGTTTTTTCATACAACCTTAAACAGGTTTAACAAAAGGTAAACACATACCGGATTTTATATTGGCTAAATTTACGTATCAATATAAAATTACTTTACCATGGCAAGCCAGTTTACTGTATCCTATCCCGGAGACAAATCACAATTACTAAACAAGATACGCAGCACCGTAGGCAGCAAAGGAACTCTGAACGGCAACGAAGAGCAGGGCAACTTTGAAGGCGATACCCCTGTAGGCACCTTTGCAGGTTCGTATACAATTGAGGGAGACAGCATCAATGTGACCATCACTAAAAAACCTTTTCTTGTTTCGACTAACATGATAAAGGATGAGTTTGAAAAAGCCCTTAAAAAAGCATAATATGTACAAGCTGCTCCTGTTTGTATTTTCCTGTGCGGCAATAGCCCAGCCTCCGAAGGCAATTTTGGAACCGAATGGCTTTGCGCCCATTGAAGTGCAGATTCCCTCCACACCGAATGAGAAACTGATCGAGGTGACCAAAGCATGGGCATCTGAAATAACACGCAAAGAGCAGGAAGGCGCCGACTTTACAGAAATAACAGCAAACACTATAACCGTGAGCGCTTATAAAAGAAATGCCTTTTATTATCGCAGCCGGGGCGAAGCTTTTGATCATAAGATACGCTACAGTATGCGTTTTACTTTCTATGAAAACCGGTATACCGTGGCCTTTACTGTAGATGATATATTTGCCAATGGTGATGCGTTGGCGCAATATAAGATAGCTGATTATTTCACATCCGACGGAAAGATGAAGGAAGGATATACCGGACTACGAACCTCGCTTGAAAAAAACGTAAATGACCTCATTAATGCGCACTACAATTTTATAATGAATTTCAGGTAACCTAAAAATAACTGCTATGATATCAGGTACAGACGACCCGAAAGATCTTGGGTCTAAAAAAATAAACAACACCGAGAAAACCGGTGAAAATAATGAAGGCTTTAGCGGAGAAAACCTGCCAAAGAACTATGACCCATCTAAAGATAAGCTGAAAACGGAACTGGATAAGAATGAGGAAGGTGATACACAAACGGTTCAGCGTGCCCGCGACGTGGACGAAAAGAACGCGCCGCCCGTAAGCGACAGCAGCAAAACTACACGTGATGACGGCTCGACTGTAAGCAAAAGCCGCGGCACCAAAAATGAAGCTGAAGATGTAGAGACGGCAAAGAACCGTGATTTCAACTCAGATACGGATGAAGACCGCTATCCGCCATCACATCCCGACAATCATAAGCACAGGGGCAACACCCATGCGGGGGATTCATAAAACAAAAGGCTGTTCTTCCGAACAGCCTTTTGTTATTTATGGAACTCATTCTATTCCGGATCATTGGTAAACTGTATGTTGGCATGAAGCTTAATATCCTCTCCAAGAACAAGGCCTCCGGCTTCTGTAACATCAGCGGAATGGATATCAAAATCATTCCTGTTGATGGTACCGGTAATCTCAAAACCTGCCCTGTTAATGCCAAAGCCATCTTTTGCTTCTCCGCCAAACAACACATCCAACACCACATCTTTTGTAATACCTTTTATAGTGAGCTGTCCTTTCAGCTCATGCTTATCGCCTTCTATCTGGGTAAATGATGTAGAGCGGAACTCGATCTGCGGATAAGCATCAGCATTGAAAAAATCTGGCGATTTCAGATGCTCGTCACGATCACGGTTGTTGGTATCAATGCTGTATACGTCGATCATCATTGTAAAATACGCTTCCTGAAAATCATCATGCTTAGGGGTTACAAGCGTTCCCGAAAATATTCGGAACGACCCTGTGATCGTTGATATTACAAGATGCCTTATTTTGAAGTGGATATCGGAATGTGCGAGGTCGAGTGTCCAGTGTTTTGTTGCCATAGCCTTTATTACAATTTTTATAAGTATTCACGTATTAAGTCCGTACTAATTTACTCAGATATTGCATTTTATTTGAGGTTTCTCCGTGAATTGTTTGTTAAACTTTTCAACAACCCGACTTATCCTGTTGTTATTTCCCCTGTAAAAACAGTGCATTTCAAGTCTTAACAAATACGATGACAGTCTTTTCGCATCAATGCGGTGTTAATTGGCAGGGCATCAGCCTTAAAGATGGTGAACTTTGTAATATAACCTTAAATAACAACGCCATGGCATCAGGAAAAACATCACCGGCCCCGAAAACCTCAAATGGTACCCCGCTACACAAACAGGATTCTAAAGAGCTGAAAAAGAATATAGATGAGGCCGAAAAAGGTGCGGCTAAAAAAACCTCAGCCACAAAGACGCCGCAAAAGATACAGGACGGCAAGACTGCCGAACATAAAAGAGAATATTAACATCCAATACTATAACATCATGCAAACAGACAACAACGGTAACCGCGACAGGGATTGGCGCGAGGACCAAAACCGGGACAGGAACCAGAATACAGGTAACCTGGGTAACGAAAATGAGCAACGCATGGGTAACCGTGGCAATGGCATGGACGACTGGGATACTACTGCGGAAGAATCAAGAAACGCATCGCCACGCAATGATGCCTGGAGTGATACCGAACAAAGCAGGACGAATGAAGAATCACGCGACATGAGAAGTGACAACGATGATTTCAATGATTCCGGTTGGGATGACAGGAATAATGAAGACCGCAGCGCCGATTCGAGAACTTTTAACGAAGATGAAAGCTCGTGGGAAGAAGAACAGCGCATGGGCGGCTCTAACAGAGGTACAACCGGCAACGACTGGAACGAGAACGACCAGATGCAGCGTGGCAAAGGCCGGGGTTTTGACGGAGAAGAAAACCGTGATGCCTCATCCAGCGACTATTATGAAGACGACCGGCAGGACAGGGATACAAGAGATAGCGGCCGCAGCAATAACGGCGACGATTTTTAGGTCAGACGTAAGAAATCAATATTGAATTCCGAACCTGATCCATACGAAGAGGGATAGCATTTTGCCATCCCTCTTTTGTTATTATATGTAATTGCCAATTTCGACTGCGCACACATGACACATAGCTATAATCAAAAAACGCACACAAGGCATTTGTAATTAAACCCTTCTGTCATCTGCTTTCCAGTTTTGTATGGATTGCTTTATGGTATCGGGTGAGAGGTTTTCACGTATTGTTCTTTGTGTCAGTGTGGCTAACTCTTCATCCGGTGCAAAGCGAAGGGCGAACAGCTGGCCTTCAGATAGTTTTTCTTCGAGAGGCTCAAGGCGATTGCCTGTCACAACAAAATAGCGGTAGCGCAACTCGCCAATAACAATTCGGTTTTGCAGCGTTAGCGCGTAATGCTGGCGCAGCATAAATGCTACCCATATTATTACGCCGGTAAGGATAGTAATAAAAATCCACAGCGTCCTGTCCCCTTCATCACAATAAGCCCTGTAAGCGCCGAATATAAGCAGCCCCAGCATAAGAGGGTAAAACACAAAATGGTGTGGCGGATACCAGCGTATGTGGTTTTTATAGCTTTGCTGTGGCATTATTTTATTTCTTTAATAAATTCCAGTATTGTGGTAACAATCACGTCCTGTCCATCTTTATCGGTAAGGTATGCCCTGTCGGTCTCGCTGGAAAGGTAACCCATTTCGAAAACCACAACTGGTGCTTCCGATTTTTTCAGGATGTAAAATGGCGCGTTTTTAATACCATCAACCTCAAACTTAGCGTCTTCAAACTTATCAGAAAGCATTTGGGCATATGCCGAAGCTTTAGCGTGTTCTTTGGCATCTTCACATACATAAAATTCCATTCCTGCATTTGGCTTGCCTTTCACATAATTAAGGTGCAGGGAAAGTACCAAATCAGGTTTTAGCGCATTGATACGGGCTACCCTATCGCTGAGCTCGATAAATTCATCGCTTTCACGCAACAGGTGAATGGTAATTTCTGAATCTTTATTTTGCTCCCTGATCTTCGCCGCGATCTCGCTTACTATCGCTTTCTCGGTTATCCTGCCATGCGCGGCACCCCAGTCTTTTCCTCCATGCCCGGCATCGATCACAACAGTTACTTTTTTAGGTTCACCATCAGGAGATGCAAATGCAAAACATAGTGCTGCGGCACACAGTCCAAAAAATTTAAACAGGTTGTTCATAGGTTGGTAATTTAGTTGGTTATACAGGTATAAACTCAAATATAAGCAAAAAAATTGTAAGCATTGCCTGAATCTATGTTATCCTCTTACCCTCCTTGCTTGCATTCAGCAGTTTTTCAAAGCGTGAGCGCTGTGTCTTTTCCTGTTTCGCCGAAACGATAAGATGGATCACAGCCTTACGGTACGAAGGCGCCTGTTTCATAAAAAATTCCCATGCCGCTGCATCAGCTTTAAATTCCTTTTCCATATTGGCAGGCAATACAGCATCTGTTTTCCGCTCGTGTGAATACACCCGTGATTTGCTGTCGGTACGTTTTTCAAAAGCCGCAAGCCCGGCCGGTTTTACCAATCCTTTATTTTTCAAGAGCTCCATCTTATCGATGTTCACGGCGCTCCAGATACTGGTGGGCTTTCGGGGCGTAAAACGTATTGTATAGCTTTTTTCGCCCAGCGATTTACGTACGCCGTCAATCCAGCCGTAACACAGCGCCTGTTCTACCGACTCCGGCCATGTTATGCTTGGCTTACCGGATCCGGTTTTGTAAAATCCTACTAGAAGCTCACTCTCTTTTTGATGATTTTTATCGAGCCACTGCCTGAAATCTTCCGGAGTTTCAAAAAAATGAGGTGTCATTCCCGTATGTTTAATGATACAAGTTAAGAAAATAGCTGTTTGAAACACAGATTAAGAATCCAGTAGCGGGAGAACCTCCGTGATGCTCGTCATCTCCCTAAAGTGTTCGTGTTCTATAGTATGGTCTATCTGCTCATGCGCCCATGTAGTGTGAAACGGAACATGGCAGGCATAGCCGCCGATCTGCAACACCGGAAGCACATCGGATTTAAGCGAATTACCGATCATCAAGAATTCCGATGGCTGTATCTCCAAACGCTGCAGCATTTTAGTATAGTCGATCTGCTGTTTGTCGGACATCACCTCGATGTGGTGGAAATAATGCCCTAATCCAGATTCGTGCAGTTTCTTATGCTGGTCCTTAAGGTCGCCCTTAGTAGCTACCACAAGCTTATACTTACCGTGAAGCGCTTTTAATGTTTCTTCTACACCATCAATAAGCTCAATAGGTTTATCCAGCATTTCCTTGCCGAATTCCAGTATCTTTTCGATAGCTTCCACGCTTACGGTTTTCTCCGAGATCTGCAAAGCTGCCTCGATCATGCTTAGTATATAGGCCTTAATACCATAACCGTAAATCCCAAGATTGGCAATTTCTACCTTAAAAAGTTCCTTGGCTACGCTATGCGCGGGCAGGTAGGCTTCCATCAACTGGTAAAATTTCTTTTCTGTTTCCTGGAAAAAAGGTTCATTCACCCAAAGGGTATCGTCGGCATCGAAGGCGATTACTTTAATGTTCATAATTGCAATTTTGTACAAAAATACAGGTTATTTTAAAAGAATTTTCAGGAAACCACCTGCGTGGCATGTGCCGCAACTACCTGCATGCCCTCGCCCGCCGCTTTCCAGATGCGTGTAAAACGGAAAAAGCCGACCTCAGTATTTCCAAAGAAAGAGCCGCTTACTTCCAGGAGTACCGATACTATTGCTATATCGCCCATTGGCTTTATAACCCGCTCACTGGCCTTTACTTCGTATATATTAAAGTTGCCCGACCGATGTGCCTCAAGGTCGTCCTGCTTAGTGGATAGCTGCCCCATATAATTCGTAAATACGAGGTCATCCGAAAGCAGCGCATCAAGCGCCAGCAAATTGCTTTCCTTCATTGCTGTTATTAGGCGCTCTTCAAAAATAGCGACCTGTTCTTGTGTTATCATGGTTTTATTTTCGTGTTATGTTGGTTTTAGCATTTCAAAAAGGCCTGGGTAATGGATTACAAACCCGTCATCGTCAACTGTTATGTCAGCCGTAAAGCTACCATCACTGTTTTCAAAGCGGTAGCTATTGCCCGGCATCCGGGTATATTTCTGGCGCTCCACGCGGATGTCATTTTCAAGGATGTCGAAATAAACGAGGCCGAATTCGGCATTGTCGCCTTCCTTAAGATGGAGGCCATTAACGGGAAGCGAATTGGTAAACGGCGTAAGCGAAATATCTGCAAAACGGCATCCCTGTAGCTCGGGGTAAAATTTTCCGGAAGCATCAGACCAATTGTTATTATCATCCCGTTTCAGGTGCCACGAATGCTGGTGGTCGCTTACATGAAATTCAATGACGGCCTGCAAAACTTCCCATGACGGATTGAGATGAAGCACATAGTCGGCATATACCGCTTTTTGTCCGGCCCAGCCTTCTATTTCTGAGCGTATGATAATCTCATCCCCGTGGAAATTAACGGAACAATGTTCTTCGGTATCATTGGTGAGGCCTTCCCACACAATTATCTTTTGCATTGGTGCAATTTTACCACCAAATTACTCAAAATAATGTTCCATTGAATCTGGGGATGAATTATTTTTTAAGCCAATGAATTAAAGCTTAAAATGAGATTGTTACTATAGGGCTAAAGCGGTGTAAGTGGGACTTAACGTGACTGTAAATACCCTATTTTCCTTCCTGATGCACTCACCAGAGCTCCACCCGATCCGATATAAATATTATCCTGCGATGCCTTATCGTCAAGCATCAGCTTATAGCCGGGCCTGTCAGATTTTTCGAGGCTGGCAATAAGGTAAACATTATCGTTTGCCACCTGCACCAGGTTACCTTTTGCGGTCAGGAAATATTTACCTTCCGGATTGGCATTAAAATGCGCATCGGATACTAAGTGCTTATTAGACCTGATACTCTCCTGTAATTTATCGTGTTTTGTCGCTTGGCGTTTTACAACGGTTTGCGCAGCGGTTACCGCTAACGGTTTTAGGGAAACCACTTCTGTCGGCTTTTGGGTCGGCTGCTTTGTAACCTGAGGTGCTGATGGATTGGCACTTACAAAAGTGGTATTGTCGTTACCATTTCCTCCCGCATTTCGCCAGCCGGTAGCAATATAGGCAAGGCGGTCGTTTTTTGCAGGATGCGAGTGCGACCCTTTCATCGATGCGATACGTGCCATAGCCGATTGTGCCTCTTCCAGCGTTGCGCCCATTTTACGAAGTACGAATCCGGAGAATTCATCCGCTTCCAGTTCGGTTTGGGGCCGGCTGCCTACATTGTCGAGCGTATGCCCGTTCAGGTGATGGCCTATTTCATGTGCCAGGATGCTCACTGCCGCCCATTTATTACCGGTAGCCGAGTTGATCTTGTCCATAAAACCCGGATTATAGAGTATATAGCGCTTACTTTTCAGGATAACCGCGGCAGCATTGGGTACATTGGCGGCACGCAGTTCAAAATTGGGCTTAAGACCGATGACCGACATGATATCCCTTACTACCTTATCAGCCGTCTTTCCCGCTTCATACGCCGTTACCTCACCGGAAATGGTTTCACCATAATAGCTGCACATGGCAGTATATTTCGCCGAACCGAATGTTCTTTGCGCCAATGCCGGCGCCATACAGCACAAAGCTGCAATAACCATACAGATCTTTGTTCTAACAGTATTCATTTTATTAAAGGAAATAATGCTGATTGTTATTTGATTAACGCTTATTTCCACTAACGCAAAACGCCTGCCAAAAAGTATCGGTTACGAGGGATGAGTGATGTTAAATTATAACTACTCCGAGAACACGAGTATTTTGGCAGCAAGAGAGACTACAAAAACAATAATACTTAGTATCAGTATCGTTTTGCCATGCCTTCTGTCCGATGTGCTATACATAGGTACAACTTGCCCATTGGGTAATGTTTTTTTGGCTGTCAGCAGAACATATCCGGTAATAACACCAAAAAATCCACCCAAAAAACCAAGCACATAACCCGCAATAACCCATCCCTGCTGGTTTCCTTCCGGTTGGGAAAGGTCCTTTATACGCTGCTCCCTGAGTTTTTTAATCTCTGCTTCGTCAATGGTTTTGCCACGCTCCGAAAGCAACCGCCTGGCAAGCACGTAATCGAACTCGCTCCACTCATCGTGTTTCAGTACCACTTCGTACAATTCCTCATCGGTGAAAGTTAAAAGGTAATAATCATCCGGCAGGTCATCTATCTGTTTTTCGGCATACGCCTCGATAAGCTTTTCAGCCCTTTCAAAATCCTCCTGCTTCAGCTGTACTTCATACTCCTTGTTGAGTTCCCCCGCCATGGCACTGCCTATCTGCGCGGAAGTATCGACCAGTACGCATTCGATGCCGTTATCAATAAGGAAATGCTGGAGCCCTCTCGCGCTCTGAACGTCCGGAAATTTTTTAAAAGTTAGGTAGGTTGCCTGCATATATCCTGATTTTTCCCAAATATATAAAATGCGGTTAACAACTCCGCCGGCATACCCGAATACTAATCACTATATTTTTTATTTTTACAGAAAATATACTCAATGCCGGAAACCATAACACTTTTACTTGCTTTTATTATCGCACTTGCCATAGGCACATTTGTCGGCAAGGCACTCTTCTCATCCAAATCATCGTCCGAAAAGAAAGTACTCGAAGAGCGCAACAGCAGCCTGCAGGCACAACTGGACCAGCACAGGCAGCAGGCACAGAACGACAGGCTTTTAACCGACAGGCAGCTGCAGGCAGTACAGGAAGAACGCGATACCCTGCGCCAGGCAAAAGACGCCCTTACGATACAGCTTACTAAAAAAGAAACCGACTTCGACAACCTGCTGGAGCGTATGCGCGAACAACGCCAGGAGACGGAAGAGCTGAGGGAAAAATTTACTAAGGAATTCGAAAACCTTGCCAATAAGATACTCGAAGAGAAATCGAACAAGTTTACCGAGCAGAACCGCGAAAACCTTAAAAACATCCTCTCCCCGCTACAGGAAAAAATACACCTGTTCGAGAAAAAAGTGGAAGATACCCACAAAGAAAGCATCGACTATCATGCGGCATTACGCCAACAGATCATCGGGCTAAAGGACATGAACGAACAGATGAGCCGTGAAACCCTGAACCTGACACGCGCCCTGAAAGGTGATACTAAAATGCAGGGCAACTGGGGCGAGCTGATATTGGAACGTGTCCTGGAAAAATCGGGACTGGAGAAAGGCCGTGAATACTATGTGCAGCAAAGCCATGCAACTGAAGAGGGAAGCCGTGTGCAGCCCGATGTGGTAATCAACCTGCCCGACGGCAAGAAGATGATCGTCGATTCCAAAGTATCATTGGTGGCCTACGAGCGTTTTATCAATGAAGAAGACGATGTGCTGAAAGCTGTACATCTTAAGGAACATTGCAACTCCATCCGCCGCCATGTAGACCAGCTGAGCGATAAGAACTACCACGACCTCTACAAGATAGAAAGCCCGGATTTCGTGTTATTATTTATCCCGATGGAACCGGCCTTTGCCTGCGCCATCAACGAAGACAGCTCATTATATAGCAAGGCTTTTGAACGCAACATCGTGATCGTGACACCAAGCACACTATTGGCTACACTACGAACTATTGACAGTATGTGGACAAACCAGAAGCAACAGGAGAATGCTTATGAAATAGCCCGACAGGCCGGTGCGCTGTACGATAAGTTTGAAGGTTTTGTTTCGGACCTTACCAAGGTTGGCAACAAAATGCGCGATGCCCAGTCGGAATACCAGAACGCTATGGGCAAACTGGTAGATGGCCGGGGCAATATCATTACCAGCATCGAAAAGCTCAAGAAAATGGGAGCCAAGGCTAAAAAGTCGCTCCCTGAGAATATACTGAACCGTGCCCTGCAACAGGAGGCCGATGCTATTGAAGACGCTGAGTCTGACCCACTACTAAACTCTTAATTATGGAAGAATACAGGAAAGTAAGCGCTTCTAAAATAACCATATCGGAACTGATGCTGCCGTCGCATACCAACTTTAGCGGTAAAATACACGGCGGCTACATCCTGATGCTGATGGACCAGATTGCCTTTGCAGCGGCATCCAAATACAGTGGCAGCTATTGTGTAACCGCGTCGGTAGACACGGTCGATTTCCTAAATCCGATAGAAGTGGGCGAACTCGTAACGATGAAAGCGTCTGTAAACTATGTAGGCAACAGCTCTATGGTGGTAGGTATACGTGTTACTTCAGAAAACATACGTACAGGAAAGGTAAAGCACTGCAACTCTTCTTACTTTACCATGGTAGCAAAAGATACTGATGGAAGGAACACCACCGTACCCGGACTCATACTCTCGGGGCATGAAGATGTACGCCGTTTTTGCAATGCCCTGAAGCGTATTGCCCAAAAGAAAGAACACAGCCTGCACGAGAATACTTTCGACCATACATCGCCCGAAGCCCTGGAGGCACTAAAAAATTACAGGGTTAAATTGGATTTGTAAGCAACACGCTTTGAAGGAAATATGGTTTTGCTATATTTGCCGGGAACACAATTCCGGCGTATGAAAAACAATTACCCTGTCCTTTTGTTTTTAATAACTCTTCTTGTTTTCGCTTCATGCGGAAGCGATGATCCCACGCAGGATTATGAACCGGTTTCGCCGGTAGTACTCGACCTTACTGCAGCACCATACGACAGCCTTTCCAAATATAAATTCTTTGAAGGTGAAATGAAGAAGCTCCAACCGGCCTACAAGGTATTGCCTTACGACCTGAACAGTTCGCTTTTTACCGATTACGCATTGAAAAAAAGGTTTATCTGGATGCCTGAAGGCGCTACAGCTGCATACACCTCCGGAAGCGAAGTACCTAACTTTCCTGTTGGCACCATACTGATAAAGAACTTTTATTATGATGACGTATATCCGGACCATTCAACCATTATAACAGAGACAAGGCTGATGATCCGCAAAGGTAACGACTGGATATTTGCAACCTATGTATGGAATGATGATCAGACAGAGGCAGTGCTTGATATGGCAGGAAGCAACCGCAGGATGATGTGGTACCAGAACGGCAACGTGCGCAGTATTTCCTACCACATCCCTTCCCAGATGGAATGCTACCTATGCCACAGGAAAGATAACAGACGTGTGCCTATTGGCCCCAAGCCGCAAAACATCAATAAACCTTACGGCTATGCCGATGGGACCGAAAACCAGCTGCCGCGATGGGTGGCGACAGGTTACCTGGATTCTTATCCGCAGGACATTCTTTCAACCATCAATTGGGAAGATACGAGCCAATCCCTTGAGCTGCGGGTACGATCGTATCTCGATGCTAACTGCGCGCACTGCCATTCGGAAGGCGGGCAATGTGATTATACCCCTTTGGACCTTGCATTTTCGCAAACATCAAACCCTGCAAATCTGGGCGTATGCATACCGCCACAGGATTTTGTAACAGGCGGCCAAACACATATCATTGCCAAACAAAATGTAGAAATGTCATTGCTGCATTTCCGCATGAGTAACAACGATCCTCTGGAAATGATGCCTGCTGTAGGGCGTTCCGTTGTACATGAAGAAGCCCTTTTACTCATTGAACAATGGATAAATAGTATGGATGCTCCCTGCCCGTAAATTTCATCGCACTTTTATGCATTTTATCGTATAAATTTTTAACACACAGATAGATAACATTTCTTTTAACAAAAAAATATTGTTAAAGGTTTTATTATATATTTGTTATCATTTTACAAAAATTGCTACGATAACTCCATGAAAAAACTTTACTTCTTAAAAACTTTACTTTTTTTATCCTTAATCACTATACTTTCGTCATGCGGTGAAGATGAAGACTACAAAAAAGTATCACCCGTGTACGTGGACCTGGAAACTGTTCCCTACCAAAACCTTTCGGAATATAAGTTTTTTGAGGGGGATATGAAAGCCCAGGTTCCTGCTTATAAAGTATTGCCGTATGACCTGAACAGCTCTCTTTTTACCGACTATGCCCATAAAAAAAGGTTTGTGTGGATGCCGGAAGGAGAAACTGCTACATATTCAGAAGATAGTGAGATACTCAGCTTTCCATCCGGCACAGTGCTCATCAAGACATTTTATTATGACAATGTACAGCCTGCCAATACAACCCGCATAATTGAAACACGCTTACTGATTAAAAAAGGAGACGACTGGATCTTTGCCAATTATATCTGGAATGACGACCAGACCGAAGCAACCCTGAATATGAATGGCGGCTTTACCGATGTTACGTGGAGTGAAGGCGGCACCGAAAGAAGCATCAGCTACAGGATACCTTCGCAAACCGAATGCCTTACCTGCCACAAAACAGACAATAACCCTATACCTATCGGGCCAAAACCGCAAAACCTCAACAAAACTCATAATTATCCGGACGGCGTTCAGGACCAGCTTTCCCGTTGGGTAGATGAAGGCTATCTTGACAGCAAGCCAAATGGCATTACATCTACAGTAGACTGGACCGATGTAACCAGGCCGATCGAATTGCGCGTACGCTCCTACATCGATATCAATTGCGCCCACTGCCATAAGGAAGGCTCGCACTGCGATTACAGGCCAATGCGCTTCGCATTTAGCGAAACAGCTACACCGGTAAACCTCGGCATCTGCGTACCACCACAGGAAGCGTTAAACCCTTCCCTTACCTATATTGTGGCAAAAAAGAGCGCTGCCCGCTCGATGCTTACTTACAGGATAAAATCGGTAAACCCGGCCGAAAGAATGCCGCTCCTGGGACGTAGCATCGTTCACGAAGAGGCCGTTACCATGATTGAAGAATGGATCAACACGATGGACAATCCTTGTCCGTAACTACCAATAACTACTAATAATAAAACACTATGAAACAAATCTTTACCCTTGCATTTTTTTGCTTAGGCCTGGCCGGGGCTACAGCGCAGCAAACCTGCGGTACTGGCGTAGCCGCAGGACCCGGTACACATGCCGTAACGCTTGATTTGGACAGCCAGCCTCCTGGACTGATATGCGCCAACGGACAGAATAACACATTGCATCGAGGTGCGTGGTTTTCTTATACCACTTCGGAACTACGAACAACCACTATAAGCACCGCGGCATCCAACACCGATACCCGCGTGCATATTTATACAGGCACCTGTGATGCCCTTCAGTGCATTACCGGTGACGATGACGGAGGCCCCGGACTTACCTCGCTTGTCAGCTTTACCGCACAGCCCGGAGTGACATACCTGATCGCATTTGACGACAACTGGAATGCACAGCCTTTTACGTTCTTACTTACCGAGGCGCCCTACATAGCGCCAATGTTCCAGCCGGAACAGATTAGCCTTAATGGCTACCTTAACTGTATTGTAGACATTAACGGTGACTATCTTGACGATATCGTTGCGCCCGCAAATACTTCAGTAGGTGTTCTATACCAGTCGTCTAACGGCAGCGGCCTTACTCCGGGGACTATCCCTGCAGAATCAACTCAGTTTATGCCTACATGGAGCATGGCGGCAGGCGATTTTGACAATAACGGCTACAATGACCTGCTGTATGGATATGGAAGCGGCGCGGTAATTATGAAAGCCAACTCCAATGGCACCGGATTTACAAAGATGGAATCTCCGGCAGGAAAGTATATTTTCTCCCAACGCACTAATTTTGTTGACATCAATAACGACGGCCATCTCGATGCCTTTGTATGCCACGATGTAGAACCGAATTGCTATTTTCTTAATAATGGTGCCGGAGGGCATACATTTTTTCAATGTAACGTGCCCGGCGCATTCAATCTTGGCACCCACCCGAACGGAGGCAATTATGGGTCTATCTGGATCGACTTTGACAACGATGGCGACCAGGATCTTTTCATTGCGAAATGCCGTGGTGGCAACAGCACTGCCGCTATAGATGAGCTACATCGCAATAATGGTGACGGTACATTTACCAATATCGCGCAGGAAAACGGCTTTGCCGACTTTCACCAGTCATGGTCAAGCGCATGGGCCGATTACGACAATGATGGCGATATGGATGTGCTGGTTGGCGCGAGTTCAAATGCAGGGGGCGGGCACAAGCTGATGCGAAATAACGGCAATGGCACTTTTACCAACATTACTGCCGGATCGGGATATGATATTTTTAGCGGTATGGACAATGAGCACGTAGCGCATGATTTTAACAATGATGGCTTTGTAGATGTTTTTGGCGGAGGCAATGCTATTATGTTCAACAATGGCGACATGACTTTCTCTCCGGTAAGTGTGCCGATAAGCCACGGCCCGATTGGCGACCTGAATAATGACGGTTTCCTTGATGTTCTATCTGGAAGCACCATTTTCTATAACCATGATAATGGCAACCACTGGCTAAAAGTGCATTTACAGGGTGTGGATAGCAACCGTAACGGTATTGGCGCACGCGTTGAAATCTATGCCACAGGCGGCGAATGGCAAAAGCAAATACGGGATGTACGCAGTGGGGATGGTTTCCGGTACATGAGCTCTCTAAACACCCATTTCGGACTGGGCGCTACAGAAGCAATCGATCAGGTTGTGATAAAGTGGCCGTCAGGCACGATAGATATCATAGAAAATCCGGATATCGACGCGGCACTGATGGTGGTAGAAGGCCAGACACTGGGAACACACAACGTAAATACCAACCAGTTTACCCTTTTCCCTAACCCGGCAAAAGACATATTGCAGATTGGCGGCGACAAGGTTATCGTTAAAGCAAATATCTATGATATGACCGGGAGGATTGTTAAAAGCGGCACTGTTTCCAACGGAAAACTTTCGGTACAGCAACTTAGCAAAGGCACCTACATTATCATCCTTCAGGACGAAAGCGGCAGGCATCATACTTCAAAATTTATAAAGGGATAAGCAGTAACACCAAAAAGCAAATTCCATGAAAAGAATACTATTACCTCTCTTTTGCCTTTGTATGGCCCATGCGTATTCGCAGCAGGACTGCCAGCATCCGCAAATAGTTGGCCCCGGAACACATAGTGTAAGCTATACCGCCAACAGCCAGGTGCCTGCCCCTATCTGCACCAACGGGCAGAACAACAATCCCGATAAAGGCGCGTGGTTTGCATATACGCCAACCGAAACACATACTACTACCGTAAACACAGTGGCCTCAATGAAGGATACACGGGTGCATATTTATACCGGTGCCTGTGCAGCGCTGTTATGTGTTGCAGGGGATGATGACAGCGGCGGTTCACCGTACTATACCTCTATTGCCACCTTTACGGCCAATGCAGGGCAAACCTATCTTATTGCTTTTGATAACAACTGGAATAGCGACAACTTTTCTTTTACGCTTACAGAAGCGGAATTCGTACAGCCGATGTTTACCGCCCAGCCCTTTTCTATAGGCGGGTGGATGCAGAACTGTGTGGCAGATATGAACGGCGATTATCTCGACGACATTGTTTCACCCGATGAAAATTTCATAAGGATACACTACCAAAATGCTAATGGCAGCTTTACATCGGCTACCGTACCTGCACAGTCAACCACCTTTATGCCAACTTGGAGCATTGCTGCCGGAGATTTTGACAAAAATGGCTATAACGACCTGGTATACGGCAACGACTATGGTGTCTGCATCATGAAAGCCAATGGCAACGGGACATCGTATATTGCGATGGACTCGCCTGCAAATAAGTATATCTTCTCACAACGTTCTAACTTTGTAGATATTAACAACGATGGTAACCTTGATGCTTTTGTATGCCATGATGTAGAGCCGAATGTGTACTTCCTGAACAACGGTACAGGAGGTTATACATTTTACCAGAGCAATACAACACCCGGAGCGATGAATCTGGGAGTGTATCCGCTTGGGGGAAATTATGGATCGATATGGGTTGATTATGATAATGATGGCGATGTAGACCTCTTTATAGCCAAATGCCGTGGCGGAGGTAATCCCGCATCTATAGACGAGCTGCACCGTAATAATGGCGATGGTACATTTACCAACGTAGCTGCCGAAGCCGGTTTTAGTGATTATCACCAGTCATGGTCGGCTGCATGGGGCGATTTCGATAATGATGGTGATATGGATGTACTTGTAGGTGCAAGCTCTGATGTTGCCGGAAGCCATAAATTGATGCGCAATAATGGCAATGGCACCTTTACCAACGTTACCACGGGATCCGGCTTCGATAACTTTGCGCCAATGGAGCATGAGCATGTAGCGTATGATTTTAATAATGATGGGTTTATTGATGTAATGGGCGGCGGCAACACCATCATGTTCAATAATGGTGATATGACTTTCTCACCTGTTGCTATCCCCGCGTCTCCGGGGCCCATTGGCGACCTGAACAATGATGGCTTTCTGGACATCCAGAACCATAACATGATTTACATAAATAGCGATAATGGCAATAACTGGCTGAAACTGCACCTTCAGGGGATAGAGAGCAACCGTAACGGCATAGGAGCGCGTGTAGAAATTTACACTACAGGCAGCCCGTGGGCGAAACAGATACGGGATGTAAGGAGCGGAGACGGCTTTAGCAAGATGAATTCCCTTAATGTATACTTTGGCCTTGGTGCAGCCGAATCCATAGACCAGGTGGTTGTAAAATGGCCTTCCGGAACCATTGATATTATCGAAAATCCCGATATTAATGAAGCGCTGCTTGTCGTGGAAGGTTCTACGCTGGGCATTAGCCAGCAGGACAGCAATACATTTGCGCTATACCCTAACCCTGCAAAAGACGTGCTCAACATCAATGCAAATGATCAGACCATTGTAAAGGCAAGCCTGTACGACCTTGGCGGAAAACTTATAAAATCTGTAAGCGTCGATAACGGTATTATACCGGTACAGCAGCTTGCCAAAGGCACCTACATCATAATTATGCAGGACAGCAACGGAAAGCAGCATTCATCAAAATTCATAAAAGGATAATACGTTGCAAACACAAATAGAAAGCCCCGCCGTAAAACAGCGGGGCTTTCGCATACACACACAAAATTCTATTTCTTTACAACAGTGATATTTTTAACTGCTTCACCGGAAAACGCTTTTACAAGATACGTACCGGCACTATAGTTATCCATATATAGCTTAACGGAAGGATTTTCAGCTTTGGCGCTAACGATCAGCTTTCCGCTAAGTTCGTATACTTCCACCCTGTTTATTTGGGTTTTGGAATTGATGGTCAGCACATCCGTTACAGGGTTGGGATAAAACTCAAATTCAGGAACCGATACATCACCAACACCCATAGTAGACTGTGTTGTTATTGTTCCATTCATCATGCTATGGAAAATACATTTGTAACTGGTTGCACCTACAACGTTAAATACTTTTGAATACTCCTGGTTGCTCCCGGTAAGTGTCCCGCTGTCAAACGATTCGGCTCCTCCCGCGTTGCTGGTTACCGTGTGGGGCATGGTGTCATCCCAGGTCCATCTTACAGTGTCTCCCTGGCTTATGGTTTTGGAAGCCTGCGCAGTGGTAACCCCCATAAACCAGCTGATGATGTGAGTGGTTTGCGCATTCGTAGCTACCGAAACCAACAGGGCCATAAATAGTAATTTTCTTTTCATAGTGAGTGTCTTTTAAGTGTTTATTTTAATGTAAAGCTACTTACTATGAAGGGGTTGCTCCTGTGCTTTTGAGGATTGGAGGGATTTGGATTAGTATTTGCGCACTATTATTTAGGATTCGAAAAATAATATCCCGTTTCCGTGAAAGAAACAGGATACTAAAATGATATTTTTATTTACTGTTTTATAACCTTTTGTGTATGAACGCCTGCTGCTGCGGATATTTTAACGATATAGATGCCTGAAGCATAGCTGCCAAAATCTAAGCTCGTTCCTGATGAAGAAACAGGCAGAGACAATAATACTTTTCCATAAATATCATAAAGCTCTACTTTATAAAGTAGTGAGCCGGAGCTAATATTCAGTATATCGCCCACCGGGTTCGGATATATCGAAATGTTATCAGTCCTTGTTTCCTGTACACCAAGCAAATCGGTGTCTGAAGCGATCCAGCTGGATGCAAGGCTGTTATCAAGGGTAAGCGATACCAACTGCAGGTAACTCCCGCTTCCATCAGCATCCGGCCATGGCGTATCGTCATCATATTCTACCACATCGATTACATTTCCAAAGCCATCAGCCAAAACTAATTTTTGCGTACTGTTGGAGAGGTGCCTCTGAAACTGCCCGAAAGGCGCAAAACCATGCTTGTTTTGAAATACTACCGGGTTGCCGGCAATATAAAGCCCCTGCCCCGCTGCCAGTGTAGCGTTTGGAGGAAACTGGTATGATATGCCCAATTCACTCAGGTAAATACCCGTAAGGTTCACATCAGTTGTGCCTGCATTTGTAATCTGTAAGAATTCCTGGTCATCAGACTCCGGAAACTCTGCCGACTCCGAAGGATTATAATGAATCCTGCTGATAACAAGATTTGGTACAGTTACAGTATTGCAGGCACTAAAACTGCCTACGTTTGCATCCATCCAATCCATCCGCTCTTCAATAAAATCAAGTATAGCACTTACCTCAGCAGTAAGGTTCGGAACCGTACCCCAACGTTGCTGTTCCCTCACAGACGCTTCCGTTATAAGGGCTACCGTTTCATCGATAAAGTTATGCACCGTCGTATAATTAAGCGGCTGGTTATCGGCCGTTAGCTGATTCCAGCGCCTGGACAAGTAACATTTGTAAACTGTATTGTCAAACAAATCGGTCCAGAATTTCGCACCCTCATTATCATGGTTAGAAAACTGCCAGACATCTGTATGGCTTCTGTCACCAAACACATCCAGGCCAAAAGTCAGGTTGAAATCCCATACCGGGCCGGCCCTTAGCTTGCCGCCAATATCCTTATGGAAAAACGTACTTATCTGGTAGGCGTCCACATTCGAGGAATATTCATTGATGATCATAAAATCGATAAATGTGGGAATATCAATCACCGAAGGATATCCGTTAACCAGGCTGGCATTGTTTGCACCCGACGTAGTTTCCAGATCCTGAAACTGTGAATGGATATAGGCATCCTGAGCAGGTGTTATCGCTGATGGCTTAGGCAATTCATGGATAAAATCAGAAGGCCATCCCTGGTACGAATCCATCTGCCACGCAACAGGGTCGCCCCCGGTTGTTTTATCAGCCTTGGTAATATAGCCGCCCGTAAGCGCCATACCCTGGCTGGCATTCTCGTCTATTTCTTCGATATTTACCCGTTTAGAATCGTCTTTTATCTTTTCCTGTAAAATGTACAATCCCCTGTAATCTCCATTAATAACTACTTCACAATAACGCGTGCGGGTTGCGTAGTTACCCATTGCCCGTGCAAGGTTATAGCATAAATAATCGCGCATGAGGGACGAATCGAATGCCAGGCCGTTGAGTATCCAGTCGTTTTCACTTGGCATTCCCAAAAGGCTTACATTCAGCTTTGTTGTATTATTGTTTTGGTAGGTTGTCCATCCGTATTGCTTTTTCTCGAGCATCTGCGATGAAGATCCGCGTAATTCGATCTTTATCCTGCCATCATAGTTTAGGTAAGCGGCATTGTTCTGGTCGGTAATATAGTTTCGGGAACCATCCGGCCTGTAAATAATCTTCATTCCTGCCGGAATTTTAGGATCATCCGGAATTTCCATGGGCTGCCCGGTGTCGGGATCATTATCTGTGGTAATAATAACGATCGGAAGATTACTGTCCGTGAAAGTAACTTGTGAAAAACCTTTGTGCTGCACTACGATCAACAACAGCGAAACACACAAAAAGAATTTATAATTGTGTAAAATATGTTTCATAAACAATGATGTTTTCAACAAATGTAATGTTAATTTATTTACACAAACTTATAAATTTCCTCACATTACTTATAAAAAACATTTCATTGCAAATGTCTTTGAAAAAAAAATCCCCCGCTTAGCGGAGGATTAAATTTTATCTGCTCAGGTACATTTTTCTTCTGGAGTACAGCTCGTAGAACTGGTCGTCCTTGAGGTCATCGATGAAGAGTATACTTTCCCCAGTCGATTTCATTTCAGGCCCAAGCTTTTTGTTTACACCCGGGAACTTGTTGAACGAGAACACCGGCTGCTTGATGGCATAACCTTTAAGCTGTGGGTTGAAGGTAAAGTCGGTTACTTTATTATGTCCCAGCATCACTTTGGTAGCGTAGTTTACGTAAGGCTCACCGTAGGCTTTGGCGATAAACGGTACCGTACGCGATGCCCTTGGGTTCGCCTCAATAATGTATACTGTATCGTCTTTAATCGCAAACTGTATGTTAATCAGCCCGACCGTTTTCAGTGCCAGGGCAATTTTCTTCGTATGGTCTTTTATCTGCTGCATTACGAACTCACCCAGGTTGAACGGTGGCAGTGTAGCGTTACTGTCGCCCGAGTGTACCCCGCAAGGCTCGATGTGCTCCATAATCCCAATGATGTATACATTCTCACCATCGCAAATCGCGTCGGCCTCGGCCTCAATCGCGCCATCAAGATAATGGTCCAGGAGGAGTTTGTTGCCCGGTATATTCTTCAGCAGGTCGATAACATGCTCTTCGAGCTCCTGCTTATTGATCACAATTTTCATTCCCTGACCGCCCAGTACGTATGACGGACGCACCAATAGCGGGAAGTCCAGCGTATCGGCAAGCTTCGATGCTTCTTCAGCACTTTCTGCTACTCCAAACTTAGGGAATGGTATGCCCAGTTCTGAAAGCAGTTCCGAAAAACGCCCGCGGTCTTCGGCAAGGTCGAGCGCGTCAAAGCTCGTTCCTAATATTTTGATTCCGTAACGGTCGAGCTTTTCAGCCAGCTTAAGCGCTGTTTGTCCGCCAAGCTGTACAATCACACCTGCAGGCTTTTCGTGACGGATAATATCGTAGATATGCTCCCAGAATACAGGCTCAAAGTAGAGCTTGTCTGCCGTATCAAAATCGGTCGACACCGTTTCAGGATTACAGTTGATCATGATGGTTTCGTAACCGCATTCTGATGCCGCCAGTACCCCGTGCACGCAGGAGTAATCGAATTCGATACCCTGCCCTATCCTGTTCGGGCCTGAACCCAGAACTACAACTTTCTTTTTATCAGATACCACACTTTCATTGTGCACGTAGCGCGTACCGTCGGCTTTTTCAATTTCAGCCTCAAAAGTGGAGTAGTAATACGGTGTCTTTGCTTCAAATTCTGCGGCACAGGTATCCACAAGCTTGTAAACACGCTTTACGCCCATCTCCTCGCGAAGGTTGTACACCTGGCTTTCCAGGCAACCCATCATGTGCGCGATCTGCCTGTCGGCAAAACCCTTTTGCTTTGCCTCCAAAAGCAATTCTTTAGGAAGGCTGTCTATTTTGTAAGTGGAGATTTCCTTTTCAAGCGAGTACAACTCCTCATACTGCTTCAGGAACCACATATCGATCCTGGTTATTTCGTGAATGCGGCTCAGCGGGATACCCATCTGTATCGCGTCATAGATCACGAACACACGGTCCCAGCTCGCGTTGGTAAGCTTATCAATGATCTGCTCGTAGTTTTTGTAGCCTTTGCCATCTGCGCCAAGGCCATTACGCTTTATTTCGAGCGACTGTGTAGCCTTGTGTAATGCTTCCTGGAAAGAGCGCCCGATACCCATCACCTCGCCTACCGATTTCATCTGAAGGCCAAGGGTACGGTCGGCTCCTTCGAACTTGTCGAAGTTCCAGCGTGGTATTTTTACGATAACATAGTCAAGCGTAGGCTCAAACAATGCTGAAGTAGATTTGGTGATCTGGTTTTGCAATTCATCAAGGTTATAGCCCAATGCCAGCTTTGATGCGATCTTGGCAATAGGATAGCCCGTTGCTTTGGATGCCAATGCTGACGAACGAGATACCCTCGGGTTGATCTCGATCGCCACGATATCTTCCTTTTCATCCGGGCTAACGGCAAACTGTACGTTACATCCTCCGGCGAAATTTCCGATGCTTCGCATCATTTTTATCGCCATGTCGCGCATTCTCTGGAATGTCCTGTCAGACAATGTCATGGCAGGAGCAACGGTAATACTGTCACCGGTATGGATTCCCATCGGGTCCATATTTTCAATCGAACAGATAATTACCACGTTGTCGTTCTTATCTCGAAGAAGTTCCAGTTCGTATTCTTTCCACCCAAACAGCGCCTTGTCGATAAGCACCTCATGAATTGGGGATGCCTCCAGGCCGCGGGTAAGAAGTTCGTCAAAATCTTCTTTGTGGTGCACGAAAGCTGCGCCGGTACCTCCCAGCGTAAATGAAGGGCGGATTACCAGTGGGAAGCCGAATTCCTGCGCGATCTCTTTTCCTTTCAGGAAGGAGTTGGCTGTTTTGGCCGGAGCCGCAGGTATTCCTATCCTTTCAAGGAGCTGTTTGAACTGCTCCCTGTCTTCTGTAACATTGATAGCATTGACATCTACACCGATCAGGCGTACGTTGAAGTCGGCCCAGATGCCCTTTTCCTCCGCCTCAAGGCAAAGGTTCAGCGCGGTCTGACCACCCATGGTTGGGAGAACAGCATCGATTTCCGGATGTGCTTTTAGTATCTCAATGATAGATTTTGTAGTCAGCGGCTTCAGGTATACATGGTCGGCCATTGAGGGGTCGGTCATGATGGTTGCCGGGTTGGAATTGATAAGGATTACTTCGATACCCTCTTCCCTGATGGAACGTGCCGCCTGTGAACCGGCGTAGTCAAATTCGCAGGCCTGCCCGATAACAATTGGACCAGACCCGATAATAAGCACCGATTTGATAGATGTGTCTTTTGGCATTTGTGTGTGTTGTCGTTGTTGTTTAGTGTTGCAAATTTACTGCTTATTTAAAAAAAATCCCCTTACAGTATTGGGGTTATTTATCAACAAGATATAAAAAAAGGCGTTACCAATACAGGTAACGCCTTTATGTATGCTTGTGTCCAAACATTATTTTTTGTGCCTAGGTTCGCTTGAAACAGTTAGTTTATGCCTTCCTTTAGCCCTTCTGCGAGCAAGCACTTTCCTTCCATTGGCAGAAGCCATCCTGTCCATAAAACCGTGCTTGTTTCTTCTTTTTCTTTTCGATGGTTGAAATGTTCTCTTACTCATTGCTTTGTATCTTTAAATCTTATTGAAATATCTTAACTGGGCTATCAGGAAAAATGCCTTTCCAAAACCGAGTGCAAATATACAAAGGTTTTTTTTTCGTGCAAGTAGTTTATTAAAAATATTTTATAAATCTATACAACTGCTTTTATTACCTTTGCAACCGCAAAAATACACATATTATGTTCCATAAAAATATTAAGCTTGCAATTGCAGCCCTTATCGTTATCACCGCCATATGGCAATTTACCGAAGGTAATATCGGTAATGGCATTTTCCTGTTGCTATTGGCAGGGCTTGTGGTGCTCCTTTATTTTAAGAATGAATACATCATTATGGCGTTCCTTCAGCTGAGGAAGCAGAACTTTGACGGCGCCAACAAATGGCTCGATAAAATAAAAAATCCGGAAGGCGCGCTCGTACGCAAACAACAGGGTTACTATAATTACCTCAAAGGGCTTATGCTTTCGCAGACCAACCTTGGCGCTGCCGAAAAACACCTTAAAAAGGCTGTAGAACTTGGCCTGAGCATGGATCAGGATATGGCGATGGTAAAGCTGAACCTTGCCGGCATAGCGATGACAAAAAACCGAAAGATGGAAGCCGAGAAGCTGCTTATAGAAGCAAAAAAACTCGACAAGCAGGGCATGCTGAAAGAACAGATAAAAATGATGAAGGACCAGATGAAGAAAGGCCCGCAGGTACAAATGAGAAGATATTAAATGAGACCGTCCGGAAGGGCGGTTTTTTGTTATATTTGGTTAAACTTACTTCTATATGAGAATATATATTAACCAAAAGACCGGATTGCAAGAATTCCTTTACTCTGCAAGGTTAGTAAAAATCGGTGATCTTTTAAATTCTGACAAATCGAATAGTCAATATAGAGTCTGCAATGTTGAAGTTGAATATCCAAACGGTACAACTGATATTATTTCATCTATCCTTTGGGAATCATTGCGCTTAAGCGATCCTAAAGTTTTTTTTATAGACAATTCAATAAATATCATTGTAAAAGCTGAAGGAGAATATGCCGGAAATTCTACAATAACTCTTGATAGTTCTGACAATATTAATAGTAAAGAAATAAAGCGTATTTATATTGGATTACCAGTTCATATCGCTACCCAAATTCTTTGGGTGGATGTTAAGTTTCGTACCAATCCGTTATCAAAACAACCTGGAGGAAATGATATAGTAGTAGAGTATAAAGATGGAAAAGCTCTTGGGTATGATAACATTAAAGTTCCCTCGATATATGTTGATAAGATTATATCCGATCAATTTCAAAAGTCATTTTCAAAATTTGAAGAACTAAATCGCATTAAAAAAATTGAAGTTATTAAAACGTATATCAATAGAGTTTATGCAAGGTCTTATAAAAATAATAGTGAATTTTTAGACAAACCTTATGAAGAAATATGGGATTCCAACAAACACAACAGTCTACCTAGCGAAGCACTTCAAGAATTTGAATTAAAAAACAATTTCGATTTTATTTTTTAAAAGACATTATAATGAAAACTCCCCTCACCCTCATTGGCCTGAAACTTGGCTACAAGACTACCAATAAAAATGAAAAAGCCATGGAAGACTGCGCTGCCCTGTGGCAATCGTACATGGGCGGATTTGTACCGAATAAAATTCCGAACAAACTTAATGGCGACACCTACGCCGTATATTTTGAATATGACGGCGACCATACCGAACCTTACTCCTACTTCATTGGTTGCCCTGTGGAGCCGGGAACCAACGTGCCTGACGGACTCGACTGCATTATTATCCCCGCACAAAATTATGAAGTGGTAACTGCCAAAGGCAAGATGCCCGACTGCGTGGCTGAAGCATGGCGCCAGATATGGAAAAAACCGGATACTGACAGAGCCTATGGCTACGACTTTGAAGTTTATACCAAAAATCTCGACTGGAGCAACGCGGAAATCAGCATTTACCTTTCCCGGAAATAAACATAAGTCCCTGGCTTTAATGCAAATAAACAGAGAGAAGGCACACAATTAATAAAATTTGCCGTAACTTTAGCTGACTAATTGAGTAATATCATGAAACATATATTACTAATTATTTCAGTTGTGCTGTTTCCACTCTTACTATTCGGCCAGGGTGATACCCTCTTTTTTTCCAACGCGATCAAGGTCAATTTCAGGAAATACAAACGCGAAAGCACCATCGCTTACCGCCAGCGTGATACCGAACGTACCCAATTCCTGTTCGACTCACTTGTAGACAACCGACTGGCCGGAACTATCTTTGATGACTTCATCCTGAAAAAAGCGGGGTCGGGTAAGCTAAAGCTCAGCGACATCAAAAAACCGGTGATTATCCTCACCTACGCTTCGTGGTGCGTGCCAAGCCCCGGCGAGATTCCCGCGCTAAACAAGCTGGCTCAGAAATATGGTAAAGATGTAAAGTTCGTAGTATTGTTTTGGGACAAAAAACAAAACGCACGAAAGCTGGCGAAAGAATTCTCAGCAAAGATCACCGTTTGCTATGCCCACGAAAGCTATAGGAACGATATGCCGATCATTTCTGCCATGAAGCACAAGCTGGGCCTCAATACCTCTTTTTACCTCGACGAAAGCCTAAAAGTGATCGACATCCGGCGATGCGGCGTAAACCTGTGTCCGCGCAAAACGGAGTATGAAAAAGCCTTCGCCCTCAACTACAATTCTTTCCTCGATGGGCTGGCCACCATAATTATGGGTATAGAGCTTTCCAAAGAGCATCTTGCGGTACATTAAATTACATAAACCAAAAATCCGGAGAAGCAGTTTATGCCGTTCCCCGGAACTCTTTTTATATTCTCCAATAGACTATAAATATGCCGCTTCTCCGAAGCTCAGCCTCTAGAATTTGGGATTTGTTTTTTTTGGGATTTAATACCCTGAAGTCGGTATCTCAAGGGTATACTTTTTGCCTGGGGCTACGGTCAGCTTCCTGTCGCGCAGCCACTGGTTGTGGAGTTTCAGCACTTTATAATTGATTCCCTGCTCTTTGGCAAAAACAGCAAGGTCAGGTATGGATTCTGCTACTTCAACCTTTTTTGTCGGAATTACAGGGTACAGTTCCTCCTCCATCAAAGAAAAATTATACAGCGCCGGGTTCTTCATAATCTCCTTCAACGCCAGGATACGGAATACATAACGTGAGGTTTCTTCCGTAAGCAACAGATCGTAGTAGTTGTTTACCCCCTGAAAGGTGATCTGCTTGTTTACACCGCCAAAACCGCCATTGTACGATGCGGCAGCCAGTGTCCACGAACCGAACTTCTCTTTGGCCGCAAGCAGGTACTTGCATGCTGCCTCAGTCGATTTCTCCAGATGGTAACGCTCATCTACAATATCATTTACCTCCAGGCCGCGTTCCTTGCCCGTCTCCGGCATAAACTGCCAGATGCCCCTTGCGCCTGCAGGCGATACCACATTTACCAACCCGCTCTCAATAACGGCAAGGTATTTAAAATCGTCCGGCACGCCATAGCGTTTCAGTATAGGCTCCATAACAGGGAATACCCTGTTTGCGCGCTTAATGATAAGCTGCGTGGTAGCGTGCAGGTTGGCATTGATAAGCAATTCCTTATCAAGACGTTCCCGCACATCGGCTATTTGCAATGGTGCCAGTTCCCCCGCGAAGTCGATCTTATCAGGGAATGGGAATTCTTTCTTTACTTCAGGTTTTTCAGCGGCTTCCTTATTGGGCACACTGTGGATAAGCATCCCGCTTACCAATAGTACTGAGGCTATAACGCCGGTTTTTTCGATCAGTTTCATAGTTCTATAGTCTTAGTGATTCTTTGTTTTCTGTTCTCGACTGCGCTCGAACTGACATCTTCCCGACTGTGCCCGGACGACTCAATACGATTCTAAGTTACAAAATCGGGGCCAATTATTCCTGCAAAATAAGGCGCGGCAAATTTTCATTGAGCCATTTCGCCTTATTAATGATCATGATGTGTGTCCCGCCTTTTACCGGAATAAAATCTTTCAGGTATTTTGCAGGAAACACCTCGTCACTTTCGCCGTGGATATGGATGATACCGGCTTCGGGTTCGCATCGGTCCCACAATATTATAGTTTTAAACGCCCAATCGAGGTATTTCTTATCGCGAACAGAAAGATATTTTTCATACAGATTGAGCCTTCTGGTAATCATATTATTACCTACCGCAAATTTCGCCAGCCAGTCCACCCGCTGCATCATCGATGTGGGAAAGAACCGGTAGGCCTTCGTCATTTTTGCAAAACGCATACGCCTCGGAAATTCCGCATTGCACCGTACGCTCGATATAATGATAACTTTTCGTGCCTTTATAATATGCGCCAGTTCCTGCACTACCACCCCGCCAAAAGACACCCCTATAAGTACAGGGTTTTCATGTTTGATGTTTTTCGCCAGGCGTGTGGCATATTCCTTTATTGATTCGTTTTCTTCCGGCAGCAGCCACTCCAGAAAATACATCTCAAAACGCTCTTTGGGTAATTTTATATTCTCAAATATCTTTGGGCTGGCAGCCAAGCCAGGCATAAAGTAAACGGGTATCTTCTCCATCATGAACGATTTAACGTGCAAACAGGGCGTTCTGTCGATTTTTATTACGAAATTTGTATAAAAATAAGCTATTTATCACATACGCGGCGCTCACGTAATTTTAATTATTCACTAAATTATGAGGTCTAGACTTTTCCCGAAGAGCCAACGGGGTACAGCCAATCATGGCTGGCTTCAGGCTAACTTCTCTTTTTCTTTCGGCAATTTTTATAATCCCGAAATGGTACAGTTTGGAATGCTACGGGTGCTTAATGATGACACCATTGCGGCAGGTATGGGCTTTGGCACACACCCGCACGACAACATGGAGATTGTAACCATTCCGCTAGAGGGAGGCCTCACGCACCGCGACAGCATGGATAACCAGGCTACCGTGCGCTTTGGCGAAGTACAGGTGATGAGCGCGGGCACCGGAATATTGCACAGCGAAATGAACGCCAGCCAGACGGAACAGGCCAAGACGCTGCAGCTCTGGATATTCCCCGATAAGCAAAATGTTACGCCAAGGTATGACCAGCGATCGTTCGATCTGGAAAGCCGCCGTAACAGCTTTGTAACAGTGGTTTCGCCTGAAGATAAAAACGATGGCGAGGCGCTTTGGATCTACCAGCAGGCCTTTCTTCATCTCGGCCTGTTTGATGCAGGGCAGACCATAAATTATGATGTCAACATTCCGGACAATGGCATCTATCTCTTTCTGATAGAGGGCGAAATTGAAATTAATAACCAAACCATACACGAACGCGACGCTTTTGGCGTTGTTGAATTTAACAGTATTACGATTACAACCAACAAACCTTCAAAGATCTTAGTTATAGAAGTACCGATGAAGTATAACGATTAGCTATGGAAATAAAAGACAACCAATTTTCAAGACAATTTGAAACTTCTGTAGACGGCAAAATGCTGTCTGTAGAATATTCCATTCAGGAACGTAAACTGTTCCTTACCAAAATAAACATTCCGGAAGGCATGGAAGAAGAGCCAATACTTTCGGACCTGCTGAAGCTTATCCTGGAAATAGCGGAAGAAAAACGCCAGAAAGTGGTACCAACGCACCCTAAAGTCGCGGCATTTTTCAGGAAGAACCCGCGTTACAAGGAAATGCTGCCACCGGGAATAAGGATATAACATGCAGGAAACGTTACCCTGCCCTTTATGCAACGGGACCGGGAGGCATTATTACACGCAGGTTACCAGGGATTTTTACCAATGCGGAAGCTGCCGGTCGGTTTTCCTCCACCAGAAGGATTACCTTTCGTCGGAAGCGGAGAAAAAGCACTATGGGCTGCATAATAATGATCCCAATGACATCCGCTACCAACAGTATACCAGCCCTGTAACCAATAGTATTCTCAACGACTTCAAAACGTTCCACGAAGGGCTTGATTTCGGTTCGGGAACAGGATCTCCTATCCATAAGGTTTTGACAGATAATGGATATGACGTAGTGCAATACGACCTGTATTTTCATGACAACAGGGAATTGCTGCAAAGGCAATACGATTATATTGCCTGTAGCGAGACGGCAGAACATTTTAAGGAGCCCTACCGTGAATTTGAGCAATTGCGTAATTTGCTGAAACCCGGCGGGAAACTCTATGTAATGACGAGCCGTTTTGAGGAAAGCCGTGACTTTGGCACCTGGTTTTACAAAACCGACCCGACACATGTATTCCTCTACCACGAAAATGCCTTCGAATGTATACGGAAAGAATTCGGTTTCAGCAGCCTTATCCTCGGGGAAAGGCTGGCAGTGTTGGGATTATAATTTCATAAAAACTGAGACTGGTACTGGAAACCGCGACTGTTTACTGTTTTTCGTATCGCTCTATTTCACGGTCGTAGAATTCGCCCGCGGCAACGATAAGGCCTTCCATTTCGGCATTCAGCTCATTTTCATCCAGGTCTTCCGGCTCTTCAAGGAATTCCACCTCATCGTCTTTAAGGTTGATGATAAAACGTGGGTAATCCAGGTGGATGATGAAAATATCTTCAGGAAAGTCGGTATTGTCTGCCAGTACAAATTTAGGTAGTTCCATAATTTTGAGTTTCGGTTTTGGAGTTCCGGATTACCGTAATGCTCCGTAATTTTAGCGAAGGTACAAAAAATGCGATAACCAATAGGCAAAGAAAAAGCGGCTTGTAAAGGCCGCTTTCTGTACTATTGTTGCAATCCCAGGTGAAACCGGGATTAATACCATTCTATTAAAACTTCCATGACTTTATCAGCCATCTGTAGATCAGCAGGTTTACAAAAACGTAAACTACCAGCGGAACGATCACCACAAGTGCCCACATATAAATCCAGATGTAAGGAGACAGCAAACCGTTGGATATTTCTGCGGTGCCAAGATAATATTGGCCTACAGATATCAGGATGAGGCATATCAGCATAACCACACCTACATTTATACTAAAGAAGCGGCTGATGGAACTCACCATTTTTCGCGGCGAATAACCGAGCGAATATTTGATGGATACTTCCTCTTTCTTCTCCAGAAACTCCATCTTAATGAAATTGATAATGATGAAAATGCACAACAGGAAAATAAAGCCGCCGATAAACGCAATGGTATTCAGCACCAGGAACAGCTTGCCCTTGATCTTTGCCGAACGCAGCGCCTCCTGGTTGGATTCGTATCCTTTTTCCTGCATCTTTTCGATAAGGCCGCCATCGTTGGCATCATCTACTTTTACCAATACACGGGTAAAGATGTCTTCGTGCTGCCTGCTGAAATCCTGCGTGGCATTGATGGAATCGAGAAACTTCTTAGGAACAAGAACCGAATGGATACGATCGGATAAGCCAATGAGCTTTCCGGTATACTTCAGGTTCTTTTCCTTCAGCATGATGTTTATGTTCACGTCGATCTTCTTGGCGAACTCTTCCGTAATCTGCGGCAACCCCTGGTTAAGGGCAAAGCCGTAGTTATACAGGTTCAGGTATTCCCTCGAAATAATGATTGGGATAACATTATTTTTTACTTCAAATTCGGATAGGTCTTCAATATCAATAGCCGCATTGTCTACCGCCTCAAGATACATATCGGTATAGAATGGGATAAAGGAACCGCCATCGGCAGAAACCCGGAAATCGTTCGATACCACAGGATAGATATTCTTCACTTCTTCCCATGTTTTCAGCTCGGCGATCTGCTTATCGTTAAACCCTATAAGCTCTTTCCTCCCGATATTTTCGGGCGTAATGGCTTTAGACATCGTTATCCAGTAGTTGGCATCGCTGCTCTTGCTGCCGAAAAGGTCGTTAGCATTGATGTAGAGCTGGATACAGCTCAGCACCAGCGCAAATGCCAGAAACAGCCCCAGGTAGAGGAATATGAATTTCGCAATGTTTTTCATAAATTCAGGATATGGCAATGGTGCTCAAATGGAAAATCGTTCAGTTCAAAAAAGAGCACGGCGCTGCCGCTTTCGGCTGCTACGCCGGTTATCAGGCCCAACGCGATCTTTTTGTTGTTCAGGTCGAGATGGCTGAAGCATTCGTCATACACCAAAAAATCCGTCGGGTTGATAAGGCTGCGCAATATGGCCGAACGCTGGCGTTCGCCATACGAGCAGTTTTTTGCCTTTTTATCCAATAATGGAAGGATTCCCAAGGTTGACGCATACGATTTGATTTTATCTTCAAATTGGGCGTTTTTTTTGGAAAATGTACGCAGCATAATATTCTCCCGGATGGTAAGGTCGGGTATGAGCCTTACATCCTGGAAAAGCAGCTGGATACCCTGCCTGCGATGCGCCACGATCTGTTCGACCGTCTGTGTTTTAAGGTCGGTGCCTTCAAAACTTATGGTCCCGTCGTATTCAAAGTGGTTGCCCAACATGGCCATTGCAAGCGTAGATTTCCCGCTTCCGGAAGGGGCAATTACCAAATAGGAATTGCCCTTTTCGAAAGTTGTTTTTTGGTTCCAGATGTTGGTGGAATCAATAGTTTTGGGTGTAAAATATTTTGGCGATATGCCGTCAAGGGAAATGCTATTCATATCCCATCAGGTAGTGTAGTGCATTTTTCTTATCCTTATCCAGCTTGATAACCGTTTCAGATGAAGCATTGCCACCTTCTACCTTAGTAGTAGACTCCATGCTAACGATCTTAGCCTTGCTGTGTCGGCCTACGCTATTGTTCATGTCTTCGCCGCCAGCCCATGTATAGCTGTTTACGCCCGACTTTTTATTAAGCTTTTTATTGGCTGCCGCTGTGTTTGATTTTAAAAGGGCAAACTGGCTCTCATCGGAAGCGAATACGAGCAATTTATCGTTATGGAAAACTTTACCGTAGCTGCTGAAAACAGTATCGCTGTCAACCATATCGAGCAGTTTTTTCGCTTTTGCCCCGTTGAGGCCTAAAGCTACAAACCCTGATGGTTTCGGGTATGTATACGTAAAAGTGCTGTCCACAGGCTCTGCAACAGTTTCTGCTTTGTACATGCCAAATGCGTATGAACCGTCAAACGAAGCTGTGATGTCTTCGAGTGTGATGCCCTGAGACTCCAGGATAGAATTGGCTATCGGCTCGAAACCGGCCTCTTTTACAAAATACCTCAGGAAGTCAAAGCTTACATAACCAACACTAAAGGTCTGCGCCTTGTCAAGATCGATATTCTTTACGATATCATAGTTCACACTTTTGCCATCGTAGTGTTTTTCAACTACTTTCTGAAGCTCATCGTTAAAGAACGTGTTACTTTTAAATTCAATTTTACCTTTATCAAAATCAAGGCTGGCACTTACACCGGCGTCTACCAGAAGCTTGTTTATGGCAAGCGACTCGATATAACCTTTTGAGAATGTATTGATCATGCCATATACATTAACCCAGGCACAAATATCAGCCTCCGTGCCAAGCGATTTTTCAATTTGCTCGATGGTTCCGTCTTTTTCGGTTTGTTTCCTGTTCCAGAAATCAGTGTAAAATTTCTCATCGGGTGCTGTGTTAGCACTACCTCCGCCCATTGGGTTGCTCATTGAGCGTGACAGTACCATCATATCATCCTTAATGGCACCAATAAGCTCTTTATCGGCGTAAATCAGGTTTTTAGATTTATCTATGCTAATCTTGCTTCCCGTAATTTTAGAGAAATTCTTTTCAAATTTGGCTGCATCGTTTATCCAGCCGAAGAAAGAGAATGCAAAATTGCCGCCATCCTTATCCGTCATCATATACAACGGCTTGTCGATATCGATACCATTGTCTTTGGCATTCATAAAGAGTTGCATCTTTTCTCTATCTGAAGCCGACATGGTATTAGACTTATCTTTCATAATCTCTTCTTTCGGAATCTTCTCATCAAGTCGTTTCAGGTTAACCTTAACGATAGCAAGGGTATTATCGGTTGTGTATCCGAGGATAACACTGTCGGAACTGTCGTTTCCGCAGGATACGGCCATAAGTGCCGCAGAGAACATTAAGAAACCGTAAATAATTCTTTTCATTGGTAGGGTATTAATTGGTTTATGTATTTGATACAAACATAATTTTTTTCTGCCGCATAAGCCAGTATCACGGCAAAAGTTATTGACAAACAATACCATTAGGCATTATCAATAAGTTTTTTGGTGAGATAGTTAAATCGCAGGTATAAAAATACAGCAGCCGCGGTAAGCCCCGCAAGCAAACCTATCCAGATGCCGGTGGCCTTTAGCGAGGTGTGCAGTCCAAGATAGTAGGATACCGGAAAGCCGATGAGCCAGTAGGCAACAAAGGTTATCAATGTAGGGATCTTTACATCCTGTATGCCACGCAGTGCCCCGAGCACCACAACCTGTACACCATCGGAGATCTGGAACACCGCCGCAATAAGCAGCAAAGTTGAAGCCATCCCGATCACTTCGGTATTGTCGGCCAGCTGCATGGTGTTTTCCATATTAAGGAACAGGTGTGGCAGGAATTGGTGCAGCGCTACAAACATCAGGGCGAAGATCGTTTCCACAATAATAACGAGCAGAAACACCGATTGTGCCACCGTACGCAGGTTCTTGTAATCCCTCAGCCCCTTCTGGTTGCCTACTCGCACCATAGCCGCCACGCTGAGGCCCATGGCAAACATAAATGTCATCGAAGCCGAGCTGAGTGCGATCTGGTTGGCTGCCTGGCTGGTCCTGCCTAAAAAGCCTGAAAGCCAAACTGCCGTGGTAAACAAAGCCACCTCAAAGAGCATCTGCAGGGATGATGGGAACCCCAGCGCCACGATTTTACGCAGCATTGATTTCTTTATCTCACTAAAGCTGAAGTCGGTAAAGTAGCGCTTCAGCCTTTCGTTGCGCGAGAGCAGGTAATGCATATAGATCACCATTGAGGTACGCGATACTACCGTACCCACAGCGGCACCCATAATGCCCATTTTTGGAAAAAACCATACCCCATATATAAGGAAGTAATTGATGATAACGTGCAAAATATTGGAAAACACCGCCGCATACATATCGTATTTGGTGAGCGACATACCATCGGCAAACTGCTTGTATCCCTGGAAGATGATTACAGGTATCAATGAAAAACCTACCCAGTCTACATAAGGAGACGCCAATGCCACCACTTCTGCCGGCTGGTTCATAAGATGCATCAGCGGCTTGGCAAGTGTTACTACGCCAAAAAGGAAAAGCCCCAGCACCGTGCACAGCAGGAGCCCGTGATGGAAAGCCGAACGCACGAGGCTATGGTCTTTCGCACCGTCGCCCTGTGCCACTATAGGCGTTATAGCCGTAGAAAAACCGATGCCGACCGACATGGCTATAAACACGATACTGTTCCCCAGCGAAACCGCCGCCAGCTCTGTAGTACCGAGGCGGCCCACCATAATATTATCGACAAGTGTAATAAGTGTATGCCCTACCATCCCAACGATAACCGGGGAGGCCAGCATGATATTTGCCCTGAATTCTTTTGTGTATTGCGCTAAGCCCACTTCTAAATTTTTGCCGCAAAGGTAGCACCAAATACTTTTCATGTAAAGCAGTCAAATCTAAAATCTTGAAAATCATCAGCTTACAGATGATTCCTGTTAATTTTATTATTTCATTACCAATTAATTAACAAAACATTGGATTTATTAGTAAAATCCGCACAGTAATTTTACACCAACTAACAAATAAGTGTGAACCATGAAAAAGATGAATCTAAAAGGAATGTTGTTATCGGGTATGCTAATGCTTGGCATGACAGCTTTTGCGCAGGAAGGCGCCTCTTCAACAGAAAATTATGACCAGGGATTCCGCCTTGGATTCGGACTTAATGCCGGTGTGGCGACAGGCGATTATTTCAACTTCGCATTGGGTGGCGACGTAAGGCTGCAATACGATTTGAGCCAAAGGACATCTTTGACCCTTACTACCGGATATACACACCTGTTTGGTGAGGAAGATTATATCGATGATCTTGGATATATTCCTGTAAAAGCAGGTTTCAAAGCTTTTGTATGGGGTGACAGGTTTTACGTATTGGGTGAGGCCGGTGCAGGTTTTGCCGTAACAAGCGATTATGATGAAACTACATTCCTGTGGGCGCCGGGTATCGGTTATGCCAACGATGTGATCGACATCAGCCTGAGGTATGAGGGAATGAACGACTTTAATGCCGACCAGGTGGCACTGCGCCTTGCTTACGGGTTTAAATTATAATATCCTTTAATTATATAACACCAGAGTTCAAAAACTAACCTTGTTAAAAACCTGCGACTTGTTCGCAGGTTTTTTAAATTTGTAATAAACCATCCGACACATGAGATTATTTATAATAGACTGGAGTAATGAAGCTTCTACCCCGCTGCTCGACCTTTGCAAAGGCTCAGCGCATACCATTGCGGGACATGAGTTGAAAGACGGCGCCGAAGCCTACCGCAAGACCGCGCAGTGCAAGCCTGATGCCATCGTTGTCAATTATGCCGTAAAGCCATCTCACGGACGCGTTACAGCGGAACAAATCTATAAGCGTAAAGTGACCTCGGAGATACCGATCTATTTTATTGATGGTGCGGAAGATGATAATGAAAAGGTAGAGCATTTCGGACTCTGCCTTTCCGAAGAAGAGCTGGAGGAACTACTGAACTAAATTTCGAGTATCGTCTAAATAAAAAAAGAAATGTCATAGTGAGCGCAGCCTGAACAGGCATTTATCCGCAAAAAACTGAATCACTCCTCCCCTTTTAGGTTTATCCTGTAAGTATTGATGTTTTCTAAAACCTCCTCATCTACAGCAGGCTCTTTAATGTCATATTTACTAAGCTCGTCCAGCAGGGTTTTCGCCACAAGATAACGTGCGGTTGCTTTGTCATCAGCCGGTATCACATACCATGGGGCGTTCTTTTTGGAAGTTTCATTTATGGTTTCCTCGTAATATTTTTGGTAATCGTCCCAAAATTGCCTTTCGTCCAGGTCGCTTGGCGCGAATTTCCAGTTATGCTCTTCATTGTTCAGCCTGCGTAATAGTCGGTCTTTTTGTTCTTTTTTACTGATATGCAGAAAGAACTTAAACACCATGGTTCCGTTCTGGCCGATATGCTTCTCAAAATTATTGATCTGGCCGTAGCGTTCCTCCCATATATTTTCCGGAATTTCCCCTACTTCAGCTATCCCGGGTAGGTTCTCATTCAGTATATATTCCGGATGCACGCGTGTAATAAGCACATTCTCGTAATGCGAGCGGTTGAAGATAGCAAACTTACCTTTCTCAGGAAGCGCAATATAATGGCGCCATAAATAATCATGCTCGAGCTCAGCCGAGGTGGGCGTTTTAAAGCTGTACACATTTACCCCCCTTGCATTAAAACGGCGAAATACCTCGCGGATAAGGCTGTCTTTGCCCGAAGTATCCATTCCCTGCAGGCACACCAGCACGCTATAGCGGTTGTTGGCATACATTTTGTCCTGAAGTTTGCCAAGCTTCTTGCTGGCCTTTTTCATGGCTTTTTTGATTACCGATTCGGATGCTTCCATGTCAATGGAAGCAGGATAACCTGAAATGTCAAATTTGCCTGTTATCTTAAAATCTTCAGTATTGATGGCCTTCATAGGGAAATTTCTATCTTTATATAAATATAAGGAAATAACAAATACCGCGTTTTACGGTAAAACATAAGATTATGCAAAAGTTTACGCTGGAACTGCTGTTCCGCATTATTGGCATCGGGTCGGCATCGGGAATTATACACTACAATAATTCACTATATATCATTTCCGATAACAGCCACATGCTGTACGAGTACCACACAGATACCAAAACGCTCGATAAAACGCCGCTTGTCTCTAAGGATTATACCGGGCCACTGGAAAATGTGCCGAAGGCTGACAAAGCCGACTATGAGGCGGTTGCACTAAGCAACGACACCCTGTACCTGTTCGGTTCGGGGTCAACGGAAAAGCGGAACACTATCGGGCGGATCAATGCAAAGACCAAAGAGGTGTATCCGCATATTGATGCCACCGACCTGTATATGGTGATGCAGGATTTCGGCGGGCTCACACCGGATAATTTTAATATTGAGGCAGCTGTGAACGATGGCAATACCTGGTACCTCTTTAACCGCGGCAATGGCCCGAAGCAGCAAAACGGTATTTTTACGCTTGAAGGAGATATGGCTACGACTTCTTTCCAGATCATATACAACAAAATAAAACTGCCAAAGATAAAGGGTGCACGGGCAAGCTTTACCGACGCCGTGAAGGTTGGCGACAAGCTGTACTTTATCGCTGCGGCTGAAAAAACAGACTCTACCTATCACGATGGCGAGGTGGCCGGGACGCTGCTGGGACGCATTGACATTGAGACCATGAAAGTGGAATTCACCAAGGCCATTTCAACCGCAAATAAATTCGAGGGCATCACCCTTTACAAAGAAAATAACAAAACACTGGAATTTCTCCTTTGCGAAGACACCGACAGTGATGCTACAGAAAGTGGGATATACAGATTGGTAATACAAAAGTAGTTTTCAGTTTCCCACGTTTGTTGCTTTTAAGCCGAATTTCTGAAAAGGACAATATAATTTAAGCGATGGGTCAGGAATCTGGCATATATCACCCTCTCTCAACCTTGCTTCCGGATTACCAATGTAAAAGATGATGTTTCCTGAGTGAATGAGACGACATAAATGACAACTTTCGGTTGAAGGAGACACCCAACTGATAACCGGGACTGAGACTGAAAAATTTTTTTTTCACTTCTTCCCAACCTTTTTTGCTTTTAGGTACTCTATATAAAAAACAGACCGATTGTGATAGATGAACAACTCATAGCAGCATGCAGGAAAATGCACCGGGACGCGCAGCGGAAGGTGTATGAGTACATGGCGCCCCGCCTGTACCACACCTGCAAACGGTACCTGAAAAGCGAGGAAGCCATAGAAGAAGCTATTGCCGATTCCTTCTTTACTATTTTCACCCGTATCGACCAACTGAAAGAAGATAAGGCTTTTGAAGCCTGGGCACGCAAAATTGCTGTAAACAACTGCCTCCAGGCGCTGAAGCGCAACGTGAATTTCAATATCTACATTGAGGATATTTCATACAGCTTAACGCCACAGGTTGCCGAATCTGCCCATTTGGAGGAAGAGGACCTGCTAAAGCTGCTGACCTTTTTGCCGGAAGGATGCCGCACAGTATTCAACCTGTTTGCCATTGAAGGCTACTCCCACAAAGAGATCGCCGTGATGCTGAATATCAGCGAAGGCACCTCGAAGTCACAGCTCAACGTATCGCGCACCAAATTGAAAGAAATGGTGAACAATGTTTATTACCAAAACAAAAACACTCATGGAGGATCAAGATAAATTATACGAACAATTCAGGGCTTCTGCCGAAAAAGCGGAAGAAAAAAGCTTTGACCGCATGGAGGCGCTCTGGAACCGTGTAGAAGACAAGCTCGACCGCGAAAAGCAGCGCAAGTCGGCCCAATGGTGGAAGTATACCGGCATGGCAGCAGTATTACTGCTGTTCATTACCGTAGGCGCTTTCCTGTATCAAAATGAAACAGCGCAGGATGCAGATGCTCCTAAAATAGTTGTCATCGACATGGAGAAAGCTGAAAAAACCCTGGGCCCTTCGGCGGATGACACTTTACAGGAAGAGATTGTGGCAGATAACACGCCTGCACCCCGAAGCCATCAGACAGCAACGGATATCGAAAGGATAGACTTCACGTCGAAAGTAAAACTGATACCGGGTAAAAAAGTAGTAGCAAACATTGCTACCATGTCGCTCGCTGATGCCCCTTCGGCAGAAATACTGGAAAAAGCCACTGATTTTAAAGTACAGGCTGCCGGAGCCATAGCCTTTAGCGGTACAGTTACCGATAATGAGGGTATACCGCTTCCCGGCGCCATTGTTAAAGTAGCAGGTACAGATACCATGGTACAGTCTGATATGGACGGGCGCTACACCATCGACACCAAAGAAGGCAGTAAAATCATTGCATCATATGTTGGCATGAGCAGCGCATCAATACTCGCCTACAAAGCCAACGACAACAAAAAAGTAGTGCTTAACGAAGACGCTACTACATTGGACGACGTGGCCGTTAGCTCTTACAGGGCTAAATCTGCTGCTTCGCTTACCGCTATACCAACAGAAGACCTGAGCGACCGTAACAGGGGATTTGTACAGTCGGCGAACAGTATGATGGCTGAAATCGAAGAAGGAAAAGTTCGCAGAGAGAAAGCTTTTTCCGCTACAGAAAAAGCAACGCCGGCTACAGGCCAGGCCTCCAACGCGATGACAGCACAGCAACCGGCAAATGCCTCACCTGCGCTACAAGGGCTAACCGGACGTGTTCAGGCAGTACCTTCAGGAGAACCGGGACATGACCCTCGTACAAGCCTGGTGTGCCGTTTTCCAAGTTCGGTACAGGTAGGCGAACCGCTGTATGTAGTGGATGGTGTGCCCGTAAGCAGTGATATTATGAAAAGCCTGGACAGCAGTAATATCGTTAACATCATCGTGCTTAAGGATTCGAGCGCAACGGCAGTATATGGCAAAAGTGGCAAAGACGGTGTAATTATCATTAAGACTAAAAACGGCTTAACCAAACGTGAAAAGCGCAAACTGGACCGTGAGGCAAAAAAGGCTTATAAAGAGACCCAAAAGAAACTAAAGGCGGCAAATAAAGGGTAGTTTGCAGTCGCGGTGGACAGCTGCAGTCCTGTACCAGGCTGCGGCTGAAAACTGAAATAAATTGGAATTTAAATTTAACTAACTCAAATTCCGGCCCCGCGGGAGCCATAACCCGCGGGGTTTTTTCCACTTCTAAAAAATAAATCGTCCCGGAGGAATTTTCTCCGGGACGATTTTTTTTTACGGATTTGATTTAATTTCCACCAATTTCAATGAAATCGTAGCCTGTATTTATCTTAATTTTTGCGTTCGATGTCGCGCAGGTTTTCCATCTTTTTCATTTCCAGGAATCCTTTGATGTCTTCGAAATGTTCTTTCACCCTCTTATCTCCGAACTCAAATACTTTGGTCACGAGGCCGTCCAGGAAATCCCTGTCGTGCGATACCAGTATCAGGGTGCCGTCAAAAGCCTTCAGGGCATCCTTAATGATGTCTTTGGTCTTCATGTCCAGGTGATTGGTAGGCTCATCCAGTATCAGTACGTTCACCGGCTCCAATAACAGTTTTATCATGGCCAGGCGTGTCTTCTCCCCTCCTGATAATACCTTAACTTTCTTAGTTGTATCATCACCACTAAACATAAAAGCCCCCAGTATGTTCTTGATCTGCGTACGGATATCTCCCTCAGCAATTCGGTCTATGGTTTCGAATACCGTAAGGTCACCATCAAGCATGGCGGCCTGATTTTGTGCAAAATACCCAATCTGTACGTTATGGCCTACCTCAAGCTTGCCTTCAAAACCGATCTCCCCCATAATCGCTTTTACCATGGTTGACTTACCTTCACCGTTACGGCCTACGAAGGCTACTTTCTGTCCTCGCTCAATAACCATGTTGGCATCCTTAAATACCACATGGTCGCCATACGACTTATACAGCTCACTTACAGTTACAGGATACTGCCCCGAACGTGGCGACGGCGGGAACTTCAGCCTCAGCGCGGAAGTGTCAACCTCATCAACTTCAACAAGTTCGAGTTTTTCCAACATCTTCACACGCGACTGTACCTGCAGAGTCTTTGAGTATGTACCCTTAAAACGTTCTATAAATTCCTGGTTTTCAGCAATCATCTTCTGCTGCTCGTCGTAAGCCTTTTGCTGATGGGCACGACGGTCTTTACGAAGTTCCAGGTAATGGGAATACTTTGCCTTATAATCGTAGATACGGCCCATGGTAACTTCTATGGTCCGGGTTGTTATATTATCAACAAAGGCGCGGTCGTGGGAGATCACCATTACGGCTTTGGCGCTGTTTACGAGGAAGTCTTCCAGCCATTGGATACTTTCGATGTCCATGTGGTTGGTAGGCTCATCCAGGAGGATAAGATCAGGCTTCTGTAAAAGTATCTTGGCAAGTTCGATACGCATCCTCCAGCCACCGCTGAACTCTGACGTAGGGCGGGTAAAGTCTTCCCTTCGGAAACCCATCCCTGTCAATACTTTCTCTACCTCAGCTTCATAGTTCACTTCCTCTATGGAATAGAACTTTTCACTCAGGTCGGATACTTTCTCGATAAGTTTATAGTAATCATCGGATTCATAGTCGGTACGCACAGTAAGTTCTTCATTTAGTGCGTCAATTTCGGCTTTCATTTTGAAAAGGGCCGAAAAAGCTTTGGAAGTTTCCTCAAACACCGTGGCATCATCTTTTGTAAGCAGGTGCTGCGGCAGGTAAGCAATTACAGTACCTTTGGGTGCCGAGATATTGCCCGATGTCGGTTTATTCTCTCCCGCTATTATCTTGAGCAGCGTGGATTTACCCGCGCCATTCTTACCCATAAGGGCTATTTTGTCGGTTTCGTTTATGGAAAATGAGACATCGCTGAAAAGCGTGGTACCGCCAAACTGTACGGCAATTGAATCTACAGTGATCATAGCTGTTTTTTTGAAGCCGCAAAGATATAAGTTTTATACACGCCTGCCACGAATTACGCAAATTTCACAAATCCTCTCCTGACTTATGTAACCAATTCATAATCAGCCCACGATGATAATCGTGATCCGCGTGAGGGACAGCAGCGGCATACCGGAGCAAAGCAGAGGGATATAGCATATGGCCCGACCCGCAGGGACACGCCCAAAAGGAATTACTATAGCTGTTTAGAATTCGAAGCTTATTAAGTTTTAGTATATTTGCTTTATAATTAATGAAAATGAATAAGAGTTGGGTGAAGTTCGGCCTCGTGTGGGGCTTTTTTATGGCTGTTGTATTGAACATAGGCTTCCCGTTATTTGACGGAACAGCTATTGACTGGACAAAAGCCGCGGTAAGCGTACCATTCTGGATAGTAGCCGGACTGATATTCGGCTATGTATCACGAAAAAAGAAAAACATTAAAAAGCAAATCGACCAATAGCATGAGAAAGTGGGTGAGATCCGGACTGGTTTGGGGAGGTATATTGTATATTATTACAATGATCCTCTTTCCTCTTATCGATCATGAAAGGTTTGATACTGCTAAAATATTGCTCGGAATCCCGCTATGGATTGTTGTCGGCCTGACTATCGGCTATCTGTTCGACAAAAGAAAAACAGTAAGGAAAAAGCGATAGCTATCTTTCATTAACTATTTCATACCAAACACTCTCTACATCGTCATCATCAAAGGTCCCGATATAAGAAAGCCCTGCCTTTTCGAGTACTTTCCGTGAATTTTCATTCCCTGCATCGGCATACGCGCATATTTTGTCAAGTTGCATTGTATTAAAGCCATGGTTTATAAAGGCTTTAGCACACTCGGTTGCATAGCCTTTGCCCCAATGCTTTTTTTGGAAACGATAGCCCAGGTCGTGATAGCCGGCATGTCCGTTGAATTCGTAAGTAACTAGCTTTATACCCGCCCAACCAATAAATTCACCGGTCTCTTTCAGGATAACTGCCATTCTTGCCGTACCATTGGCTTTATATTGCTCACGCAACATAGCTATCGCATCCCGGATCTGGTCGCGCGATATTACAGGTTCATTACCGAGGTAGCGGTGCACTTCCGGATTGGAATCCATCTCAAACATGGCTTCCTCATCACAAAAATCGATCTCCCGGAAATACAGTCGTTCAGTTTCTATTCTCCCAATGCTATTCATCAGCTTCGTCGGTTTCTTCATCGCCAAAGTCCTCCTCCTCATCCAGTTCAAAGAACAATGGCTCCACCATAATACGATCGGCGAAGATCTCCAGTTTATCCGTAATCTCACTACAGAACATAAGGCGCTGTGTCTTTGCAGTACTGTCCGATATACGTGCAATTTTGCCATCAAGCCTGTTACGCATCATTATATCGGCATCGTCCAGAACAAACATTTTCAACTGGTTTACATCATATCCTGCAGAACTGAACATCTCACTCAGCCTGTTGGTCGTACCAATAAGTACATCGATGCCAATAGATATCTGGTTCTTATCGTAATCAATATCACCCTTATCGTGTACACCATATACCCTCAGGTCGGTATGGTTGCCATAGATCCTGAAAAGCTCCATCATTTCGAGCATATCCTCTTTGCTTTCCACAAAAATCAGTGCACGGGGAGATTGCTCAAAAGCTTTTTCCAGGCGTTGTATTACATTGACAACAATTGTAGTTGTCTTGCCTTGTCCCGAATCGGCACACAATACACAATCCACACCGCTTTTTATGGTTCCGAAAGTTTCTTTCTGAAGTTCAGTAGGCTCTGTGAGTCCTGCTTCCGCAAGTGACTGGGCAAGGTTCGGATTTATTTTCTTTAATTTCATTTTGTCATGTAGAGTTGTACCGCAAGGGTACAAAGATTTTAGCAAAGGTCACAAATTTGAACGAGCAATACAAGGCCATAAATATTCGCTTTGCTATGTGGGGTTGACAAAGCCGGATTTGAGAAACTTTGTTGATTTCATTGTGCCTTTAGTGGTAATGAACTACAAGTGTTACTTATTTTACTTCCACCACTCTTCAGATTCCTTCTTTCTGGCGGCATTTGTTTTAGGCAGGCCGGGATCGCAACAATAGGCATCATAATAACTCTCCCATCCATTGCCCCTGTACTTTTCATTGACCATAAATTCACCTGCACCCCAATCAAGGTTCGTGCTGTCCGGAATACGGTAATCGCCCCAGTTGCATTTTTTTGACCGGCCTGTTTTATAGCTGGTCCAGGTGCCGGTAAACTGGTTGTTCCTGTAACTGTCGGACATCAGCATGAGCGAATTGTATTCCGGTTTGGTTTTATCATTGAATATGGCATCGGTAACTAATGTGCCTTTAATAATTCCGGAACCGGATTGCATCTTGTCTTCATAAAGTTTTACATCGCTTACTATCGAGATGCCTTTATACCCCGGATCCATGAACCCCTCCAACGAATCTTCATATTCTGCAACAGTAATTTCAATGCTGCCCGTAAAAGTGCATACATTGCCATTAACCTTTGTCTTACCTTTTACGTCATACACAAGCGGGTTATTTCTGCTCTTTTTGAATGAGGCAAAATGAATTTGAAAACGTTGGTAATTGTCTCCAATGTAGCCGTGCGGGTCACCACGCTCTATCTTCACCCGGCTGTCGTCGCTAATGCTGTCGGGATTGATGACCTGCGAAAGGTCGTACCGCTTCATTTGTTCCAAATAATCCTGAGCTGTTGCGGCATCCGTTAACAGCAATAAGAACAACAAATGCATGACAGTACATAATCTCATCGGCTACTTGCTTGCAAAGAGTTTTACATCGTTCTCCGATATTTCACTGCTGCCAAGAATGATAAGTCGTTCCACCACATTGCGCAGTTCCCGGATGTTTCCTGTCCAGTCATATTCCTGCAAGAGCTTTATGGCATCGGCAGAGAATTTCTTCGGTGCGCTGCCCTGCTCACCGGCTATTTTCTCGGCAAAATGGTTTATCAGGACGGGAATATCATCCCTGCGGTCGTTCAATGCCGGTACTTTTATAAGAATCACGGCAAGGCGGTGGTACAAGTCTTCACGGAAACGCCCTTCGGCAATCTCTTTCTTCAGGTCTTTGTTAGTCGCCGCTATAACGCGTACATCGACCTTAATATCTTTTTCAGCACCTACACGCTGTATCATGTTTTCCTGAAGCGCACGCAGTACCTTGGCCTGCGCCGGAAGGCTCATATCGCCTATCTCGTCGAGAAATATCGTGCCTTTGTCAGCAGCTTCAAACTTACCCGCACGGTCTTTTACCGCGCTGGTAAATGCCCCTTTTACGTGGCCGAACAGTTCACTCTCGATAAGTTCGGAAGGTATTGCGGCACAATTTACCTCGATAAAAGGCGCTGCTGAGCGTTCGCTCTTTTCGTGCAGCCAATGGGCTACCACTTCCTTACCTGTACCGTTCGGGCCTGTTATCAGTACCCTGGCATCGGTTGGCGCTACTTTTTCTATGATTTCTTTTATGTGGTTCACAGGTTCGCTGTTGCCCACCATCTCATAGTTTTTCCCTACTTTTTTCTTGAGCATCTTATTCTCCACCACAAGTACTTTGCGGTCGAGTGCATTGCGAACGGTATTAAGCAGGCGGTTCAGGTCTGGCGGTTTGGAGATATAATCGAAAGCCCCTAAACGCATTGTGTTAATAGCGGTTTCGAGATCGCCGTGACCGGATATCATTACAAAAGGAATCTCCGGCTTTATCTTTTTTACGGCCTCTAAAACTTCAACACCATCCATTTTTGGCATCTTGATGTCGCAGAGCACCAGGTCGTAATCGTCGTTCTTTATTTTCTCAAGGCCCGACAGACCGTCTTCGGCTTCTTCCACTTTGTAGGAATCACTTTCTTCTGAAAGGATTTTCCCCAATACCCTGCGGATAGCGGCCTCGTCTTCTATTATAAGTATTTTAGACATTCAGATCGATTGTTTATTATTGGCAATTCCCGTATCACCAATGAATATAAATTTATTTTATAATTGCGATATCCACCAGACGATTAACACAATCGCCATTATATTTAACGCTCGTGATTCTCTTTTTAAGAGTAAGTGCCTTAATATTTCATCCACTTCATCATTTCCTTATAAGTAGGCTTTTTGCCGTACATAAGGATACCGATACGGTATATTTTGGCAGCAAACCACACCACGCCAAAGAATGTCGCGAATAATATGGCCATAGACAAGGCAAGCTGCCACATCGGTACGCCAAACGGAATGCGCATGAGCATTACAATAGGCGATGTAAGGGGAATCATGGAGAATACAGTGGCTACCGTACCGTGCGGTTCGCTTATCACACTAAAGAAGCCCACATATACACCCAGCATTAACGGAAGGATGATGGGAAGCATAAACTGTTGTGAATCGGTCTCGCTGTCTACTGCCGCTCCGATAGCCGCATAAAACGAACTATACAGGAAATATCCTCCGATAAAATAAATGATAAAGGATATAAATATCGTTAGCAGTGGAAGCTTGAAGAATTCACTAATGTACAATTGAACGCCGTCCATCGCTTCTTTTGAAGCCTGAACTACCTCCGGATTATTGGCTGCGGCTCCTACTTTTACATCAAAAATAAAGGTGAGCGCCAAAAACAGGCCTACACCAAGTACGCACCAGATAATAAACTGTAATATACCCGCAAGCGATGTACCGATAATCTTGCCCATCATGAGTTTAAAGGGCTTAACAGAAGATATGATGATCTCGATAATACGGTTTGTTTTTTCTTCTATCACGCTTCGCATTACCATGTTACCATAAATAATCACGAACATCATAATAAGGTAGCCCATACCACCGCCAATAATCATTTTCAGGATACTGCCTTCTTTGTAGGTCTCCTCACCGGAAAACTTACTGAGGTGTATTTTGGCATCTGCCTTAGCCTTTTCGATCTTCTCATAATCGAAATTAAGCTCTTTTAAGTTATGACGGGTAACCTTATTGTCGATAGCATCTTCAATGTTCCCGACAAGCTCGATGTTTGGTGAATCGTTCGAAATGTATTCCACCTTCGTTACAAGCTCGGTTACATTTTGAACGGCCGGTACATACACTATACCTTCGTAGCCTTCCGAAGCCTCTTTTTTGGCTGCGCTCAGCGGCAATGCCGAGAGGTCGTTGTACTTTACATTGCTGGTACTTTTCAGTTCGTCCTTCAGCCAGCCCTTTACATCGTGTATAGCTATTTTATTAATCTCATCGTTATTCAGGCTTGTAAGGTAGGCAATCAGCACCCCCATACCCACCATCAGCAGCGGGCTCAGGAAGGTCATTACTATAAACGACTTGTTCCGTACTTTGGCGTTGAATTCACGCTTTATTATTAATGATAAACTCATGGCTTGCTGCTTACGGTTTGAATAAATATATCGTTTACACTCGGAATCTTTTCCACAAAATAAGTTACATCGCCGTGCTGCATCAGGTATTGCAGCAATTCGCGCGATGTTGATCCTTTAGGAAGCGTAATTTGAAGCTTCAGCTCGTCATCAAGCGTCTTAAAGTTGGCTTTCCCGCTTACATATTGGGTATTAAGGCTCATGTGTGCGAAGAACTGCTCAATGTTGCCGGGCGCGATCCCCACCTCAAACGTATTGCTCCTGTATTGTTTTTTTACATCATCCAGACGGCCTTCAATAAGTTTGTTGGATTGATGGATCAGGGCAATGTGGTCGCACATTTCTTCCACACTTTCCATACGGTGCGTAGAAAAAATAATAGTTGTACCTTTATCTCTCAACGCCAGTATCTCGTCTTTTATAAGATTGGCATTTACAGGGTCGAATCCACTGAAAGGCTCATCGAATATCAGCAGCTTGGGCTGGTGCAGCACCGTTACCACAAACTGTATTTTTTGTGCCATTCCTTTAGAGAGCTCCTGTATCTTCTTGTTCCACCAGCCTTTTATTTCCAGCCTTTCGAACCAATATTCCAGTTGTTCCTTTGCCACTTTTTTGGAAAGGCCCTTCAACTGGGCGAGGTACAATGCCTGCTCCCCTACTTTCATGGATTTGTACAGTCCGCGTTCTTCGGGCATATAGCCTATGTGGCCAACATGTGAAGGATTGAGCTTTTCGCCGTCAAGAAGTACTTCTCCCTGGTCGGGCATTGTGATCTGGTTGATGATACGGATAAGGGAGGTTTTCCCTGCTCCGTTAGGGCCCAATAGGCCATATATGCTGCCTCGCGGCACCTGTAGTGAGACATTGTTTAAAGCCGTATAGTCACCATACTGCTTTACAACGTTCTTAACTTCTAAAATAGGTTCCATTCCGTTTTTTGATTGTGACCGTAAAAATACACAATATACCTGTTATATCTGGCATTCGCTAGCCAGCAAAATATTTAAGCAAAAGAATTCCGCCATACTTTACTGCTGCGGCTACAAAACCGATAATAAGGCCGTAAAACACTACAATCCTCCACATATATTCCCAAAACCTGTATCCTGACCGCGAAGCCTGGTAATATACGAATGCAGGGAAAAGCGCGCAGGCAATCCCGATACAGGAATTGAGCATTTCTACCACTACATTATCGACAAGGCTAAGCAGTATGCCGGCAAGAAGAAAGTGAAGCATTCCCAAAAATATAATGCCGCTTATAATACAGTGTTCAAAAAAATTGAGCTTTAGCCTGCGAAAAATAAAATGACCTGATGCTGCCATAATCGGTATAAGCAGAAGGTAGAAGAACTTTACATATTTAGACAGCAATTCGATTAGCTTGTCCCGCGCCTCATCACCTGTTGATGGCGAGCCCACTACGCCGCCTTCCACATAATTCCCCAGGAACAAAACCAAACCAAATACAAGAAGTATAAGGTAAAAAACATTGTAATATTTTATCCTTTTACCCGCAATATAGTCGCGTGCGGCATAACCTGGGCGCGTAAATGTCTCTTTGATTGTAAACGGAATCCCTTTGTCGAGATGCCAAACCCCATGAACGAGGTCATGTAGAAAAAAATGTTTCGCGGTAATTCTGTGCGTGTCGGATTTTTGTCCGCATTCATGGCAAAATTTACCGGTAAGGTCGCTGTTGCAGTTGAGGCAGTTAGTAGTATGCATAGGCAGGAAGATAATTAATGCTGGCGCTAAAAGTAAGAGATTATTTTAAGGGAACAATATCGCGATAAAATGATACTAATGTTAAAATGCAATAGTAAAAGAATTATTTTAAAAAAAACGCTTCTTATGGTAGGGTATAATAACTTTAAGCTGTTTAAATAAAAAACCCACCCTTATCTTGCGATGAGGATGGGAAAAATTGCTATGAAAAAGAAAAATTCACTAGCGAACTAGTGAATTGTAAATATATAATTTTTTCTTAAATTAAGAAAACATATCCTTAACTTTTTCAAAAAAAGATTTCTCTGATTTTTCAGGGTGCGGAATAAAGTTCTCATCTGTAAGTGATTTCTCAAAAAACTGACGTTGTTCCTTACTCAAAGTCCTTGGTGTCCAAACATTTATGTGTACAAGAAGGTCACCGCTTCCATAACTATTAAGGCTCGGAATTCCTTTGCCTTTCAGTCTCAAAATCTTACCGGATTGAATGCCTTCTTCCAGCTTAATCCTCACTTTCCCGCCTACGGCTTCTATATCTTTCGATGTTCCCAGCGCCGCTTCAGCAAAACTGATATATAGGTCGAGATGCAGGTTTTCGCCCTCACGCTTTAGCGTGTCATGCTCCACTTCCTCAATGGCAACGATCAGGTCGCCCGGAATGCTGTTGGCACCGGGAGCATCGTTACCTTTTCCAGTCACTTTAAGCTGCATACCGTCCGCAACACCCGCAGGTATCTTGATCGATACGGTTTCATCCTCCAATATCATACCCTGTGCATCGGCATTATTAGGTTTCGACTCCAGTATCTGTCCCGAACCTCCGCACTGATGACAGGTAGTAGCTGTTTGCATCCTGCCCAGGATCGTGTTGGTAATTTTCATTACCTGTCCCGCGCCATTACAGGTCGGACACGTTTTATAGCTTACGCCCCTGGCTTGTATCTTTCTTTTAACCTTTACTTTCTTCTCAACACCATTGGCAATCTCCTCAAGAGTGAGCTTTACCTTGATGCGAAGGTTACTGCCCTTTACCCGGCGCTGGCCGCCACCGCCGCCAAAACCACCAAAGCCGCCGCTGAATCCGCCACCAAAAGCACTTCCGAAGATATCACCGAACTGGCTGAAGATATCATCCATGTTCATGCCGCCACCGCCTCCAAATCCGCCCGCACCGTCAAATGCCGCGTGGCCGTACTGGTCGTAACGTGCTTTCTTGTCCGGGTCACTCAGTATCTCATACGCTTCAGCTGCCACCTTAAAATTCTCCTCAGCGTCTTTGTTGCCGGGGTTCTTGTCAGGGTGGTATTCAATAGCTTTTTTACGGTAAGCCTTTTTAATCTGCTCTGCCGTAGCGCTTTTGTCTATGCCCAGTATTTCGTAATAATCTTTTTTCATTTCACAGAAGTTTTTATACTGCAAAGGCAGTTATTAATTACCAATCACCACCTTAGGAAAACGGATGATCTTATCGCCCAGCTTATAGCCTTTTTCCACAACATCTACCACCTTGCCCTTCAGGTCGTCTGACGGGGCAGGAATCTGCGTGATCGCCTCTGCAAAATCGGCATCAAAAGCATCACCGGCTTTCATTTCAACCTCTTCAAGGCCTTTCGACATAAGAGTGTCCTTCAGCTTGTTATGGATAAGCTCCACGCCTTTCAGCAACACTTCATCTTCCGACTTGGAGATTTGTACAAGTGCCCTGTCAAAATCATCCATTACCGGCAACATTGCCTGAAGCACCTCCTGATTGGCAGTTTTAAAAAGCTCCATCCTTTCTTTAGAAGTCCTTTTCTTGTAGTTTTCAAATTCGGCAAACAGGCGTAAAAACTTGTCTTTTTCCTTTGCGATCTCTTCCCTTAGTTTCTCTTCCGGCGAAAGGTCCTCAGCAGATGGAATACCTTGTTCCGCAACATTTTTGGTTTCATTGATCACTTCTTCTTTATTCAAGTCTTTTTCCACATTTTCAGAATTCTCCTGGCTCATATTTTTAAATATTTTCTTAAACATTTTTTCCATTACTGGTTCGCTGAAGCGAAGTGCAAAAGTATTGCCAAAAGATTTAAAATGTCAAATTGTCACACATGTTTTTAAACAAAAGAATTTCCGGGACAAAACACTAACGTTCTGCCCGAATGGCATTCTGCTGAAAAAAATAAATCTTTGATTAATGAAGTGCTTCCTTCAGCGCCTTTTCGAGAGAGAGATATTTAAACTGGTAGCCTTCCCCAATGATCTTTTTAGCGCTAACATTCTGGCTTGTGTAGAGCAGGATGTGCATTTCACCGAGTATTGCGCTCATTATAAATTTGGGAATGCCCGGAAGAAAATAGGGCATTTTTACCGTATCGGCAATTTTTCGGACCAGTTGTTTTTGTGAAGCAGGATAAGGCGCTACAGCATTATAAACCCCCTCAAGATGATGGGTAAGCGCGTAGAAATAAATACCCACCAGATCCTGAATGTGGATCCACGACTGTATCTGCCCGCCACTGCCAAAGGCTGCTACCACACCCATTTTTACAGGCGCCGCCATTTCCTTGAGCACACCGCCTTTTGATGACAGCACAAGACCGGTACGGATCTTTACCACATTGATACCAAGATTTTTAACAGCATCTGCAGCACGCTCCCACTTAAGAACCACCTGCCCGAGAAAAGAGTTGTCCGCTTCTGTTTCCTCTTCAGAATATACTTTATCAAGACTGTCGGGATAAATGCCAATTGCAGATGCGGAAATAAACTGCCCTACGCTGTTGGGCCTGTTTTTTAGAAGATTATATAATATATTGGCAGAGACAACGCGACTGTCTAAGATCGCTTCTTTATAGGAATCTGTCCATCTTTTAGCGATAGATGCACCTGCAAGGTGTATAATGGCATCTACACCATCAATGCATTCCTCATCAATATATCCCTGTTGGGGGTTCCAAAGAAACCCCTTGTACTGCTGCTCGTTCTGTATTTTACCTTCAGATGTGGTAAGGTAATTAATATAAATACCATTTTTAAGCAACAGCGATACAAGTTCGTTTCCCACAAGCCCGGTGGCTCCGGTTATCAAAACTTTCATAACGAATCTATTTTAAACAAAAATACCCCGTAAAAGAGGAATATACCGACCGGGACGGGTGTTTAACGAATGTTTGTGAATTGTTGCCCCAAGAGACAATTATTTTACCTTTATGCTCCATTCGAATTCCATTTCAGAAACGCGTTCGCCTGCCTGGTCGGTACCAATAGATTTCATCCAGAAGGTTTGTCCGTCACCCGTTTCTATGGCGGTTTTTACTGCTTCTTCTATAAGGTTGCCATCTGTGCACGTAAAAGTGATTCTGCCTTTCGCCTTTTTGGTAAATGTGCCTTTATTGTTGGCTACCAGCATAGAAATATTTCTGCCGCTTTTTTTTATATGATACATTACCAGGGCACCTGTAGAAAGCTCTGCCGCCATAGCCTGTACCGCAAAATACATAGACCCGAATGGGTTTTGGCTAATCCATCGGTGCTTTACAGACACAAGGCATTGGGATAGCGATATTTCCTTTACCCTAACACCTGTAATGAAGGCGGACGGCAGTTTGAAGAACAGGAAAGTGTTTAGCTTAGACGGCGTGAATTCCATTTTTTACTCTATTTTTTTGCTAAAATACAGATAATTAACGACAATTCTAAATGTTAATATTTTGTTAATATTAAGTACTTTGTATTGCAAACTACCTTTTTTTAAACATATATTTGCATAGAATATTAATAGCCATAAAACTCTACTATGGAAACTACAGTAAACAAAAACACATCTACACTGCTTCAGCTAAGTGCATTCGCGCAATATTTCTTCCCCTTAGGAAGCTTTATATTCCCAACACTTATATGGAGCATAAAAAAAAATGAATCTGAATTTGTGGACTATAATGGAAAGCAGGCTATTAATTTCCAGCTGAGCCTTTTGGTATATTCGTTGGTACTGCTAATTATCGCTCTGCCTATTTTTATCTATACGCTGTTTAACGACCTTGAGTTTAGGCTTGTAAATAATGGCGACTGGATTGTGGAGCAGTTCACAATGGGCAGAATAACAGGACTTGTACTGATAGGGGTGATTGCATCTTTCATCCTGCTACTTATGAAGGTAGCAGAGTTTATATTGATATTATATGCCGCAGTAAAAAACAGCAACGGCCAGCGCTATAACTTTCCGTTAACCATAAAATTTATCAAATAATGAGAACGATAGCAATAGTACTCGTCGCAGCATTCACCCTCGCTTCCTGCAACTTTACCTACAAAATGGAAAAAGATGATAAGGGAAGTATCTATCGAGAGACATCGGAAAGCGGCCCGGGCCGGAACCTGAAGATCGAGATGACCGGAGAGATTTACTTCAACGACAATAAAACACAGATAACAGAAATATCGGAAGATGGATATGTAGAATACCGTAAAGGTAAAGTACATATCGACATTGAGCCGGACGATAACAAAAGGGCGATCGTTACGATTACAGAAAATGGCAAAACCATTGCGGCAGACAGTGAAAAAGGAATGGAACTCCTTACCGAAGCTATAGGTCATATCGCAGAATTGCTGGATAAAGGATAAGAATCAACCAATCAATTATAGTTCAATCATCAATTACAATCAATCATCATCAATCATCAATCAAAAAATGGACAGTTTAATCATTAAAAAAACATGAAAAGCTTATGAACATTGAGAATACCAAGGCACAGATGCGTAAGGGGGTTCTGGAGTTCTGCATTTTATCGGTATTAAAAGAAAAAGATGCATATACGTCTGAGATACTCGACACCCTGAAGAACGCAAAGCTACTTGTGGTGGAAGGAACGGTTTATCCGCTCCTCACAAGGCTAAAGAACGACGGCCTGCTCAGCTACCGCTGGGAAGAATCTACATCGGGCCCGCCCCGAAAATACTACGGCCTCACCGATGAAGGAAAAGAATTTTTAAAAGAATTAAGCATTACCTGGACGGAATTATCCGATGCAGTAAATATCATAACCAGTCAAAAAGCATAGTCATGAACAAAACAGTAAGTATAAATTTAGGGGGCCTTTTCTTCCATATCGATGAAGATGCCTACCAAAAGCTAAACCAGTACTTTGACGCAATAAGAAGGTCGCTTTCCAATGACGGGAAAGATGAAATCATGAGCGACATCGAAGGAAGGATATCTGAGCTTCTTACCGAAAAGCTGAATAGTGACAAGCAGGTTGTAAGTACCCGTGATGTGGAAGAGATAATGGCTGTAATGGGCCAGCCGGAAGATTACCGTATAGATGACGATGCGGAACCGCAAAAAAGCGCTTACACAAACAACTACAGCGACCTTTATATAAAGACAAAGAAATTCTACAGGGATGGCGACCGCAGCATCGGTGGTGGTGTTTGTGCCGGTATTGCACACTATTTCAGGATCGACCCGCTCTGGATCAGGATCATTTTTATCCTTTCGCTGTTTATCACCTTCTTTGCAAGCCTTTTTGTATATGTGCTGTTATGGATCCTTATCCCAAAAGCTATCACTACAACCGAAAAGCTGGAAATGACCGGAGAGCCTATCAACATTTCCAACATTGAAAAAAAAGTGAAGGAAGAAATAGGGCAGTTTGGCGAAAAGCTGAAATCGATGGACTATGATAAAATGGGCGCACGGGCGCAATCGGGGGCTGAAAAGCTGGGGAACGGTATCGGTTATGTATTTATGGCGATCTTTAAGGGCATAGCCAAAGTGATCGGCGCTATTATCACCATCTGTGCGGCACTTACTCTTGGAGGCCTGATCATATTCTTTATCACAACCCTTTTTAGTACAGCACTGCAGGACACACCATGGTACCATGCCACCAATATGTTTAACTATACCGAGACTCCGTTTTGGGTAGTAGGGCTGCTAAGCCTTCTCGCCATTGGCATACCGGTATTCTTTCTGTTCCTTCTGGGACTCAAGATCATGGTAGAGAATCTAAAGCCTATAGGAAATATTACCAAGTACACGCTTTTGGCAGTTTGGATCATTGCCGTATCGGTATCCATTTACCTCGGATTAAGGCAGGCAACAGCTGTAGCACATGAGGGCAAGATAATGAAAGAGACTGCCTTGTACATTACGCCACAGGATACGTTGTTCGTAAAATTCAGGAACAACTCTTACTTCTCCAAATCTGTAGAGGATGGCACGTCGTTCAGGATCACGCAGGACTCGACACAGAATGACGTAATCTACTCTAACAATGTAGAGCTTCATTTTATGAAGACCGACCGTGAGTGGCCGTTTATGCAAGTGGAAAAGCTTGCGGAAGGAAGCTCACCTTCTGAAGCAAGGAAAAGGGCAGACAAAATAAAGTATAATCTGGAAAATATTGGAAACGAGCTGGTCTTAGACAATTACCTGCTAACAGACCTGGCAAGCAAATTCAGGATGCAAAGGGTAAAAGTATATGTTTACCTGCCCGAAGGCACACATGTTCATATCGACAAAAATTCCAGAAATTATATCCATTCTGATTATTCTGATCTGCAGGTACGCTGGGAGGAAGAAAACCGACTGTACAAAGTGGAAAAAGATAAGTTTGTATGCCAGGACTGCCCCTTTGAAATTGAGCCTGATGTTGAAGAAGCCGTTATTGGACACGAAGAGCATAGTGATACCATATATACAGGAACAGAAAATGTAGATGTAGAGATGAGTGCCGACAAGGACGGTTTTAAACTAAAGACTACCACTAAACGAAATTAACCTTAACCACCACCAACCATGACAAAAATTATAGTATACCTAACCAAAACAATAGTAGCCGTAATTGCGGCACTGGCGTTTAGCTCCTGCGATTTTGTCGGCAACTTTAAACAGGTTGACGGTACCGGAAATGTACAAACAAAACAACGCACGGTTTCAGGCGATTTCAGGGGAGTATCTGCAGGCAATGGCCTTGAAGTCATAATTGAACAGGGAAAAGGACAAATGATTACTGTTGAAGCCGACGCCAACCTGCACGAGCATATAAAGACCGAAGTGGAAAACGGCTGGCTGAAAATTTCGGCCGATGTTAACATTGGTGTTGCTGAAGCAAAGAGGATAATCGTACGCCTGCATGATATTGAAGGTATTGAGTCCGGCAGTGGGGCACAGGTATCCGGCAGAAATACCCTTAAGGAAGAAAGCATCGAACTTTCCTCTTCAAGCGGCAGTTCGCTGGATGTAGCCGTAGAAGCTAAAAACGTGAGCTGCGAATCCAGCAGCGGCAGTAGCCTTAAGGTGTCGGGGGTGGCAATCAACCTGCAAACCGAATCTTCCAGCGGCAGTACGCTAAATGCAAAAGAACTAAAAGCCAGGATTGTAACTTCAGAGGCATCAAGCGGCAGCACCACCACCGTAAATGCACAGGACAACCTTTCTGCAGACGCGTCAAGCGGCGGTAGCATTGTATTTGTAAATGCTCCTGAAAACGTACAAAAAAATACTTCGTCAGGAGGAAGTGTTTCACAACAATAACCAAACAAACATAAAGGTGTGGGTGTGCTGTGTGGCGCGCTTCTTTTATCAACAATCATCATTCCGACTATGAAAACACTACTGATCGCTCTGGCTTTTACAGCAACCGCTGCCACAGGTTTCTCACAGCAAAGTGAGGCATATCCGGCAACACAGAAAGAGCTGGAAACGAAAATATTGGCGCTTGATAAAGCATTTTTCGACGCGTTCAATTCCTGCAATATTGAAGCATGCGCAGCGTTCCTCACTGAAGACCTTGAATTTTACCACGATAAAGGCGGTATGACCACGACAAGGGAAGACATGCTCGCTACAACAAAACAAAACCTGTGCAGCAGGCCCGGATGGAAAATGCGCCGCGAACCGGTAGCAGTAACCCTGAAAGTATATCCTCTCGAAGGCTATGGGGCAGTGCTTACGGGCGACCATCAATTCTACGTGACGGAAAACGGAAAAGAACAGCTTACAGGCAAGGCGAAATTCACCCATATCTGGTTGTTTAAAGACGGTACATGGAAAATGTCAAGGATCATAAGCTATGACCACCAGCCGGCACAATAACACTGTTTTGAAATAACATAAACATCGGTTCACGCCGGTGTTTTTTTATATATTTGTGACAACCAATAAATGCCTTGTAACACAAATGAGAAATTTTTCGATCGCGGTAATGGCGCTGCTTTTTACCACCATATGTTTTGCGCAAAAACGTGAAAAAATAAAAGGATCTAAGACGGTAACGGTTGCCCGGAAAGAAGTGCAGCCGTTTGAAAATCTCGAAATAGAAGATAACCTGGAAATCTTTTTGGTTAAAGGCGCTACACAAAATCTTGAGATTGAGGCTGACGAAAACCTGCATGAAGTCATATTGGCGGAAGTGAGCGGAAACACACTCCGCATCTATACATCAAAAGAGGTAAGCGGAGCAAAAAAACTAAGTGTGCGCATTACATATACCGATGCATTGAAGTCGGTGACCGCAAAGCATGAAACCATACTCAATGCGCTTTCCGACCTTGAAGTACCCGCAGTAACGGTAAAAGCTATCGATTATACAAAGTGCTACCTGAATGTAAAGTCGGCAAACTTCACGCTACAGCTGAATGACAAGGCCAAGGCTGAGCTGAACCTGAAGTCTGAGAGTTCTATAATAGAGCTTAGTAAAAATGCCGAACTGAAGGCGCTTATAGCCAGCCCAAATGTAAAGTTTGATATGTACCAGAAAACAGTTGCAGTTATCGAAGGCGATGCGGCAAATGTACAGCTTAGGCTGGATAACAACGCGAAGTTTACCGGGAAGAAATTTACCACTAAAAATACGGAGCTTACCATGGAAGGCTACACTACCTGCAACGTATTGGTAAACGAATTGGCTACCCTGACACTATCCGGTAAATCGCAAACCGAACTATTCGGCAAACCAAAGGTAGAAATGAAGAACTTTGCCGATAGCGCGGTTTTATATAAGAAAGAACAATAGTTTATTTTTAGTGACAGTTAAAGACCGTCAACAACATTACAAAAAAAGCAGTACATATTGAATGTACTGCTTTTTCATTAACAGGCAATCACTAAAGCGTGACAGCTAATGATTTTAATTAATGGCTTTCCAGTGTGGCAAGATAGCGCTCAGCATCCAGCGCGGCCATACATCCCGAACCGGCGGCCGTAATAGCCTGGCGGTACTCTTTATCCTGTACATCACCTGAAGCGAATACTCCCGGAAGATTGGTCTTGGTAGTCTTGCCTTGCGTAATAAGGTAGCCTGTATCGTCCATATCCAGTTGGCCTTTAAAGATGTCAGTATTCGGTTTGTGCCCAATAGCGATAAAAAGACCTGTAATAGCAATTTCTGATTTCTCGCCGGTCTCGTTGTTCACGATCCTAAGGCCTTCTACCACCTGATCTCCTATTACTTCGTCTACTTCGCTATTGAAAAGGACTTTAAGGTTGGAAGTATTCTCCACCCTATGCTGCATCGCCTTTGAGGCTTTCATGTGGTCTTTACGCACCAGCATGGTTACGCTTTTACAGATATTGGCAAGATAGGTTGCTTCTTCAGCTGCCGTATCGCCTGCCCCAACGATAGCGACATCCTGACCGCGGTAAAAGAATCCGTCGCAAACGGCACAGGCCGAAACCCCACCGCCACGTAAACGCTGCTCACTTGGCAGTCCAAGGTATTTTGCTGTAGCGCCTGTAGAGATGATAACCGTACGCGCAAGCACTTCTTTAGTATTATCAATTGTCACCTTGTGCCATCCGCCCGGTTCTTTGCTGAATTCAACAGCAGTGGCCATACCAATGCGCACCTGCGTGCCAAAGCGCTCCGCCTGTTGCTGCAGCTGCACCATCATGGTTGGGCCGTCTATCCCTTCCGGATATCCCGGGAAATTATCTACTTCGGTTGTGGTTGTAAGCTGGCCACCAGGTTCCATACCGGTATATACTACCGGGTTCATATCGGCACGTGCGGCATATATCGCGGCAGTGTAGCCAGCAGGCCCTGAACCTACAATAAGGCATTTAATTTTTTCTATAGTATCGGACATAATTGTTAATATGGTGATTAAAATGGTAACGCAAATGTAAGCCATAATTAAAGAATAAGCTACATTGTTTGATTAGTTTTGGTTATGAGTTAATAACAGCAGGCAATCGGATAGTGACACCTTTGCTATAATGAAAACTTAAAAATGCTAAAGTTTTATTAAGGCGTTTCCTCACAAAAAAACAGATTACTAATTTTATGTAAGAAGGTCATCCCTTACTATTATTAGCCCTTTAATGAAATAACTAACTAAAAAAACAAAGCCATGCACATCTCTATCTTCAGAACACTCTACAAGAATGTTACAGACAACAAAAGAATTGAAAGACTATTAACAAGGAACAATATAGCTTTTGAGAAAACGGAGAACGACAGGGGTTCACGCTACAAGATCGTCTCTGATACAGAAGAAGCTATTGACAACTTCAAAAAGAACCTAAGGATTATTTATCCGCAGATATCGTTCTAACAAGCCCTTAAACTATAACACAAGAACCTTCCTTACCGGAAGGTTTTTTTTTATGCTGGAACTTTATGTCTTAGCCTTCTTTTCTTCTGCAAGGGCTATATCTTCACTATCAGCTTCCAACGGTTCCTGCTCCTGCTCTGCGGCACGCTCATATTGCACATGTATATAAATAGGAAAATGATCTGATTTAAAATTTTTCAGCCGTTTCATATCCACAAGCTTAAAGTCTGTAGAAATAAAGGCATGATCCAGCGGGAAACGCAGGAATGGATAGTGCGCATGAAAGGAATTGAAAAATCCCCTTCCCCGCCTTGGATCCAGCAATCCGCTCATCTTTAAGAACAGCTCTGTAGTATAGCTCCATGCAACATCATTCAGGTCACCTACTACTATAACCGGAAGCGCAGAAGTTTTTGCAAGGTCGGCAATCAACAACAGTTCTTTATCTCTTTCCGTTGACCTTGGATTCTCATTAGGCACGGGCGGTGTGGGATGTACCGCGTAAAGCTGCACTTCACGTCCGCTTTTCAAAACGACACCTGTATGTATACTAGGTATACCGTCTTCAACCATATATTTTACAGAACTGCCTCTTAGCTCCAGCTTAGAATACAATATCATTCCGTAAGTGTTCTCTAATGGTACTTTTACACTATACTTATATGTCCCGGCAAGTTCTGCTGTGCCCGCATCCCATGCGTTGTCCGTTTCCAACAGCAATAAAACGTCAGGATTGGCTTTACGTACTTCTGAGACACATCCCCTGAAATTCCTGTTATCCTGATATACGTTAGATATCATTACGCAAATCTGGTCGTCCGGCCTGCTGTCTTTTATGCGTAAAACCTGTTTTGCCGAGAAAATAGTAAAAGGCCTAATAAGCCACGCCAGGTAAACAAGGTTGATGCCAATTAATGGAATAAAAAGCAGGTATATCCAGGAGTGTAAATCCTTATAAATAAGCAGGAAACAAAAACATACTGCCGAAAGTACAAACTTTTGCAAACGCGGATAATCAAACACCCTAAAAGTCCAATAGTCATTTTTTATCAACGACATCACTGTGAACAAGAGCAGTATAGATGAGAAAACAGTCAGGAAAATAGTCATTTACACATTATTTTTGGGAATAGGAAAACTAAGCTAAATCGTGATTTAAAACATGACATTAAAATGATAAATATTTAAGTATCGGCCTTTTATGGCTGACTCCTTTGTGCCTTTAAATATCCCGCCCGTTTTCTCATAAAAAACATTCACATTCGGATCCGAATACAGTTCAATATATTTATAACCTGACTTAGATGCCTCACACTGTACATGATGCATCACATCCCTGCCATAACCTTTTCCATGGAATTCAGGCGCTATCCATAATCCATCTAATTCTGAGTATTCTCCCTTATTTTTTAAAACGTAGAATCCTATAAATTCATCTTCGGAATAGGCTTTGACAATCTTACAATCCACGAATTTTGCAGGAATTATAGCAAGGTCATCATGCCACATTTCAATTAATTCATCCGAATACCCCCAATGCTGTTTTGCTTTTTTTGCAGTATCCGTTAGATAGTCACAATCTGATTCAGAAGCTAATTTAAAGGTCAGTCCCATAGTTATAAAGTTTGCAAAACAAATATAAAGCTTAACCATCCACAATCATTGTATATTTTTGATATTAAGTTTTCCCTCAACTCATATCGTAACGATATAATATCATAAATAAAAAACTGCCATCCTTACCTTAATAAGAATGGCAGTTATTTGCTTATAGAATAGCTTAATACTTAATGCCAAATTTAGCAGCTTCAGCTTTTGCTTTGGGTATTTCACTTTTAATGTTATTGATACGCGTATTGTCGGAAGGGTGCGTGCTCATAAATTCGGGTGGTGCTCCACCGCCGGAATTGGCAGACATTCTTTGCCAAAAGTTAAGAGCATTGTCAGGGTTGTAGCCTGCTATTGCCATCAGGATAAGTCCTATGTCATCCGCCTCGTTTTCATGCTTCCTGCTAAAAGGCAACATACCTCCATACTCAGTGCCAAGGCCATATGCCTGCATCAAAAGCTGCTGCGTACCTTCACTCTTACCTGAAGATGCCACGCCTACCCCAACAGCCCCAAGCTGCTGCAGCTGTGCCGCGCTCATACGTTGGGCACCGTGATTAAGCAGCGCGTGTGCTACCTCATGCCCCATTACGGTTGCAAGGCCGGCTTCATCTTTAGTAATCGGAAGAATACCCGTATACACAACTATTTTTCCACCAGGCATACACCAGGCATTTACTGCCGGATCCTGTACAAGCTTATATTCCCATTGGTAACCGTTAAGATAATCGCTATAGCCTTTTGCCTTAAGGTATTTTTCTGCAGCAGCCCTAATTTTTTGCCCTACAGATGTAACCATCGCTGCCTGTGAGGTACCTGTAACAACCTTATTTTCTTTCAGAAACTGGTCATACTGTGCAAACGCCGTAGGGAAGATTTGGTCGTTCGAAACAAAATTCAGGTCTTTTTTCCCGGTAAATGGATTTGTGGAACAGGCACAAACCAGGATAAAAAGCATAGTTGACAAGGTAAGCACACTTCTTTTCATACAGATGATCTTATTAATTTTAATCAAATTTACTAAATAGGTTTCATATAAATTTCCGAAAAATAACCGTGTAGCGTTAAAGTATTGTGAATATTTCATAAGTACATAATAGTTGGATTCTGTCTTCTATCCAAATAATATTCAGCCAGTTGTACTAATTTAAGAATTTCAAAACAAGTGGAAATTATTAAAATGACTAACTTGCCGTAAAGTTTTAGCACTATGTCACAAAACAAAAAGAAGCATCGTGCTTCACTCAGGATTCCGAAATCAATTCTCGTAACAGCGAAAATCCTGGAAGTAACTTCACCAAAACTTGCCGCTAAATTTGCCATTAAGCTTTTTACAACACCGATGAAATTCAAACTTCCGAAAAGGGAAGAAGAAATGGATCGGAACAGCCGCCAGGAAATGATTGGAATACCCGCTTTGGGAAAAAAAATCAATGTATACCATTATGGTAATAATACCCGTAAAGTACTGTTGGTCCACGGCTGGAGCGGCCGCGGCACACAGCTTCACTCCATCGCTGATAAGCTTCTTAAATATGGCTACTCCACTATAAGCTTTGATGCCCCCGCACACGGAAAGTCTGAAGGTAAAGCAAGTGATATGACTGAATTTATACAATGTATCCTGGAACTCGAAAAACAATTCGGCCCATTTGAACATGCGGTTGGGCATTCGCTCGGTGCAATGTCATTATTAAATTCGGTCAAAAAGGGCTTAAAAATAAAGAAGGCTGTATTAATAGGGAGTGGTGATGTGATTAAGAATATTATGGACGACTTTTCACGGAAATTGGGCATGAATGTTGCAACAGGTGAGCTGATGATCCGCATGTTCGAAAAGAAATTTGGCGAAACCATAAATACTTATTCTGCCTATGTAGCGGCACAACAGGTTAACATAGCTGTTCTTGCCATACACGATGAAGACGATGCCGATGTTCCGGTAAGCGCTGTACACCATATCGCCAGGCATTTATCGGATGTGGAAGTAATGGTTACAGAGGGATTGGGACACCGAAAGATATTGGGAGACAGCAAGGTCATTAAAAAAATAATCCATTTTTTAAACGAAGGACAATGAGGAATATACTAATACTGATGGCAGTATTGTTGTTGACAGCCTGCCAGGCACAGGAAAAGAAAAAAATTGGAACGGATAAGGAAACGGTACTGCAGCCTGCAAAAAAAGAAGGGTTCAACATGAAAACCCCAAATGCCGAGTGGAAAAAAGTATTGACAGAAGAAGAATATGCCATACTGCGGGAAAAAGCCACGGAACGGCCTTTTACCGGAGAATACTACAAACATTTTGAGAAAGGCGTGTACATTTGCGCTGCCTGTGGCAACCCACTTTTTAATTCAGATGCCAAATTCGACTCTTCCTGCGGGTGGCCGTCATTTGACCAGGCTATTGACAAATCTGTAATTTATAAGGAAGACAGCAGTCACGGGATGGTACGAACAGAAGTAATGTGTGCCAACTGTGGCGGACATTTGGGCCACGTTTTTGATGATGGGCCACAAGAAACTACCGGAAACCGGTTTTGTACCAATTCGGTATCCATAAAATTTATACCGGCAAAGAAATAAAATAAATACACAAACTATGAATAATTATCCCATACAAAAATCAGAAGCGGAGTGGAAAGAACTTCTTGGCTCTGAACGCTATAAAATACTAAGGCAAAAAGGGACAGAATTTCCGCATTCAGGAAAATATAATCTTACATTCGACAAAGGCACCTATTGTTGCGGAGCGTGCGGTGAACCACTATTTTTAAGTGATTCTAAATTTCAGTCCAGTTGCGGATGGCCCTCATTTGATGAATCCATTCCCGGGAAGGTAGAGTATATAGCCGACAATTCATTTGGTATGAAGCGGGTAGAAATACTTTGCGCGAACTGCGGGAGCCACCTTGGGCATGTTTTTGATGACGGCCCTACCGAAACCGGGCAAAGGTATTGTGTGAATTCGCTTTCGGTGGATTTGAAGGAGGAGTAATAAATTTAACTTGTAATTAATTCATGCCCTGCAATATGGGCATGAATTAATTATCGAATCCACCTGACAGTATAATTATATTCGCTTCCCCATTCCATTCTTTCATCATCGACCCTTTTGAGGTAAAATCTCAACCTTCCACCATTAGGATCAATCAAAGTGAGTTGCCTGTCAACATCTGAAAATTCAAACTTATATACAACATCTTTGCTATCCGCTTGTCTATAGATAAACGCAGTGTCGGTAACGATCAATTTCAAATCCTTCATGTCGCGTTCGACCGGCCTCCACTCACCTTTAATATCTTAAAATTTTAATTCGCGCCCACAAGAGGAGATAAGCAGAAAAATATATAAAACTTTAAAAAATCTCATAGAATTACGCGATATCGTATTTGCTGTAATGTGCTAAGATCGGATTTTTTTACATGTCTAAAGAAATTTTGAATAACTTTATTGTATGGAATTATTCGAAGAAAACAAAGACTGGGCTACAATATTGCGCCCGTTAATCGCGAAATACAAGGGCAAGGAACATCCGCTGCATTATAAAAACATCTACCAATTGCTGGTCATGGTGGTACTTGCAGCGCAGGACAGTGACGCGAACATAAATAAAGTTACAGTTGATTTCTTCAACAAGTATCCGGACATGAAAGCTTTATCAAAAGCAAATACTGCTGAACTGACTGAAGCACTGGCTAAAGTACGTTTCCACGGTAATAAAATTGCCTGGCTGCAGGAGATAGCAGAAACTGTAAAGGAAGATAAGAACATTCCCAACACCATGAAGGAACTGGTCGCATTGAAGGGTGTTGGCAGGAAATCGGCTAATGTAATATTGCGGGAAGCCGGCGCCGAAGCTGAAGGCATACTTGTTGACCTGCACGTGTTGCGAGTAGCACCAAGATTAGGGATCTCAAAAGGCAAAAATGCTGATAAGATTGAGAAAGACATGATGGCTGTACTGCCAAAGGATATGTGGGGCGAAATTGGCATGGCGTTGTCTTTTCTGGGACGTGAAACCTGTCGGCCCACAAACCCTAAACATAGTGAATGTATTGTAAGTGAGCATTGTGAATATTGCCAATTACATAAGCAATAAAATAATATGCGGCCTGTCGCGACAGGTTCAGCTTTCATTATTATTCTTTCACCGTTGCTTAACCCAATTAAAAAAAGAAGCCGAAGCTTCTTTAGTTTAATATTTTGATCATATCTCCTGCTGGAGTAAATGTTGCTGTAAGGTCAATTCCATCTTTGGTAAGCACCAGTTTATATTCGCCGTCATCGGCTTTACTGGCTTCTTTGATAGTATAATTGCCGTAATCTTTTCTGATCTTATTCAAAGTATCTTTAGGGATATCGGCTACATTTATCTTTTTATATTGTTTGTCCTGGTAATGCGAAGCAATTTCGCGAACGGTAACAGTTATTGCAGCCGTAGCGGAAATGGTCGCAGTTATGGTAAGGATCAGAAATAATCTTTTCATGATTTAGTTATTTTCAATATTCCAAAGGTATTAAAGCTCAACGTTTAAGCCTGTTAAAGCCTCTATTAAAAATACCTTAAAGTTTTCTTAACCTAACTATTAAAAATCAAAACCTAAACAAGCTCTGAGATATACCAAAAACTTTATCTTCTGACCTGTGGGTTGGTTATACCCTGATGTGAATTATAGTCGATACCACCGCCCAACTCGTAATTAAAATGTTACCCTAGAGTTCTGCGTACCCCATATATCGTTAATATTTATAAAATCAGGCATGCCGTCAATTTGACTGGCTCCCCAACCACCGGCGTAATTAACCATCAGGGAGAAATAATTGGCTCTGTTTCGGGTAATATCTTTGCCTTTTTCATCCTTTTGTTAAGATTATATACCATCTTGGCTCAAGAGTAAAGATGACAACAACCGTACACTTTTACTCCTCTCCCTTCCTAATATTTCTTTCCTTAGGGTAAAAGGTTAATGTCATTCCGGCCTCAGTACACAGGGAAAATTACCTCGCCAGCTTGAATTCATAATTAAAAACAAGTTCGGATTCACCAATTTGGATCCCCATAATGGATTCTTCTATACTCGGTATAGTATCCTGTGCAGCTGATTTTCATATAGGAAAATCGCACTAATGCTTAATAGTTGATTTTTTATATCAATAGTTTCCACAAAAACAAAACCCCCTTCATCGTGATGATGAAGGGGGTTTAAAAGAAAGGCGATGACATACTCTCCCACAAATTGCAGTACCATCTGCGCAGGCGGGCTTAACTTCTCTGTTCGGGAT